>Ga0302157_10000102_pt1 | contig 104645 bp, 95 predicted proteins | sample I_Bog_N3_3_FD_193502 | JGI IMG/M metagenome (GOLD analysis project Ga0302157, IMG submission 193502) | Peat permafrost microbial communities from Stordalen Mire near Abisko, Sweden - I_Bog_N3_3 | ecosystem: Environmental > Terrestrial > Soil > Wetlands > Peat | place: Sweden: Abisko, Stordalen... | reverse complement strand
TGTCGGCCAGCTCCAGTCATTCGCCACTGTCAGGTATCGGGCGGGCTGGCATGCTGCTGAACGGCGTCAGTGATAGTCCTCTTCACGCTGGTGGCGCACTGCCAGCACGATGACTTCCGACGCGCTTACGATCTCATATAACGCGACATACCCAGTGCCACCGAACGGGATGATCAATTCCCGCTGAGCTGGGTTCTGGTCCGCTTTGCGGAAGCTGAAGGGCGTGATCGCCAGACGGTGCTGCGCCGTCGACCTGATAGCTTCGATCGCTGCTTGGGCGCGATCGAGGTCTTCGGTTGTTTCGGCCCGATCGAGCAAAAACTCAAAGAGGCGTTCCAAGTCAGCTTCGGCCGTAGGAGCTAGCTGAACGACGAAGCTCATCGGCCGAGCTTCTTGCGTTTGGCGTCGAGCTTGGATTGCAGTCTCTCCAGGACCACCTCAACGGGCACTGAAACGCCAGTGCGGTGATACTCTTTAGATGCCGCTTGTGCTCGCTCATGGAAAGAGGTCTGCACGCGCCGGAAAGCGATCGCGTTTCGCACGGTCGCCTCAACGAAGTCGGTCAGGGTCTCGCCCTGCTTCAGCACGGACTCGAGCTCAGCACGCAACTCTGGCTCGACGCGGATCTGGGGGATGACGGCGGACTTCATGAAGAAAGTGTATTGCGTTTGCGTTACGGGCGCAATAGCTGTGCAATATTTCATTTCCACTCGGCGGCGGAGGGGTCGCTGGTCGGCCACAAGCAGTCCGTCGCCGGCGTCCGCTTTGGGGAAGGCTGCCCCATGGGTCAGCGTATGTCGCCGTTGTATTCGCATCCAAAATGCACTTTGCTGAATCTCGCCTCGTGTGGTCTACCGCGGGCACATATGGAATCTGCTCGCGCATGGACGAAGGCATCCGCGGCGCCGGCCTGGCGCTCGCGCGCGGCACTCGGGTCTCGGCCGCGCTTGGCGACGCAGGGCTGAGCGACACCGTTGCCGCCGGGCTGCTCGCGGTCGGCGAGCGAACCGGCAACTTCGACCGCGTCTTGCTGACCATCGCCGAACGGCACGCCGGCATGCTCACCACCTTCGTGGAACGCGCGACCCGCAATGCGGGTTGTCCTGCAAAGCCTGAGCGACACGCCGCAACGCACCTTCGCGGAGAATGCCTCGCTACGGCAGCAGCACAAGGCCCGGTTTTGGCGAAGGGCGTCCTGCGCGTTGCCGGTAGGAGTGCCAGCTTGTGTGCCTGAATGCTTATTGCTTCCGTAGCAATGTCTGATTCATTTCGCGAAAGTATTGCTGCGCGCCTAATATCTGGCGAGAGTTTGCCTCGAATAACGCTTGCGCGCGCCGCCGCTGCGGGATTTAAAGCGTATGTACCGATTGAAGACTTTCTGAACAATATGCCGGGCGACACTCCTCCGCCGCGCTCAATGGTGCGAGAAGAAGAAGCATTGGAATCGCTGGGGAGCATATCCGATTGGCCTTTTTCCCCGAGCTCAGGTAAAGGAGTCACTCTTTACCGATCTGCCCTACTTGAGGAGCTCAGACGGAAGCAACGAGAAAGCGGAAGTGCTTTTCGAAAAAAATCACGCGAGGAAGAGGTCGCGATCCTAATTAGGTCGTTGGAATTTCCAAAAGCATATGAATCAGCTCGACGACAGCTAGCAATTGAATCAGCGGGAATAGTTTCAAAGAATGATTATTTTTATTCGGTCGAACTGGAGCGAAAATTTCTTCGTGAGACGCTCACTCAGAGCTTGACGCGTGTAAACTTCAAGCGTGCGAGTAGACTTGATAGATACAGCCATATTTCTTATCGTAGGGACCTTGGCACGAGCACTCTCTTGTTTGCAGTGGACGCGACACGACCGATGCAGGACAGGTGTGTTATAGTCCCATCAAACTCAAATACATTCGATATATTCCAGCCACTGATTGCCAAGACCATTAATCTAAACAGCACGAGTTTTGCTTTAATGGCGGGCGGCAGACCTTATGTGACACCCGATACCCGTCCTACTTTGGAAATAGCATGTGAATTCTACGCGATTGCGTTGCAGGCGCTCAGCGAAAAACTATTGGATTAGATTTCATCTATAACGATTCGGGCGGAGCACTGATTTGTAAGACTGCTCTCGCGAACCAGCAAAAATCTCGCCACTTCAAATTATGAAGAGTTTCTTCGAGGCGCTCCAACACTCAGCCATGAATGAACTGGTCGAGATTGCGTACATCATGACTCTGCCGGAGGCAATACCTGCGTCTGGGGCGAACGACTTTGCCCGATCGGACATGGACAGGTACCGTGCGGGGCTGACGCTCACGGACCCGGGCGGCTCCGAGCATCGTTGAGAGCGCTCCTATCGCTGATCGCCTGCAGCCGGCCACAAACTGTCGGTCGCGAACGGCGGCTATGGGGCAGGCTGGGTAGATCGAGGAAACGCGGCTGATGCACGAATATGCAACCTAAGTCGGAAAACCTGAGGAAGCTGGCCGCCGCGGTGATCGCCGGAGTCGCCGTAATCGCGTGTGGCCTGTTGTTGCCGAGAGCCGCTGCGTTTCTAGGCATAAGCCACTGGTCCATGTATGCATGTGCGTTGGCTGCGTTCCTGTTCGCAATCACACTGACGCGGTGGAGACATCTGTACCCACCCAACCGGCCCGGCCTCGTCTTAACGACTGGTGGGGTCTTCGCGCTTGCCGTCTGCAGCGTCATCAATGAACACGTCGTTCATTTCTTCACTCCCGGGCGAATCTATCTCGTAGCGTCACTGCTTCCCGCTATCGCATGGGAGGCTTTTCGATACGTCAAGACCATGCGCAAAGATGAATCCAGAACAGACTCGCCTGGCCAATAGAGTCTCTGGGCGCGCGACGTACGTCTGCTTTGCGGCTTCCAATCCACGGATCGCTACTTCTGCTTCGGGAACTGACCTTCGCTGCCGCTCCACTCGAACGTCAAGTTTCGGGCGCCGAATTTGGTACGGTCGATGTCAGTTGTGGGTCGGGAACAGCCGTTCGCTGCCGTTCCGCGCGAACGTCAAGTTTCGGTCGGGCGCCCACAATCCAGCGCGGCGCATGTCGCTTCCGGGCTGATCCCGGCCATTCAGCCCAAGCAGAACTACGCCAGCAAGCCACCCCAAAGCAGCCCCGTCACCCCGAGGCTTCCTGCGCCGGCTGGAACCCCCGCGTGACGTCAGGATGACTTGCCTGGCCATCCAGTCGCCGGCGACCTCTCAGTCCTCGAACGCGCCATCCTGCTCCGCCAGGTTCACCACCACATGCGCCGGCTCGAACCGCGCCCCGTGCGCGGCCGCCAGCTCGCGCGCGCGCTCGACGAAGCGCTTCGCGCCCATCGCGTTGATGAACTGCAGCGCGCCGCCGTGGAAGGGCGCGAAGCCCCAGCCGAAGATGGAGCCGACGTTGGCGTCGGCCACCGAGCGCAGCACGCCTTCCTCCACGCAGCGCGCGGCCTCGTTGGCCTGCACGAACAGGAGGCGATCGATGAGGTCGCGCTGGGTGGGTTGTTGCGCGGCCACGGGAAACATCTCGGCCAGGCCGGGCCACAGGCTGCGGCCGGCGTCTGTCCAGTCGTAGAAGCCGAGGTTGGCCTTGCGGCCGATGCGGCCCAGCTCGCACATCTGGCGCAGCACCGATTCGCCCGGGTGCTCCGCGTAGGCCTTGCCCTCGGCGGCGAGATCCTTGCGGGTCTGGTCGGCCACGTGCAGCGCCAGCGTGAGCGACACCTCGTCCTGCAGTGCCAGCGGCGGCATGGGCATGCCGGCCTGCAGGCCCGCGGTCTCGATGTGGCGCGGGTGCACGCCTTCCTTGAGCAGCGCCAGGCCCTCCATCACGTAGGTGGCGAAAACGCGGCTGGTGTAGAAGCCGCGCGAGTCGTTGACCACGATGGGCGTCTTGCCGATCTGGCGCACGAAGTCGAAGGCCAGCGCCAGGGTGGCGTCGTCGGTGGCCTGGCCCACGATGATCTCGACCAGCGGCATCCTGTCCACGGGCGAGAAGAAGTGCAGGCCGATGAACTGCGCGGGCCGCACGCTGGCGGCGGCCAGGCTGGTGATGGGCAGCGTGGAGGTGTTGGACGCGAAGACGGCGTCCGACGCGAGCAGGGTCTCGGTCTTGCGCGTGACCTCGGCCTTGGTGCCGCGATCCTCGAACACGGCCTCGATCACGAGGTCGCAACCGGCCAGGTCCTCGAACTGCACGGTGGGCGTGATGCGCGCCAGCGTCGCATCGCGCTGCTGCGGCGTGCTGCGGCCCTTGCGGACGGCCTTGTCGAGGAGGTCTTGCGAGTAGAGGCGGCCGCGCACGGCGTTGTCGGGCGAGGTGTCGAGCAACATCACCTCGATGCCGGCTTTCGCCGCCACGTAGGCGATGCCCGCGCCCATCATGCCGGCGCCCAGGAGCCCCAGGCGCTTCACGGAGCGCTGCGCGTGGCCGGCCGGCCGCGACGCGCCGCGTTCGATCGCCTGCAGCTGGTACCACAGCGTGACTATCATGTTCTTCGATTCCTGCGACATCGCGCAGGCCGCGAAGTAGCGCGACTCGATCTCCAGCGCCGCATCGAAGCCGACGATGCCGCCCTCGAACACGCAAGACAGGATGTGCGTGATCGCCGGATAGTTTCCGTAGCTCTTGGCCGCCGCCATGGAGGGGGCGACGGAGAACAGCTGGGCCATCGCCGGGCTGCGCGAGTCGCCGCCCGGATAGCGGAACTTCGGGGCGTCCCACGGCTGCTTCGGTGACGGGTTGGCGAGGATCCAGGCCTTGGCCTGCGCGTGCAGGTCGTCGGCGCTGGTGGCGAGCGCGCCCACGAGGCCCGACTTCAGCGCCTGGGCCGCGCGGATGTCCGAGCCTTCGCCCATCCACTGCAGCGCCTGCTGCATGCCCACCAGGCGCGGCAGGCGTTGCGTGCCGCCGCCGCCGGGCAGCAGGCCCAGCTTGACTTCGGGCAGGCCCAGCTTCGCCTTGCCGTCGCTTCTTGGGTCATCCAGCACGATGCGGTAGTGGCAGGCCAGCGCGATCTCGAGTCCGCCGCCCAGGCACTTGCCGTTGATCGCGGCGACCACCGGCTTGCCGCACAGCTCCATCTTGCGCAGCAGCTTCTTGAAGCGCATCGATTCGTCGAAGGCCTCCCGGGCCGACGCCAGCGCGCGCAGGCGGTCGACGTCGGCGCCGGCCAGGAAGTCCTTCTTGCCCGAGGCGAGCACCAGGCCCTTGATGGAGGCGTCGGTGGCGAGGCGCTCGATGAGCGCGGACAGCGGCACTGCCAGGTCGTCGTTCAGCACGTTCATGGAACGGCCCGGCAGGTCCATCGTGGCGGTGGCGATGCCGTCCGCGTCCACGACCACGGTGAGAGCTTCAGTCATGTTCTCAGATCCTCTCGATGATCGTGGCGATGCCCATGCCGCCGCCCACGCACAGGGTGGCGCAGCCCAGCGACAGGTCGCGGCGTTCCAGCTCGTCGAGCAGCGTGCCGAGGATGATGCAGCCGGTGGCGCCCAGCGGGTGGCCCATCGCGATGGCGCCGCCGTTGACGTTGACGCGGTCGAGCGACACGCCGAGATCGCGCGCCGTCTTCATCGGCACCGCGGCGAAGGCCTCGTTGATCTCCCACAGGTCGATGTCGCTCGCCTGCAGGCCCGCCTTGGCGAGCGCCTTGCGGCAGGCCGGCGTCGGGCCGGTGAGCATGATGGTGGGCTCGGAGCCGATCACCGCCGCGGCGCGGATGCGCGCGCGGGCGCGCAGCCCCGCGCGGGCGCCGGCGTCGCGCGAGCCGACGAGCATCAGCGCGGCGCCGTCGACGATGCCCGAGGCGTTGCCGGCGTGGTGCACGTGGGTGATCTTCTCGACCGTCGTGTACTTGCGCAGCGCGGTGGCGTCGAAGCCCATCGCGCCCATCGCGGCGAACGAGGGCTCCAGCTTCGCCATCGCCTCCATGGTCGCGTTGACGCGGATGGTCTCGTCCTCGGCCAGCATCAGCAGGCCGGCGATGTCGTGCACCGGTACGACTGACCTGCTGAACCGGCCGTCCGCGCGTGCCGCGGCGGCGCGCTGGTGCGACTGCAGCGCGTACGCGTCGAGGTCGTGGCGCGAGAAGCCTTCCAGCATCGCGATCAGGTCGGCGCCGATGCCTTGCGGGATGAACGACACGCCTTGATTGATGCGCGGATCCATGAACCATGCGCCGCCGTCCGAGCCCATGGTCCAGCGGCTCATCGATTCGATGCCGCCGGCCACGACGAAGTCCTCGAAGCCGCTGGCCACCTTGGCCGCGGCCAGGTTCACCGCCTCCAGGCCCGAGGCGCAGAAGCGCGACAGGGTGACGCCGGCCACGCTCTCGGCCCAGCCGGCGTCCAGCACCGCGGTGCGCGCGATGTCGGCGCCTTGCTCGCCCACCGGCGTCACGCAGCCGAGCACGACGTCGTCCACCAGCGCGGTGTCCAGCGCCAGCCGTCGCTGCAGGCCTTGCAGGAGTCCGCGCAGCAGCCACACCGGCGTGGCCTGGTGCAGGCTGCCGTCCTTCTTGCCCTTGCCGCGCGGGGTGCGGAGGTGGTCGTAGATCAGTGCGTCGGTCATGAGTTCACTTTCGAGACAACCCGGTCATCCTGCGCGAAGTCGCAGGATCCACGCCTGCTGCGGCGCTTCCTCGGGGGTGGATCCTGCGACTGCGCGCAGGATGACGACCGTGCTCGCACTGTCGTCACTTGCCGAGGCCGCGCTTGACGGTGGCGTTGATGATTCTCAGTTCGGCAAGTGAAGCGTCGATGTGCGCGCGCTTCTGCTCGAGCTCGGCGATCGCCTTCGTCGTCTTGTCCAGCACGTACTTCATCTGCACGCTGCGGCCCTCGCCGTGCGTGCCGTACAGGTCGAGGTAGTGCTTGATCTCGGCCAGCGACGAGCCGATGGCCTTGGCGCGCAGGATCAGCGACAGGCGGGCGCGGTCGCGCCGCGTGTACACGCGCGTGCCGTTGACGCGGCGCGGCGCCAGCAGGCCCTTGTCCTCGTAGAAGCGGATGGCGCGCGGCGAGATCTCGAACTCGTTGCAGAGCTCGGTGATGCCGAACAGCTCGCCGGCGTCGTCACTTCGGTGGTCGGCCACCACCTCGTCCGCGGTCTGCGGGCGCGGGGTGTTCGCTTGGCGTGCTGGCATCGGGTTCGAAGACTCCACGGTGGTCAGACGATGCGTTGCAGCTTCAGCGCGACGCTCATGTCGCCCGAGACCTTGAACTTGCCCATCATGAAGCCGGTGGTGGGCTCGAGCTCGCCCGACAGCAGGTCGCCCAGCGTCTCCACGCCCAGCGCGACGGTGCAGTCGGCCACCAGCGAGGCGTCGTTGGACAGCGTGTTGGGCACCTTGGTGGCGTCGATCACGACCGCACCGTCGGCGCCGCAGTCGAACTTCAGCACGGCGCCGAGGCCACAGTCCTCGCCGACCTTGGTGCGCAGTTGTTCGGTGGCGGTCTGGATGTCCATGGGAAGGCTTTCTGGGGATGGGGTTGGCAGCATGCTAGGGCCTGCAGGTGACGTCGGCATCAGTGTAATTCCCGATGAGGCATTATGTTGACGTTAACGGAACCCTGAAGCCTAATGCGGCACGTCCCCGCTTCTTCCAATTTCTGCTGGAACCATGACGACAGACCCTTCCGCCCCGTCCGCCACCGCCCGCTACCGCAGCGTGTTCGCGCCCGGCCTGTTCTCCGGCCAGCGCCAGTGGGTCACCGGCGGCGGCTCGGGCATCGGACGCGCCGTGGCGCACGAACTCGCGGCGCTCGGCGCCGACGTGGTGATCAGCGGACGCAGCGCCGACAAGCTCGAGCGCGTGGCCGCCGAGATCCGCGAGGACGGCGGCCGCTGCACCTGGCGCGCGTTCGACATCCGCGACGACGAGGCCGTGAAGGCCAACGTCGCCGACGTCATCGCCACCGAGGGCGTCGTCCACGGCCTGGTCAACAACGCCGGCGGCCAGTTTCCCGCGCCGATGGTGGCCATCAGCAAGCGCGGCTTCGAGGCCGTCGTCGCCAACAACCTCACCGGCGGCTTCCTGATGATGCGCGAGCTGTTCCTGCAGAGCTTCCAGGCGCACGGCGGCGCCATCGTCAACATGACGGCCGACTTCCGCAACGGCATGCCGGGCATGGCGCACTCGGGCGCGGCGCGCGCGGGCATGAGCAACCTCACGATGACGGCTTCGTTCGAATGGGCGTCCGCGGGCGTGCGCGTGAACGCGGTCGCGCCGGGCTGGATCGCCTCCAGCGGCATGGACACCTACGGCGGCGCGATGAAGACGCTGATCCCCAAGCTCAGGCGCCACGTGCCGCTGCGCCGCCTGGGCCTGGAGGCCGAGGTGAGCGCGGCCATCGTGTTCCTGCTGTCGCCGGCCGCGTCTTTCATCACGGGAATCACGCTGCAGATCGACGGCGGGGCGTCGTTGGGCTCGCCCCTGTTCCCGTCGGTCGACCACGACAGGTCGGTACCGTTCGACGGCTTCCATCGCGCGGTCACCCCGGCCGTCCTTCAACAAGACAAGCCGGACGCCGCCTGATGCCCGCGATCGACTCCCGACTCGACGTCAAGTCCGCGGCCTTCGTCGCCAACGCGGCACGCATGGCCGAACGCCTGGCCGACGTGCGCAGGCTCGAGCAGCAGGTGATGGCCGAGAGCGCGTCCAAGCGCGACAGGTTCGACAGGCGCGGCCAGCTGTTGCCGCGCGAGCGTGTCGCCCAGCTGCTCGATCGCGGCAGCGGCTTCCTCGAGCTGTCCACGCTGGCCGGGCTGGGCATGCACGACGACGACGGCAGGAAGTCGGTGCAGGGCGGCGGCTCCATCGTCGGCATCGGGCTGGTGGCCGGCAAGCGCGTGGTGATCTCGGCCAGCGACAGCGCGTTGAAGGGCGGCACGATCTCGCCGATGGGCCTGCGCAAGGCCTTGCGCGCGCAGCAGGTCGCGCTCGAGAACAGGCTGCCGCTGCTCTACCTGGTGGAGTCGGGCGGCGCCAACCTGATGTACCAGAGCGAGATGTTCGTGGAGGGCGGGCGCAGCTTCGCCAACCAGGCGCGGCTGTCGGCCGCGGGCATCCCGCAGATCGCCGTGGTGCACGGCTCGTCGACCGCCGGCGGCGCCTACCTGCCGGGCCTGTCCGACTACGTGGTGCTGGTGCGCGGGCGCTCCAGCATCTTCCTGGCCGGGCCGCCGCTGGTGAAGGCAGCGATCGGAGAGGACGTCACCGACGAGGAGCTGGGCGGCTCGCAGACGCACGCCGAGGTCACCGGCCTGGGTGAGTACCTGGGCGAGAACGACGCGCACGCCATCGCGATCGCGCGCGAGCTGGTCGACAAGCTGCAATGGGACGTCGCGCCGGCCGCGAACGCGGTCGCCGGGCCGCTGTACGCCGTCGAGGAGCTGCTGGGCGTGGTGCCGGCAGACGAGCGCGAGCCCTACGACGTGCGCGAGATCATCGCGCGCCTGGTCGACGGCTCCGACTTCCTCGAGTTCAAGCCCGGCTTCGGCGCGGACACCTTGTGCGGCCACGCGCGCGTCGACGGCCAGGTCGTCGGCATCCTCGGCAACATGGGCCCGATCCAGCCCGCGGGCGCGAACAAGGCGGCGCAGTTCATCCAGCTGTGCGACCAGACCGGCACGCCGCTCGTGTTCCTGCAGAACACCACCGGCTACATGGTGGGTTCGGCGGCCGAGCGCGGCGGCGCGATCAAGCACGGCGCCAAGATGATCCAGGCCGTGGCCAACGCCCGGGTGCCGAAGTTCACGTTCCTGATCGGCGGCTCGTTCGGCGCCGGCAACTACGGCATGTGCGGCCGCGGCTTCGACCCCCGCTTCATCTTCAGCTGGCCCAACGCGCGCACCGCGGTGATGGGCGGCGCGCAGGCCGGCAAGGTGATGGAGATCGTCGGCGCGGCCAAGCTCGCGCGCGCCGGCGCCCCCGTCAACGACGAGGCCCTGGCGGCGATGGGCAACCAGCTGCGCGACCGCATCGACCGCGAGTCCCACGTGCTGTTCGGCACCGCGCGGCTGTGGGACGACGGCATCGTCGACCCGCGCGACACGCGCCGCGTGCTGGCGCTCGCGCTGGCGCTGGCGCGCGAGGCCGATGCGCGGACGCTTCGCTCCAACACCTTCGGCATTGCCCGCTTCTAAGAACGATTCCACAAGACAAGACCATGAAATTCACGACCGAACACAAGGCGTTGTCCGAGACCGTCTCCCGCTTCGTCGCCAAGGAGATCAACCCGTTCGTGGCGCAGTGGGAGGCCGACGAGCAATACCCCGCGCACGAGGTATTGAAGAAGCTGGGCAACCTCGGCCTGCTGGGCCTGAAGTATCCGGAGGAGTTCGGCGGCGCCGGCCTCGACTTCTCGTACTCGATGGTGATGGCCGAGGCGCTGGGCGACTGCACCTGCGGCGGCGTGCCGATGTCCATCGGCGTGCACACCGACATGTGCACGCCCGCGCTCGCGCGCTTCGGCTCCGACGAGCTGCGCCACGAGTTCCTCGCGCCGTCGATCGCCGGCGACGTCGTCGGCTGCGTGGCGGTGAGCGAGCCCGGCGGCGGCTCCGACGTCGCCGCGATCAAGACCACGGCGCGCAAGGACGGCGGCGACTACATCATCAACGGCAGCAAGATGTGGATCACCAACGGCCTGCAGGCCGACTGGTGCTGCCTGCTCGTGAACACCAGCGACGGCCCGGTGCACAAGAACAAGAGCCTGGTCATCGTGCCGATGAACCTGCCCGGCATCACCAAGCAGAAGATCCACAAGATCGGCATGGACTCGTCCGACACCGCGCTGCTGTTCTTCGACGACGTGCGCATCCCGCAGCGCCACTTGATCGGCCAGGAAGGCATGGGCTTCGCGTTCCAGATGATGCAGTTCCAGGAGGAGCGCATGTGGGGCGCGGCCTCGTCGCTGAAGAGCCTGGATCGCCTGATCGACCTCACCATCGACTACACCCGCGGACGCCAGGCCTTCGGCAAGAGCATCCTCGACAACCAGGTGGTGCACTTCCGCCTGGCCGAGCTGCGCACCGAGGTGGCGGCGCTGCGCGCGCTCACCTACCAGTGCTGCGAGCTCTACATCTCGGGCAAGGACGTGAGCAAGCTCGCGTCGATGGCCAAGCTCAAGTGCGGCCGGCTCAGCCGCGAGGTGGCCGACAGCTGCCTGCAGTACTGGGGCGGCATGGGCTTCACGCGCGACAACCCGATCTCGCAGGCCTACCGCGACTCGCGCCTGATCTCCATCGGCGGCGGCGCCGACGAGGTGATGCTGGGCATCATCTGCAAGCTGGAGGGCACGCTTCCCAAGGGAGGGCATTGATGTACCATGCGACGCTGGCGCTCGCGTCGCACGGCGGCGTGCTGTACGTGACCCTGAACCGTCCGGCGGTGCGCAACGCGATGTCGTTGCAGATGGTGGACGACCTGCGCGACGTTCTCGCGCGGGCCGAAGCTGCCGGCGACGTGCGCGCGATCGTGCTGCGCGGCGCCGGCGGCCACTTCTGCGCCGGCGCCGACCTGCACGACATGGCACAGGCGCGCCAGCGCGAACTGTCCGGCGACGGCGAGGCCATCGCTGTGGTCAACGCGCGCTTCGGCGCGCTGTGCGGCGCGTTCGCCCGCACTGGCATCGCCACCCTCGCGGTGCTCGAAGGCACGGTGATGGGCGGCGGGCTGGGCCTGGCCTGCGTCGTCGACGTGGCGCTGGCCGGGCAGGGCGCGCAGCTGCGCCTGCCCGAGACTGCGCTGGGCGTGGTGCCGGCGCAGATCGCCGCGTTCCTCGTCGAGCGCGTCGGCGCCTCGCAGGCGCGCCGGCTGGCGGTGACAGGCGGCAGGCTGTCGGCGGCGCAGGCGCTGGCCATCGGCCTGGTGCACGAGGTGCACGAGGACGGCGCCGCGCTGGACGCCGCGCTCACCGAGACGCTGGCGCAGGTGCTGCGCTGCGCCCCCGGCGCGATCGCCGCCACCAAGGCGCTGATGGCGCGCGCGCTGCACGCGCCCGCGGCCGACCTGGTGGACGACGCCGCGCGCGTGTTCGCGCGGGCCGCTCGCGGCCCCGAAGGCATCGAAGGCATGAGCGCCTTCCTGCAGAAGCGTTCGCCGTCGTGGGCTCCGCAATGAACAAGATCCTCATTGCCAATCGGGGCGAGATCGCCTGTCGCGTGATCCGCACGGCGCGCGCGCTGGGCTACCGCACGGTGGCCGTCCACAGCGAACCCGACGCCGCGTCGCCGCACGTGGCGCTGGCCGACGAGGCCGTGGCCCTTGGCGGGCAGACCGCCGCCGACTCCTATCTCCGGATCGACGCCGTGCTCGCCGCGGCCGCGCGCACGGGCGCCGATGCCGTCCATCCCGGCTACGGCTTCCTGTCCGAGCGCGCCGACTTCGCGCAGGCCTGCGCCAACGCCGGCCTCGTGTTCATCGGCCCGCCGGCCGCGGCCATCACCGCGATGGGCGACAAGGCCGGTGCGAAGCGCCGCATGCTGGCCGTGGGCGTGCCCTGCGTCCCGGGGTACCTGGGCGACGACCAGGGCGACGCCGCGCTGGCGCGCGAGGCCCAGGCGCTGGGCTGGCCGCTGCTGGTCAAGGCCGTGGCCGGCGGGGGCGGGCGCGGCATGCGGCTCGTCCACGCCGCCTCCGAGCTGGAGCACGCGATCGCCGGCGCGCGGCGCGAGGCCACCTCGGCCTTCGGCGACGGCACGCTGATGCTGGAGCGCCTGGTCAGCGAAGGCCGCCACATCGAGATCCAGGTGTTCGCCGACGCCCACGGCAACGTGGTGCACCTGGGCGAGCGCGACTGCAGCGCGCAGCGCCGGCGCCAGAAGGTGATCGAGGAGTCGCCGTCGCCTTTCCTCGATGCCGACATGCGCGCCACCATGGGTCGCGACGCGGTCGCCGCGGCGCGCGCCGTGGGCTACGTGGGCGCCGGCACGGTGGAGTTCATCGTCGACGCGCAGCGCCGTCACTATTTCCTGGAGATGAACACGCGGCTGCAGGTGGAGCACCCCGTCACCGAATGCGTGACCGGCCTCGACCTCGTGGAGTGGCAGCTGCGGGTGGCCGCGGGCGAGCCGCTGCCCTTGCGCCAGGACGAGATCACGTGGACGGGCCATGCGGTCGAGGCCCGCCTCTATGCGGAGGATCCGTACGACGGCTTCGCGCCGCAGACCGGCCGCATCGCCCACTGGCGCCCGGCGCGCGCGCTGCGCGCGGGACGCGCGGACGCTGGCACGCAGGGCGTGCCGGCGAGCCTGCAGGCATCGGTGCGCATCGACGACGGCATCGCCGAGGGTGGCGTCGTCTCGCCGTTCTACGACGCGATGGTGGCCAAGGTGATCGCGCACGGCCGCGACCGCGCGGACGCATTGCGTCGCCTGGCGGCGGCGCTGGAGGACAGCCCGCTGCTGGGCCTGCGCAACAACGGCCGCTACCTGCGCGACCTGGCGCGCCATCCCGAATTCGTGGCCGGCGCGGTCACCACCAGGCGCCTGGACGACTGGGCCGCGCAGCGCGCGCCCATCAACGTCGCACCGCTGCCCGACGACGACGACTGGGCCATCGCGGCCGCGCTGCGTGCGCAGGGGCCCGGGGCCGCACCCACCAGCGGACCGATGTCCGCCAGCATCGCCTCGCGCCACATCGCGCTCGCCTGCGCCGGCGTCACGCGCACGCTGGCGGTCGAGCGCGGCATGCGCGTGACGCTGGGCGAGCGCGTCGTGGAGGTGGTGCTGCATCCGCGCGACGCCGACGGCTGGCGCGCCGTCGACATCGACGGCGTGCGCCGCCAGCGGCTGCTCGTCGATGACGGCAGCCACGTGCACGTGGTGCGCGACGCGGCGGTGCATGTCTTCGCCGAGCCGTCGCCGTTCCCGCAGCCCGACGCGAGCGCCGCGGCGCGCGTGGCGCGCGCGCCGGTGGCCGGCGTCGTGGCGCAGGTGGCGGTCGCGCCGGGCCAGCGCGTGGTCGCCGGCCAGGCGCTGGTGTGCGTCGAGGCGATGAAGATGGAGATGTGGCTCAACGCGGCCGCCGCCGGCGTCGTCAGCGCCGTGCACGTGGCGCTGCGCGACACGGTGGCCTCCGGCGCGGTGCTGGTGGAGCTGGAACTGGACAAGACGGAGACGAAGGCATGAACGAGGCGATCCTCACCTGCGCGCTGACCGGCGTGCTCACCGACCCCGTGCAGCACCCGGTGCCCGTCACCGCCGCGCAGATGGCCGCCGAGGCGCGCGACGCGTTCAACGCCGGCGCGTCCATCATGCACGTGCACATCCGGCGCCAGGCCGAAGGGCAGGGCCACCTGCCCTCGTGGGATCCGGACGTCGCCGAGGACGTCTGCGGCGCGATCCGCGCCGCGTGCCCGGGCGTCATCATCAACCTCACCACGGGCGTGATCGGCAAGGACATCAGCGGCCCGCTGGCCTGCATCGAACGCGTGAGGCCCGAGATCGCCGCCTGCAACGCGGGCAGCCTCAACTACCTGAAGCTGCGCTCCGACGGCCGCTGGGCCTGGCCGCCGATGGTGTTCGACAACCCCGTGGCCAAGGTGCAGCAGTTCCTCGACGCGATGGAGGCCGCCGGCGCGCACCCCGAGTTCGAGTGCTTCGACGTGGGCATCGTGCGCTCGGTGGGCATGTTCCTGAAGTCCGGCATGCTCAAGCCGGGCATGGGCACGGCGGAATACAACCTGGTCATGGGCGTCGCCTCGGGCATGCCCTGCGACGCCGACCTGCTGGCGCTGCTGCCACGCTGGATCGCGCCCGGCGCCGTGTGGCAGGCCACGCTGATCGGCCGCGACGAGATCTGGCCGGTGCACCAGAAGACGGCCGAACTCGGCGGCATGCTGCGCACCGGGCTGGAGGACAGCTTCTACCTGCCGGGCGGCGAACGCGCGAGCGGCAACGGCGTGATGATCGAGGCGCTGGCGAAGTGCGCGGAGCGGGCAGGGCGAACCATCGCGGCGCCGGCACGGGCGCGGCAACTGCTGGGCCTGGCCGACCGGTGAGTCGACGACGGCGCGGACGCGCCTGACGCAACGGCAGGTTTCCTGGGAAAAAGGCGCGCTGCGGACGTTTCGCAGCCGGCGATGGCTTGCATCCGGCTGGCGCATTCGTATGCTCGAGCGCATGTCCACAATCCTTGGAGCGACCTGCGTTGGACCACCTGTTTCACGAACTCCAGGGGCAGAGCCGGCCACCGCCCGGCCCACCATTTGACGAGGTCGCCTACCGGGGCGACGATGGCAACATGGGGCAGCGGCTGCGCGCGATCGAGGATCTCCTCCTTGCCTTCGAAACCCGCGCGGATCGCTTCGCCACGCGCGACGACGTGCGGGCCATCGATGCGTCGCTGTCGCGGATCGAGGCCAGCTTCCATCGCGAACTGCATGCCCAGGCCTGGAAGATCATCGGTGTGGTCGCCGTGCTTTTCTCCGGGGCGCAGGCGCTCGCAAGGATCTGTCACGCCTGAGCCTTCGGCGGCGGCTTGCGGGCAGGGCGGCGCGTCGCCGCGCTACTTGCGCAGCCGCCGGATCCACTTGTCCAGCAGGTCGCGGCCGTCGGGCGGCAACGACACCCAGGTGCCGCCGCAGCACAGGTCGCGCCCCTGCACCACCACGTAGGTGGTCTTGATCGTCCCCGTCACGGGCGTGATCTTCGTGGGCTCGTTCAGGCCCGGCACGCCCACGGCGAAGTTCAGCACGGTGCTGGGCGGGATGTGGAATTGCGTGATCAGGCCCACGCCGCTCTCGGAGAGGTCGCGCACGCGCAGCTCGATCACCTTGCCGTTGGGCAACTGCACGCGCGCCGGCCACGACACCTTGACGCGCTGCTCCCTGCGGTTGTCGCTGGGTGCGGCCATGGGCAGCGGCGAAGAGGCAAGCGACGTCGATGGCGCCGCCGGGGCGTCGAACAGGGCATCGACGTCGTCGGGGGGAGTCGTCATGTCGTGGCGAGGGTCACGCGGCTTCTTCCGATTCGGCCGTCTCGGACGAGGGTTCGAGCGGGTCGGTGTGGAACTGCATCCTGGCCAGTTTCGCGTAGAGCCCGTCGCGCTGCATCAAGGCCTGGTGGTTCCCCTCTTCGACGATGCGGCCTTGATCCATCACCACGATGCGGTCGGCCTTCTGCACGGTCGCGAGCCGGTGGGCGATCACCAGCGTGGTGCGGTCGGCCATCGCCGCCTCCAGCGCCGCCTGGACCATGCGTTCGCTCTCGGCGTCGAGCGCGCTCGTCGCCTCGTCCAGCAGCAGCAGCGGCGGGTTCTTGAGCATCGCGCGCGCGATCGCGATGCGCTGGCGCTGGCCGCCCGACAGCCGCACGCCGCGCTCGCCCAGGAAGGTCTTGTAGCCCTCGGGCAGGCGGCGGATGAACTCGTCGGCGAAGGCGGCACGGGCGGCGGCGATCACCTCGTCGTCGGTGGCGTCGGGCCTGCCGTAGCGGATGTTCTCCATCGCGTCGACCGAGAACACCGTCGAGTCCTGCGGCACGATGCCGATGCGCGAGCGCAGCGCCTCCAGCGAGGTGGCGCGCACGTCGACGTCGTCCACCAGCACGCCGCCGGCGCCGGTGTCGTAGAAGCGCAGCAGCAGCTGGAACACCGTGCTCTTGCCTGCGCCGCTGGGACCCACCAGCGCCACCGTCTCGCCCGGCTTCACGCGCAGCGAGAAATCGGCCAGCGTCGCATGGGCCGGCCGCGATGGGTAGTGGAACTGCACGTGGCGCAGCTCCACCGACGAGCCCGCGCGGGTGGGCGGCAGGCTCTGCGGGGTGGCTGGATCCGCCACCGGCGACACGGCGGCCAGCAACTCCATCAGGCGCTCGGTGGCGCCGGCGGCGCGCAACAGGTCGCCGTAGACCTCCGACAGCACCGCCACGCTGCTCACCAGCAGCAGCACGTAGACCACGGTCTCGCCGAGGTGGCCGGCGCTGATCTTGCCGGCGATGACCGCCTGCGTGCCCTGGTACAGGCCCCACAGCAACGCGCCGAACGTGGCGCTGATGATGAAGGCCACGAGCATGGCCCGCACCCGCGTGCGCTTGCGCGCGGTGTCGAACGCCTGCTCGGTGGACACCGCGAAGCGCGCCGCCTCGCGGTCTTCCTGGGTGTAGCTCTGCACCACGGGGATGGCGTTGAGCACCTCGGCGGCGATCGCGCTGGAGTCGGCCACGCGGTCCTGGCTGGCGCGGCTCAGCTTGCGCACGCGCCGGCCGAAGGCCATGGCCGGGGCCACCACGAGGATCAGGATGCCCAGCACCTGGGTCATCACGTACGGGTTGGTGACGATGAGCATCACCATCGCGCCGATGCCCAACACGCCGTTGCGCAGCCCCATCGACAGGCTGGAGCCCACCACCTGCTGCACCAGCGTGGTGTCGGTGGTCAGGCGCGACAGCACCTCGCCGGTGGCGTTGGTCTCGAAGAAGGCCGGGCTCTGGCGCACCACGTGGCGGTAGACGGCGCTGCGCAGGTCGGCGGTGACGCGCTCGCCCAGCCAGGTCACCGAATAGAAGCGCAGCGCCGAGAAGACGCCCAGCGCGATGCCGACGCCGAACAGTTCCAGGAAGTGGTCCCGCAGCGCCATCAGCCGGCCGCCGTTGGCCGCGGCGGAGTTGGCGCCGCCGGCCACGAGCGGCGAGCTGCCCAGGCCCCCCAGCCCGCCATCGATGAGCTTGCGCAGCGCCATCGGGAAGGCCAGCGTGGTCAGCGCGGCCAGGATCAGGAACAGGATCGCCGCGGCGATGCGTCCGCGATAGGGGCGAAGAAAAGGGAGCAGGCCAGACAGCGAGCGCGGGGTGGCCGCCTTCGCGCGTTCGGAAACAGTGGTCATATCGAGCGAGTCTACGGTGTGCGGATGACTGTGGGCTTTCTCGAGGCAACAAGGGTATACCCCCACGCAATAAAAGCCTATTCAATGATTGTCGACGCAGTCATTGCCTAAGCAAGTATATTCGCGTCCATGTCATCCACCAACGATCCCCACCCGCGGGCCGATTTCTACTCTGCCGAGGGCTACACCCAGGAAGAGAGCATCGGATCCGTGCTCAAGGGCGTCGTCGGGTCCATCACGAGCCAGGTCGACCGCCGCCTGGTCGACCACGACCTCACGCACGCGCAATGGGTGCCGCTGTTCAAGCTGGCCCACGGCGAATGCGGCACCGTCGCCGAGCTCGCCCGCACGCTGCAGAGCGACCCGGGCGCGATGACGCGCGCGCTGGACCGCCTCGAAGCCAAGGGCCTGGTGGCCCGCGTGCGCTCGAGCGAGGACCGGCGCGTGGTGAACCTGGAGCTGACCGAGGCCGGCCGCGAAGTGGCCGCCGTCGTGCCGGCCGTGCTGGCCGAGGTGCTCAACCTGCACCTGGCCGGCTTCGCGAAGGAAGAGTGGCGCGCCCTGCTGGACATGCTCAAGCGCATGCGCGCCAATGGCGACGCCTTGCGCGCCGCCCCCAACAACAACGCAGCGATCCCCGACTGAAAGACTTGCCATGAACTGCGCCAAGCAACCCCAAGACTGCCCGCGCCGCGCCGGCGCGTCCACCAAGACCGGCGAGCCGGCAGTGGAGAGCCGGCCCACGCGTCGACCGACGCAGCGCGCCCTCGATCTCGACATGCCGCGCGTGCTGTCCGCCGGCACGTTCGCCGTGGCCATCGCCTCGGCCGCCGTGCTGATGCTGGCCGGCTGCGCCTCGATGGGCAACCAGAGCGCGCCGGCCACCGCCCGCACGGCCGATTCGCTGGGCCTGTCCGCCACGCAGCAGACCACCTCGGTCGACGCGCAGTGGTGGAAGCAGTTCGGCGACGCGCAGCTGAGCGCGCTTGTCGACCAGGCCCTGGCCGGCTCGCCGAACCTGGCGGCCGCGCAGGCGCGTGTCGCGCGCGCGCAGGCGGTGATCGACAATGCCCGCGGCGCCGAGCTTCCGCATGTCGACTTCGACACGGGCGTCAAGCGCGAGCTGCTGTCGCGCAACGGCCTGTTCCCGCCGCCGTACGGCGGCAGCATCTTCAACCAGTCCAACGCCGCGTTCGGCCTCAAGTGGGACGCCGACCTGTTCGGCCGCCAGAAGGCCGACATCGAGGCGGCGCTGGGCAGCGCGCGCGCTGCCAAGGCCGACGCCGACGTCGCCGCGCAGCAGATCGCCGCCCAGGTGGTGCGCAGCTATTTCTCGCTGGCCCGCCTCGAGAGCCAGCGCGCCGTCGCCCAACGCACGTACGAGCAGCGCCAGCAGATGCTGTCGCTGATCACGCAGCGCGTGCAGGCCGGCATCGACACGGTGGTCGAGCAGAAGCAGGGCGAGGGCGCGCTGCCCGACACGCTCGCGCAGATCGAGTCGCTCGACGAGCAGATCGACCTCACCCGCCACATGCTGGCCGCGCTCACCGCGCAGCCGATGCAGGCGCTGGCCACGCTGGCGCCCACGCTCGACCAGCTCCAGGTATCGACGCAGCCGCCCGTGCTCGGCGCCGACCTGATCGCGCGCCGGCCCGACGTCGCCGCCGCGCTGGCGCGTGCCGAGGCCGCCAACCAGCAGGTCGCCTCGCAGCGCGCGCAGTTCTATCCGGACATCAACTTCTCGGCCGGCTTCGGGCTCGACTCCATCAGCCTGAAGAGCTTCCTCGAGCTGCCCAGCAAGGAGTGGTCGTTCGGCCCCGCGCTGCACCTGCCCATCTTCGAAGGCGGCCAGCTGCGCGCCCAGTTGAAGGGCAAGGCGGCCGACCGCGACGCCGCGATCCAGGCCTACAACCAGCAGGTGATCGACGCCGTGCGCGAGGCGGCCGACGCCGCCACGTCCGCGGCCTCCATCACCCGCCAGCTGACGCTGCAGCGCCAGGCACTGGCGGCCTCCACCGACAGCTACGACTTCTCGGAGAAGCGCTACGGCCAGGGCCTGGGCAACGCGCTGATCGTGCTCAACGCGGAGACCCAGATGCTGGCCGAGCGCCGCCTCGAGGTCGACCTGCGCTACCGCGCGCTCGACGTGCAGGCCCAGTTGATGAAGGCCCTCGGCGGCGGCTGGACCGCCGGCGCCGCCTCGACCCCGACTCCCGCCGCCGCGGCGTCCGCTCCGACGACGACCGCCAAGAACGACAACCTCACGCCCGCCTAACAGATCATGAACGCACCTGCCAACAACAACGCCGCTCCCGACACCACCGCGCCGGCCGGCAATCCCAAGCGTCGCACGGCCCTGACCGCCATCGCGGTGGCCGTGCTGGTGATCGGCGGCGGCTACGGCATCTACTACTGGATGACCGGCCGCCATTCCGAGTCCACCGACAACGCCTACGTGCAGGCCAACGTCGTGCAGATCACGGCGCAGGCCGGCGGCACGGTCACGGCGATCCAGGCCGACGACACCAACTACGTCAAGGCCGGCCAGTTGCTGGTCAAGCTCGACCCGGCCGATGCGCGCGTCGCGCTCGACCAGGCCGAGGCCGCGCTGGCGCAGACGGTGCGCGAGACGCGCATCCTGTTCGCCAACAACTCCACCCTGCAGGCGCAGATCGACGCCCGCGCCGCCGACGCCACGCGCGCCAAGGCCGACCTCGACAAGGCGCAGGACGACGTCACCCGCCGCCAGCCGCTGGTACAGAGCGGCGCCGTCGGCAAGGAAGAATTCAGCCATGCGACCGACCAGCTGGCATCGGCCAAGAGCGCCTACACGGCCGCCAAGTCGGCGCTCGACGCCGCCAGGGAGCAACTGAGCTCCAACCAGTCGCAGACCGAAGGCACCAGCGTCGCCGACCACCCGAACGTGCAACGCGCCGCCGCCAAGGTGCGCGAGGCCTGGCTCGAGGTGCAGCGCGCCGACGTGCTGGCGCCGGTGAGCGGGCAGGTGGCGCGCCGCAGCGTGCAGGTGGGCCAGCGCGTGCAGGCCGGCGTGCCGCTGATGTCGGTGGTGCCGCTGGACAGCGCCTGGGTCGACGCCAACTTCAAGGAAGGCCAGCTCGAGCGCCTGCGCATCGGCCAGCCGGCCACGCTGGAGGCCGACGTCTACGGCAAGCACGTGGTCTTCCACGGCAAGGTCGAAGGCCTGGGCGCCGGCACCGGGGCGGCGTTCTCGCTGCTGCCGGCGCAGAACGCCACCGGCAACTGGATCAAGGTCGTGCAGCGCGTGCCCGTGCGCATCTCGCTCGATCCCAAGGAAATCGCGCAGAACCCGCTGCAGGTGGGCCTGTCGATGAACGTGACCGTCAACGTCGCCGACGAAAGCGGCCGCGCCATCTCCGACACGCCGCGCACGGCCGCGCAGGGCGCGGTCGCGTCGACCACCGTGTTCGATTCGCTGTCGCATGACGCCGACGCCGAAGTGGCGCGCATCATCGCCTCCAACGGCGGCGGCCATGCCAAGGCGCAGGCCGCGGCGGCGCCGCAGGCCGCTTCGGCGCCGACGGGCGCCGACGCCAAGGTCGCCCTGGCCGACGGTACCACCCGCCACCACAAGCACCACAAGCAACAATCATGAGTTCGCCCGCACCAGCGGCGCGCGCGCCTCTGAAAGGGGGCGCGCTCGTGTTGGGCACGTTGTCGCTGTCGCTGGCGACCTTCATGAACGTGCTCGATTCCTCGATCGCCAACGTGTCGATCCCGTCGATCTCGGGTGACCTGGGCGTCAGCATCTCCCAGGGTACCTGGGTCATCACGAGCTTCGGCGTGGCCAACGCGATCTCGGTGCCACTCACCGGCTGGCTCACGCAACGCTTCGGCGCGGTGCGCCTGTTCACGGCCAGCGTGATCCTGTTCGTGATCGCCTCGGTGCTGTGCGGCCTGGCGCCGTCCATCGAGCTGCTGATCGGGTTCCGCGTGCTGCAGGGCTTCGTGGCCGGGCCGATGATCCCGCTGTCGCAGACGCTGCTGCTGTCCACCTATCCACCGGCCAAGGCGGGCAGCGCGCTCGCGCTATGGGGCGTGACGACCCTGGTGGCGCCCGTGGCCGGGCCGCTGCTGGGCGGCTACATCACCGACAACTGGACGTGGCCCTGGATCTTCTACATCAACATCCCGGTGGGCATCTTCGCCGCGGCCGTGACGTGGGCCATCTACAAGAAGCGCGAGACCCCCGTCGTCAAGCGTCCCATCGACGGCGTCGGGCTGTCCATGCTGGTGCTGTGGGTCGGCTGCCTGCAGGTGATGCTGGACAAGGGCAAGGAGCTCGACTGGTTCCACTCCAACACCATCGTCACGCTGGCCATCATCGTGGTCATCGCGCTGGCCGTGTTCATCGCCTGGGAGCTGACGGACGCCCACCCCGTGGTCGACATCCGGCTGTTCGCGCGGCGCAACTTCCTGTTCGGCGCGGGCACCCTGGCGATCGCCTACGGCCTGTTCTTCGGCAACGTGGTGCTGCTGCCGCTGTGGCTGCAGCAGTACATGGGCTACACGGCCACCGACGCCGGCATGGCGCTGGCGCCGGTGGGCGTCCTGGCCATCCTGCTCACGCCGATCGTGGGCAAGAACGTGGCGAAATGGGATCCGCGCTGGATGGCCACCGGAGCCTTCATCCTGTTCTCGGTCGTGCTGTGGATGCGCTCCAACTTCACGTCGCAGACCGACTTCGGCACGATCCTGCTGCCCACGCTGATCCAGGGCGGCGCGATGGCGTTCTTCTTCATCCCGCTCACCACGATCACGCTGGCCGGCCTGCCGCCCGAGCGCATCCCGGCCGCCGCCGGCCTGTCGAACTTCGTGCGGATCATGTTCGGCGCGATGGGCACGTCGATCGCGACGACCCTGTGGGACAACCGCGCCACGCTGCACCACACGCGGCTGGTCGAGCAGATGGGCCTGAACGGCAGCGCGCTCGACGCCGCCACCACCACCCTGGCGCAGGCCGGGGTGCCCGGCGCCGGTGTCTACGCCAGCATCAACCGGCTGATCGACGTGCAGGCCTTCACCTGGGCCGCCGACGACATCTTCATCGGCTCCGCGGTGACGTTCCTGTTCCTGATCATCACGATCTGGTTCACGCGGCGTCCGCCTAAGATCGCCGGTGCGCCCTCCGTGGACGCGGGCGGGGCGCACTGAAGGCGCATGACAGGAGGGCCGCGACGAGCGGCCCTTTTCACGTCGGTGCCGGCTTCGTCCGCAGCGAAGCTCGACGCCTCCGGTCGCGGAGGTTTCTGCCGCCCGCACCTGGGCGAAGCGTTGAAGAATGGCTTCCATGAACAGCGTCGCCGCCATGCCCGCCGCCGACGACGGCGAATCGCCGCACTGGCGACGCAATCTCGCCGTGTGCGTCATCGGCTCGTTCACGACCATCGTGGCGATGACGCTGCTGTTGCCGTTCCTGCCGCTCTACGTGGCGCAGCTCGGGGTCAGGGACACGGCAGCCATCGTCGAATGGTCGGGCGTCGCCTACGGCGCGACCTTCTTCACGGCGGCCCTGTGCGCGCCGTTGTGGGGGCGACTGGCCGACCGCTACGGGCGCAAGCCGATGCTGATCCGGGCCAGCCTGGGCATGGCCGTGGCGATGTCGCTGATTGGCATGGCCACGACCGTGTGGCAGCTCGTGGCGCTGCGGCTGCTCGCGGGCCTTCTCGGCGGCTACGCGTCGGGCTCCAACGTGCTGGTGGCCACGCAGACGCCCAAGGCGCGCACCGGCTGGGCGCTGGGCGTGCTGGCCTCCGGCATCATGGCCGGCAACCTCGCGGGCCCGCTGATCGGCGGCGCGCTGCCGCCGCTGATCGGCATCCGGCGCACGTTCTGGCTGGCCGGCGCGGCCATCTTCGTCGTGTTCCTGGCCACCAGCTTCCTCATCAAGGAGGCGCGTCCCGCGCGTCCGCCGGCCGGGACGAAGCCCGCGGGCGCCTGGTCGCTGGTGCCCGACCGGCGGCCCATCGTGGCGATGCTGGTCGTGGGCTCGTTGCTGATGTTCGCCGTGATGTCCATCGAGCCGATCATCACCGTGTACGTGCAGCAACTGGTGAGCGATCCGGCGCGCGTCACCTGGGTGGCCGGCGTCGTGATGTCGGCCACCGCCCTCGGCAGCATCCTCTCGGCCTCGCGCCTGGGCAAGCTGGGCGACCGCATCGGCCATTGGTCGGTGCTGTGCGGCGGCCTGGTCGTGGCGGCGTTGCTGCTGATCCCGCAGGCCTTCGTCACCGCCAGCTGGCAGCTGGTGGCGTTGCGCTTCCTGATGGGCGTGGCCCTCGGCGGCCTGCTGCCGTGCGTCACCAGCCTGATCCGCCACCACGCGCCGGCCCGCGCCACGGGCATGCTGCTGGGCTACGCGACCTCGTCGCAATACGTCGGCCAGGTGGCGGGCCCGCTGGTCGGCGGCTTCATCGGCGGCCACCTGGGGATGCGGCCGGTGTTCCTCGGCACCTCGGTGCTGCTGGCGCTGGGCGCCGTGCTCACGTGGCGCGCGGCGCGCGCGGTGCGCGGCTGAGCGCGGCGCCGATCAGATCCAGACGTCGTTGTCGGCGCGCCGGTCGGACTCCAGCGTGCCGGTGTTGACCACGCCGCGCGGCTCGATGAGCATCATGTGCACTTCGTGCTCGGCGCAGGGCTTGTGCTCCACGCCGCGTGGCACGACGAACATCTCGCCCGGGCGCACCGTCACCGCGCCGTCGCGCAGGTCGATGCGCAGCACCCCGTCGAGCACGATGAAGGTCTCGTCGGTGTCGGCGTGGTCGTGCCACACGAAATCGCCCAGGATCTTCACGATCTTGAACTGGTAGTCGTTCATCTCCGCCATGACACGCGGCTTCCAGTGGTCGTGGATCAGCGCCAGCTTGGCATCGAAGTTGACGGGCTGGTAGACGCGTCGGTCGGACATGGGGCGGGCTCCTATGCCGGCGCGAGGGTCTGCGCCGGTCGATGGACCTCGAGTATCGCGCGGCCGTCGACGGCCGCCTGCGCCAGCGTCGCGGGCAGCGACGACGGGTCCAGCGCCAGCACCGGATCCAGCGACAGGATGCAGGTGGCGCAGCCGCGGCCCTGGGCCTTCGAGTGGTACATCGCCGCGTCCACCAGCGCGAACGCCGCGCCGAAGTCGTGGCCCGGCGCCGGGCCCACGCCAGCACCTCGCGCAGCTTGGCCCGGGCCTCCGCGGTGCGCCCCAGTGCGAGCAGCGCGAGCGTTCGAGGCCCGGCTCGTTGTGCGTGGCGAGGAACTTGCCCGCGCGCTCGAGCGCGGCGAGCGCCTCCGCCGGGTGGTCCAGGCGCAACTGCTCGCCGCTGACGCTCAGCTCGTACTGCGCCTCGCGGCGCTGCAGCCCGGCGGCGTGCGAGATCGCGATGGCCTCGCGGTAGGCGGCCGGGCTGGCCTCGACCTGCTCGCGGCCGTCGAGGACGTCGCCCTCGAACGAGTGGACATCGGCGAGCAGGGCCGGATCGTTCACCTGGCGGGCCATGTCCTTCGCGCGCGCCAGCAGCCGTTCGGCGAGCTCGGCGTCGTTGTCGCCCTGGGCCAGCGAAGCGAGGATGGCGGTGGCCTTGATCTCCAGGCCGCGCTGGTCCGCCTGCACCGCGCTGTCGAGCGCCATGTGCAGGTAGATCGCCGCGGCCGCCGGGTTGCGCTCGCCCTCCGATCCACGACACGGTGCTCTTGCACGAACCTTGCGTTTCCAGGGCACATGCCGACGGCGCGGGCATCCAGATGCGAGGACTTTCCCCGGGTGGCCCCCCGTCGAGCTGCGGCGCGGCGCGCGCACAATGTGGGTTCGACCGCTCCACGCCCACCCGGCCCCGACCACGATGCTTGCTCTTCTGAAACTCGGTTGCCTCGTCGTCTACGCTGCGGGACTGACGGCATTCGCCGGCGCCTGGCACGGCCCCGTCGCTCTGGGCGCGCAGTACCTGGCAGCGGCGTTCATCGTGATCCACGTGATCGAGCTGCCGTTCTTCTCCCGCGCGCTGCGCACCTACCGCGGCTCGCTGGCCTCCAGCGTGCTGCAGGCGCTGCTGTTCGGGGTATTGCATTCGCTGCCGCTGCTGCGAGCGGCACGCGCCTGACGTGGGTGTCCTCACCGGCGTGCGCGTCATCGAGATCGCCGGTCTCGGCCCCGCGCCGTTCTGCGGCATGCTGCTGGCCGACATGGGCGCGGACGTCGTGCTGGTGGAGCGCGCCGGGCAGCGTGGCGCCGATCCGCTGGCGCTGGAAAAGAACGCGATCGTCAACCGCGGCAAGCGCTCGCTGGCCCTCGACCTGAAGGATCCCGCCGCGGTGGACGCCGTGCTGCGCCTCGTCGACGGCGCCGACGTGCTGATCGAGGGCATGCGTCCGGGCGTGATGGAGCGCCTGGGCCTGGGCCCCGACGCCTGCCTCGCTCGCAACCCGCGGCTGGTCTACGGCCGCATGACCGGCTGGGGCCAGGACGGCCCGCTGGCGCAGGCGGCCGGCCACGACATCAACTACATCGCGCTGTCCGGCGCGCTGTGGTTCTCCGGTGCGCCGGGCGCGCCGCCGATGGCGCCGCCCACGCTGGTGGGCGACCTCGGCGGCGGCGCGCTGTACCTGGCGATGGGCGTGCTCGCCGCCTTGCTCTCGGCGCGCCAGTCCGGCGTCGGGCAGGTGATCGACGCGGCCATCGTCGACGGCAGCGCCAACCTGATGAACCTGCTGCTGTCGGCCCACGCTGCGGGCCGGCAACCGTTCGAGCGCGGCTCGGGCCTGCTCGACGGACCCCACTGGTACGGCAGCTACGCCTGCGCCGACGGGCATTTCGTGAGCGTGGGCGCGCTCGAGCCGCAGTTCAACGCGCTGCTGTTCGCGAAGCTGGGCCTGGCCGACGACCCCGACTTCCGCAACGCCTACGACGCGCGCCGCTGGCCGCGCTTGCGCGAGCGCCTCGCCGCGCTGTTGGCCACGCAGCCGCGCGCGCACTGGGTGGCGCTGCTCGAAGGCAGCGACGCCTGCTTCGCGCCGGTGCTCACGCCGCTCGAGGGCCTCGCGCACCCGCACCTGGCCGCGCGCGGCGTGTACGCGCAGCGCGACGGCGTGCTGCAGGCCGCGCCCGCGCCGCGCTTCTCGGCCACGCCTTCCGGCGAGCCCGGCGCCGTGCCGGCGCGCGGCGAGCACGGCGCGCAGATCCTGCGCGAGGCCGGGCTGGACGAGACCGCCGTCGTGCGGCTCGTTCCCCCGGCTTGACCTTGGCACAATGCGGCGATGCACCCGCACCGCCGACTCACCGCTGCCTCAACCGTTTCGCGACTGGCGCTCGCCGCGCTGGCGGTCGCCACCACCGTGCCGGCGCTCGCGTCCGACGCCGAGGACGAGGCGTTCTACCAGCGCGCGTCCGACTGCGCCGCAGCGATGCAATACGACCAGCTGGCCCTCGTCGCCAGGGCGCGCGCGGGCGACAAGGGCGTTCGTCCGCAACTGCTCGAACTCACCCGGCTGGGCTTCGCCTACGTGGGCGAGGCCTACCTGAAGGGCCTGCGCGACCCGCGCGGCGGCAACATGCTCAAGGCGGCCACCGCCGCGCAGAAGGACTGGCCGGAGGCCCGCCACAAGGCGATGGTGGCCGCATGCCGCGTCGAGGCGCAGAAGGTCTACGACGACGCGGGCATGTGGCAGTGGGCGATCGACAACAAGGCCAGCAAGCGTGTCGACCGTTTCCTGTCGATGCCGCCGCTGCCGGCTGTGTCCGCGGCCAGCCAATAGACGTTGTCATCCTGCGCGCAGTCGCAGGATCCACGAACGCTGCCGCGGCGCGCACGGATTCCGCGACTTCGCGCGGAATGACGTGTCCTCAGGGCTTCACGAACTTCAGCACGAACTCGTCCTTGGGCTGCGGCGGGTTCGGCGTGTTCTGGTCGCGCGGATCGCTCGGGTTGCGCAGGAAGTCGCCTTCCGCCAGCAGCCTGAAGCCCGCGGCCTCCACCTCGGCGCGCAGGAACGATTCCTCGATGCGGTGCAGCGTGCCCGACTCCGAGATGCCCGTGCCCGGCCGCCCCGCGTGGTCGGCGATCACGTAGAGGCCGCCCGGCTTGAGCGCCTTGAAGATCGCGGCGTTGGTGCGCGCACGGTCGACGCCCAGGAAGCCGAAGTCGTGGTAGTTGAACATCAGCGTCACGAGGTCCAGCTGGCCGTTGGCCACCTCCGGCGGCACCGGGTCGTCGAACGGGCGCGCCACGTAGGCGATGGGCGCGGCCGCCACGCCGGCGGCCTTCATCGAGGCCGCGCGGGCGGCGAGCCGGTCGGCCGTGGTGCGTTGCGGCGCCGGCATGCCCGCGGGCGGCGGCGCGCCACCTTCCGGGGCGGCCGGGCGCGGCGCGTTCGACGGGGCGGGGCCCTGCGCCCACACGAGGCCCGTCGGGCCGATCGCGCGCGCCAGCAGCTCGGTCGTGTAGCCGCCGCCGGTGCTCACGTCCAGCGCGGTCCAGCCCGGATGGATGCCGATGAACATCAGCATGTCCTCAGGATGGCGGCGCTGGTCGTTGGTGCGATCGCCCGCGCTGCGGTCGGGACTCGCGACGATGGCGTCGATCTGCTCGCGCGACAGGTGCGTCATCGACGTGGTGGTCGACGTCGCGCTCGAGGAACTGGTGGACGTCACCGCCACCATGGGCGGCTCGACGGGACGGGACGCGCAGCCGGCGAGCATCGCGGCGGCGAGCGCGACGGGCAGGGCGCGGACGGGAAACAGGGTCATGGCATGCCTCGGCGGGTGGTTGTGCGGCGATGTTGCCAGGGCAGGGCTCGTGCCCGACGGTTGCTTCTCCCCACTGGCGTGTCGCTCGCGCGATGAGCCCGCCAGGCTTGAGAATAGGCATCCGGACACCACCTGTGCCGGTCACCCCCATGGCCCTGCAACACTTCCACCCCGCCGTCGCGCGCTGGTTCGAGCGCCGGTTCGGCGCGCCCACGCCGGCGCAGGTGGCGGCGTGGCCGCACATCCGCGCGGGGCGCGACACGCTGGTGGCCGCGCCCACCGGCTCGGGCAAGACGCTGACCGCGTTCCTGGCCGCGCTCGACGACCTGGTGCGGCGCGGCGTGGCCGGCGACCTGCCGGACGAGACCGCCGTGGTCTACGTGTCGCCGCTCAAGGCGCTGTCCAACGACATCCGCGCCAACCTGGAGGAGCCGCTGGCCGGCATCCGCGCCGAGCTGCAGTCGCAGGGCCTGCCCGACGTGGCCATCCGCACCGCGGTGCGCACCGGCGATACGCCGCAGCGAGAGCGCCAGCAGAGCCTGCGCCGGCCGCCGCACGTCCTGGTGACGACGCCGGAGTCGCTGTACGTGCTGCTGGGCTCGCTGGCCGGGCGGCGCATGCTCTCGACGGTGCGCACGGTGATCGTCGACGAGATCCACGCGCTGGCCGCCAACAAGCGCGGCAGCCACCTCGCGTTGTCGCTGGAGCGGCTGCAGGCGGTCGTGGACCAGCCATTGTGCCCGCGTGTGGATCCGAAGACAGCCGACGCCGATGGCGTGCCGCGCGACCCGAAGGCGATCTCTGCGGTCGCGGTGCCGCGCCACGTCGCGCGCATCGGGCTGTCGGCCACGCAGAAGCCCATCGCCGAGGTGGCGCGCTTTCTCGTGGGCGCGGGCAGCGTCGTCGACGGCGTGGCGACGTGCGAGATCGTCGACATCGGCTACGCGAAGCAGCGCGACCTCGCGCTCGAGGTGCCGCCGACGCCGCTGGCGGCCGTGATGTCCAACGACCAGTGGGAGCAGGTCTACGAGCGCATCGTCGTGCTGGTGGCCGCGCACCGCACCACGCTCGTGTTCGTCAACACGCGCCGCATGGCCGAGCGCGCAGCGCGCCACCTGGCCGACCTGCTCGGCAAGGAGGCCGTGGCCGCCCACCACGGCAGCCTGGCGCGCGAGCTGCGGCTGGATGCCGAGCAGCGCCTCAAGCGCGGCGAGCTGAAGGTGCTGGTGGCCACCGCGTCGCTGGAGCTGGGCCTGGACATCGGCGACGTCGACCTCGTCTGCCAGCTCGGCTCGCCGCGCTCCATCGCCGCGTTCCTGCAGCGCGCCGGCCGCGCCGGCCATGCGGTGGGCGGCACGCCCAAGGCACGCCTGTTCCCGCAGACGCGCGACGAGCTGGTGGAATGCGCCGCGCTGCTGGACGCCATCCGTCGCGGCGAGCTCGACGCCCTGCACGTGCCGCCGATGCCGCTGGACGTGCTGGCCCAGCAGATCGTGGCCGAGACCGCGTGCCGCGACTGGGACGAGGACGCGCTGTTCGCCCTGATGCGCCGCGCCTGGCCCTACGCCGCGCTGCCGCGCGAGCGCTTCGACGCCGTGCTGCGCATGCTGGCAGACGGCTACACCACGCGCCAGGGTCCGCGCGGCGCGTACCTGCATCGCGACGCGGTGCACCACCAGCTGCGCGAGCGCCGCGGCGCCCGCATGACGGCGCTCACCTCGGGCGGCACCATTCCCGAGACCGGGGACTACACGGTGATGCTGGAGCCGCAGTCCGACCGCATCGGCACGGTCAACGAGGACTTCGCCGTCGAGAGCCTGGCCGGTGACATCTTCCAGTTGGGCAATACCAGCTACCGTATCCTGAAGATCGAGCCCGGGCGCGTGCGCGTGGAGGATGCCAGGGGCGTGCCGCCCAACATCCCGTTCTGGCTCGGCGAGGCGCCCGGTCGCAGCGACGAGCTGTCGTTCGCGGTGGCGCGCCTGCGCGCGGAGGTCGGCGACAACGTGACGCGCGGCGGCGTCGCGGCGGCGATCGAGGCGCTGGTGGAGCAGACCGCCGGCGGCATCGACCGCGAGGCGGCACGCCAGGTCGTCGACCACCTGGCGAGCGCGCAGGCCGTCCTCGGCGCGCTGCCCACCCAGCAGCGCATCGTGATGGAGCGCTTCTTCGACCAGTCGGGCGGCATGCAACTGGTGATCCACTCGCCGTTCGGCAGCCGCCTGAACCGCGCCTGGGGCCTGGCGCTGCGCAAGCGCTTCTGCCGCCAGTTCAACTTCGAGCTGCAGGCCGCGGCCACGGAGGACGCGATCGTGCTGTCGCTGTCCACCAGCCACAGCTTCCCGCTGGACGAGGTGGCGCGCTACCTGCGTTCGGCCACGGCGCTGGACGTGCTGGTGCAGGCGCTGCTCGACGCGCCGCTGTTCGCCGTGCGCTGGCGCTGGAACGCCACCACCGCGCTGGCGCTGCCGCGCTTCGTCGGCGGCCGCAAGGTGGCGCCGCAGCTGCAGCGCATGAAGTCCGAAGACCTGCTGGCCTCGGTGTTCCCCGACCAGGTGGCCTGCGCCGAGAACCTGGCGGGCGAGCGCGAGGTGCCCGACCATCCGCTGGTGGCCCAGACGATGTACGACTGCCTGCACGAGGCGATGGACGCCGAGGGTTGGCTGGCCGTGCTGCGCGGCATCGAGTCGGGCGCCATCGAGGTGATCGCGCGCGACCTGCCGGCACCGTCGCCGCTGGCGGCCGAGGCGCTGAATGCGCGTCCGTACGCGTACCTGGACGACGCGCCCATCGAGGAGCGCCGCACGCAGGCCGTGCAGAGCCGCCGCTTCGGCAGTGACTTGGGAAACCCCGCCAACGTGGGCGAGATGGGCGCGCTCGACGCTGGCGCGATCGCGGGCGTGCGCGAGGAGGCGTGGCCGCGCGCGCGCAACGCCGACGAGGTGCACGAGGCGCTGATGACGCTGGGCGCGATCACCGAAGCCGAGGCGCGTGCCAACGCGCACTGGGCGGCGGCGCTGGCTGTGCTCGCGAAGTCCGGGCGGGCGACGCGCCTCGTGTCGGCCGGCGACGGGCTGTGGATCGCGGCGGAGCGACTGGCGACCATGCGCCAGCTGTATCCGCAGGCGACGCTCGAGCCGGACGTCGCGTCGCCTTCGGGCTACGGGACGCCCGCGGAGTCGCCCGAGGAAGCACTGCGCGAGCTGCTGCGCGCGCGCCTCGGCGGCCTCGGGCCGGTGACCGTCGACGAGATCGTGGCGCAGCTGGGCCTGCCGCGCGGCCAGGTCGAATTCGCGCTGGCCGCGCTGCAGTCCGAGGGCACGGTGTTCCAGGGCCACGTCACGCCCGGGCTGGCCGAGACCGAGTGGTGCGAGCGCCACTTGCTGGCGCGCATCCATCGCTACACGCTGGGGCGGCTGCGCCGCGAGATCGAGCCGGTCGAGCCGCGCGACTTCGTGCGCTTCCTGTTCGAGTGGCAGCACGTGGCCGGGGCGTCGCGCGTGAGCGGCCCCGAGGCCTTGCCCGCGGTGCTGGCGCAGCTGGAAGGCTTCGAGGCGCCGGCGTCGCTGTGGGAGGCCGAGGTGCTTCCGGCGCGCGTGAAGGACTACGCGTCGTCGTGGCTGGACGACCTGTGCACCGCGGGCCGCACGATGTGGACGCGCCTGCGCCCGCTGGCCAGCGGCGCGCAGGGCGGCGGCCGGTCGTCGCTGCGCACGACGCCCATCCTGCTGCTGCCGCGCCGCGCGGCGCCCACGTGGTCGCTGCTGGCCTGCACGGCGGCCGACGACGAGGCGCTGGGCGGTCGCGCGCAACGCGTGTTCGATTTCCTGGAGGCCAGCGGCGCGTCGTTCTTCGACGAGATCGCCGAGGGCGCGCGCCTGCTGCGCGCCGAGCTGGAGGACGCGCTGGCCGAGCTGGTGGTGCACGGCCGCGCCAACTGCGACAGCTACGCCGGCCTGCGCGCGCTGCTCGTGCCGGCGGCCAGGCGCGCGATGGCGGCCTCGCGCTCGCGGCGTCGCGTGGCCCTGTTCGGCATCGAGGACGCCGGTCGCTGGAATATCGTCCGCCCGCCGCGAGTGGCCGACGCGAAGGCCACGGCCGAGGCCGTCGAGCACGTCGCCCGCACGCTGCTGCGCCGCTACGGCGTGGTGTGCTTCCAGCTGCTGGAGCGCGAGGCCGCATGGCTGCCGCCCTGGCGCGAGCTGGTGCGCGTGTGGCGCCGTCTGGAGGCGCGCGGCGAGATCCGCGGCGGCCGCTTCATCGCCGGCGTGACGGGCGAGCAGTTCGCGCTGCCCGACGCCATCGCCACGATGCGCGCCGTGCGCCGCCAGCCACCCGACGACACGCTGGTGTGCCTGTCCGCGTCCGATCCGGCCAACCTGCTGGGCACCGTGCTGGCGGGCCCCAAGGTGCCGCGCGTGGCCGGCTCGCGGGTGCTCTATCGCGGCGGCCTGGCCATCGGCACCAGCGTGGCGGGGCAGATCGAGCTGCTGGTGCCGCTGGACGTTGCCCAGGCCCGCGCCGCCACGCGCGCGCTGGCGCTCGATCCGCAGCTGCGCTTCATGGAGATGGCCAGCGTGGTCGCCGGCTGATCAGCGCAGGTGCCGCGCGAAGAAGGTGAACGTGCGGTCCCAGGCCTGCTGCGCCCACACCGGGTCGTATTGGGTCTCCGCGATGCGGCCGGGGCCGACGGCCTGCTCGTTGCCGAAGCCGTGGTGCGCGAGGTACTGGTGGAAGTCGAAGTCCACGCCGGCCTCCTTCAGCTTGGCGGCGAGGCCCTCCACCTGCGCGAGCGGGAAGAACTGGTCCTGCGTGGCCCAGTGGCCCTGGAGCGGGATCTTGATCTTGCTGGCGTCGATGTATTCCAGCGGTGGGCAGCCGTACCAGGTGACCGCGGCGTCGAGCTCGGGGTCGTTGGCCGCGGCCAGCAGCGTCAGCGCGCCGCCCATGCAGAAGCCGACGCAGCCCACCTTGGCGCTGCGCGTCTTGAGGTACTGGATGGCGCCGCGCACGTCCTGCGTGGCAGCGTCGGCGAAGTCCAGGCCGGTCATCAGGTGGTGCGCCTCTTCCTTCTCGACCGTCGACTTGCCACGGTACAGGTCGGGCACCAGCGCGACGTAGCCGGCCTGGGCCAGCCGGTCGGCCACGCCGCGGATCTGGTCGTTGAGGCCCCACCATTCCTGGATCACCACGACGGCGGGCGCGCCGGCGGGCTGGGCCGGCGTGGCGAGGTAGCCCTGAAGTTCCTTGCCGTCGGGGCGCTTGAAGCTGACCGTGGTTCCCATCGTGATCTCCTGAGTCGTTGGTGAAGCTGCGAAGGCCGCAGCTTAATTGCAAGAGAGGATGCTTACCGTGTGCAAGGGAATAGCCTCCCGTCCGGCCTTCGCGCCGGCCAGACCGTGACGTAAGCACGGCCCGACGGGGATAAGCCCTCGACGGGCCGGAAGCCACCGGCGGCTATGATTTCGCCCATTCCCGCTTCGCCCGGTGCGAGGCGTGGCCCCCATTTCCGAAAGAGTCCCCCATGTCTTCCCCGCAAGCCCGGCAGGATGGCGCCACCGAAGGCGCGCTCGTCCTGCTGTTCGTCCAGATGTTCTCGACGCTGGGCTTCGCCGTCCTGCAGTCCACGCTGGTGCTCTACGCGACCAAGCACCTTCATTTCTCCGACGAACTCGCGCTGTCGCTGATGGGCGTGTTCGGTGCCTTCAACTACGGCCTGCACCTGTTCGGCGGCTACCTCGGCGGCCGCTTCCTCAGCAATCGCAACCTGTTCGTGGGCGGCATGGTGCTGCAGGTGTTCGGCTGCGCCTGCATCGCCGGCGGATCCGCGGTGCTGATGTACTGGGGCCTCGCGCTGTTCCTCACCGGCAGCGGCCTGAACGTCACCTGCATCAACATGATGCTGACCCAGCGCTACGCGCCCGAGGATCCGCGCCGCGAGGGTGCGTTCCTGTGGAACTACGCCGGAATGAACGTCGGCTTCTTCATCGGCTTCACGGTCGCCGGACACTACGAGTCGACGCAGAGCTACCCGACGCTGTTCACCTTCGCGACGCTGGGCAACGCGGTGGCCATCATCCTGGCCGCGTCCTTCTGGCGCACGCTGCGCGATCGCAACACGCCGCTGCTGGAGGCCACGCCCAGGCAGTTCCGCATGCGCTTCGTGGTGGGCATCGCGATCCTCGTGGGCCTGGTGCCGCTGGTGTGGGAGTTGCTGCAACTGCCCGACTTCACCGAGATCATCCTCAAGATCATCGCCGCGCTGGTGTTCTCGTCGCTGATCTGGCTCACGTTGCGCCACCCCGATCGCCGCGAGCGCCGCAACATGTGGGCGTACCTGATCCTGGCCGTCGGTTCGCTGGTGTTCTGGTCGCTGTACCAGATGTCGTCCAGCGGCCTGTCGCTGTACTTCGACCGCAACGTGGATCCGGTCGTGCTCGGATTCACGATCCAGACCCAGTGGGTGCAGAACATCAACACCTTCGTGATCGCCGTGGGCGGCCCGTTGCTGGCGATCCTGTTCGCCGGGCTGCGCGAGCGGGGCTGGCGCATCGACGTGCCCAAGCAGTTCGCCACCGCGCTGGTGCTGATGGGGCTGGGCTTCCTCGCGCTGCCGCTGGGCATCGCGCTGGGAGATCCGGCCACCGGCCGAGCCGCGTTCTTCTGGATCTTCCTCAGCTACGTGCTGCAGAGCCTGGGCGAGCTGCTGATCTCGCCGGTGGGCTACGCGATGATCGGCAAGCTCGCGCCGCAGCGCTACCAGGGCGTGATGATGGGCGCGTGGATGCTGGTCACGGGCCTCGCGTCGCTGTTCGCCGGCGACCTGTCCAAGTCCATCCCGACCGCGCAGGATGCCGCGCCGCAGGTCACCAACGCCTACTACTCCATGCTGTTCGGCCGCCTGGGCTGGGGCACGGTGGCGGTGGGCGTGGCGCTGGCGCTGCTGATCCCGTTCCTGCGCCGGCTGATCGCCGACAAGGACACGCCGCAGGTCGACGAGCTCGCGCCGGCGGTGCTGCCGCACTGACGATCAGCGCAGCAGCAGCGCGTCGAGTTCGGCGAGTTTGCCGATGGTTGGCACCGAGCCAACGTCGGTCGCCGGTGCATGGAAGCCGGACAGCCATACGGGCCGCATGCCCGCTGCGCGCGAGCCTTCGACGTCGTTCACGGGATGGTCGCCGATGAACCAGCAGCGTTCGGGCGGCACGCCGATTTCCGCGGCGGCGAGTTCGAAGATGCGTATGTCGGGCTTCCTCACGCCCGCTCGTTCCGAGCTGAGTACCGTGCGTACGCGCGAATCGAAGCCCAGGTGTCGAACCAGGGCGCGTCGCGAACTCTCCTTGCCGTTGGAGACGATGCCCAGCACGTAGCCCGTCGCGCGCAGGCGCTCGATCAGGGCCGTGGCGCCCGGCATCTCCACCGACTGCGTGGGGAAGTGCGCGAACCAATGGTCGACGAGGTCGGCGTGCGTCGGCACGACGCGCCAGCGAAGCCGCGTGGACAGCGAAGCCGACACGTCGTCGCGCACGGTGGGAAAGGGCGTGCCCGCCACGCCATAGCCCCCGTTGTCGCGCTCGTCGATGAGGCGCGTGACGAGCGCTTCGTCGGCATCCTCCAGGCGCTCGCCGAAGTCCTGCGCGAAGCGTCGCGCGTACAAGGCAATGCTCAGTCCGCGGTGCGTCAGCGTGTTGTCGAGGTCGAACAGCACGCCTTGCGTGGTGGCGACGCTCATGGTTGTGGCAACGCCGTGCCGCACGCACTGCAGAACCTCGCGTCCGCCGCAGCGCGCGTGCCGCACGCCGTGCAGAAGCGCGCGGCCGGCGCGGCCGCGGCGGTGACGCGCGGCGCGTCGGGCACGCCCGCGAGCGCGGGCGAGGATGTCGCGCCGCCCAGCAGCGACTCGGTGGCCTGCAGCGCGGCGATGCGGTGCTGGTCCTCGGCCGCGCGCGGGGCGACGAACACGCTCTGGCGACCCGCGAAGGCCTCGAGTTCGTTGGCCAGCCGATGCGCCTCCTGCGAGGTCGCGTACATCGCGGTCACCTGGCGCTGTCCGTCCTTGCCGAACACCACCGATTCCACGCGCGCGCGCCAGACGCGCAGGGTCATCGCCTCCACGCGCACGACGTCGTTCTCGGTCTGCAGCCGGCTGCTGAACTGGTTGCCGGTGCCGATGCGCGACGACTGCCAGGTGCCCAGCAGCTCCACCCAGACGAGGGCCGACTCGAAGTTGAAGCGGCCCCAGATCGCGCCCGCCGACTGGAAGCAGAAGGCCGCGATCGCCAGGCACACGGCGGCGTAGCCCACGGTGGCCGTGCTGCCCCAGCCGTCGGCCAGCACGCGCGACGGATCGAACGAACGCACGTAGACCAGCGCGCAGATCACGCCGATGACGGTCAGCAGCGTGCCGTACAGGTCGAGCATCACCAGCCAGCTGTGGCGTGGCTCGCGCAGCGCGGTGCCGAGCGTGACGGCGGCGGTGCCCGACATGGGCATGGGCTGCGTCTCCTCCAGCAGCTCGCCGGCGAAGCGTCCGGAGCCGGCGGCGCCCTCCGTCACCGGCTCGATGCGCGTGTAGCGGCGGTTGGGGATCTTTTCCACCCATTGATCCTGCAGCGTGCGATCGAGCTCCGTGATCAGCGACGCCGGCGGCCCGTTCATCGACAGCGTGCGCTGTTCGCAGCTGCGCTCGGTCTGCGGCGAGGCGTCCAGTTGCGCGTGCAGCGCGCACAGGATCAGCACGACGGCCACCAGCGCACACACGAGCAGGAACAGGGCCTGGCTGGTCACCGAGTAGCGCACCGAGGGCAGCGACGCGCCCAGCAACCCCGCGGCCACCGGCCCGACGATGGCGGCCACGATCAGCGCGATCAGCGAGCCGGTGCCCAGGTTCGCCTGGTTGCCGCTGACCAGCGGCCGCAGCAACACGGCGGCGCCGAACACGAAATAGACGATGGAGATCAGCGGGCGCGTGGCCTCGGTGCCGAAGATGCACCACGCGAACAGGAAGCTGGCCAACGTCACCACGAACGACAGCGCGTTGAAGAAGTGGCGCTGCGCGAGCTCCTGCACCACCACCGGCGCGGTGATCAGGCGCGGCACCGCGTGGTACAGCACGCCGTTGAGCGCGCCCTGCGGCTCGGGGTATTCGAGGCCGCCCTGGCGCAGCGTGGTCTTGTAGAAGTCGGCGCGCGCCGAGTTGCCGGTGGCGCCGATGGCCACCTCGGGCGCCAGCGAGCGCGGCCGTCCGCGGCCGAAGAAGAAGCGCAGCCGACGCGCGGCGATCACCGCGAACGAGAAGCCCGCGGCCAGCAGCGCCACGCCCACCAGCAGCGGCGCGATGCCCAGGCGCGTGGAGTGGGACTCGATCGCGTCGCGCGCCCACAGCAGGCCGACGACGCCGCCGGCCAGCGTGATGGCGGCGCAGGCGAACAGGAAGCTGTTCTCCACCCGGAACGGGTTGGGCAGTTCGAGTCGCTTGTTGTCCGAGCTGTAGTCGTAGGCCAATCGTCGCTCCGCTGAAGGGATGTGACGATTCTAGGAGGCGCTCGGGACCAGGGCCTGTTCACACCAAGTGCGGGCACGCATTGGGTGTGAACAGGCCCTATTCGGGCGGCGGCGCTCGCGCGCCCGAGTGTCGAGTCGCTAATATCGCGGTCTGCCGAAAGCCCGAGTCCGGAACTCCCACGTGAACCTGATGCCGTTGCTGCGTGTGCTGCGCCCCTTCCTGGCCGGAGGCCCGGCCGCCGCCGTCGGGCTCGCCGCGCTGGCGGCCCTGGCGGGCTGCGTGGGTGGCGGCACGCCGGCGCCGACGGCGGGCGTCGGCGAACTGCGCTACCCGGTGGCGCCCGGCCTGCGCGGCTATCCGTTCGCGGCGTCGCGCACCACCTCGCAGGACTATTCCGGTACGGTCGTCGGCGACGACTTCTCCTGGCTGGAAAACGCCGCCGACCCGGTCACGCGCTCATGGCTCGAGGCCGAGCAGGGGTATGCCCGCCGCTATCTCGACGCGATGCCCGCCCGCTCGGCCCTGCGCCGGCGGCTGCAGGCGCTGGCGGGTTCGACCTCGAACGCGTACACGGGCCTGGTGGAACGCGGCGGCGTGCTCTTCGCGCTGAAGACCGCGCCGCCGCTGCAGCGTCCGGTGCTGGTGATCCTGAAATCGGTGGACGACCTCGCCAGCGAGCGCGTGGTGTTCGATCCCGACGAGCGGTCGCCCGACGGTTCGCTCGCGATCGACTTCGTCCGCCCGTCGCCGGACGGACGTCGGGTGGCGATCGCGCTGGCCAGCGGCGGCGCCGAGGGCGACACGGTGCGCGTGATCGACCTGGGCGCGGGTGGCCAGGCGTTGCCCGACACCCTCGTGCGCGTGACCTCCGCGGACGGCCGCGGCGACGTGGCCTGGAGCACGAACGGCAGCGGACTGTTCTTCACGCAGTACGCGGCGCCCGGGGCGGCGCCATCGGTGCAGGTGATGTTCCACAGGCTGGGTGCGCCGGCCGCGCAGGATCGCGTCGAGCTCGGCGCCGGCCTGCCGCACCTCGCGCGCGTGCGCCTCGAGGGCGCGCGCGACGGGCGCAACCTGCTGGCGCTGGTGGAGAACGGCCGCGGCGGCGATGTCTCGCTGTACCTGAAGGCCACGGGCGCGAACGGCGAGGGCGCCTGGCGCCGGCTGGCCACGGAGCAGGATGGCGTGCGCGACGCGCAGTTCGGCGACGACGACGCGATCTGGGTGCGCTCGATCGCCAACGCGCCACGCGGCAAGGTGCTGCGCCTGCCGCTGTCGGAGGCCAGGACGGTGAACTGGTCGCGTGTGGCCAGCGTCGCCACGCCGCAGGAGGGCGTCGTGCAGCGCTTCGCCGTGGCCGGCGGCACGCTGTACCTGGCCGAGGGCCAGGCCGGCCCGACGCGGCTGCGCCTGGTGGACGCGCGCACGAGGCGAAGCAGCGTCGTCGCGTTGCCGCCGACCGCCGCGGTTGCGGCGCTCGCGCGCGTCGGCCGCAACGACGTCGTCGCGCAGGTGGTCAACTACGTGGAGCCGCCGCTGTGGATGCGCGTCAGCGACGGCCACGCGAAGCGCACGCCCATGGTGAGCACGTCGGACGCCAACTTCAACGACAGCGAGGTGGTGCGCGAGTTCGCCACCTCGCGCGACGGCACGTCGGTTCCCATCGCCATCCTGCGTCGCAGGGGCACGCGCCTGGACGGCCACAACCCGCTGCTGCTCACCATCGCAGGCTCGGCGGGCCCGGGCGCGGCGCCCGACTTCGACGCCACGCGCCGCGTGTGGCTCGATCGCGGTGGCGTCGTCGCCATCGTGACGCTGCGCGGCTCGGGCGATGCCGGCGAGGCCTGGCACGTGGACGGCGTGCGTACGAGGAAGCAGGCCGGGTTCGACGACCTGATCGCCTGCGCCGATGCGCTCGTCAAGCGCGGCTATACCCAGCCCGCGCTGCTGGGACTGCGCGTGCGCGGCGACGGCGCACTGGCGGCCGTCGCGGCGATGACGCAGCGCCCGGACCTGTTCCGCGCCGTGGTGGCGGCGTCGGGCCGCTACGACATGTTGCGGCTGGAGCGCGACGCCGCGGGCGAGGTCGACACGCCGGAGTTCGGCAGCACGCGCGACCCGGCGCAGTTCGACGCGCTCGCGGCGTACTCGCCCTTGCGCGCCGTGCGCGACGGCACGCACTATCCCTCGGTGATGCTGCTGGCCGGCGATCGCGACCGCCGCGTCGATCCGGCGCAGTCGCGCAAGATGGCGGCGCGGCTGCAGCAGGCCGATCCGAGCGGTCGCCCGACCCTGCTGCGAACCGATGTCTTCAGCGGACAACCTCCGCAGGCGAGGCTGGCGGAGGGCGTCGACCAGCTCGCCGACGAGCTGGGGTTCCTGCTCAACGAGGTGGTGGCGGCGCAGTAGCGAAAAAAAAGAGGCACCGAAGTGCCTCCCTTGTGCGACAGCCGTGCCGCTCAGCGATCGCGTTCGCCGTCCTTCTTCTCGCGATCTTCCTTGCTCTCGTGCTCGGCCTTCTTCTTGGCCTCCTTGTCGTGCTCTTCCTTGGTCTTGGCCTGCGGCGGATGACCTTGCGCGGCGGGTTGCGAGGCCGCTTGACCGGCTGGCTGGCCTTGCGGATTGCCGCCGCGATGACGCGGATCCTGCGCGTTCTGCGCCGCCTGGCCTGGTTGTCCCTGGGCCTGGCCTTGCGGCGGCTGGCCGTTGCCCTGGCCTGGCTGGCGAGCCGGCTGGCCGGGTTGCTGCACGCCCTGCTGAGGCGCCTGCGGCTGGCCGTTGACCTGCGCCGGCTGGCGCGGCGGCGGGTCGAACTCGGCGCGGCCCTGGCCCTGGACAGGATGCGGCTGGCCCTGCTGGGCCTGGCCTTGCGGCGCGGGCTGCTGCGCCTGCGTGGGACGTGCACCGCGGTCGTTGCGCACCGGCTGGGCCGCCGGCAGCTGCATCGGCTGGTGACCGGCCTGGTAGGCGGGGATGGCCTGGCTGGACGTGGGCTGCGGTGCCGTGGGGCGGCCGGCGGGCCCCAGCGCGGCGGCCAGGTGCGCGCGCGCCGGCACGGTGTTCTGGAACGCCTGGCCATTGGCCGTGGCCCCTGCCGGTGCCTCGATCGTCACGTTGGTCACGTTCGTGATGTTGGTGACGTTGTTCGTGACGTTGTGGCTGTTGTTCTCCACGTTGCCATGGATGCGCATGCCCACGTTGACGACGGCCGGGGCGCTGACCACCACGGCGGGCGGCGTGCCCAGCGGCGCCGGCACGATGATGCCGGGACGCGAACCCGGCGGCGGCGGCACGAAGACGCCTTGCGGCCCCATGGCCGTCACACCGATGCGCACGCCCGGAGCAGCGATGGCCAGCGTGATGTTGATGCCTACCGGCGGCGGCACGAACCGCAGCTGCGGTGCGCACCAGAATCCCGGCACGAAGACGACGACGTCGCCACGGTGCTCGTAGTACGGCTGCACCCAGCCGTAGTTGGGCTGCGGCGGCGGCGCCCAACGGCCGGCGCTCCAGAACCAGCGGCCTTCCCACGCCCAGTAGCCGCCCGTCCAGATGGCTTCGCCATAGGGCTGCGGCGGCGGCACTTCCACCAGCATCGGCGGGGGCGCCCACTGCACGGCGATCGGCGCGGGCTGCACCAGCGGCGGATCGACGAAGACGCTGACGACCGGTTCGGCTTCCTGCGGTGCTGGCGGCTGGTAGGCGGGTGCCGGTTGCTGGTAGACCGGCACGGGGCGATCGACGTAGCGCGGGGGGCCCTGCACGACGCAGGCGGACAGGAGGGCGGCGGCGCCGAGCGCCGTACCCAGCGTGCTCAGGCGCAGGAGGCCCAGGCTTGTTGGAGTTGTCATGTCGAGAGAGTCCTCTTTCAGTCGCCCCGCCATGCGGGCGGAATCAGCCATTGTGGTGGCACGTGTCGGTTCAACGCTCGAGTGCCCGGGTTGGTGGGCAACCGACACTCAAATTTACATTCTTCAGGCTGTTGCCAGCGAGAGGGCGGGCCCGAGGTCAGCTTCGCGCAGGGCGCGCGACGTAGCCGGTCTTGTCGCCGGCCGAGAAGCCGCAGGCCTCGTAGAAGCGATGCACGCGGGGATCGCGCGACCCGGTCTGCAGAAGCGCCTTGTAGCAGCCGCGGCGCCAGGCATCGGCCAGCGCGAAGCGCATCACCTGGCGGCCCAGCCCGCTGCCGCGCAGCGCGGCCTCGACGACGACGTTCTCGATCACGGCATACGGCACGCCGCCGCGCGTGAGATTGGGGATGATGTTCAGGTAGCAGGTGGCCACGACGCGTTCGTCCCGTGTTCCGACGACGACGGCGAAGTGCTCGCTCGCGAGGATGGCCTCGAAGATCGCGGCGAGGCGTTCGCCCGGCGCGGCGACGTCGTCCGGGTTCAGTTGCGCGTAGAGGGCGAGCAGGGCGTCGAGGTCGTCGCGGCGGGCGTGGCGCACGTGAAGCATCGTCATGCGTTCGGCGCGCCCTTGAGCTCGACGACATTGCCTTGCGGGTCGCTCAGGTACATCGACGGGCCTTCGCCCTCGGCGCCGTAGCGCGACTCGACGGGGCCCGCTGCGATGCCCAGCGCGGCGAGGTGCGCGCGGATGGCGGCCTCGTCGAAGGATTCGACGCGAAGGCACAGATGATCGAGGTTGCGGCCTTGCGGGCCGGGTGCCGCGCCGCCCACAAGGCCCAGCTTGCCGTCAACGGGCACGAGATCGAGCATCGAGCGCCCGGCGCGCAGTTGCACCAGGCCCATCTCGTCCTGGCGGCGCTCGACATGGCAGCCCAGGCCGTCGCAGTAGAAGCGCAGCATCGCGGGCAGGTCGACCACGCGCAGCACGAGGTGGTCGATGTCGCGGATCTTGATCATCGTCGTCGGGCCATCGGTTGGTGCGGCCAGTGTCCCATGTGGGGCGCGCCGGGCGCGTGCCCGGCGCTTCAGGCCTCAACCCGCGCGCAGCGTGTCGTTGGGCGCCGGCAGGTACAGCTGTTCCTGCGGTACGAGTATCCACAGCAGGATGTACAGCGCGAGGCCCGAGCCGGCGAACACCAGCCCGAACGTGAACACGAGCCGCCAGACCCACGAAGGCACGCCGGTCACCTGTGCGATGCCGCCGCACACGCCGCCGAGCCAGCGGTCGTTGAGGCTGCGGCGCAGCTGGTTGAGGGCGTTGACCTGCGGGCTGGGGCGCGGGGCGGCGGCGCCGCCGCTCAGCACGCGCGCCTTGGCACGTGCGAATTCCTCGTCGGAGAGGATGCCGCTTCGATGGAGGTCACCGAGCTTGCCGAGTTCGTCGCTGTCTGACATGGTCTGCTCCTGGTAGGGATGCGTTGATTCGATGAGGCAAGATTACGCCCGGCATCGACGGGGCGCCAGCCGCGTGCGACCGGCTGCACCACGAGGCGACAGGGCCGGCCCAGGCCGCGACAGTCTGTCTCTCAATGCTTGGCGTTGTCCTTGTTGAAGCCGCGCGTGGGCGCGATCGTCGGCCGCGGGCCGTCGTCGGAGTCGCTGCAGGGCGCCTGCCATTCGCGCAGCTCGGTCGCCAGCAACTGGTTGCCTTCCTTTTGTGCCATCGCGATCAGTTCGAAGACGTTGGCGTCGTTGACCAGTTCGTGGCCCAGGCCCAGCTTGAGCTGGCGATAGATGTGTTGCGGATCGGTCGAGTCGTTCTGCGCTTTCATGGGCTTTCCATTCCAGGGTTGAATGCCGGTCGCGGCAACGCCTGTGCCCGAGGACGGGCGCGTGGCGTCGTTCGGCGCAGTGTGCACGGCGGCGAATAGCCCTTCGGGGCTAGTGTCGTGAGTTGGAAATTCGTTGAAGAATCGGCGCTGTCTTGCGTTCGCTCCGGACCTGTTCGACGAATTTCCAGCTCACGACACTAGAGGCGCAGCCGACCCGCGTAGCCGGTGAGCTCCAGGTAGCCGTGGCCGGCCACGCTGCCGTCCTCGCGCTTCAGCGCCGACAGGCCCTCCCAGTAGACCGAGCCGGTGGAGTTGCGGCTGTCGAGCTCCTGGTCGTCCTGCAGCGCGGCGACGCGCCAGCGTCCGCTCGGGGTGGTGAGCATCCACTCGACCGGGTAGCTGGCCTGCGTGCGCGGACTCGTCCAGCGGCGCCGCGGCTCGAAGCGCACCTCGCTGGCCGCGAAGTTGCGCAGCTCGCCCACGGGGCTGCGGTACGAGCCGCCGGCCCAGGTGACGGCGCCGTTGGCGCGGCGCAGGCGGAACGCCATCAGCGCGGCGCCGTCGCCCAGGTTGAAGCCCACCCAATCCCAGCCGACGGCGTCGGAGCCGAGGTAGCGGTTGCTCCACTCGTGGTCGAGCCACGCGCGCCCGCTCACGTCCCGCGCGGGCGCGCCGGCCCGCTCGAGGCGGCCACGCACCGCCAGCTGCGGTTCGCTGTAGTAGTGGCTGGCGTCGGCGGGGTCTGGCCCCTTCTGCGAATACCCCGCCTCGCCTTGCAGCAGCACCGGTTGCGTGCTCGCGAGATCGAGATCCAGCGAAAAATGCTCGCTGCGCACCGCCGCGTGCATCCGGCTGCGCGTGTCGTCCGGCGACGACGGCGCCTGGCGAAGCAGCGACCAGTCGTGCAGCTGCACGAGCTGAGCCCCCGAGGCCGCCGGCGCCTGCACCAGGCCGAAGCCCGCACGCGCGGCCCGCTGGTCGTGCACGAGGCCGCCGCTGCCCGCGCGCGCGGCGAGGTCGGTGAGCGCGACGTGGGCGAACACCAGCTGGCGCGCGGCGAAGCGGCTGGCGGAACCTTCCGCGAGTCCGGTGCGGCTGCGGAAGAACGTCACCTGGAAGCCGAACTCGGGAGCCGACGCGGCGTCGGCGTCAAGGCCGCTGCGAAGCCAGCCGGTGACGTACCACCACTCGACGTGGGTGTCGGGATGGCTGCCGTGGTCGGCCGGGAAACGCAGCGTGCGATGGCTGACGCCCAGCGCCGGGTTGTCGGCCGGCGCGGGTGAGTCGAGGGCCGACGCGGCGCCCGGCCGCCCGGCGGGCAGGGCAGGCAACAGGCTGGCGAGGAGCGGGCGGCGGCGCATCACCAGTCTTCCTTCACCGACCGCACGATGTCGCGGCTGGCCGCGGCGTGGCCGCTGCCCCAGGCGGTGAGCGCGCCGGCGACGACCACGCCGAGGCCCAAGCCCAGCAAGGTGAGCGGCGGCACGCTCAGCGACATCGTCCAGTGGAAGCTCTGCGGGTTGACCAGCTTGACCAGCACGACGCTCACCGCGAGTCCGAGCGCGAGTCCCAGCACGGCGCCGACCGCGCTCCACAGCGCGCCCTCGCAGGCCACCAGCGCGAGCACCTGGCGGCGCGTGAAGCCCAGGTGCTGCAAGGTACCGAACTCGCGCCGGCGCGCGAGCACCTGCGCCGAGAAGCTGGCGGCGATGCCGGCCAGGCCGATGGCCAGCGCCACGCCCTGCAGCCAGTGCGTGACGGCGAAGCTGCGATCGAAGATGCGCAGCGAGAACTCGCGTAGCTCGCCGGCCGTGGACACCTCTACCGGCGCGCCGTCGGGGATCGCCGCCTTGATGCGCGCGACCAGTGCCGCGCCGTGGTCGGTGCTGCCGTCGGCAAGCCAGACGGCCATGTCGCTGATGCGCTCGTCGCCGGTCAGGCGCAGCCAGTCGGCGCGCCCCATCAGCAGCGCGCCCTGCTGGCGGGCGTAGTCGCGCCAGATGCCGCGCACGACGGCGCGGGGGGCGGGCGCGGCATCGCGACCTGCGACCGGGCCCGCGCGCGGCGGCGGCAGCGGCAGCGTGATCACGTCGCCCTGGCGCAGGTGCTGTAGCGCGGCCAGCACTTCGCTGGGATAGACCGACAGCGCGTCGGGCGGCAACGAGCCGGGCGGCGCCGCGTCGGGCGCCAAGATCCAGGGCAGCGACGGCGGGCTGCCGTCGGGCGGCAGGTCGCGTATCAACAGCGTCGCGTCCGGCTGCTCCGGCGCCAGCGTGACGGGCACGAGCCGTTCGGTGCGCACCTGCTTCACGCCGGGCCCCGAGGCCGCGGCGATCACGGCCGGCGCGAGGTACACCGGGCCTTCGCCGGCGCCCGGCAGCGGACGCACGTAGAGGTCGGCCGGCAACACGTCGTCCAGCCAGACGATCAGCGAGTCGCGGAAGCTGGTGACCATCACCGTCAAGGCCACCACGAGGCTCAGGCTGGCGACGACGCCGGCCACGGCCGCGGTGGCCGTCTGGCGCTGGTCGATCGCGCGCGCCACGGCGAGCGCCACCACGGGGTTGCGAGCACCGCGCAAGCCGCGCAGCAGCACCGACACGACCTGCGGCACGAGGCTGATGCCGCCCAGCAGCAACACCCCGACGCAGGCGTAGGCGCCCCACGGGATCGCGTGCCAGGGCGGCACCAGCGCCAGCGCGCCCGCGAACGCGATGAGGCCGAGGCCCGCCGCGGCGGGCCAGTTGCCATCGCTGGCCGTGCTGAGTCCCTTGAGGCTCTGAGCCGGGGCGAGGCCTTGCGCGGCGCGGGCCGGCCACCAGCCCCCGGCGAAGGCGGAGGCGGCGCCCAGCGCGCCGTACGCGAGCGCGGCCGGAGCGCTCCATTGCAAGGGCGGGGCGGCGCCGCCGAGCGTGCCGCTGCCCAGGTCGCCGCCCAACGCACGCAGCGCCTCGGCGGCCAGCGCGGTGCCCAGCGCCAGGCCCAGCACGCCCCCGACCACGCCCACCATCAGGCTGTCGGCCCACACCAGCGTGCGCCGCTGGCGTCCGCTCATGCCCAGCACCCCCAGCAGCGCCAACTGCGGATTGCGCTTGGCCACGGCCAGCGACTGCACCGAGAACACCAGGAAGCCGCCGGTGAACAGCGCCACCAGCGAGAGCACGCTCAGGTTCACCCGGTAGGACTGCGACAGTCGTGCCATGCGCGACGCCGCTTCGTCGGGCGCCGCGGCGCGCACGCCGGGGCCGGCCGCCAGCGCCGCCATCACGGCCTCCTGGCGCGCGCCGGGCGCGAGCCGCACGTCGATGCGCGAGAGCGAGCCCACGCGGTCGAAATGCGTCTGCACGCCGGCGATGTCCATCACCAGCAGCGGCGGTCCGTCGGCGGCGATGCGGCCGGCGACGGCGAAGCTCTGCCAGCGGCCGTCCACCTGCAGCGTGACCCGGTCGGCCGTGCCGAGTTGCGCACGCGCAGCGGCGTTGACGAAGACCACGTCCGGGTCGAGCGCCGACAGCGGCGCGCCGCCCGCGTCGGGTGTCGCGCGGGCGTCGGGCTGGGCCAGCCAGCCGGGCGAGATGAAGGGCGCGACGAAGGCGTCCAGGCCCAGCAGGTGCGCGGGATGCGGCTGCCCGTCGGTGCCGCGCAGCGCGATGGCCAGGTCGATGACCGGGCTTGCCTGCGCGACGCCGGGCGCGAGCGCGACGCGCGGGTACAGGTCTTCGGGCAGCAGGCCGTCGCGCGGGCGCACGCTGAAGTCGGGCGCGCCGCTGGCCGCGTGCACGGCCGTCTCGAACTCCGACAGCGCCGAGGCGTTGATCAGCTGCACCGCGAAGGCCAGCGCCACACCCAGCGCCACGGCCATGACGGCCGCCGCCTGGCGCCAGGGATGGTGGCGCCACTCGGCCGCCAGGAGGCGGGCATGGAGTGCGGCCATGGCCAGCCAGGGCGGGCGGGACGGCGATGAGGTCAGGGCGGTGGACAAGGCAACTCGGATCGACGGGACAAGTGCATCCTGCCATCGATTCGCGACATCGCCCCGCGTCGATCGGCCGGTTTTCAAGACAAGCGGCCCGACCTGCGCGTCTTCCCGCATTTGTCGCCGAAGTGGCAGCCGCGACGTTCGAACGCCACCATCATCGCCACCGCCGCCGTATCCTTGCCTCACAACGATCAAGTCCGAGACATCGCTATGACCCTTGCCACGCCCACGGCCGGCACAGCCTCCGAAGCCACCGCGGCCACGCGCGTGGTGCAGCGCATCTGCCCGCTGTGCGAGGCCTGCTGCGGCCTGAACCTCACGGTGTCGGGCAGCGGCACGCAGTCGCGCGTCATCGCCATCCGTGGCGACGAGCACGATGTGTTCAGCCACGGTTACCTGTGTCCCAAGGCAGTGGCGCTGAAGGACCTCGAGGACGATCCCGACCGCCTGCGCCAGCCGCTGATCAAGCGCGACGGCCGCTTCGTGGAGGCCACGTGGGACGAGGCTCATGCCGAGATCGCGCGCCGGCTGCCGCCGCTCGTGGCCGAGCACGGCCGCGATGCGCTCGCGTTCACGCTGGGCAACCCCAACGTGCATCGCCTGGGACTGGGGCTCTACGTGCAGCGCCTGTTGCGCGCCGCGGGGTCGCGCAACGTGTTCAGCGCGTCCACGCTCGACCAGATGCCGCGCCAGCTCGCCAGCGGCTGGATGTACGGCCACCCGTTGACGGTGCCGGTGCCCGACATCGACCACTGCGACTTCCTGCTGGTGCTGGGCGCCAACCCCATGGCCAGCAACGGGAGCATGTGGACCGTGCCCGACTTCCGCGGCCGCGCCAAGGCGATGCGGGCACGCGGCGGCCGACTCGTGGTGGTGGACCCGCGTCGCACCGAGACCGCGGCGATCGCCGACGAACACCACTTCATCCGTCCCGGCACCGACCAGTTCCTGCTGCTCGGGATGCTGCACGCCCTGTTCGACGAAGGCCTGGCGCGGCCGGGGCGGCTCGCGGACTTCCTGGCTGCGGGCGAGGCAGGCCTCGAGGCCTTGCGGACGGCCGTCGCACCGTACGCGCCGGAGCGCATGGCCACGCACTGCGGCGTACCGGCCGACGTGCAGCGCGCGCTGGTGCGCCGGCTCGCCGCGGCGCCGCGCGCGGCCGTCTATTCGCGCATCGGCTCCAGCACCCAGCGATTCGGCACGCTCAACTCGGTGCTGGTCGACGCGCTCAACATCCTCACGGGCCATCTCGACGCCGAAGGCGGCGCGATGTTCCCGCATGCCGCGGCCTTCGCGGCCAACACGCAGGGCAAGCCGGGCGTCGGGCGCGGCATGGTCACCGGGCGCACGCGCAGCCGCGTATCCGGTGCGCCGGAAGTGCTGGGCGAGTACCCCACCAGCTGCCTGGCCGAGGAGATCGAGACCGATGGCCCCGGCCGCATCCGCGCGCTGGTCTCCGTCGCGAGCAACCCGGTGCTGTCGGCGCCCAACGGCGCCCGCATCGGCCAGGCGCTGGCCGGGCTCGACTTCATGGTGAGCGTGGACATCTACCTCAACGAGACCACGCAGCACGCCGACGTGATCCTGCCCGGGCTGTCCACCTTCGAGGAGCCGCACTACGACGTCAGCTTCCCCCAGCTCTCGTGCCGCAACCATGCGCGCTACAGCCCGCCCGTCTTCTCGCCACGTCCGGGCGCGCAGGCGGAGTGGCAATCGCTGCTCCACATGGCGGCGACGTTGCGGGGCGAGCCGGGTGCCGGCACGGCCGGTTTCGACCTGGCTGCCTTCGACGAGCAACTCCTGCACGACGACCTGCGCCGACTGGCCGCCGGCGTGCCGGAGCCCGTGCAGGCCGCGATGCGCGACGCGCTGGGGGAGCAGCCTGGCCCCGAGCGACTGCTCGACCTGGCGCTGCGCGCCGGGCCCCACGGCGACCGCTTCGGCCAGAAACCCGGCGGCCTGAGCCTGGCCGCGCTGAAGGCGGCGCCGCACGGCATCGACCTGGGCGCGCTGCAGCCACGGCTGCCTGCGATCCTGCGTACGCCCAGTGGCCGGATCGAGCTGTGGCCAGCGCCGGTGGCCGCCGAGCTGGCGGCCGTGGACGACGCGTTGCGCACGCCGCCGCCCGCGCTGGTGGTGGTGGGCCGGCGCGACGTGCGCTCCAACAACAGTTGGATGCACAACCTGCCGACGCTGGCCAAGGGCCCCGAGCGCTGCACCGCGCTGCTGCATCCGCAGGACGCGGCGCGCCACGGCGTGCAGGCGGGCGATCGGGTGCGGCTGCAGGGCACCGCCGGCCGGGCCATCGAGCTGCCGGTGACCTTGTCCGACGAGATGATGCCTGGCGTGGTCAGCGTGCCCCACGGCTGGGGCCACGACCAGGCCGGCACGCGACTGGGCGTCGCGGCGCAGCGCCCGGGCGCCAACCTGAACGACCTGCTGGACGACCGGTTGCGCGATCCGCTGTCGGGCACCTCCGTCCTGAACGGCGTGCCGGTGACGCTGAGTCGCTGCGCGCGGGCCGGCGTCGCAAGCGAGCCTGCGCGTTAGGAGGCGGCCGCCGCGCGTCGCCTCGGCCGCATTCGTCTCTCAAGCCGCCACGGACAACCGCACGCCCTGCGCCGTCAACTCCAGCACCCGGTCGCAGCGCGCGGCGGCCGGTGGCGAGTGGGTGACCATCAGCACGCCGGCGCCCGTGCGCCGGGCGATGTCCACCAGCACGTCCATCACCAGCCCGGCGCTGCGCGGATCCAGGTTTCCCGTGGGCTCGTCGGCCAGCACCAGCGCCGGCTCGTGCACCAGCGCGCGCGCGATCGCCACGCGCTGCAACTGGCCGCCCGACAGCTGGCGCGGCGCCCGCTCGCCGAGGCCGTCGAGGCCGACGGCGGCCAGGATGCGCGCCACCTTGTCGCCGCGCGGACGCCCCAGCAACTGCAGCGGCAGGCCGACGTTGTCGGCGACGCTGAGGTGCGGCAACACGTGGAAGGCCTGGAACACGAAGCCCAGGTCCTCGCGGCGCAGCCGGGCGGCCTCGGGTTCGGTCAGGCCCAGCACGTCGCGCCCGGCAAGCAGCACCTGGCCGGCGTCCGCGGTGTCCAGGCCGGCCACGCAGTTGAGCAGGGTCGACTTGCCGACCCCCGACTCGCCCAGCAGCGCCACCAGTTCGCCACGCGCCATGGCCAGCGACACGTCGCTGAACACGAAGGCGTCGCCGTAGCGCTTGGCCAGGCCGGAGACGGTGAGCAGGGGCGCCGGAGCGTCGCGGGCGGGATCATTCATTCGGGACCTGGGAGTCTGCGCGGCAGATGGCGCTTTCTGCCGCGCGGGCTCCCAGCATACGGCATGCGTCCTGCTGGACGGTTGCGGCGCCGCGGCGTGGACGGGCAAGAGGATTCAGCATTTACGTGATTTCAAGGCACCCGAGGCTGTGCGGTTTTCGACCTGTGCCGCACAATCGACATTGATTTCCTTCATCGGCCGGGCAGCTTGGCCGATACAGTCCTGAGGACCGCGTCTCCAGCGAGCGCGCGGACCCGGGCCCGCGGACTGTCGCCGCGGGCGCTGGAATTGCTCGCGAGCAAACCGGTCGCGGGCAGAGGTCTTGATCGAGGTGGATGGGTGACGGCTGAAATCGATTCTTCGACGTTGGGCGGGCTGGTGCGCGTGCTCGAGCGCCGCAGCTCGCGGTTCTGGGCCGGCGCGGCGATCGCGGTCGCATTGGCGGGCATTGCCGTGGCCACCGGCCTGGGCGCGCTCGCCGGCGGCCGCGGCGAGGTCGTCGCGCTGAGCGTGGCCGTCTTCTTCGCGCTCGCCGCTCTCGGGCTGGTGGGCATCATCATCCGGCTGGCCCGCGTGGTGGCCGACACCCGTGCCCTGCACGTGCTGCACGCCGTCGACGACGACCTCACCGGCCTGTCCAATCGCCGCCATTTCCTCGAACTCGTGGAACGCGAATTCGCGCGTTGCCGCCGCTACGGTGACGATGGCGCGCTGCTGCTCATCGACGCCGACCACCTGCGCCGCATCAACGAACACCTGGGCCAGCTCTGCGGCGACGCGCTGCTGCTCGAAGTGACCAAGCGCGTGGGCACCACGCTGCGCCAGCCCGACCTGCTGGCCCGCTTCGGCGGCGCCGAGCTGGCCGTGTTCCTGCCCAACACCGATCCGCTCGGGGCGCTCGACGCCGCGGAGCGCATCCGCCAGCAGGTGGCCTCCGCGCCCTACACCTGGCAGCAGACGCACGTGGTGGCCACCGTCAGCATCGGCGTGTCCACGGTGCACCAGGGCCAGCTGAGCGTCGACACCATGGTGCACGAGGCCGAGCAGGCGCTGGAGGCGGCCAAGGAAGCCGGCCGCAACTGCGTGCGCACGGGGCCGATCAAGCCGCGCAAGAGCGGCGAGCGCGTGTCGACCTGAGGGGTCGCGGCCGTCTTTTCTCGTGCGACGGCGCGCTGCCGCTCAATCCGGCGACGTCCCCGGCGCGCCGATCAGCGTCTCGACGAGTGCCAAGAGGCGCGCCTCGACATCCGCCGCATCCGCCTCCACCACGTGCCGGTGCGCCATGCTGCGCAGCCACGTGATCTGCCGCTTGGCCAGCTGGCGCGTGGCCGCGACGCCGCGCTCGCGCAGGTCGGCCAGGTCCGGCGGATCGGCGACGTCCAGCGCTTCCCAGGCCTGCCGGTACCCGACGCAACGCATCGAAGGCAGCTCGAGATTCAGCGATGTGTCCAGGCGCAGCCGGCGCACCTCGTCGAGGAAGCCGGCCTGCAGCATCGCGTCGAAACGGTGGGCGATGCGCGCGTGCAGCCAGGCGCGCGACGCGGGCTCCAGCGCGACCAGCGCGCCATCGCGCGCGGGCGCATCGCGTCGCGCACGCTGGTGCAGGGTCGACAGCGGCGTGCCGCCGGCGCGCAACACCTCCAGCGCGCGCTGGATGCGCTGCGAGTCGTTGGGCGCCAGCCGCGCCGCGGTGATCGGGTCGACGAGCGCGAGCTGCGCGTGCATCGCCGGCCAGCCCGCGCTCGCCGCCTCGGCGTCGATGGCGGCGCGGGTGGCGGGGTCGGCGGCGGGCATCTCGTCGATGCCGTCCATCAGCGCCTTGAAGTACATCATGGTGCCGCCCACCAGCAGCGGCCAGCGTCCGCGGGCGCGGATCTCGGCGATGAGACGGCGGGCGTCGGCGACGAACCGGGCGGCGGAGTACGACTGCGCCGGCGTGATGATGTCCAGCAGGTGATGCGGCGCCGCGGCCTGTTCGGCGGCGCCGGGCTTGGCGCTGCCGATGTCCATGCCGCGGTAGACCAGCGCCGAGTCGACGCTGACGATCTCCACCGGCCAGCGTCGCGCGACGTCCAAGGCCAGCGCGGTCTTGCCGGCCGCGGTGGGGCCGGCCAGGCCCAGCCACTTCAGGCCGGCCGCGGGCACGTCGCGAACCATGTCAGAACCGTTCGTCCTCGCGCAGGTAACGCCACTGTCCCGCCGGCAGCTTGCCCAGCACCACGCTGCCGATGCGCACACGCTTCAGGCCGACGACGACCAGGCCCACGGCCTCGCACATGCGCCGGATCTGGCGCTTGCGGCCCTCGCGCAGCACGAAGCGCAGCTGGTCCTCGTTGGCCCAGCTCACCTTGGCGGGGCGCAGCTCGCGGCCGTCCAGCCACAGGCCATGGCGCAGGCGCTGCAGGTCGGCGTCGGGGAACTGGCCGCCGGTGGGGTACTCGACGCGGACCAGGTACTCCTTCTCGACGTCGGAGTCCTCGCCGATCAGGTGGCGCGCGATGCGTCCGTCCTGGGTCAGCACCAGCATGCCCGTGGAATCGATGTCGAGCCGTCCGGCCGGCGCAATGCCGCGGGCATGGCCCGGATGCCAGCGCTCGCGCGACGGGTCCTCGGGCCAGTGGTTGGCCTGGGTCACGAGCACGGACGCGGGCTCGTGGCCGTCCTCGGCCTGGCCGCTGACGTAGCCGATGGGCTTGTGCAGCAGGATGGTGACGCGGTGGGCCTGCTGCGTCTTCGCGGCCTCGTCCACCTCGATGGTCTGGTGGGGGAACACGCGGCCGCCGAGCACGGCCATCTCGCCGTCCACCTTCACCCAGCCGGCGGCGATCCAGTCGTCGGCCTCGCGGCGCGATGCGATCCCGCGCTCGGCCATCACCTTGGACAGCCGCTGGTCGTCGCGCCGCGGCGCGTTCGGGTCGAATGACGGCCGCGGCGGCTGCTGCTCCGCCTGGGCAGCGGGTGCGGGCGCGCGCTCCTGGTCGTCGCGCCGCCGCGGCGGCGTCCGGTCGCTCGGGGCCGGGCGACGGTCGTCGCGATCGAAACGCGGGCGATCGCCGGATTGACCACGCGGGCCGTCCGTGCGCGGACGCTCGTTGGGGCCTTGCGGATACGTCGGGCCGCGATCGCCGTACGGCGCACGGCCGCGGTTGTCGGGAGACGGGCGATCGTTGAAGGGCGCACCGCCGCGATCATGGCCCTGGCGTGGCTGCGGTGCGCGGTGCGGGTCACCGACGGCGCGGCGGTCGTCCTGCCGCGGGGCGGGGCGCGCATCGCCGGCACGTGGTGCGCGATCCGGCCACGGCGCGGCGCTGGTGCGGCGCTCGCCCGGACGATCCGCGCGCGGCGCATCGCCGTGGGCGCGGCGCGGGCCGTCGCGGCGATCGCCTGGCGGCGGGGGCGGCGCATCGGCGCGCCAGACGTTGCTGGGGGTGTCGCGGCGCGGCGGCGGCAGGTCGCGCAGGTCGGGGCGCTTGCCACGCGCGGCGGCGTGCTCGGTGGGCTTGCGTTCATGGGGGCGCTGCTCCATCACGCGTTGCCCGACCTTGCGCGGGTCGCGCCCTTCGGCGTCGGAGGGCGTGGCCTCGTTGCGCGGGATGCGGCGGGACGTCGTGGGCGGCTTGTCGGAAGGCGGCGGCGGGGAGGAGGAATCGGTCATGTCAGGGTCAGCCGCAAAGGGTACGTAGGAACAGGGTAGTCCGGAATCAACGTCCGCGCAGGAAAAGCGCGTCGAGTTCCTTCATCGTCACCTGGCGCCAGGTGGGGCGGCCATGGTTGCATTGGTCGGAGCGTTCGGTGGCCTCCATCTGGCGCAGCAGGCCGTTCATCTCCTCCAGCGTGAGGCGGCGGTTGGCGCGCACGGCGCCGTGGCAGGCCATGGAGGCGAGCACGTCGTCGCGGGCGCGCTGCACCAGGCTGCTGGCGTCGACCTCGGCCAGGTCGGCCAGCACCGAGCGCACCAGGTCGACCGGGTCGGCCTGCAGCAGCGCTGCGGGCAGGCTGCGCACGGCCAGCGTGGCCGGGCCCATGGGCGAGACGTCCAGGCCCAGCGCCCGCAGGGTCTCGGCATGCGTCTCCACCAGCGCATGCTCGGCCGGCGTGGCGGCGAAGGTGGCGGGGATCAGCAGCGCCTGCGTGGGCATGTCGTGCGTGGCGGCCCCGGCCTTCAGGCGCTCGTAGACGATGCGTTCGTGGGCGGCGTGCATGTCCACCACCACCAGTCCCTGCGTGTTCTCGGCCAGCACGTAGACGCCCTGGATCTGAGCGATGGCGCGGCCCAGCGGCCAGTCGCTCGCGTCGGCGCGGGCGACGGCGGCCTGGGCCGCGTCGCCGGCGCGCTGGCGCACCCAGGCGGGCGCGGGTTCGCGGGCCTCGAGGACGGCCGTGCCGCCAACGTCGAGCAGGCCTGCCGCTGCCGGCGCGTTCGAATCGCCGAAGGCGCGTGCGAACAGCGAGGCGGTGCTCGCGCCCGCGAGCGGGTCGCGCGTGTCGCTGGCGAGCGCCCACGGGCGCGCGGGCGCGAGGCCGGCGGCGTTCCAGCCGGGTGTCGAGGCGCCGCCGTTGAGCCGCTCGACGGCGGCCGCTGCGGCGTTGGCGAATCCGCCCGGGGTGCCGAACGCAGCGCCCGGCACGCCCGCGCCCGCGGGCGCCGTGGCGCCGGACGGCGCGAGCACGTCCTCCACGGCGCGCTTGACGGCCTGGTGGATGGCGCCCGAATCGCGGAAGCGCACCTCGATCTTGGTCGGGTGCACGTTGACGTCCACGCGCGCCGGATCGATGTCGATGAACAGCACGTAGGCCGGCTGCTTCTGGCCGTGCAGCACGTCTTCGTAGGCAGCGCGCAGCGCGTGCGCGATCAGGCGGTCGCGCACGAAGCGGCCGTTGACGTAGACGTACTGGTGGTCGCTGCGCGTGCGCGCCGCGGCCGGCAGTCCCACGCGGCCGTGGATGGCGATGGGGCCGATCTCGGCCTGCAGCGGCCGGCTGTTGTCGACGAACTCGTCGCCCAGCACGTCGCGGATGCGCTGCGCCTCGTCGCTTGCCCGCCACTGCTCCACCAGCCGGCCTTCGTGCCACACGGCGAAGCCCACCGCAGGCCGCACGAGCGCATGGCGGCGCACCGCCTCGATGCAGTGCGCCAGCTCGGTGGAATCGGACTTCAGGAACTTGCGGCGCGCCGGCGTGCTGAAGAACAGCTCGCGCACCTCCACCGTGGTGCCTTGCGCGCGTGCCGCCGGCGACAGCTCGCCCGAGCGTGCGTCCAGGCGCTGCGCGTGGGCGGCGGCGGGCGTGCGGCTCACCAGCGCCAGATCGGACACCGAGGCGATGGCCGCCAGCGCCTCGCCGCGGAAGCCCATGGTGGAGACCTGCTCCAGGTCGTCGAGCGAGCGGATCTTGCTGGTGGCGTGGCGCTTGAGGGCCAGCGGCAGCTCGGCGGCCTCGATGCCAGCGCCGTCGTCCTCGATCAGGATGGCGCGCACGCCGCCGGCCACCAGGCGCACGCCGACCTGCGTGGCGCCGGCATCGAGCGCGTTGTCGACCAGTTCGCGCACCACGGAGGCCGGACGTTCGACGACCTCGCCCGCGGCGATCTGGCTCACCAGTTCGTCGGGTAGTTCACGGATCGTGCGGCGCTCGGACGGCGCAATTTGAAGACTCATCCCCGTATTGTAGGAAGCCCCGTCGATAATCGCCGCCCATGGACTCCCTGATCCCCTTGTTTCAACATCTTCTTCACGCCGACCAGTACCTGGCGGCGTTCGTGGCCAGCAACGGCCCCTGGGTGTACGCGGTGCTCTTCACCGTCATCTTCATCGAGACCGGCGTGGTCGTGATGCCCTTCCTGCCCGGCGACTCGCTGCTGTTCATCGTCGGGGCCACCGCGGCCACCGGCGTGCTCGACATCTCGATGGCGCTCGGCGTGATGTTCGCCGCGGCCGTGCTGGGCAACCAGACCAACTATTCGATCGGCCGCTGGTTCGGCCCGCGCGTGTTCCATTGGGAGAACTCGCGCTGGTTCAACAAGGAAGGCTTCGACAAGTCGCACGCCTTCTTCGAGAAGTACGGCGGCGTGGCGCTGATCGCCGGCCGCTTCATGCCATTCGTGCGCACGTTCGCGCCCTTCGTGGCGGGCGTCACGCTGATGACGCGGCGCCGCTTCGCGCTGTTCGACATCGCCGGCGCCGCGGCGTGGATCGGCAGCGTCACGCTGCTGGGCTACGCGATCGGCAACCTGCCGTGGGTCAAGGGGCACCTGCCGTGGATCTTCCTGTCGATGATCATCATTCCGGGCGTGCTGGCACTGATCGGGATCCTGCGCAAGAAGAAGGCAGGGCCGGTGGCCGCCGGTTTCCTCCCCAAGAGTCCTTCAGCCTCGAATCACTGAGGCGCCAGCGGCGGCGGTACGGCGTCCGCGTGCAGTTCCACCTGCACGGTGAGGCGCTCCGTGGCCATCTCGCCGTAGTTGGAGAGGAAGGCCACGTCGGCCGCGTCGCGGCCGTAGGCGACCACGATGCGACCGCCGCGTGGCGCGTCCTGCGTGGCGTCGAAGGTGTACCAGCGACCGCCGACGAAGGCCTCGAACCAGGCGTGCATGTCCATCGGATCGAGCCGGTACAGGTAGCCCACCACCATGCGGGCGGGGATCTGCAGGGCCCGGCACAGGCCGATGCCCACGTGCGCGAAGTCGCGGCACACGCCGGCGCCGCGGGCCAGCGTGTCGAGCGCGTCCGTGGCCGCGTCGCTGACGCCGTAGCGGTATTCCAGGTTCGCGTGGATCCAGGCCCGGATCGCCTCCACCTGCGCGTAGCCGGGCGCCAGGCCCGCCACGATTTCGCGGGCGCGCTGCGCCATCTCGTCGCTGGGGCAGTAGCGGCTCTGGAGCAGGAACTGCAGCGCGGCGTCGGGCACCTGCTCGATGGGCGTGCACGGCGCGTTCGGCTCCACGTCGATCGCCTCCTCGGTGTCGACCACCACGTCGACGCGGATGCGCATCCGTCCCCGCGGCACGACGAAGCGCTGGCACAGGTTGCCGAAAGAATCGACGTATTCGGTCGACGGCACGTGCGGCTCGAAGAAGTACGCCTCGCTGGCGAGCCACTGCGCCACGCCGCTGCTCGGGCGCAGCATGGCCACGGTGGGGCAGTCGCAGGGAGCCGAGACTTCGATGTCGCACATGGCCTTGAGTCGCACGGGCTGCCTTCGGTGAGGGGAGGGGTGTGCCGACTTTGGCAAGTTCGGCGCCCGCCGAGCCAGGGCCTGCGCACACTCGATGCGGGCACGCATCGAGTGTGAACAGGTACTACAGGTCGCGATGTCGCGAGATCGGGGGGTTCTTCGCGAAGTAGCGGTCGATGCCGGTGAACAGCGCCTCCACCAGCTGGTGCCGGTAGTCGGGGTCGCGCAGCTTGTCCTCTTCCTGCGGGTTCGAGATGAACGCCGTCTCCACGAGGATGGACGGGATGGCCGGCGCCTTCAGCACCGCGAAGCTGGCCTGTTCGACCTGGCCGCGGTGCAGCTTGCCGATCTTGCCCATGCGCGCGAGGACCTCGTCGCCCACGCGCATGCTGTCCTTGATCTGCGCCGTGGTGCTCATGTCGAGCATCGCGCGCATCACCTGGGCGTCCTTGACCTTCACGCTGACGCCGCCCACGGCATCGGAGGCGTTCTCGCGATTGGCCATCCAGCGCGCCGCGGCGCTCGACGCCCCGCCCTGGCTCAGCGCGAACACCGAGGCGCCGCGTGCTTGCGGCGTGAAGAACGCGTCGGCATGGATGGACACGAACAGGTCGGCCTGCACGCGTTCCGCCTTCTTCACGCGTTCGCCCAGCGGCACGAAGAAGTCGGAGTCGCGCGTGAGCAGCACGCGCACGCCGGGCTTGGCGTTGAGCCGCTCGCGCAGTTGCAGCGCCACCGCCAGCACCACGTCCTTTTCCTTCAGGCCGGTGGGCCCGATTGCGCCGGGATCCTCGCCGCCATGGCCGGGATCGATGGCGATCACCAGCAGGCGGTCGACCTTGCGCTTTTCCTCGGGCGTGAGCGGGCGCGCGGCGAACGGCGCCTGCGTCTCCATCGGCGAGGTGTCGGCGCCGCGCAGCGCCGCGTTGCCCGCGTCGGCCAGGTGCGGCGTCGGGGGCGTCTCCGGCGCGCTGGCGCCGCTCGGGATCTTGCCGATGAACTCGCCGAGGGCGTCCTGCACGGACTGCGCGGCCGCCTGCCCGGCCTGCTCCCTGCCGCGCAGCAGCGCGAGCAGCGGATCCTGTTCCTTGACCGGGTAGAGATCGAACACGAGCCGGTGCTGGTAGGCCGCGACCGGCGCCAGCATGAACTGCTGCGGGGCGACGGCCTGCTTCAGGTCCAGCACCAGGCGCACCACGCGCGGCTGGTTCTGGCCCACGCGCACGCCGGCGATGAACGGGTCGTCGGAGCGTACCTTGCCCACCATGTCGCGCAGGGCCGGGCTCAGCTCGAGGTTGTCGATGTCGACCACGAGACGGTACGGGTTGTCGGCGACGAAGTTGCGCGCCACCAGCGGCTGGTCGGACTCGATCGTGACGCGGGTGTAGTCGGCGGCGGGCCAGATGCGGACGGCGACGATCGAAGCACCGAAGGCGAGGTCGGTGGCCCCCAGCCACAGCACGAGGCTGCCACCGCGGAGCAACGCATCTCTTCGCTTCATGAACCCATATTCTCAAGCAATTGCAGGCCGATGGGGGTCATCGCATCGAATCGGACGCCTCGAATGGTCCCGTCGTGTGGCGTGATGGTCACGCGCAGGTCGGGCACGGGCAGCAGGGGTTCGGCCTTCGCGGCCCATTCCACCAGCTTCAGGCCGGGCGCGCCGAACAGGTCGCGCAGGCCGGCGTCCTCCCATTCCTGCGGATCGTCGAAGCGGTAGAAGTCGAAGTGCGAGATGGCCGCATGGTCGAGTTCGTAGGTCTCGACGACCGCGTAGGTGGGGCTCTTGATGCGGCCCTCGACGCCCATCGCGTGCAGCAGGTGGCGCGCGAAGGTGGTCTTGCCCGCGCCCAGCGGACCTTCCAGCTCGACGAAGGCGTCGGCCAGCCCGGTCCCGAGCGCCAGACGGCCTGCCGAAAGGGCGCACGCGGCCTCGTCGGCCCAGGTGGCCTGCGATGTTCCTAGAATCGGCGAATGCTTCAGCTGCGTCATGACGTCGTGGACGACCCTCGGGGACTTGCGCTCTTGCAGCGCCTCGAGGGATGGGCGCGCGAGTTCGGATTCTCACAGATCGGCGTGGCCGAGGTCGATCTCGGCGACGCCGAGGATGGCCTGCGGGCCTGGCTCGAGGCCGGCTTCCACGGCAGCATGGCCTACATGGCCGCGCACGGCATGAAGCGCGCGCGACCCGCCGAACTGCATCCCGGCGCGCTGCGCGTGATCACGGCGCGCATGGACTACCTGCCCGAGTCGCGCGGCGACGATTGGCAGGCGGCCGAGACCGCGCGCCTCGCGCGAGCCGGCCAGGCGGTGGTGTCGATGTATGCCCGCGGCCGCGACTATCACAAGGTGTTGCGCAACCGGCTGCAGAGGCTTGCCGACCGGCTCGCGGAGGACATCGGCCCGCTGGGCCATCGCTGCTTCACCGACTCGGCGCCGGTGCTGGAGGTGGAGCTCGCCACGCGCTCGGGCCTGGGCTGGCGCGGCAAGCACACGCTGACGCTCGCCCGCGACGCCGGCTCGATGTTCTTCCTCGGCGAGATCTTCGTCGACATCGCGTTGCCGCTGACCGCCGCCGCCGAGCCGCACTGCGGCCGTTGCACGGCCTGCATGGACGTGTGCCCGACGCAGGCCATCGTCGCGCCCGAGCGGCTGGACGCGCGGCGCTGCATCTCGTACCTCACCATCGAGAGCGACGACCCGATCCCGCTGGAGTTCCGCCGCGCGATAGGCAACCGCATCTACGGCTGCGACGATTGCCAGGTGGTGTGTCCGTGGAACAAGTTCGCGAACCGCAGTCCTTTACCCGACTTTGCAGAGCGGGAAGATCTTGCCGACCCGTCGCTGCTGGCGTTGTGGGCGTGGAGCGAAGACGAGTTCCTGCGCCGCACCGAGGGCTCGCCGATCCGCCGCATCGGCCATGGGCGCTGGCAGCGCAACATCGCCGTGGCCCTGGGCAACGCGCTGCACGCGGGCGAGCCGCGCGAGCCGATCGAGACGGCGTTGCGCGCGCGCCTGGCGCACGCGAGCCCGCAATTGGCAGAGCACATCGAATGGGCCCTGTCGTCCGCGCCGCCCGCTGGCGCGTTGAGCGAGTGAGGGGTCGCCCGCGACCTCGACGAAAGACGATTGCCATGCTTGCCGACACCGTGCACCACCCGATCCGCCGCCTGCTGGCCGGCGTCCGCGCCCTTGGACAGGCACTGCTGGGCATGGCGCTCATCGCGCTGGCCGCGCTGGCGTTCCTGCCGGGCGCCCATGCCGCCGAGTCGATCACGCTGGAAAACCAGACCTTCCCCGCCAACGCCACCGTGGCCGGCGCGCCGCTGCAGCTCAACGGCGTGGGGCTGCGCTCCGCCTTCATCTACAAGGTCTACCTGGCCGGGCTGTACCTGCCCGCGAAGGCCGCCACCGGCCCCGCGGTGTTCGCGCAACCCGGCGCCAAGCGCCTGCAGGTGCGCATGCTGATGGACGGCCCGTCCGACGAGTTCGCCAAGGCCTTCACGGGCGGCATCGCCAAGCGCACGCCGGCCGACCAGGTGGCCGCGATGCAGGATCGCATCGCGCTGTTCGACCGCACGCTGCGCAGCGTGGGCAACGTGAAGAAGGGCGACGTCGTCAACCTCGACTACGTGCCGGCCGCGGGCCTGACGATGACCGTCAACGGCAAGCCGTTCGGCACGCCGGTGCCCGGCGCCGACCTCTACGCCGCGCTGCTGCAGATCTTCGTCGGCGAGCGTCCCGTGGACGCGAAGATGAAGGCCGGCATGCTGGGTGCGGCGAGCTGATTTGGCCGCAGCCAAGTCCCCCGGGGCCACGGCGCCGTCGTCGGCCGCGCTGCAACGCAGCCAGGCCGTGATCGACCGCTTCCTCGACGGCCTGTGGCTGGAGGACGGCCTCGCGAAGAACTCGCTGGCGGCCTATCGGCGTGACCTGACGCTGTTCGCCGCCTGGCTGGCCGATGCCGAGGCGCGCGACCTGTCGCAGTCGCGCGCGCTCGACGTGCAGGGCTACATGCTGGCGCGCCACGCCGCGAGCAAGGCCACCAGCGCGAACCGGCGCCTGGCCGTGTTCCGGCGCTTCTTTCGCTGGGGCCTGCGCGAGCGCCTGGTCGCCGAGGATCCGACGCTGCGACTGCGCCCCGCGCGCCAGGCCTTGCGCGTGCCCAAGACGCTGACCGAGGCCCAGGTCGATGCGCTGCTGGCCGCCCCCTCTGTCGAGTCGGCGCTGGGCCTGCGCGATCGCGCGATGCTGGAGCTGATGTACGCGAGCGGGTTGCGCGTGAGCGAGCTGGTGGAGCTGAAGCTGGTCAACCTGAGCCTGCCCGACGGCGTGGTGCGCGTGATGGGCAAGGGCTCCAAGGAACGCCTGGTACCGTTCGGCGACGAGGCGCGCCGCTGGCTGGAGACATGGCTGGGCGGCGCGCGCTCCGAGCTGCTGCAGGCGCGCCGCAGCGACGCGTTGTTCGTGACCGTGCGCGCGGCGGCGATGTCGCGCCAGATGTTCTGGAACCTGGTCAAGAAGTACGCGCTGGCCGCCAGCATCCGCAACCCGATGTCGCCCCACACGCTGCGCCACGCGTTCGCCACGCACCTGCTCAACCACGGCGCCGACCTGCGCGCCGTGCAGCTGCTGCTGGGGCACGCTGACATCTCCACGACCACGATCTACACGCACGTGGCGCGCGAGCGGCTGCGGCAGCTGCACGCGAGGCATCACCCCCGGGGCTGATGAGTGTCATCCTGCGCGCAGTCGCAGGATCCACCCGCGCGACAACGCGTGGATCCTGCGACTGCGCGCAGGATGACGGGTGTGCGGTTAGTGGTGTTGCCAGATCCAGAGCGTCGTGCCGCGGGCGTCGAAGTTGGTCATCGTGAAGGTGCCGAACGAGGCGCTGCCGCCGTTGTACTGGAGGCCCGTGGTGGCGCCCAGCACGTCGGAGAACGTGAACGAGAACGAGACCGGCCTGGCGTCGACGACGGTCTGCGCCACGGGCTCGCCCTGGTAGTCGGGCATCGCGTCCAGCGACAGCCCGGCCTTGTCGAGCGCCGCCGCGAACTGCGCGGGGGTCAGCAGCGTGCTGCCGGTGCTGCTCGCGAACGCGGACGCGATCCCGCCGGACAGGCTGTTCTGCGCGCCGGGAGACGCGATCTGGATGCCCGCGGCGATGGAGCCGTCGGCGCCGCGCACGGCGCTCAATTCGGCGTCGGCCAGGGGCTTGGGCGTCGCGTTCGCGAACGCAGGCAACAGGCCCGCGAGCAGCAGCGCGCCGGCGAGCCGAAGGGGCTGGGAACGAGTGGATCGGCAATGCATCGGACACTTCCTTTGATGGAAGTTCCAATGTGCCGATCGCCCCGATCTTCGATGGGCGGATGAGGGGCGATCCGCCCCTTGTCCACTCGCTCAAGTTTTGCCTTGCGCCTGCCGACGAGGCGACGGCATCGGCAGCGCCAGCGCGGCCGCGAACAAGGCCGCCGCGGCGATGCCGGACGCCCCGATCTCGAGCGCCAGGCGCAGTCCCCAGCGCGTCGCGACGACGCCCAGCGCGAGCGCCGTGGCGCCCATCGCCAGGTAGCCGACGAGGTAGATCGTCGACAGCGTGCCGGCGCGATGCGCGGCCGGAGCATGCGCGTTGACCAGCGTCAGCCCGCCCAGGAACAGCAGGCTGTAGCCGCCGCCCGCCAGCGCCGACGCCAGCAGGAACGGCAGCAACGCGCGTTCGGCGGCGGCCACCAGCAGCAGGGCCAGCGCCGCCGCGGCCACCACGCCCCCGAGCTGCACCGCAAGCGGGCCGCTCAGGCGCCGCGCGAACACCGCCGTCACGCCGATGACGATCGCGAACAACGCCAGCGCCGCGCCGTTGACCAGCACATTGCCCGAGCCGATCAGGTCGCGCGCGATCTGGCCGCCGAGCGACAGCATCAGCGCGCCCAGCACGTAGCCGGCGGTGACGGCCGCCGTCGCCGTCGCGAACACGTGCGCGATGGCCCGCGGCACGAACAGCGTGCCCGGCCGCCACGGCGGCGCGCTGGCGCTCTGCGCCGCGGTGGGCCGCGGCAGGAACCAGGCGAACGCGAACACCGCGGCGAGCACGCCGAACAGCACGATGAAATTCAGGCGCAGCGGCCACGGGGCGTACTGGATCAGCGCGCCGCCTCCCAGCGTGGCCATGCCCAGCCCGAACGCCGTCGCCGCGGTGGCCACGGCGCTGGCGCGCGCCTGCTGGCCGGGCGCGCTGAATTCCACCAGCGCGGCCGTGCCCGGACTGGCAGACAACCCGACGCCGACGCCCATGAATGCCCGGCCGGCGTAGAGCCAGGCCACGCCGGGCGCCACCGCGAACAGGCCGACGCCCAGCAGCGACGCGGCGACGCCCGCGAGGATCGTCGCCCGCCGCCCGACGCGGTCGGACAGGTTGCCGAACAGCAGCAGCGTCAGCACCACGACCACCGGGTAGACGGCGAACATGCCCGTCGTCACCGTGGTGGTGAGGTGCCAGCGTGCCGCGTACAGCGGGTAGGTGAGGGCGGGCGCCGCGCTCGTCCACAGCGTGTGGGCGACCACGGCGGCGGCCACCTGGAAGCCGGCTCGCCGGCCCAGCGTGCGCATGTCGTGCTCAGGCCGTGACGCCGCCGTCCACCGAGATCGACTGGCCGGTCATGTAGGTCGCGCCGCCGATCGCCACGAACACGATGGCCGCGGCGATCTCGTCGACATGGCCCAGCCGCTTCGCGGGCACCTGGTCGGTCATCCAGGCCTTGCCCTCGGCGCCGCCGGTGAAGCGGTCGAGCATGCCGGTCTCGATCGGGCCCGGCGCGACGGCGTTGACACGCACGCCGGTGGTGGCCACCTCGAGCGCGGCCGACTTGGTCAGGCCTTCCACGGCGTGCTTGCTGGCGACGTAGACCGAGGCACCGGCCGCGCCGATCTTGCCGTACGCCGACGAGACGTTGACGATGCTGCCCGCGCCCTGCGCCGTCATGACGCGGAGTTCGTGCTTCATGCTCAGCAGCACGCCCAGCACGTTGGTGTCGAAGGTCGCGGCGTAGGTCTCCGCGGTCTGGTCGACGACCGGGCCGGGCTGGCCTTCGGTGCCCGCGTTGTTGACGGCGGCGTCGAGGCGGCCGAAGCGCTCCACCGCCTGGTCGACCAGGCTGCGCACCTCGCCCTCATGGCGCACGTCCGCGGGCAGGAACAGGGCCTCGGCGCCGAGCGCGCGCAGTTCGGCGGCCAGCGCGTCGCCGGCTTCCTGGTTGCGGCCCGACACGACCAGGCGGGTGCCGGCGCGTGCGAAGGCAAGGGCGGTGGCGCGGCCGATGCCGGCCAGGGCGCCGGTGACGAGAACGACGGGAGTGGTGTTGGTGGACATGATGGGATTCCTGGTTGGAGAGGGCTTGGTCATATATATATGTATGTATGACCGTATTGAAGAAAACTGAAGGAGAGGTCAGCAACGAGGCGGCCGTTCGCGTGGCCGCGGGAAAGGCTTCAGGCGAGCCGGGCGATCGAATCGACGCGATCCGGATAGAACGCCACGTGTTCCCGGATGGCCTCGACGGCCTCGTAGGGCTGCTCGTAGGTCCAGACCGCGTTGACGGCGCGTTCGCCGCCGGAGGGGATGCTGTAGTACGCGCAGTCGCCCTTGTAGGGGCAGTAGGTGGCGTGGGCCGTGCGTTCGAGCGAGGCCATGTCCACGTCGGCGCGCGGCAGGTACAGCACCGGCGGATAGGCGGCCTCCTGCAGCGTCAGCGCGGTGCGGGTGTCGGCGACGACGCGGCCGCCGACCGTGACGACGACGCGGCCCGGGTACGGCTCGATCGTGATCGGGTGGTCGGGGCCCGGGATGCGGATGGTCCTGGTGGTCATGCCGATGCCTTCTGGGAGCTTGTTGTTCAGAACGCGGTCTTGCCGCCGTTGACGTCGATGACCTGGCCGGTGAGGAAGCCGGCCTGGGCGGACGCGAGGAACACGATGGCCTGCGCGATGTCGTCGGGCTGGCCCAGGCGCTTCATGGGCACGCCCGCCACCAGGCCGGCCTTGCGCTCCTCGCCGCCGGCAAAGCGGCCCAGCATGGCCGTGTCCACCGGGCCCGGCGCCACGGCGTTGACGCGCACGCCCGCCGCCGCGCCCTCCAGGGCCGCGGTGCGCGTGAGTCCTTCGACGGCGTGCTTGCTTGCCACGTAGAGACCCGCGTTGGCGTTGCCGCGGTGGCCCATCGTGGACGACAGGTTGACGATGCTGCCGCTGCCTTGCGCGAGCATCACGCGCAGCTCGTGCTTCAGGCTCAGCACGGCGCCCAGCACGTTGGTGTCGAAGGTGGCGGCATACGACTCGGCCGTCTGGTCCACCAGGGGCCCTGGCTGGCCCTCGGTGCCGGCATTGTTGACGGCGACGTCCAGGCGGCCGAAGCGCGCCACGGCGCGATCGACCAGCGCCCGCACGTCGGCCTCGTGCCGCACGTCGGCCCGCACGAACTCGGCCTCGACGCCCAGCTGGGCCAGCTCCTGCTGCAGCGTCGCGCCCGCATCGGCGTCGCGGCCTGAGACGACCAGCCGGGCGCCCTGGCGCGCGAAGGCCAGCGCCGTGGCGCGGCCGATGCCGGCGAGGGCGCCGGTGATGAGGACGACGGGAGCGGTCATGGCGGTTCCTTGAAGAGGTGCGTCGGGTGGGTCGGTAAAACAAGTATGGACGACCGTATTAAACGAGTCAACAGAAAAATACGCTTGTACGCTTTGTTTTTTCGACGCCTTGGAGCGCCGTTGTCCAACCTCAGCCGATGCGCTTGAGCACGCTGCCGAAAAGCACTTCCTTGAAGCGCTCCACCGGCACCGGGCTGCGCTGTGCCTTCGCGAGCAGGTTGGCGCCCTGCAGCGACGCCACGACGAACGCGGCGATCTCGTCGCAATCGGTGGCCGGCGACAGCTCGCCCGCCTTCACGGCCGCGCGCAGGCAGTACGCGATCGCGCCCTGGACCTCGGCGAACACCTCCACCAGGCGCAGCCGGATCGGCTCGCTGCAGTCGCTGGCCTCCGCGGTGAAGTTGCCGAACAGGCAGCCGTTCCTCATGCTGTCCTTGTTGAGCCGGTTCTTGCCGTTGTCGATGTACAGGCGCAGGCGCTGCAGCGGCGGCATGTCGTCGTTGCGCAGCGTCTCGCGCATGCTGTTGAGCGCGTTGGCGAAGTACAGGTCGATCACCTCGAGGCCGAACGCCTCCTTGGAGGTGAAATGGTTGGTGAACGAGCCCTGCGGCACGCCCGCGGCCTGCACGATGTCGCGCACGCTGGCGCCCGCGAACCCACGTTCGTGGACGACCTGCATGCCGACGTGCAGCAGCTTTTCGCGGTGGGAGGGCTTGGGCATGAATGAATAATACACTCGTCCGTATTTGAATTCAAGCGCCGCGGCGCAGGGATCCGGCCGGCTCGGGCTCCTCGAGGGTGAACAATGGGCCCTCTTTCGCGTCACCTCTGTGGTGCTGGCGCCACTGGTATCCGCATCCGTTCAAAGACAATGGCGCCCCCATGGACCACACATTTCTCTCCGCGTTCATCCTGCTGTTGCTGGTGCTGGATCCGTTCGGCAGCCTGCCCGTGTTCATCTCCATCCTGGGCGCCGTGAAGCCGGAGCGCCGCACCTTCGTGGCGGTGCGCGAGGTGCTGATCGCGTTCGCGGTGCTGGTGTTGTTCATGGTGTCGGGCCAGGGCTTCCTGACGCTGATGCGCCTGTCGGAACGCTCCCTGGAAGTGGCTGGCGGGGTGATCCTGGCGATCATCGCGATCCGGATGATCTTCGGCGGCGGCGAGATCTACGGCGCCGACGTGGGCCAGCGCGAACCCTTCATCTTCCCGCTGGCGGTGCCGTTGCTGGCGGGCCCGTCGGCGATGGCCACCGTGCTGCTGCTGGCCTCGCGCCAGCCCGACCACCTGGTCACCTGGATCGGCGCGCTCACCGCGGCGCTGGCCGTCAGCGGCGTGGTGCTGCTCGCGGCCGACCGCATCCGGCGCGTGCTGGGTTCGCAGATGGTGGCCGCCATCGAGAAGCTGATGGGTCTGGTCCTGACCGCCGTCGCGGTGGAGATGATCCTCGCCGGCCTCAAGCGCTATTTCATCGGCGACCTGTGATTCGCGGCGGCGCCCGTCACTTGCCGGAGGTGGTGTCCAGGCGCGAGTGGCGCACGCCGTAGATGAAATAGATGGACAGCGCCACGGCCATCCAGATGAAGAAGATCCTGAACGTCATCGTCGACAGGTCCTTCATGATGTACAGGCAGGACAGGACGCTGAGCACCGGCACGACGTAAGGACCGAACGGCACCCGGAACCCGCCCGATGCCGGCGGCTTGTTCCTGTCTTTCCTGCGCATGACCGGCACGGCGACCGAGACGACGATGAAGGCGGTGAGCGTGCCCAGGCTGACCATGTCCCAGAGGTAGTTGGAGTCGACCAGGCCGGCCACCACGGCGACTGCCGCGCCGACGATCAGGGTGTTGGCTATCGGCGTGCGGGTGCGCGGATTGACGCGGTGGAAGATCTTCGGGATCAGGCCGTCCCGGCTGATCGTGTACAGGATCCGGGTCTGTCCGTAGATCGTGACGAGCGTGACGCTGAAGACCGAGATCACCGCGCCGGCCGACAACACGAGGGCCGGCCAGGTCTTGCCCGTCACGTTCTGGAGAATCACCGCGAGGCCGGCCTCCTGGCCCTGGAACCTGGCGGCCGGTTGCGCGCCCACGGCAGCGATGGCGACGAGCAGGTAGAACACGGTCACCACGGCCAGCGCCGCAAGGATCGCGATCGGGACGCTGCGCTTCGGATTCCGGGTTTCGGCACCGGCGGTCGCCACCGTGTCGAGGCCGATGAACGAGAAGAACACGGTGCCGGCCGCCGCCGCGACGCCCGACATGCCGCCCATGCCTTTGCTGTTGTCCGGATTGAAGAAGGGATGCAGGTTCCGCGAGTCGAATCCTGAAAGGGCGATGGCCGCGAAGAACAGCAGGATGGCCAGCTTGATCAGCACCAGGGTCGTGTTCACCGCCGCGGACTCCGTCGTGCCCTTGATCAGCAGCGCGACGCACAGGACGACGAGCACGATCGGCGGCAGGTTGAACTGGCTGGCGTGGATTTCCAGGCCGTTGGCGCCCGACACGAGCATGGGCGAATGCAGCGCCGCGGGCACCTGCCAGCCGATGGCGTTGCTCAGGAAATTGTTGAGGTAGTCCGACCACCCGATCGCCGTGGCGCTGGCCGCGAGGCCGTATTCCAGCAGGAGGCAGGCCGCCATCGAAAAGGCGGCGAATTCGCCCAGCGACGCGTAGGCGAACGAGTATGACGATCCCGAGGCCGGGATCCGGAACGACAGTTCCGCGTAGCAGAGCGCCGTCAATCCCGCCGTCAACGCGGCGATCAGGAACGCCAGGATGACGGAGGGTCCGGCCTTGGGCACCGCCTCGGCCATCGTGAAGAAGATCCCGGTGCCGATCGTCGAGCCGACGCCCAGCATGGCCAGCGGGAAGATGCCCAGCGATTGGTGGAGAGACCGGCCCTCCGGGTCGACCGTCGCGACCGAAGTGTCTTCCGCGGGCTTGATGCGAAGCAGTTTCCGACCCAGCGTCCGAATCATGCCGGCGCCTTCTCGCGAGGATCTTTCGGAAGCCTGTCGGCCGGGGCGGCCGCGAACGGGGAAGAGTGCATGGGGGTCGTGTCGGTTGGACAAACGCACACGTGTCGACGCGCGCTGTCCATGGGCGGTGGGGCGGCCGGCGGCAATCTCGCCGGACTCGCGGGTAGCGCGGATGCTAGCAACAACGGGGCCAGCGGGACATGGCGACGACCCGTAGCGCCGGCCGGCGCGCACCGGGAGAACCCGGGTGCCGCGAAGCTGGAATGGTTCTTGCGCTCTCAGGTGGCGAGGTCCATCGCGACGCGCGGGAACTCGTTCAGCGGCCAGCGGGCAAATCGACGGAGACCACCCGCCGCATTCGAACGAGGCAAGTCCGCGCAGACCCCATTCCCAGACCACAACCACAACCATCGACACAGGAACAGAGATGTCCAAGAAGATCGTCATTGCCGGAGTCGCCTCCGGACTCGCCTGCCTGGTCCCGTTGACCGCGCTGGCCCAGGCCGCTGCGGCCGCGGCCAGTCCCGCGGCATCCGTGCCCGATATCGCTCGCGTCGTCATCACCGCGCAGAAGCGCAAGGAAGACATCCGCGACGTGCCGCTGAGCGTGTCCGTGCTGTCGGGCGAGCAGCTCCAGGCACAGCAGATCACCACCGTCGAGGATTTGACGCGCAACATTCCAAACATCTCGTTCTCGTCGCAGGGTGGCCCCGGCCTGGGCACGGTGGAGATCCGCGGCGTCAGCTCGCAGGCCGGCGCGGCGACGGTCAGCGTCTATCTCGACGATGTGTCGCTGACCACGCGCAACCTGTACAGCCAGGGCACCGCGGAACCGCGTTTCTTCGACCTGCAGGACGTCGAGATCCTGCGTGGCCCGCAGGGCACGCTCTATGGCGCGAGCTCGTTGGGCGGCACGATCAAGTTCATCAGCAAGCAGCCCGACCTGAAGTCCTTCTCGGTCTCGACCACCGACACCGTGTCGTGGACGCAGAACGGCGGTGCGAACTACGAGGCGCAAGGCATCGTCAACGTACCGCTGATCAAGGGGGCGCTGGCGCTGCGCCTGGGCGTCGAGCATGGCCACGAGAGCGGCTACATCGACCAGGTCGACCAGACCACGCTGAAGAAGATCGCCAGCGACATCAACGACCAGAACTACAGCGTCTTCAAGGCCGCGTTGAAGGCCGACTTCGGCAACGGCTGGAGCCTCACGCCGGCATTGTTCGCGCAGCAGACCAACACCGGCGACATCGACGCTTCCTACACGACCACGCAGACCTTGCCGAACAGCACGACGGGCGGCACCCCGCTGGGCCGCTTCGAGACCAGCAAGACCGTGCGCGAGCCCGGCCACGACGCGCTGTTCGTGCCGAGCGCGACGCTTTCCGGCGACACCCCCATCGGCAACTTCACCGGCGTGCTCAGCGGCTACCGGCGCCGCTTCAACCGCGTGCAGGACGGCACGTACGTCAACGATCCGAACTGGAACATCACGCCCACGGACAGCAACGCCGCGCTGGTCAATGCCCTCAATGCGCTGTCCTCGGAGGTCGACCTCTCCAACAAGATCGACCAGACCTCGCTCGAACTGCGCCTGACCTCCCCGGACTACGACCCGAAGAGCGGCAACCCGTTCACCTGGATCGTCGGCGGCTTTGCGCAGCAGGCCATGACCTCGGTTGTCGACGACGAGCCCATTCCCGGCGTACAGGCGGTGTTCGCGGAGTACGACCCCGACCAGACCCAATTGTCCGGAAGCTTTGCGGGCGATTTCGCCAATGACGATTCGTACAACAGCACCCGCCACTACAACGACCGCCAGGCCTCGGTGTTCGGCGAACTGACCTGGCACGCCTCGCCCGCGCTCGCGCTGACCGGGGGGCTGCGCCACATGAACGCGGCGCAGAAGTTCACCCGCTCCGCGCTGGCGCAGTTCTGGGACGGCCCGACGCCGCTGACCCCGGGCTACAACGGCCAGGCACCGATCGACGCGAAGTGGACCGCCAACACGCCCAGCTTCAAGCTGAACTGGACGCTCGCGCCCGATGTGTCGGTGTACGCCAACGTGTCCAAGGGCTTCCGCCTTGGCGGCGCCAACCGTCCGATCCCGGACACCCCGCTGGTCGAGTCCAATCTGACCGACCTGGGTCTGACTTACAGCGACATTCCCGCATCGTTCAAGCCCGACAGCCTGTGGAGCTACGAGCTGGGCAGCAAGCTGGATCTGCTGGATCACACGATGAGCTTGAACGTCGCGGCCTACCTGCTGAAGTGGAAGAACATCCAGCAGGACATCTTGCTCAGCGACGCCAGCTACGACTACGAGACCAACGTCGGCAACGCCACCAGCTACGGTCTGGAAGCGGAATTGAAGGTGCGCGTCACGCAGTCGCTGACGCTGAACTCCGCGGTCGGCTTCACCCACGCGACCTTCGACGCCAACAACCCGGCCTTCGGCACGGCCAATGACGGCGGCTACAACCTGCGCAAGGGCGACTGGGTCGAGGGGGCGCCGCGCGGCAGCGCCAGCCTGGGTGCCGACTACCACTGGGCCGTCAACAGCGAGGTCAATGCCTTCGTGCGTGGCAACGGCCAGTGGACGGGCAAGAGTCACGGCACCATCTTCCGCGACGACGCCGACTACCAACGCGCGGCCTATTTCACCGCCGACGCCAGTGCCGGCGCGAACTGGGACAAGTGGGAGGTCACGGCTTTCGTGAAGAACCTGGCCAATAACCACACGGCGCTCCAGCACCCCGACGTGCAGGGGGTCAACGAGGTCTACACCTTGCGTCCGCGCACCATCGGCGTGACGGCGAACTACGAGTTCTGATCCTCCGGATCCGTGAGTCGAAAGGCGCGACGGCAGCGATGCCATCGCGCCTTTTTCGTCGAGGTGGCGAAACTGGTGCGTCGGTGCACCAGTCTGGCGCTACCGCCTCCACGTACCATGTCGGCGTGCGCACCCTCCGACAACGTTCCCTGGCCGTCCTGCTGGCGTCCGACCCCTGGCAGAAGGCCCGGCTGGCGCGCGAGCTCGATACCTTCGACGGGATCGGCGCCGACGAACGCATCCCCGAGCCCGCCGGCATCCCCGGCCGGCCGGCACGTCCGGAGCTCGTCGGCCACACGGCGGTCCGACAGCGTTCGGTCAATTCGCCCGAAGGCTTGGCCGCGCTGATGCATGCCCTGGCGCACATCGAGTTCAACGCGATCAACCTGGCGGCCGACCTCACCTGGCGCTTTGCCGGGATGCCCGACGAGTTCTACCTCGACTGGATGCAGGTGGCGCGCGAGGAGGCCTACCACTTCGGGCTGCTGAGCGACCGGCTGGTGGAGCTGGGATTTGCCTACGGCGACTTCCCGGCGCACAACGCGTTGTGGGCCATGGCGGAGAAGACGCGCCACGACCTCCTGGCACGCATCGCGCTGGTGCCGCGCACGCTGGAGGCGCGCGGGCTGGACGCCTCGCCGGCGATCCGCAACAAGCTGGTCAGCGTGGGCGACAGGCGCGGGGCGGAGATCCTGGACATCATCCTGCGCGACGAGATCGGCCACGTGGCCATCGGCAACCGCTGGTACGGCGTGCTGTGCGCCGAGCGCGGGCTGGATCCGGTGGCGACCTATGCCGCGCTGGCGCAGGAGCACGGGGCGCCGCGCCTGCGCGGCCCGTTCAACCTCGAGGCGCGGCGCGCCGCCGGGTTCAGCGAGGAAGAGCTGTTGAGACTGGGCTGATCGTCCCCATGTGGGCCAATCGATCCTTAAAATCACGCCCTCAATCCCGGAGATCCCCATGGCCCTGTACCGAATCGGCGACGATGCGCCGCGCGTGGCGCCCGACGCCTGGGTGGCCGAGTCCGCCACCGTCGTCGGACGCGTGGCCCTGGCCGCCGGCGCCAACGTCTGGTACGGCGCGGTGCTGCGCGGCGACAACGAGTGGATCACCATCGGCGAGCGCACCAACATCCAGGACGGCAGCGTGCTGCACACCGACATGGGCTCGCCGCTCACGCTGGGCGCCGACGTCACCGTGGGCCACCAGGTGATGCTGCACGGCTGCACGGTGGGCGACAACTCGCTGATCGGCATCCAGTCCGTGGTCATGAACGGCGCGAAGATCGGCCGCAACTCCATCGTCGGCGCGGGCGCGCTGGTGACCGAAGGCAAGGAGTTCCCGGACAACTCGCTGATCGTCGGCAGCCCGGCCAAGGTCGTGCGCACGCTCACCGACGACCAGGCCGCGAAGCTGCGCATGAGCGCGGCGCACTACGTGGCCAACGCGGCGCGCCACCGCGACACGGTCGTCCGCATCGATGAACCCGCAGGTAGCGCCACCAACACCGGAAAAGGCGCCTGAATCCCATGAGCGAACTCCAGAAATTCATCTTCGACGGCCTGCCGGTGCGCGGCATGATCGTGCGCCTGACCGACAGCTGGAAAGAGGTGTTGCAGCGGCGTGCCGCCAGCGGAGAGTGGACGCCGCCGGTGCGCGACATGCTCGGCGAGATGGCCGCCGCCGCCACGCTGATGCAGGCCAACCTCAAGTTCAACGGGGCGCTGATCCTGCAGGTGCACGGCGACGGGCCGGTGAAGCTGGCGGTGGCCGAGTCGCTGTCCGACCTGCGCTTCCGCGTCACCGCCAAGGTGCAGGGCGACGTGGCGCCGGACGCGCGCTTCGCCGACCTCGTCAACCGCTACGGCGAGGGACGCTGCGCCATCACGCTCGACCCGCTCGACCGCCAGCCCGGCCAGCAGCCCTACCAGGGCGTGGTGCCGCTGGAGGCGCCCGATGGCGGGCCGGTGGGCGACGTGGCGACCATGCTGGAGCACTACATGCGCCAGTCCGAGCAGCTCGAGACCCGCATCGTGCTGGCCGCCGACGGCGAGGTGGCCTGCGGGCTGCTGATCCAGCGCCTGCCCATCGAGGGCGCGGGCAACCTCGCCGGCGAGTCTGGCAAGGACACGCGGGCCGACGTCGACGAGGAGGCCTTCACGCGCATCGCCCATTTCGCCTCGACGCTCACCCGCAGCGAGCTGCTGACGCTGGACGTGCCCACCATCCTGCACCGCCTGTTCTGGGAGGAGCCGCTGCGCGTGTTCGAGCCGCAGGTGCCCAGCTTCGCGTGCAGCTGTTCGGCCGACCGGGTGCGGGCCATGCTGAAGAACCTGGGCCGCGACGAGGCGGAATCCATCCTGGCCGAATGCGAGGACGTCGAGATCGGCTGCGACTTCTGCGGGGCGCAGTACAGGTTCGACGCGGTGGACATCGGGGCGTTGTTCGCGCCTTCGGCCAACCAACCGGGCGACGCGCCCGGCGTGCATTGAAGCGGCGGCTGCGAGCCAGCAAGCCCGGCAGCCGATAGCTTTTCCAGCCGGCCAAGCGTCGAGACGCTCCGGCGCTCCGGCAGAGCGGGTCATGGTGGGGTTGTCCGGCTTCTCGTCGCCGGCACGCGAACGCCGCCCATCGGCCGGAATCAACCGTTTGCAGCTTCCGACCGCACGTCTGCGCCAATGTTCGCCATCCTTGCATGGTCGCCTGTCCCTGGGCGGGCGGCGCGATTCATTCCCCGTCCAGGCGCTTATTCGGAATTGCTCCGACCTTCATCGATGAACCTCGCCCGCACCTTCCGAGTCTTGCCCGCGCGATATCCGACGCGCGGCTTCACCCTGATCGAAGTCATGATCGTCGTGGCGATCGTTGCCATCCTCACGGCGATCGCACTGCCCTCATATCGGCAGTACGTGATTCGGGGGAAGGTCGTGCCGCAGACGAACGCGCTGGCGGGCATGCGGGCGTTGATGGAGCAGTACTACCAGGACAACCGGCAGTACACGACCATCACGACGCCCGCGACAATCAACAATCCGTGTGACGACACGACGGTGCAGAAGGTTTTCGATACCTACACCCTGAGCTGCTCGCCGGTGCCCACGACGACCACCTACACATTGGTGGCAACGGCCAATGCCGGTACGCCGGCGTATGGCGCGGTCTACACGGTGGATCAAACCAATACCATGGCGACGACCGGCATGCCGGCGTCCTGGGGTGCCGTGCCTTCATTGAACCACTGCTGGATCATGAAAAAGGGCGACTCATGCACCTCGTGAGTCGTCGACGCGCGAGCGGCTTTTCGCTCATCGAGCTGATGGTGGTGATCACGCTGATCGGCATCCTCTTGGCCCTCGGCGTGCCCACGTTCGCCAAGTGGATCACCGATTCGCGCGTGCGCGGTGCTGCCGAGAATCTGACCAGCGGCCTGCGATTGGCCCAGGCCAGCGCCATCGCACACAACCGCGTCACGGTGTTCGGACTGACGAGCGCGGCTCCGTCGATCACCGCGACGCCGTCGGCCAGCGGCACCAACTGGTTCATCGACCTCTTGGCGATGGCCGGATCCGGCGGCTCCGACGCCACCTCGACCGTCGGCCTGTTGCAGACCTCGGGCGTGGCTGGCCAGTACGCCGTCAGCGTTGCCTCGTCCTCCGGAAGCGGGTTGGTCTGTTTCAACTCGATGGGGCAGCAGGTTGCGCTGACCGCGGCGCAGACTTCTCTGTCGGTGGACTGCGCGCCGTTGCCGACGACGGCGTCGCCGATGAGCCTGACTGTATCGAAGTCTGGCGCTACGCGCAGCTACAAGGTGCTGCTGTACCCGGCTGGCCAGATTCGCATGTGCGATGCCGCGAAGTCCCTTTCCAACACCAATCCTGATGGATGCCCGTGAAACCGGTTCATCTCCTTTCTCGCCGCTGGCAGCGTGGCTTTACGCTGATCGAGGTGCTCGTCGCGGTGCTTGTGTTCGCCTTCGCCATTCTCGGCGCCGTCGGGCTGATGGCTGCCGTGCTGCAGAACTCGACGCAGAACGGCGATCGCTCGCGCGCGTCGATGTTGGCCAACGAGATCGTCTCGCAGATGTGGGCGCAGCAGAACGTCAACTTGCCGCCAGCGAATGTCACGGCGTGGCAGAACATCGTCAATACGCCATCCATGGGTGGCCTGCCGAATGGGCAGGGCACGGTGGCCGTTGCGACGGCGAGCGGCATTTCGACCGCCACGGTCACGATCTGGTGGAAGGCGCCCAAGGTCGCAGCTGCCGCCGCGTCCAGTGTGTTCACGACAACGGTGACCGTCCCATGAAATCGCGCGCCTTGGCACATATCGCACAGCGCGGCATGACTCTGATCGAAATGATGGTCTCGATTCTGATCGCGACCGTGGTGGTGATTGCGGTTTTCAGCGTGATGTCGACGTTCGAAGGTCGGCGGCGAACCCTGGGCTCCGGAGCTGACCTCGACCAGTCCGGCGCCATCGCGATGTACCAGATCGATCAATGGGTGCGCAGCGCCGGCTCCGGTCTTGCGCAGGGCTACAACGCGACTGCCAGCGGGACGGGGCCCTATGCCTTTGGCTGCCCGATCTATGCCGCCAAGGGCGGGACGCAACTCCTGCCGGCCACCAGCCTGCCGGCGCCGTTCGCCGGTGTCAGCGTGACGACGGCTGCACCGCTGACCTTCCGCCTGGCGCCCGTGCTGGTGCTGCCGAACCAGACCACACCGGGCGTCAGTGGACAGACCTCCGACGTGCTCGTCGTGATGTCGTCGGGCACCAACCTGGGCCAGGTGCCGTCGCTGTTCTCCGCAGGAGCCGCGAGCGGCCAGCTCACGCTGGTGAACGTGATGGCATTTTCTCCCAGCGACCTTGCGCTGCTGATCGACCAGCAGGGCGTCGCGGGCGGCAACCTCGCACCGTGCCTGGTGACGCAGGTCAGCAGCACGTTCACGCGGCCGTCTAGCACCGCGATCACCGCGCTTCCGCTCGCCGGGTCGTGGTATTCGTCCGCGGTCGGCACGGTTGCAGTCACCAACTTCTCGTCAACGGCCGTGGCCATGGACCTGGGCGACCCGCTGGCGGGCACGTCCTCGGAGCCTGCGGCCGGCACCGGCGGATCGGCGCCCTCGTTCCAGTTGGTGGGCGTCGGCGACAACGACAGCTTGTTCACCGTTGACCTGCTGAACATCGCGGGCACGGCGACGACACCGCCGGCGCAACAACGCGCCCAGAACGTCTTCGAGATGCATGTGCTCTACGGCGTGCAGGCGACCGCCGGCACCACCTCGGGGTGCGTCGTGAGCAACTGGGTCAACCCGGCGACGGACGCGACCTACACGGTAGGCGCCCTGATGGCCGGCACCCCTGCGGCGGCAAGTCTGATCAAGACGATCTGCGCCTTGCGCGTCGGCCTGATTCTTCGCACGGAATTGCCGGAAAGGACGGCCGTCAAAGAAGCCACCAGCTTCTCGCTGTTCGCGAACTTCCCGGCGCAGGCTCCGAATTCCGCACTGACCTATACCCGCACCCTGTCCGCGGCGGAGCAGTTCTATCGCTACCGCACGATCGAGGCGACGATCCCCGTTCGCAACAACAACTTCTGATGGCCGCACCTCTTTTTTCCAGGCGCACCCGTCCGGCGCTGCGAATTCGCCAGCGCGGCGTCGTGCTGGTCATCGTGCTGATCTCGCTGGTATTGCTGCTGATCGGCGTGACGGCGATGCTGCGCACGGTCGACACGGCGTCCCTCGTCGTGGGCAACCTCGCATTCCGCCGCGACCTCACCAATCGCGCGGAGACGGCCATCGCCCAGGCGAAGGCGGAGTTCGTCTCGGGGGGGCTGAGCACCGCCGCCGCCCGACAGGTCACGCCGACCACGGTACCCAATACGCTCAACTATTCGGCGAGCACGCTTCCCAGCAACAGCGACGGCATTCCGCTGGTGCTGGTCAGCGACTCGCTCTACAGCGGAAATTTCGTGCCGACGACGATTGCCTCGGATGCGTCCTTGACCGTGCGCTGGGTGATCGATCGCCAGTGCCTCTCGGCCGGGGCCTACAACTCTTCGACGTGCGAGAACGTCGTCGTGAATCCTCCACCAGGAGGTAGCGTATCGGGTGCGGGGCACGTGGTGAATGGTCAGTCCTTTCCGGTCTATCGCATCAGCGTTCGCGTATCGGGCCCCCGCAGTACCGATGCTTATTTCCAGGCCATCTATGTCGATTGAGCGGCTCTGCCATGACTAAAGCATTCATCGCGACTCGGTGTCGTTTCATGGCGCGCGTCGCAGCGCCGATACTGCTTGCGCTGAGCGCCGCGACTGCAGGTGCGCAGGTAGCGCTTGCCGACAAGCCGCTGTTCTCTACCACCAACGTGCCGGGCAACCTGTTGTTCTCGCTGTCCGTGGAATTCCCGACGGCCAGCGTGTCGGCTTACTTGACGAGTTATGCAGTGTCGACGGCGTCGCCCTATGTCGGGTATTTCGATCCGAACAAGTGCTATTCGTACAACGTCGTGGCCGTCACGACCACGACGGGCTCGGGGTCGACCGCGGTCACCACCACCGACTACTCCGGAAGTTACTTCGTGCCCTACAGCACGACCACGACGTTGACCTGCACCAGCACCAGTTCCCAGCCGCTGTGGAGCGGCAACTATCTGAACTGGGCGGGAATGCTCGGGCTGGACGAGTTCCGCTGGGTATTGACGGGAGGCACGCGCATCGTGAGCTACGACACGACCTCCCTGACAGTTCTGCAGCGTACTTACCAGTCGGGTCAGGACAACGGCGGCGACGCCCCGAACAAGAGCCTGACGTCCTCCACGCTCATCACGGGAGCGACGCCTTTCAATTGGAGCACGGTCAATTCGCGCATCTGGGGTGCCGGCTCGGCCATCGTCTTCAACAGCGGAACGATCGGCACCGGGGCGTTCAGCACCTTGACCACGGTCCCCTATACCGGCCAGACCGGCTCCGGTGCGAGCACGGGCACCAACTATCTCCTTTACATGAACGTCCAGGTCTGCAATGCGACCGTCGGATTGGAGTCGAATTGCGTCGCCTATGGCAGCAACTACAAGCCCGAAGGACTGATGCAGAAATACGCGTCGCAACTGCGCTACGGCGCCTTCGGCTATCTCAACGACTCGAACCTCCTGCGTGACGGGGGCGTGATGCGGGCGGCGCTGAAGTACATCGGCCCGACGCAACCGGTGCCCGGCTCCGCATCCCTCACGAACTCGTTGGCCGAGTGGAGCGGCACGACCGGCATCATGGTGACGAATCCGACCCCCGCGGATGCGACGAACACCACCAATGCTGCGGCCACCGCCGGAGGCAACACGACGATCACGCAAAGCGGCGTGATGAACTATCTGAACAAGTTCGGCTACAGCTCGGGCAGCTACAAGACCTACGACCCGGTCAGCGAACTCTATTACGCGACGATCCGGTACCTGAAGAACCTAAACCCGCTCACGGTCTCGAGCTACAGCAGCCTGACCGCGTCGGGCACGAGCGCCTCGGCGATCAAGACCTGGCTCGACGGCTTCCCGGTCGTCACGTCCGCGCCGGATCCGCTCCTCTATTCCTGCCAGAAGAACTTCATTCTGGGCATCGGCGACGAACATACCTGGCAGGACGCGAACCTCCCGGGCAGCCCGCTGACCGGCACGAGCTACGAGCCGAGCGTGCCGCCCGAGGTCAGTTCGGACACCACCGTCAGCGTCAAGACGGCGACGAACATGATCGGCCAGTTGGAAGGCACCGGCAACATCGGCAACAGCTATTATTCCGGCGGCGCAGGCCATGCGACCTATTACATCGCGGGTCTCGCCTACGACGCACACACCGTGAACATGCGACCGGACCTGAGCACCACGGCAAATCCAGTCAGCGTCACCGCCTCGACCTATTGGCTCGACGTGCTGGAGCAGCCCGGCTACCAGAACAAGAACCAGTACTACTACGCGACGAAGTATGGCGGCTTCACGGTCCCGAGCGGTTTCCAGCCCTACGCCGCCAGCAACGGCCCGACCACGCTACCGCTCAACAGCTGGTACAACAGCACGAACACGCTGGGCAGCGACAAGCAGCCCGACAACTTCTTCACCGCCAACAACGCGCTGGCGATGCAGACCAGCCTGAACAACGCCTTCCTCGCGATCATCTCCGCGAACTCGGCGCAACATAGCACGTCGTTCTCGGCACCGACCGCCAACGTGTTGAATACGGGCTCGCTCAGTTACGCCGCCAACTACGATCCCTCCAATTGGACGGGCGTGGTGACAGGATCGACAGTCGTCTACGCCTCGGATGGCACGCCGACCCTGACCCAGCAATGGGACGCGCGCGCCCTGCTCAGCACCCAGGCGACGCGCCAGATTGTCACCTGTTGCACGACCTCGACGACGGCGGGCGGCCTGGGAGTTCCATTCACTTCCGCGGCGCTCTCCGCCGCGACGCTGATCTCGCGCACGAGCAGCTATAGCTCGACGTTCAACAATGTTCCAGGCGCGCTGTCCCAGTCGGTCTCGAACTACATCCTCTATCTGCGCGGTGACACGAGCCAGGAGATCGGCAGTAGCAGTACCAGCAGCACCGCCAGCAAAGCCTATCGCGCCCGTGCGTACCTTCTGGGAGACATCGTCGATTCGAAGCCGGTCGTGGTGGGGCCGCCGAATTTCACTTATTACGAGATGTACAACACGGGCTACACCGTGTTCAAGAGCACCTACGCCGCCCGCGCTCCGGTGGTGTACATCGGCGCCAACGATGGCATGTTGCACGCTTTCGACGGCACGACGGGTAACTCTACGTCCGGCAGCGAGTTGTTCGCCTATATCCCGAGCTTTGCCTACGGCACCGCGGGCAGCAGCGGCACCGGAACCACGAGCGGCCTGGCCTCGCTGGGCAATCCGAACTTCGTCCACCATTACCTGGTCGACAGCACGCCGGTGGAATACGACGTCGATTTCAACAACACGCAAGGCGCGACCACCTCTGCGCCCGACTGGCACACCATCCTGGTCGGCGGCCTGGGCAAGGGCGGCAACGGCTACTACGCGATCGACGTCACCAACCCGACGGCCTTCACCTCCGAATCAGCGGTCGCCTCGAAGGTGTTGTGGGAGTTCACCGACGCCGACATGGGCTACACCTACGGGGCGGCCAGTGTCGTGAAGACCGCGAAGTATGGCTGGGTCGTGATCGTGCCGTCGGGCTACAACAACAGCACCGGCGTCGGGCACTTCTACTTCATCAATCCGCGCACCGGCGCGCTGATCGACGAAGTCAACACCTCGACCGGCTCGGCGAGCGCGCCGGTCAACCTGGCCCAGTTGAACGCCTTCGTGCCGAACTACAACGACATGACGTCCGACTCCGTGTATGGCGGCGACCTGGCGGGCAACGTATGGCGCGTCGACCTGACCGGAACCGCAGCGGCCTACAGCACGTCGACGGCGACGCAGTTCGCAACGCTGACCGACCTGAATGGCAACGCGCAACCGGTCACGACACGGCCGCTGATCGAGATCGATCCGGCGACCAATACCCGCTATCTGCTTGTCGGCACTGGCCGCCTGCTTGCGGACAGTGACATCTCGAGTTCCGCACAGCAAACCTTCTACGCCATCAAAGACGGCACCGGCGCGTCGAACGGCTTCTACAAGTCGTCGACCTTGCCGGGCAGCGTGACGTTTCCGGTGACGCGGAGCAAGCTGGTCGTCAACACGAATTTGCTGGCCCCGGTCGCAAGCACCACGAGCCAGCCGATGGGCTGGTACTACGACCTGCCGGTGTCCAACGGGATCGCGCAGCGCGTCAACATCGATCCGACGGCTGCCGACGGCTTGGTCGCCTGGGCTGGCAACCTGCCGAACGGCTCCGTCTGCCAGCCGCAGGGCACGGGTACCTTGTACGCGGTCAATTTCGGATCGGGCAAGTCGGCGATCCAGGACACGTCGGGCAACATCGTCGGTTCCTTTTCCTTCACGTCGGTCAACAACGGATCGACGGTCATCACGGACATCAGTATCGTGAACGTGAGCGGCTCGCTGCGGCTGATTGCCGGCGATGCCGCCGGACAGGTCAACCTGGTGCCTGGCGGTCTGGCGACATCAATCGGGATCAAGCAGTTGAACTGGCGCGACGTCCCCGTCACCAACTGATCGTGCGAAGCAGGATGCGGGCCTAGTGTCGTGATTGGGAAATTCGTTGAATAGGTCTGGAGCGAAGAAATGACGGTACCGAATCCTGTCCAGAACGGTCGCAGACTAGGCGCGCCCGCGACACGATGCTGGGCGGCCTCGCAAGCGGGCGCAACGACGGATGCGGCCGTTCTGGGCAGGATTCTTCAACGAATTTCTCAATCACGACACTAGCCGTGGTCAAGGGCTCATGGTCGGCGTGCGTCGGCCTGGTGCTGCTGCTGCATGGCATCGTCGGATTGGAACTGCTGCAGCATTCGGCGAAGTTGGGGACGGCGCCAGGACGTGCGTCCGGGCGTGTGCTGCAGGTGTTCACGGTCACGGAGGACGCGCAGGCTGTGGAACGCGAAGGCAAGAGCGGGCCGTACGCGGCACGGGTGCCGTCGCCGGCAGCCACGCCCGTTTTGTCAGCGCCATCGTCCGTGCCCGTTGTACCGGGCGCGGTCGCGCTGCGATCGTCCCGTCATGACGCGAATGCGACCGATGCCCCACGATTCGTATCTGGCGAACGTTTTCGGTCGTCAGCAGAAATCGACCGCGCCGCCCTGCCGCTGACTGAATTGGATGTGAACAGGCTCGCCGGCCTGAACTGGTCGGGCCGCCCGATCCGTGCGCGTGTTTTCATCGATGCGCAGGGCGCCGTGGTCGACGTGCGGGTATTGCAGGGAGCGCAGGATCCCGAGGTTGCGAACCGCATCAGAGCGATGTTCATGGCCATCAGCTTTCTTCCGGGCCGCTTGAACGGAGCCGATGTCGCGTCTTACAAGGACGTCGAATTGAGTCTCGACCTCCTGCGCTGAGAGGCGTGCGCGAACGACGTCCCGGTGGCCAGCCTCAAATGAGACCGTGCGGGTGGCGCTCGCACTGCGGGTCGTCGCAACGCTCACACACCCAGCGCCGCCCCGGCGGGCCCGCGAGGCTGCCTTCGAGACGGCTGAACAGCCCCGATGACGGGTGCTTCTGCGCGCGGCCGCGCAGCAGCGGCCGCAGCGCATCGAGCGCGCAGGCCACGCGCGCCGGCCCCGACCCGCTGACCAGCGACCACGTCGAGCCCCAATCGGTCAGGCGGGCGCGCACGCGCGCGTCCACCGGAGCGCGCACGTGCGGGCCGTCGCGCATCAGGCCGTCGGCCACCCAGGGCAGGTCCAGCGCGGTCAGCAGCGTGAGGTCCATTCGCCGCTGGGCGCCGCGCGCCACGGCGTCGATCGAGCGGTCGTCGAACAGCAGGTCGCTGTAGACCGCCACCATCAGCGGCGTGGTGTCGCACAGCAGCACGTCGACGCCCGGCTGCGGCGCGGCCGCGTCGATCCGGGCCGCGTGCTCGCGGGCGATGGCCATCTGTTCGTCCGCGCGCGGCGTGCGCCCGTGCCGATCGCACCACTCGCGCAACCACTCGTCGACGACGCGGCAGCGCAGCCCGAACTCCTGCTGCAGGGCGTCGGCCAGGTCGCGGGCGAGGGCGCTCTTGCCGGTGCTCTCGGCGCCGACGATGGCGATCCGCAGCGGGGCTCCGGCGTCCGCCGGCTCGGCGGGATCAGCGTCGTGCATCGGCCCGGCCTTGCAGTCTTCGCCAGGATCGCAGTCCGGCGATGGACAGCACGGTGAACAGCGCATACAGGATCACCGTCAGCCACAGGTGCTTGTAGCCGAACAGCGCGACACTGAACGCGTTCACGGCGATCCACACCCACCAGTTCTCGATGAACTTGCGCCCGAGCAGCCAGGTGCCCAGCACGCTGCCGACGGTGGGCAGCGCGTCGAGCCAGGGCACGTCGGAGTCGGTGTAGCGGTGCAGCAGCAACGCGGCCAGCGGCCAGGCCAGCACGGTCAGCGCCAGCGCGACGAGCGCGGTGCGGCGCGTCAACGTGTGGACCGCCAGCTTGCCGCCGTCGGCGCCGCGGCCGCGCAGCCACTGCCACCAGCCCCACAGCGACATCGCCACGAAGAACAGCTGCAGCGAGGCCTCGCCGTACAGGCGGCTGTCGGCGAACAGCAGCGCGTACATCAGCGACGACCCCATCGCCAGCGGCCAGGCCAACGGGTGCACGCGCATCTCGCAGCCCACCATCCACAGTGAAACGACGAAGGCGACGACCTCGATCCACGTCACCGGCACGCCCCAGGCCGTGAAGGCCGGCGCGAGCAACGGGTGGGCGAGGGCGAGCAGCGACTGGAGCATCGTGAATTCAGCGGAACGGGCGCCGCGCCTGGAGGTGTATCGGCGGAGGGTATCCTGCGACTGCGCGCGGGATGACGGCAGGCGTTGCACAGTAGCCGTCATTCTGCGCGGAGCGAAGCGGAGTCGCAGAATCCACGCGCGTGGAAGCGTGTCGGCGGGCCTGGATCCTGCGACTGCGCGCAGGATGACATCTGCTGGCCTTCGGCTGTCGCGGGATCCTGCGACTGCGCGCAGGATGACCTCTGCCCGGCCGTCGGCCTGCAGAGGTCACTTGCCGGGCGTGAGCACGACCAGCAATTCGTCGGGCTTGGTCATGCCCAGCTCGGAGCGTGCCTTCTCCTCCACCATCTCCAGGCCTTCCTTCAGGTCGGAGACCTCGGCCTGGAGCTGGTCGTTGCGCTGGCGCGCCACGTCGTTGGCGGCGCGCAGCGTGGCCAGGTCGCCGCTCATCTCGTGCACGTGCGCGACCCCCGCCTTGCCGAACCACAGCTCCGCCTGCACCCAGGCGATGAGCACGATCAGCGCGATGGTGACCAGGCGCATGGGTCAGGCAAGGGCGGTTCGCATCAGCCGAAGTCTACAGTCCCTGGGCTCAACGCAGGTTGTAGAACGCCGCGCGGCCCGGGTAGGTGGCGATGTCGCCCAGGTCTTCCTCGATGCGCAGCAGCTGGTTGTACTTGGCGATGCGGTCGGAGCGGCTCATCGATCCGGTCTTGATCTGGCCGGCGTTGGTGCCCACCGCGATGTCGGCGATCGTGGAGTCTTCCGTCTCGCCCGAGCGGTGGCTGATGACGGCCGTGTAGCCGGCGCGCTTGGCCATCTCGATGGCTTCGAAGGTCTCCGTGAGCGTGCCGATCTGGTTGACCTTGATCAGGATCGAGTTGGCGATGCCCTTGTCGATGCCTTCCTTGAGGATCTTCGGATTGGTGACGAACAGGTCGTCGCCCACCAGCTGCACCTTCTTGCCCAGCACCTCGGTGAGGTGCTTCCAGCCGGCCCAGTCGCCTTCGTGCATCGCGTCCTCGATCGAGATGATCGGGTACTTGTCGACCCAGGTGGCCAGCATCGACGTCCATTCCTCGGCGCTCAGCTTCAGGCCTTCGCAGTCGAGCTGGTACTTGCCGTCCTTGTAGAACTCGCTGGCCGCGCAGTCGAGGCCGATGGCGATCTGCTCGCCGGCGGTGTAGCCGGCCTTCTCGATGGCTTCCAGCAGCAGCTGGATCGCGGCCTCGTGGCTCGCCACGCTGGGGGCGAAGCCGCCCTCGTCGCCGACGGCCGTGGAGATGCCGCGCTCGCCCAGGATCTTCTTGAGCGCGTGGAACACCTCGGCACCGTAGCGCACCGCCTCGCGGAACGAGGGCGCGCCGATCGGCAGGATCATGAATTCCTGGATGTCGAGGTTGTTGTTGGCGTGCTCGCCGCCGTTGATCACGTTGATCATCGGCACGGGCATCTGCATCCTGCCCATGCCGCCGAAGTAGCGGTACAGCGGCAGGCCGCTTTCTTCCGCGGCGGCGCGCGCCACGGCCATCGAGACGGCCAGCGTCGCGTTGGCGCCCAGGCGGCCCTTGTTGTCGGTGCCGTCGAGGTCGATCAGCGTCTGGTCCAGGAAGGCCTGCTCGGAGGCGTCCAGGCCCAGCACGGCCTCGGAGATCTCGGTGTTGATGTGCTCGACGGCCTTGAGCACGCCCTTGCCGCCGTAGCGGCTCTTGTCGCCGTCGCGCAGCTCGATGGCCTCGCGCGAACCGGTGGACGCGCCCGAGGGCACGGCCGCGCGGCCCATCACGCCGCTTTCCAGCAGCACGTCGCACTCGACGGTGGGGTTGCCGCGGCTGTCGAGGATCTCGCGGCCGACGATGTCAACGATGGCACTCATTGTCTTTGCTCCAGTTTTTAGAAATGTCGTGGCCGGGCGGGGCGAGCCGCCGGGCGGCGCGCCGGCACGCGGCCGGCGCATGAGGGGGTACGGGCTGCACTCTGCCACAGCAAAGAGGCATTTCGCCCCTTCCGGAGTTACAGCGCTGCGTCAATTACGCGGCGGCCTTCTGAGTCGCATCGGTGGCGGCGTGGTGCGCCAGCGCGGCCTTGACGAAGCTGATGAACAGCGGATGGCCGTCCCACGGCGTCGACTTGAACTCCGGGTGGAACTGCACGCCGATGAACCATGGGTGCACGTCCTGCGGCAGCTCGACCATCTCGGTGAGCTTCTCGCGCTGGGTCAGCGCGGAGATGACCAGGCCGGCCTCCTTCAGGCGATCCAGGTAGTGCTCGTTGGCCTCGTAGCGGTGGCGATGGCGCTCGGTGACCACCTTGCCGTAGATCTGGCTGGCCAGCGTGCCGGGCTCGACGTCGGAGCTCTGCGCGCCCAGGCGCATCGTGCCGCCCAGGTCGGAGTTCGCGTCGCGCTTCTGGATCGAGCCGTCGGCGTCCTGCCATTCGTCGATCAGCGCGATCACCGGATGCGGCGTGTGCGGGTCGAACTCGGTGGAGTTGGCGTTGGCCAGGCCGGCCTTGTGGCGCGCGTACTCGATGGTGGCCACCTGCATGCCCAGGCAGATGCCCAGGTAGGGGATGGCGTGCTCGCGGGCGTACTGCGCCGCCAGGATCTTGCCCTCGACGCCGCGCTTGCCGAAGCCGCCCGGCACCAGGATGGCGTCGAACTTGTCGAGCTGGCCCACGTTTTCGGGCGTCAGCGTCTCGGAGTCGACGTACTCGATGTTGACGCGGGCGTGGTTCTGGATGCCGGCGTGGCGCAGCGCCTCGTTGAGCGACTTGTACGAGTCGGACAGGTCGGTGTACTTGCCGGCCATCGCGATCGTGATCTCGCGCTGCGGATGGTTGACCTCGTGCACCAGCAGGTCCCAGCGCTTCAGGTCGGCCGGGCGCGTGAGCAGCTGCAGCTTCATGCAGATCTGCTCGTCCAGGCCCTGCTCGTGCAGGATGCGCGGGACGCTGTAGATCGATTTCACGTCCCACATCGAGATCACGCCGTGCATCGGCACATTGGTGAACAGCGAGATCTTCTCGCGCTCGTCGATCGGGATCTCGCGGTCGGCGCGGCACAGCAGCACGTCGGGCTGGATGCCGATCTCGCGCATCTTCTGCACGGTGTGCTGCGTGGGCTTGGTCTTCAGCTCGCCCGCGGCCGCGATGAACGGCACGTAGGTAAGGTGGACGAACGCCGAATTGGTGGGGCCCAGCTTGAGCGCCATCTGGCGCACGGCCTCGAGGAAGGGCAGGGACTCGATGTCGCCCACGGTGCCGCCGACCTCGCAGATGGCCACGTCGACCTTGTCCATCGTGGCGCCGCGGCGCACGAATTCCTGGATCTCGTTGGTGACGTGGGGGATCACCTGCACCGTCTTGCCGAGGTAGTCGCCGCGGCGTTCCTTCTCCAGCACCGACTTGTAGATCTGGCCGGAGGTGAAGTTGTTGGCGCGCTTCATGCGCGTGGTGATGAAGCGCTCGTAGTGGCCCAGGTCGAGATCGGTCTCGGCGCCATCGTCGGTGACGAACACCTCGCCGTGCTGCATCGGGGACATCGTGCCCGGATCGACGTTGAGGTACGGATCCAGCTTGATGAGGGTGACCTTGAGGCCGCGCGATTCGAGGATCGCCGCCAGGGAAGCCGCTGCGATGCCCTTGCCAAGCGAGGACACCACGCCGCCGGTGACGAAGACGAACTTGGTCATGTCAGTGGGCCCCTGCGTCGAGGGCCGCGGCGCTCCGGTGGGAGGAGGGCGGGCCCACCGCAGGAATGCCATGGTGGTAAAGCGCGATTATACGGGAGGGCGGATGGCAGGGCGCCCGTCGGGCCTCGTTCGCGCGTGCGACGTCTTGCCACCACGCAAGCGGCAGGACCACGGTCTCGCCGATCGTGACTTCTCCGTGGGAATGGGTCGGCGGCATCAAGCCGCGGGACGGGCGTGTCGCGGGCGTGGCGCCACCGGCGTCATCGAGTTCAGCAGCTCCAGCACCAGCAGCGCCGTGTCGTCGGGCCGCTCCATCGGATACAGGTGCGTGCCCGCTATCCAGCGCCAGCGCTCGCCCGCCAGCTTGTGCGAGCTGGCGAAGCCGCCCTGGCGCATCTCGGCCGACCGGGTGCCGGCGATGAAGCCGACGGCGCAGCGCGGCGGGTGCTTCCTCAGCAGCGCCGGCAGGTGGTGCGGCAGGGAGTTGTAGATGCGGGTCTCGACCTCGCGCCGCACGGCCAGCACGACCTTGTCTTCCACGTCCTCGAAGCCGGCCTTCACGTAGGCCTCCAGCATGCGTGGATCCCAGCGCGCGAACGCCGACTTGGACGCGAAATGCGCATGCACCGCCTCGCGCGACGGCCACTCGTGGCGCCGCCGGCGCGAGACCGCGCCGGGGCCCACGCGCTCAATCAGCCCCGCGCGCTTGGCCATGTGCACGCTGTGCGCGCGCCAGCCGGTGACGATGGGCGAGTCCAGCATCACGAGCCCGCCCACCAGGTCCGGCCGCTTGCAGGCGGTGAGCAGGCTCACGAGGCCGCCCAGCGAATGGCCCACCAGCATCGCGCCGGCCAGGTCGTTGGCCACGATGAAGTCGATCAACTGGTCGCGCAGGCGGGGCCAGTTGCTGGTGACGGGGTAGCGCGCGTCGTGGCTGAAGCGTGGCGGCGCCTCGACGCGCCAGCCCTGGGCGCGCCAGACGTCGAAGATCGGTTCGTAGCTGCCCGCGGGAAAGCCGTTCGCGTGGGCGAAGACGATCGTCCGCGTCAAACGACTTTCTCGGTCTCGTTGTGGATCTTCTTGAGCGATTCGTAGCGCGGCGCGTCCACGATCAGCGGCGTGCCGGTGTTGTGGGCGTCGGCGCCCCACTGCGGATCGTCCATGCCCTCGAACACCTCGCGCAGGCGCTTGCCCCAGGAATCGCGCACCATGCGGAAGTACGGGTTCTGGTCGTCGATGCAGGCGATCTGGTCGGACTGCAGCTTGCCGTTCTCGTAGACGACGAGGTCCAGCGGCAGGCCCACCGACAGGTTGGACTTCAGCGTCGAGTCCATCGACACCAGCGCGCACTTGGCGGCCTCCTCCAGCGGCGTGGTGGGCGTGAGCACGCGGTCGAGGATGGGCTTGCCGTACTTCGATTCGCCGATCTGGAAGAAGCAGGTCTCGCGCGTGGCCTCGATGAAGTTGCCGGCCGAGTAGACGAGGAACAGTCGCATCGCCTCGTTGCCGATCTGGCCGCCGAAGATGAAGCTGGCCACGAAGTCCATGCCGTTGTTCTTCAGGCTGGGGCCGTCGTTCTCGTAGACGCGGCGCACGGCGGCGCCCAGCACGCGGGCGGCGTCGAACATGCTCTTCGCGTTCCAGATCGTGATGCGCTCGTCGTCGCCGTTGGGAAGCGACTCCGTCTGCAGGATCTCGCGCACCGACTGCGAGATCGACAGGTTGCCGGCCGACAGCAGCGTCATGAATCGGTCGCCCGACTTCTCGTAGACGATCATCTTGCGAAAGATGCTGATCTGGTCGAGCCCGGCATTGGTGCGCGAGTCCGAGAGGAAGACGAGTCCGGCGTTGAGCCGGATGCCGACGCAATAGGTCATTGGAGAGTCTCTTGTTGTGCGGTGCAGGGCCGATTGTCGCGCCTGCGGCCGATAACCGACTGAACAGGGCAGCGGAATGCCCGACGCTTTCAGTCTTTCGGCAACAACGCCTTGAGCCGGTACAGCGCCTCCAGCGCCTCGCGCGGGGCTAGTTGGTCCGGGTCGAGGGCCATCAGCGCGGCCTCGGCACGCGACGGGCCCGCCGCGGCGGCGGCGGCGTCGGCCGCCGCCGGCGCCGCGAACAGGTCGACCTGGGCCGCGCCGCTGGACTGCTGCGCCTCGAGGGCCTCCAGCGTGGCGCGCGCCTGGCGCACCAGGCCGGCGGGCATGCCGGCCAGCTTGGCCACCTGGACGCCGTAGCTGCGGCTGGCCGGGCCGGCCTCGATGGCGTGCAGGAACACGATCTGGTCGCCGCTCTCGGCCGCCGACACGTGCATGTTGAGCGCGCCCGCGTGCTTCGTGGGGAAGTCGGTGAGCTCGAAATAGTGGGTGGCGAACAGCGTGAACGAGCGGTTCTTCTCGTGCAGCTGCGAGGCGATCGCGCCGGCCAGGGCCAGGCCGTCGAAGGTGGACGTGCCGCGGCCGATCTCGTCCATCAGCACCAGCGAGCGGTCGGTGGCCGAGTGGATGATGGCCGCGGCCTCGGTCATCTCCACCATGAACGTGGACTGGGCGTTGGCCAGGTCGTCGGCCGCGCCGATGCGGGTGTGGATCGCGTCGATGGGCCCCAGCCGGCAACGCGCCGCGGGCACGTACGAGCCGATGGCGGCCATCAGCGTGATCAGCGCCACCTGGCGCATGAAGGTGCTCTTGCCGCCCATGTTGGGGCCGGTGACGATCAGCATGCGCGTGCGGGCGTCCAGCCGGCAGTCGTTGGCGATGAAGTTGCCGCCGCCGCTCTCGGCCAGGCGCGCCTCCACCACCGGGTGGCGGCCGCGCTCGATGTCCAGGCACGGATGGTTGACGAACTCGGGACGGCACCAGCCCAGCGTCTGCGCGCGTTCGGTGAGCGCGCACAGCGCGTCGAGCGAGGCCAGCGCGCGCGCCAGCTCGCCGAGGATGCCGAGAGTGGACTGCAGGTCGTCGAGCAGCGCCTCCCACAGCAGCTTCTCGCGCGACAGGGACCGCTCCTGCGCCGACAGCGCCTTGTCCTCGAACGCGCGCAACTCGGGCGTGATGTAGCGCTCGGCGTTCTTCAGCGTCTGGCGGCGCTGGTAGTCGGGCGGCACCTTGTCCAGGCCCGACGTGGTGACCTCGATGTAGAAGCCGTGCACCTTGTTGTACTGCACGCGCAGGTTGGAGATGCCCGTGCGTTCGCGCTCGCGCGCCTCCAGCGCCACCAGGAAGTCGTCGCAGTTGGTGGCGATGGCGCGCAGTTCGTCGAGCTCGGCGTCGAAGCCGGAGGCGATCACGCCGCCGTCGCGCAGCAGCACCGCGGGCTCGGCGGCGATCGTGGCGGCCAGGTGCCGTGCGATGCGCGGATCCGGGTGCAGCGCGGCATGCAGGCGCAGCAGCAGGGCGCTGGTGGGCTCGTCCTCGAGCAGCGGTTGCGGCTCGGCGTCGGCGCCCGGCAGCCGGCAATGGTTGGGCGGCAGGCAGGCCACGAGTTGCGGCAGCAGCGCCAGCGTGTCGCGCAGGCCCGCCAGCTCGCGCGGGCGCACCTGGCGCAGCGCGATGCGCGCGACGATGCGCTGCACGTCGCTCACGCCGCGCAAGGCCTGGCGCAGCGGCTCGGGGCCGTGCGCCGTCAGCACGTCGATCGCCGCGTGGCGCTCCAGCGCCTCCTTGCGTTCGCGCAGCGGATGCGTGAGCCACAGCCGCAGCTGGCGGCTGCCCATGCCGGTGCGGCAGGTGTCCAGCAGCGACAGCAGCGTCGGCGCCGACTCGCCGCGCAGCGTCTGCGTGAGCTCGAGGTTGCGCAACGTGGCGGGCGGCAGCTCCAGCAGGTCGCCGGCCTTTTCCACGCCCAGCGACTTCACGTGTCCCAGCGCGTGCTTCGCGCCGCCCGAGGTGTGCTCGGCGTAGCTGATCAGCGCGGCCGCGGCGGCGTGGGCGCGCGGCAGTTCCTGCGCGTTGAAGCCGGCCAGCGTGGCCACGCCCAGCAGCTCGCACAGCTTGCGCAGGCCCAGTTCGGTGTCGAACTGCCAGGCGGGGCGGTTGACCACCGACACCGTGCCCTGGCGCACGGCGACCGGCGCGCCTTCGGCCGACACGAGGATTTCCGCCGGCGCCAGGCGCGCCAGCCACGACGGCAGCTCGGCCTCGGTGCACTCGCCCAGACCGAGCCGGCCCTCGGCCAGCGCCAGCCAGGCCAGGCCCACGCGGGCGCGGTTCGCGAAGACGGCCAGCAGCACCGTGTCCTGGCGATCGGACAGCAGTTCGGAATCGGTGACGGTGCCCGGCGTGACCACGCGCGTCACGCGGCGCTCCACGGGCCCCTTGCTCGCGCCGACCTCGCCCACCTGCTCGGCGATGGCCACCGCCTCGCCCAGCTTGACCAGGCGCGCCAGGTAGGACTCCAGCGCATGCACCGGCACGCCGGCCATCACCACCGGCTGGCCCGCGGAGGCGCCGCGGGTGGTCAGCGTGATGTCCAGCAGGCGGTTGGCCTTGCGGGCATCGTCGAAGAACACCTCGTAGAAGTCGCCCATGCGGTAGAACAGGAGCGTGTCGGGATGGTCGGCCTTCAGGCCGAAGTACTGCGCCATCATCGGCGTGTGGCCGGTGAGATCCTGCGGCACGGGTTGCGTCTGGTTTTCGGACATGCCTTCAGTCGTCGAGCTTGGAGGCCACCAGCGAGATGCCGGAGGCGGTCACCCGGAGCCAGAGAGGCGCAAGGCCGGCCTTGCCGGCGAGGAGCTCCAGGGAACGGGGTGAAAAGAAGTTGATGTGCTCGCGCATCGCCCAGAAGCCCAAGGGAGGAATCAATCCGAGCTTGATCCGGCAGGCGGTGGACGCGAAGTCGAGGGCGATGGTCGCGCGTGTCGAGGCGGCGACGGTTCGGAGCCATCGCTCGCGCAAACGGCCGGGGCGCGCCCCGAGCGAGCGCCAGCGTTCGTCCGGCACCTCGACGTAGAGCCAGCCGCCGCGGCGAGCCATGGCCGCGGTCTCGCGCAAGGCCGACAGCGGATCGTTGACGTGCTCGAGCACCTGGCAGTTCAGTACCAGGTCGAAGCTGCCGGCCTCGCCCTCCAGCGAATCGAGGCGGCGAGCCCACGGGTCGGGCCCCACCCCCGAGACCTCGTGCACGAGCTTGTGGGCGTCGGGAAGGTCCTTGAGCATCTGCCCACGGTCGCCGCCGAAGTCCAGGCAGCGACCTTCGGGTCGGGGGCCGGACGCCACCGCGGCGGCGGCCAGGGCGTCGGCCAGCACGCGGCGGCGCCCGTCCATGGCCGACTCGGATCCGATGGCGTCGTTGACGGCCCGGTTGTACCAGGGTTCCACCGCGCGGCGGGCTTCGAAATAGGCCTCACCGCGATAGCCCGTGTACAACCTGGCGGCCTCCTGGTCGGACAGGCCGCGCAGGGACCACGCGTGCCCGCAGGTCGAGCATCTCGCGAGCTCCACCGGCGCGGGCGTGCCGAGCAAGGCGCGCCGAGCCAGGAAGGGAGAAACGAGGCCCAGCTCCGATCGCTTCGACGGCATTGCGCAACAGGGGCACGAGCGTGATCGGAGGGTGGCGTCGGGTGAGGCGTGCATTCCAACGATTATCGCGTGGCGCTCATCGGGCGCCCGGCCGCGACGAGTGCGTCATGACCAGGGATCGAGCAACGGCACGCCGGTGGGCGCGAAGTCGGCGGTATCCCGCGTGACGACGGTCATGCCATGCACCAGCGCCGTGGCGGCGATGAGCGCGTCGCGTTCCTTGCGCGGATCGGGCACGTGCAGCCGTGCGCAGCGCAGCGCCACCGTGTCGTCGATCGGCAGGATGCGCCCGGCGAATGCCGGCTGGACCTGGCGCACGAACCAGTGCCGGATCACGGCGCCCTGGCGCAGGTCGCGGCGCTCGAGCTGCAGGATGCCCTGTTCGAGCTCCATCAGCGTGACGACGGAGAGAAACAGGGCCGCCGGGCGGATCGACGATGCCCAGGCGACGACGCGTGGGTTGGCGTTTCCGCTGGCGGCCTTGCGCAGTTCGGAGACGACGTTCGTGTCGAGGACGAACATCAGCCGAAGTCCAGCGGCCGCAGCGCGATGTGGAGGGCTGCCGGTTCGAACTCGATCCCGCCGTCCACGGGCATCGCGATGAGGTCGACGATGCTGGCGGCGGCCGGCTCGGTCAGGCGCCGGTATTCGTCGATGCTCAGCAGGACGTGCGCCGGACGGCCGCGGTCGGTGATGTAGACCGGGCCCTCTTCGGCGGCGCGCTTGGCGCCCCCGGCGTCCTGGTTGAACTCGCGGCTGGTGAACGTGGAATAGTGCTTGGGAGGGGACATGGCGGGGCCTCCTGGAGAGTTGTAGAAACGTTACTACAAATCAACCGCGCAGGCAAGGCCGCCTGGCCGCATCAGGTTCTCAGAGGCGCCTGCGCGGCGTGCGCGGTCCGCTGACCTTGATGGCCTTGCGCGGCTTGGCCTCGGCCGGCGCGGCCTCGGTGTTGGCGGCCACGAAGGCGTCGGTGGCGTCACCGGCGGTGGACGAGTCGTCGCCGGCGGCCGGCGTGCTGCCGTCGTCCTTGATCACGCGCGTGTACGGCGTGAGGATGTTGACCAGCTGGCCGTACACCTTCGGGTTGCCGGCCACGACCTCGCGCTGGTACAGGAAGTCGGCCTCGCCCGAGAAGTTGCCGATCAGGCCACCGGCCTCGGTGATGATCAGCGACGCCGCGGCGATGTCCCACGGGCTGAGCCCGGTCTCGAAGAAGCCGTCGTAGTAGCCTGCCGCGACGTAGCAGAGGTCCAGCGACGCGGCACCCGGGCGCCGCAGGCCGGCGCACTGCTGCGAGATCTCCTCGAACATCTTCATGTAGCGCTTGAAGTTGTCGCCCTTGCGGAACGGGAAGCCGGTGCCGATCAGCGAGTCGGCCAGGCGCAGGCGCTTGGACACGCGCAGCCGCCGGTCGTTGAGGAACGCGCCGCGGCCGCGCGAGGCGTAGAACAGGTCGTTGCGGTTCGGGTCGTAGACCACCGCCTGCTGCACCACGCCGCGCCAGGCGAGCGCGATCGAGACCGCGTATTGCGGAAAACCGTGGATGAAGTTGGTGGTGCCGTCCAGCGGATCGATGATCCACAGGAACTCGCTGTCCTTGGCGCCGAGCTCGCGGCCCGATTCCTCGGCCAGGATGCCATGGCCCGGGTAGGCGGCCAGGAGGATGTCGACGATGACCGCTTCCGCATGCTTGTCGACCTCGGTGACGAAGTCGTTCACGCCCTTGCTTTCCACCTGCACCTTGTCGACGTCCAGCGAAGCCCGGTTGATGATCGACCCCGCAGCGCGCGCCGCCTTGACGGCAATGTTGAGCATCGGGTGGAGGGTCTGGGACATGGGCATTTCCAATGGGTTGGCCGCGGCGCTCCACGCGGAGCGCCAGCAAGGGCAGGGAGCAGGGCGACAGCGACGAAAGAGCGGGGGCGATGCCGCGCGGCGGCCGGGAACGGCGGCAGGCGCGACAATGCGGGTAACCCCTATTCTAGCCGGGCCGGCGCCGCGACGTCACGCGCACCGTCCCGGCACCTTCGGCAGCCGGTGCAGTTCTTGACAGATTCCACGCGATTCATACTGGTCGACACCAGCCATCCTGGCAACGTCGGCGCCGCCGCGCGCGCGATGAAGGTGATGGGCTTCACCGACCTGGTGCTGGTGACGCCGCGCTACGCCGACGTGCTGGCCCGGCCCGAGGCGATCGCGATGGCCTCCGGCGCCACCGACGTCCTCGAGCGCGCCCGCACCGTCGCGACGCTGGACGAGGCGCTGGCCGGCACCACCTTCGCCTGCGCCACCGCCATGACGCCGCGCGACTTCGGCCCGCCCACGCGTGCCCCGCGCGAGGCGTTCGCCGAACTCGCGCGCACCGACCATCGCGTGGCCTTCGTCTTCGGCGGCGAGCGCTTCGGCCTGTCGAACGACCACGTGCACGCCTGCCACCTTTGCCTGAGCATCCCCACGCAGCCGGAGTACGGCTCGCTGAACCTGGCCCAGGCGGTGCAACTGCTGTCCTACGACTGGCGCCAGGCGCTCGGCGGCTTTCCCGTGGTGGAACGCACGCGCACGCCGGAGCATGCCGATGCCGCCGCCGTCGGAGGGCTGCTGGCGCACTGGCGCGAGATGCTGGTGGAGATCGATTTCCTCGATCCCGCCGTGCCGCGCAAGCTGATGGCGCGCCTGCACCAGCTCGTCAACCGCGCGCAGGTCAGCGCCGAGGAAGTGCACATCCTGCGCGGCATCGCGCGCCAGGTCCAGAAGCTCGCAGGCACCCGACGCTAAGCCCGCACGGCCGTGCAGGCCGGGGGCCGCCGATACACTGCCCATTCCGTCCGTCCAACGTCCATTTCTCCATGTTCGATCGCCTGCGCGAAGACATCACCTGCATCCTCGAGCGCGACCCCGCCGCGCGTTCGCGCATGGAGGTGCTGCTCTGTTATCCGGGCCTGCATGCGCTGATCTGGCATCGCCGCGCCCAGTGGTTCTGGTTGCTGGGCATGCCCGTGGCCGGCCGCTTCCTGTCGCACCTGGGCCGCTTCTTCACGGGCATCGAGATCCACCCCGGCGCCACCATCGGCCGGCGCGTGTTCATCGACCACGGCATGGGCGTCGTCATCGGCGAGATGGCCGAGATCCATGACGACTGCACGATCTACCAGGGCGTCACCCTCGGCGGCACCTCGCTGGTCAAGGGCGCGAAGCGCCATCCCACCCTGGGGGCGGGCGTGATCGTCGGCGCCAACGCCAGCGTGCTTGGCGGTTTCACCGTGGGCGCGGGCGCGCGCGTGGGCTCGGGCGCGGTCGTCACGCGCGCCGTGCCCGCGGGCGCGACGGCGGTGGGCAATCCGGCCCGCATCATCGCGGCCGAGACCGACGTCGCGCGCGAGGCCACGGCCGCGCGCCTGGGCTTCTCGGCCTACGGCGTCACGCAGGGCGACGACCCGGTGGCGCAGGCCATGAAGGGCCTGATCGACAGCGCGTCGTCGCACGAGCACCAGATCGCGCTGCTGTGGAACGCGATCGAGCGCGTGCTCGACGAAGGCGTGCTGCAGGCGCGCGACTGCGTGCCCGTCGACGCGCAGACCGCCGAGCGCTTCGACGCCGAAGGCCTCAGCCGCCTGGTGAAATAGCTACTTCAGCAACGCGTCCGGCAGCAGCGCGCGCAGCGCCTTGTGCCAGTTGCTCTCGACCTCGATCTTCGCCGCGCCGCTCCACGCCGTCTTGAAGCCGTCCGGCTCCACGAAGCGGTAGCGGGCCCAGTAGGTGCCGGTGGCGGGGCGAGCCAGGCGGCCGTCGGGTGCGCCGAAATCGCCGCGCGCGACGATCTGCTCGAACCCGGCGTCACGGGCCAGTTCCACCTCGGTGCGGTCCTCGGGGCGACCGCCCCAGGTGAGTTCGATGGCGGCGCCGTCGGGCGCGAGCCGGCCCAGCGGAGAGCGCGGCGTCGGGCGCAGGATCAGCGCCTGGGTGTCGCTCCACGCGCCGTGGCGGCCGTCGGCGTTGACGCTCAACACGTGCCACCAGTAGACGCCGTCGGCGGCGCCGTAGTCGGTGTCCAACGGGTGGAACACAGCCTGCTCGCCGATCACGTGGTCGTCGCGCAGCGCGATCTGCGTGAACTGCGGGTCGCGCGCCACCTCGAGGATGTAGGAGGCGGCGTCGGGGTTGTGGGTCCAGCGCAGCGGCACGTCGCCCACCGGCCGCTTGGCGTTGGCCGGTGGATCCAGCAGGAACGGCGACTCGGGCCGCGCGCGCAGCTGGAAGTCGCGTACGCCGTCCAGGCCTTCGAGGCCTTCGGGGCTGATGCGGCGCACCCGCAGGTGCCAGTCGCCGTCGGCCAGTTGCGGGATGCGGATGTCGTCGCCTGCGGCCACGTGCACGTCCAGCGAGATGTGGTCGAACGCGGCGTCGTTGGCCAGCTGGACGCGCAGCGGCCAGTTGCCGTCCAGGTGCAGCTTGATGGGCAGGTGGTCGAACAGCGCGGGCACGTCGGAAAGATCGGGCACGGGCGGCAACGGCAGCACGACGGGCTTCTTGCCGGCTTCCAGCGGCGCGCCGAAGTTGGCCGGCACGTCGGCGGCCTGCGCGGCGGCGGAGCCCACCTGCGCGTGCACCTTGCCTTCCAGCACTTCGGTGGCCGACGCGTCGACCGCCGCGGCGCCGCCCGTGGCGGGCGTGACGACGTTGCGCACGCGGTAGACCGTGCCGCGCACGCCGATGACGGCCGTGGGCGTGCTCACCTCCAGCGGACGGGCGCGCAGCACCTTGCTGGCGAACACCTCCACGCTGCCGCTGATCAGGCGCAGCGACGCGGCCACCAGGCCCTCGTCGATCGCCGCGGCCGTCGCCTTGACCTGGAACCGGCGCTGCTCGTCGAGGCGGCCTTCGGTGTCGGGCGCCAGCTTCACGTGCGAGCCGTCGGCCAGTCGCACGACGGCCGTGCTGGCCTCGCCGGTGCGGATCGTGTCGCCCACGTTGAACGTCGCGCCGCTGGCCACCGGCTTGTCGCCGATGCGCACGTCGCCGAAAGCGCTCACCAGTTGCGCGGGCACGGCCTTGTTGTGCAGGTAGTCGCTCGGCACCATCAGCACCTGGCCGGGCGTGATGCGGTTCGAGTCGGGCAGGTGGTTGATGCGCGAGATTTCCTTCCACACGCCGGGCGCCGCGAACACGGTGCGGTTCAGGCCGATCAGGGTGTCGTGCGACGTGACCGTGTAGGGCACCAGGAACGGCTGGGACACCGCCGGCGTGGCGTCGGTGGGCACCGCGACCGCGGCCGGCAGCAGTGCCGCCGCGCACAGGCACACGAGCATCTTGTGATGCGGGTTCGAGCGTCGGGACGTCAGCAGCATGGGCACCTGAGGCAGGAAGGGCGAAGGGCGGTCACGAGGCGCCGGAGGGGGCGCGCTGTGCCGATTTTGGACGGAAGGCCTTGCACAGGGCGGGATCGGTCTCGAGGTACGGGCCGCCGATCAGGTCGATGCAGTAGGGCACGGCGGCGAAGATGCCGGGCACCGGCGGCGCCAGGTCGGGCAGGCCCTGCAGTGTTTCGGCGATGGCCTTCGGTTGACCGGGCAGGTTCAGGATCAGCGCGCGGCCGCGGATCACGCCCACCTGGCGCGACAGCAGGGCGGTGGGCACGAAGCGCAGGCCGATCTGGCGCATCTGCTCGCCGAAGCCGGGCATCTCGCGGTCGGCCACGGCCAGCGTGGCCTCGGGGGTGACGTCGCGCGGCGCGGGCCCGGTGCCGCCGGTGGTGAGCACCAGGTCGCAGCGTGCATCGTCCACCAGCGCGCGCAGCGTGGCGCTGATGGTGGGCGCGTCGTCGGCGATCAGCCGCTCCTCCCAGGCCACCGGATTCCTCACGGCGCGCGCGAGCCAGTCGCGCAGCGCGGGCAGGCCCTTGTCTTCGTAGATGCCGGCAGAAGCGCGGTCGCTGATCGAGACGAGCCCGATGCGCACGGGGTCCAGGCCGATGCCGGCGCCCTCAGTCATCGTGCGACGGATCGGCCCCGGGCGCGTCGCCGTCGCCTTCGGGAATTGTCAGCATCTGTTCCTTGACCTGCTTGAACAGGTCGCGGTACGCGCGGCCGTGCCGCTCGCCCGGCTCCAGCTTTTCCTTGCGCGCGGAACGCACGAGGCTGCGCAGTTGCTGGACGTCGGTGGCCGGGTACTCCTTGACCCACAGGGCCAGCGCATCGTCGGTGGCCAGCAACTGGTCGCGCCAGTATTCGGCCTTGTGCAGGGCCAGCGTGTCGGTGGCGCTGCCGACGCGGTACGACGCGACGGCCTCGCGCAGCGGCTCCGGGTTCTCGTGCTTCATCAGCTTGCCGATGTACTGCACCTGGCGCCGCCTGCCCTCGAAGGAGCGCGTGCGGCGCAACTCGTCGATCGCGTCGCGCAGGCGTTCGGCGATCTTCAGCTTGTCCAGGCGATCGGGCGGCAAGGCGGACACGGCTTCGCCCAGCTCCTGCAGGTCCTGCATCTGCTGCTTGAGCTCGTTGCGGCTGGGCAGTACGCCGTCGATGGCCATCTGGCGCTTGCTCTGCGCCGTGTCGATCGCGTCGGGATCGATGTCCTCGACCTGGCGGTTGGAGGCGTGCTTGGGCTCGCGGGGCATGGTTCGAAGGGCTCTCTGGGGTCGCTATGATTGCCCGGATTGTCCTGCAATTGCCGCGGTTCGCCAGTCCGGAGCCGCCGACCCCTTACAACACGAAGCAAGGAAAGCCAATGGCCGTCACGAAAAACCAGGGTTTCGCCTTCAGGCCGGAGCAATTCCAGCAGATCGTCGAAGACGTCCTGAAGATCGCCAAGGCCATCGGCGCCAGCGACTCTGCCGCCGAGGTGTCCGAGGGTAGCGGCCTGTCGGTGTCGGTGCGCAAGGGCGAGGTCGAGAACGTCGAGCGCAACCGCGACAAGTCCGTGGGCGTGGCGGTCTACATCGGCCAGCGGCGCGGCAACGCCAGCACCTCCGACTTCTCGGCCAAGGCGCTGGAGCAGACGGTTCGCGCGGCCTACGACATCGCGCGCTTCACGGCCGAGGATCCGGCCGCGGGCCTGCCCGACGCCGAGGACCTGGCCACGCCGGCCGAGGCCGGCATGGACCTGGACCTGTTCCATCCGTGGGAGGTGGAGGTGGCGGCCGCCACCGAGCTGGCCAAGCGCTGCGAGGACGCGGCCTTCGCCACCGACAGGCGCATCACCAATTCCGAGGGCGCCGGCGTGTCGGCGCAGCAGTCGCACTTCTGGACGGGCAACAGCCGCGGCTTTCGCGGCGGCTACGCCAGCTCGCGCCACTCGCTGTCGGTGGCGCCCATCGCCGGCAAGGGCAGCGGCATGCAGCGTGACCACTGGTACACGTCGATGCGCAGCGCGCACGACATGTCCGCGCCCGAGGCCGTGGGCCGCTACGCCGCAGAACGCGCGCTGTCGCGCCTGAAGTCGCGCAAGGTGGCCACCTGCGAGGTGCCGATCCTGTTCGAATCCAGCCTCGCGGCGGGCCTGCTGGGCGCGTTCGTGCAGGGCGTCAGCGGCGGCGCGCTGTACCGCAAGGCGAGCTTCCTGCAGGACAGCCTGGGTACCGCGGTGTTCCCCAAGGACATCGACGTCTTCGAGTTCCCGCACGAGCCCAGGGGCAAGGGCAGCGCGCCGTTCGATGACGAGGGCGTGCGCACGAAGGCGCGCGACGTGGTCAGCGGCGGCGAGGTGCAGGGCTATTTCCTCTCCAGCTACTCCGCGCGCAAGCTGGGCATGAAGACCACCGGCCACGCCGGCGGCTCGCAGAACCTGCGCATGACGCACCGGCGCACGCAGCCGGGCGACGACCTGCCCGCGATGCTGCGCAAGCTGGATCGCGGCCTGTTCGTCATCGAGCTGATGGGGCAGGGCGTCAACTACGTCACCGGCGACTACTCGCGGGGCGCCGCTGGCTTCTGGGTGGAGAACGGCCGCATCGTGCATCCGGTGGAGGAGGTGACCATTGCCGGCCACCTGCGCACGATGCTGATGGGCATCCAGGCCATCGGCGCCGACACCTACAACTACGGCGCGAAGACGGTGGGCTCGGTGCTGCTGTCGCCGCTGAAGGTCGCGGGTTCCTGAGGCGGCGCGCAATTCCCCGTGCTCGACATCGCCGCCACGCTCCTCGTCCTGACGGCGCTGCTGTCCTATGTGAACCAGCGCTGGCTGAAGCTGCCCACCACCATCGGCGTGATGGCCACCTCCCTGGTGCTCTCGCTGGCGCTGGTGGCGCTGGACGCGCTGGGCATCGCGTCCAGCCTGCATGCGCGCGAGCAGGGGCTCATCCGGTCCATCGACTTCTCCGAACTGCTGATGCAGGGCATGCTGTCGCTGCTGCTGTTCGCGGGCGCCCTGCACGTGGACGTGGCGTCGCTGCGCAACTACCGCTGGCAGGTGGGCCTGCTGGCGTTCGTCGGCACGGCGGCCTCCACGGTCGTCGTTGGCGTGGCCCTGTGGTTCGTGATCGACCTCGTGGGCCTGCCTGTGCCCTTGCTCGAGTGCCTGCTGTTCGGTGCACTGATCTCGCCTACGGACCCGATCGCCGTCATCGGTATCCTGAAGTCGGGCGGGGCGCCGCGCAACCTCGAGGTGGTGATCGCCGGCGAGAGCCTGTTCAATGACGGCGTGGGCGTGGTCATCTTCTCGCTGCTGCTGGGCATGGCGCTGGACGGCGCCACACCGACTGCGAGCCACGCCGGTGCGCTGCTGTTGCAGGAGGCCGGCGGCGGCCTGCTCTACGGATGGGGCCTGGGGTATGCCACCTACTGGCTGCTGCGCAGCATCGACCACTACCAGGTGGAGGTGTTGCTGACGCTCGCGGCGGTGGTCGGCGGCTATGCGCTCGCCAACCACCTGCACGTGTCCGGGCCGCTGGCGATGGTGGTGGCCGGCCTGATCGTGGGCAACAAGGGCAGGAGCGAGGCGCTGTCCGACGTCACGCGCCACCACGTCGACCTGTTCTGGGAACTGCTGGACGACATCCTCAATGCGGTGCTGTTCGTTCTTGTGGGCATGGAGGTCATCACGATCCACTTCCCGCTGGCGGCCTGGCCGGCGTTCCTGGCGGGCCTGGCCGCGATCCTGATCACGCTCGCCGCGCGCTGGCTGACCGTGGGTCTGCCGGTGGCGCTCGCGCGCCGCGCGTTCCGCCTGCCCGAGGGGGCGGCCGGCGTGCTCACCTGGGGCGGGCTGCGCGGCGGCATCTCGATTGCCCTCGCGCTGTCGATTCCCCCGGGCCCATGGCGCGAGACGCTCATCGCGCTGACCTACGACGTGGTGGCGTTTTCCATCCTGGTGCAGGGCCTCACCTTCGGTCGGCTCGTGCGCGCCACGGTGCGTGCCGAGGCGTGAGTGCCACACCGGGCCTACGGCACGGATGCACTTTGCCGCCGCGCGTGAGAAAATCGCGTTTTAAAGAACGAGACGAGGTAAGCCTGTGGACCTGAAGGTACCGATCAAGATTTCCGATGAACTGAGCGAAGACATCATCGACTCGACCGGTCTGCTCGACCTGGCCAGCGGGGAAATCCATCGGATCGAATACGAGGACTACGACCTCGCGGGCCGCGGCCTGCCGGCCGACAACGACGACTACGAGTTCACCGTCGGCACGCTGTCGAACAACGGCAAGGACGTCGAGTTCAGGGTCGACGTCAACAAGGTCACCGGGCAGTATTCGGTGAGTGCGACCGAACTGCTCGAGATCAAGGTGCGCGCGGCAGCGCTGTTCGCCGGCATCAGCGGCAAGGACATCCTGCGCAACGTCGACGCCAAGGCCACCGGCACGCCGCCGGGCGGCGCCAAGGGCCGCGGCCGCAACAGCCTGCACTGAGCATCCAGGCCGTTCCACGACACAAGGCCGCATCGCGCGGCCTTCTGTCGTTTCACGCACCGCCATCCTCGCGGGCGAGGGCGCGTGTCACGATGCCATCAATGGCGCCAGCCGCCACCGCCTTGCGGGCCGCCGTAGCCGCCACCCTGGTAGTGGCCGCCACCGCCGTAGTAGCGACCGCCCCAGGGCGCGATGCAGCAGCCGCTCATCAGTGTCACCAGCACGGCCAGCGCGCCCCAGCGCACGAGCTTTCGATTCGAGTTCATTCGGGTCTCCTGAAAGGCTGCATCAGTGCCGCCTTCCTCATTCAACGCCCTTTGTCATCGGTCGATGACAAGCATCGGGTTTCCGCATTGCAAAGGCGCGTAAACCACTGATGAGCTCGTCATAGGCGAACCACGTAAAGTCGGGCCGCGTGCTCGACCGTGACCGGTCTGCGGCGTCAACGTTCGTGTCGGCGAGGCCGTTGTCGAGGCACAGGGTGCGCAAATTGCCTGCTCATCCGGAACCTCTCTACAACCGAC
>Ga0302157_10000101_pt1 | contig 104681 bp, 91 predicted proteins | sample I_Bog_N3_3_FD_193502 | JGI IMG/M metagenome (GOLD analysis project Ga0302157, IMG submission 193502) | Peat permafrost microbial communities from Stordalen Mire near Abisko, Sweden - I_Bog_N3_3 | ecosystem: Environmental > Terrestrial > Soil > Wetlands > Peat | place: Sweden: Abisko, Stordalen... | reverse complement strand
CCTCCCCGACCCTCCCCCGCAAGGGGGGAGGGAGAAGAGGGCGCACTCGAACTGATCGACTGACCCGCGGCCTTTTCACTCGCAGCCACCTGTTCGGCCCAGCGCTGCGCCAGGCCGCGGGCGCTGCTGGCGCGCGGGCTGCGGTCGCGGCGGAACTGGTCGCGCCGGACGTCGAGATCGACGCTGTCGCCGCCCAGCCCACGCTCGGTGAGAATGGCGGCGATTTCCGCGGCCGGGCCGCCCGAGCCCAGCCGATGCGAATCCACGATCATGCGCGCCAGCCGCGGCGGCAGCGCCAGCGCGCGCAGGCTGTTGCCTTCCGCGGTGATCCGGCCGTCGGCGTCGAGCGCGCCGAGTTCACGCAGCAGGCTTTTCGCCTCCTTCAGCGCCGGCGCCGGGGGCGAATCGAGAAACGCCAGCGTGGCGGGATCGCTGACGCCCCATTGCGCCAGGTCGAGCACCAGCGAAGACAGGTCGGCGCTGAGAATTTCCGGCTGGGTAAAGGCCGCGAGCGACGCAGTCTGCGGTTCGTCCCACAGCCGGTAGCACACCCCGGGTTCGGTGCGGCCGGCGCGGCCGCGGCGCTGATCGACCGCGGCGCGCGAGGCCCGCACGGTCTCCAGCCGGGTCAGGCCGATGTCGGGCTCGTAGCGCGGCACCCGCGCCATGCCGGAATCGACGACAATGCGAACGCCCTCGATGGTCAACGATGTTTCGGCGATCGAGGTTGCCAGCACCACCTTGCGCCGGCCCTTCGGCGCCGGCGCGATGGCGCGGTCCTGCACGGCGGCGTCGAGCGCGCCGAACAGCGGCACGATCTCGACCGCAGGGTCGTGAATCCGTTCAGCGAGCAAATTCTGGGTACGGCGGATTTCGGCTGCCCCCGGCAGAAACGCCAGCACCGAGCCCGGATCTGCCCGTAGCGCCATTGCGATCGCATCCGCCATCTGCCGCTCCAGCGGCGCATCCGCCTTGCGGCCGAGATAGCGGGTCTCGACCGCGAAAGCGCGGCCTTCGCTCGATATCACCGGCGCATCGCCGAGCAGCCTGGCGACCCGCGCGCCGTCCAGCGTCGCCGACATCACCAGGATGCGCAGATCCTCGCGCAACCCAGTCTGGGCATCGCGCGCCAGCGCCAGGCCGAGATCGGCATCGAGCGACCGCTCGTGAAACTCGTCGAACAGCACGGCGGCGACCCCGGTCAGTTCCGGATCGTCAAGAATCCGGCGCGAGAAGATGCCTTCGGTGACCACCTCGATCCGGGTCGCCCGCGACACTTTCGAGCCGAACCGGACCCGGTAGCCGACGGTCTCGCCGGCACGCTCGCCCAGCGACTTCGCCATCCGTTCGGCGCTGGCGCGGGCCGCGATCCGGCGCGGCTCCAGCATGATGATCCTGTTGTTGCCGAGCCACGGCGCATCGAGCAGCGCTAGCGGCACCCGCGTGGTCTTGCCGGCGCCGGGCGGCGCCACCAGAGCCGCGGCGTTGTGGTCCGCAAGCGTGCGCGCCAGCTGGTCCAGCACTGCGTCGATCGGCAGAGGGGTATCGAAATTGCGGGGCAAGGTCTCACCAACTCGTCATGCCCGCGCTGGTCCCGGGCATCCACGTCTTTCTTGGCATGCAGAAAACAAGACGCGGATGGCCGGGACAAGCCCGGCCATGACGGAATTCATCATGGTGCGTGACGCAACGAGCCCGTCACTTCCGGGGTTCGGGCGCGCGGCCGACGCTCTCATAGATGAAACCCAGCGCGGCCATGTCCTCGGGGCGGTAGATGTTGCGCAGGTCGACCACCACGGGCTGCGCCAGTTCGCGCTTGAGGCGTTCGAGATCGAGGGTGCGGTACTGCACCCATTCAGTCACCACCACCATGGCATCGGCGCCGCGCACGCAGACATAGGGATCGTCGCAATAGTCGATGTCCGGCAATTCGCGCCGCGCCTGTTCGATGCCCACAGGATCATGGGCGCGCACCTTGGCGCCCATGTCGAGCAAACCGGTCACCAGCGGAATCGACGGCGCCTCGCGCATGTCGTCGGTGTCGGGCTTGAAGGTGAGGCCGAGCACGGCGATGGTCTTGCCGCGCAGGCTGCCGCCCGCCGCATTGGCCACCTTGCGCGCCATCGCGCGCTTGCGGTTGTCGTTGACCGCCAGCACGGCCTCGACGATCCGCAGCGGCACGTCATGATCGAGCGCGATCTTGACCAGCGCGCGGGTATCCTTGGGAAAGCACGAACCGCCGAATCCCGGCCCGGCATGCAGGAATTTCGCGCCGATGCGGTTGTCGAGCCCGATGCCGCGCGCCACCTCCTGGACGTCGGCGCCGACCTTCTCGGCGAGGTCGGCGATCTCGTTGATGAAGGTGATCTTGGTGGCGAGAAAGGCGTTGGCGGCATATTTTATCAGCTCGGCGGTACGTCGCGCGGTGAACATCAGCGGCGCCTGGCTGAGCGACAACGGCCGGTAGATATCGCCGAGCACCTTGCGCGCCCGTTCGTCCGAGGTGCCGACCACGATGCGGTCGGGAAACTTGAAGTCGCGGATCGCGGCCCCCTCGCGCAGAAATTCCGGATTCGAGGCCACCACGACGTCGGCCGACGGATTGGTTTCGTGAATCAGCCGCTCCACCTCGTCGCCGGTGCCGACCGGCACCGTCGATTTGGTGACCACCACGGTAAAGCCCGAAAGCGCCGCCGCGATCTCGCGCGCGGCGGCATAGACATAGCTGAGGTCGGCGTGGCCGTCGCCACGCCGCGACGGGGTGCCGACCGCAATGAACACCGCGTCGGCCTCGGCGACCGGGGCTGACAGATCGGTGGCAAAAGCCAGCCGGCCGGCCTTGACGTTGGCGGCCACCAGCGCATCGAGGCCGGGCTCGAAAATCGGGATTTCGCCGCGGCGCAGGCTGGCGATCTTGTCGCCGTCCTTGTCGACGCAGATCACCTGGTGGCCGAAATCCGCAAAACAGGCGCCGGATACCAGCCCCACATAACCCGTGCCGATCATGGCGATGCGCATCTGAAAAACCTGTCGAGGATGGTTAACGGAACCGGCCGGAATTGTGGGCGGGTCTTAGAGCATTTTGCCGGCTTTAGGAAACCGCAAAAGCCCGGGAATCGGCACATCATTTGTATGAATAAAGGGGAATGAAACCGATCCGGCCGATGATGCCGCGACGTCACGCCAAAAAGGCACACCGATGACCTCAAACGGCACAGCTGCCGTTGCCGAGCGCCCGGCACGGATCGACTGGGTGGACTACGCCAAGGGCATCTGCATCGTCATGGTGGTGATGATGCATTCGGTGCTGGGCGTCGAGCTCGCCGCCGGCCAGACCGGTTTCATGCACCTCGTGGTGGCGTTCGCCAAGCCGTTCCGGATGCCGGATTTCTTCCTGATCTCGGGGCTGTTCCTCGCGATCGTGATCGACCGCGACTGGCGGACCTATCTCGATCGCAAGGTGGTGCATTTCGCATATTTCTATCTGCTGTGGGTGACGATCCAGTTCGGCTTCAAGGCGCCGTCCTTTGCCGCCGAGAGCGGCTGGGCCCATGTCGGCGTCATGTACCTGGAATCCTTCATCGAGCCGTTCGGCACGCTGTGGTTCATCTATCTGCTGCCGGTGTTCTTCGTCGTCACCAAGGCCACGCGGCGGTTGCCGCCGGTTCTGATCTGGGGCGCGGCGGCGGCGCTCGAAACCATGCACGTCGCCACCGGCTGGACCGCAATCGACGAATTTTGCGCCCGCTTCATCTATTTCTATTCCGGCTATCTGTTCGCCGGTTACGTGTTCGCGCTGTCGGACCGAGCGCGGGCGCGGCCGCAGCTGGCGCTGGCCGGACTGGCGCTGTGGGCGCTCGCCGACGGCGGCCTGGTTGCGGCCGGATACAGCGAATGTCCACTGGTCTCGCTGGCGCTCGGGCTGGCGGGCGCCTGCGCCATCGTCATCATGGCCACCCTGCTGGCGCGGGCGCATTGGCTGGGTTTCCTGCGCTTTTGCGGCGAGCATTCCATCGTCATCTACCTGGCGTTTTTCCTGCCGATGGCGGCAACGCGAACGCTGTTGCTGCGCGCAGGATTTATCCACGACATCGGCGTGATGTCGCTGCTGGTCATGGTCGCGGGCGTGGTCGGCGCGCTGGCGCTGTGGCGCGCAGCGCTGGCGGCCGGAGCCAATTTCCTGTTCGAGCGCCCCGAGGCGTTCTGGATCGCGCCGAAGGCCGCCGGCACCCTGCAGGCGGCCGAGTAGTCATTCATGACCGTCGCCGGGCTTTACGTGGCGTTCGTCCTTGCGATCGCCCTTGCGACGAAGCAATCCTTTCTTTGCGCAGCAGCGTGTATTTCTTCGCCGCAACGGGCCCGCATTGGCGCGACCGTTTGCTCCTCGCAATGACGGTCTTGGTTGACAAGTGATTCCGTCGCGGTGCGAGGCGCCACGCTCCGGGCCGTCGCAGCCGAGTTGGCCCGCGGCCTCAGCCGGCGCCGTCGATCTTTACGCCATCCTTCATTTGCGCCAGCCTGGCGCGAAACGCATCGGCATCGCCGAAATCGGCAAATCCCTGATAATGCGGATGCGGGCCGAGCACCCGGCGGGCATGCTTGATCGGGCACCAATAGACCTCGGTGCGCGACGCCACCTCGCGGACAAAGCCGATCGCGCCGTTGCAATAGGAGCAATAGGCGCAATTGATCTTCTCGATGACGTTGAGATAGGCCAGGTGATGGCGGTCGAACACCAGATAGTCGCGGCGGCGCACTTTTGGAATTTTGTAGACCGGAAAGCAGATCGCCTGATAGGCCATGACCCAGAGGTCGACCAAGAGGATCGGTACGATCAGCGAATAGATCACCGGCGCGGTCAGCACGATGAGCGGGTTGGCGTCGATGAAATAGCGCGACGCCCGCGTCCTGATCGCGCGCTGGGCCCGCAGCACCTCCTCGGCGAACACGATGCGGCGGTTTTCGATGTGGAACCGGAGCTCCTCCCGCCGCTTGGCCAGTTCGGCCTCGATCTCGGCCTCGACCGATCGCAGCTTGTCCATCAGCACGTCGAGTTGCGTCGTCATGATTTGGCCTTTCCCGACCGCCGGCGCATCTGCCGGAGCGGCCTGCCGCAAGGGGGTCATGGAACGGCGGCCGATGCAACTCATTCCGGAGCGTAAAAATCCCGGCACATCGGCGTTCAGAGGCTGTCATTCAGCGCAAAAATCCCTAAGTTGCGGCCATGCCGAAAACCTCCCCGCAAGCCGCCCCGAAGCCCGCCGTGGCCAAGGCTCCCGCCAAAGGCGACCACGTCTTTCTGGTCGACGGTTCCTCCTATATTTTCCGCGCCTATCACGCCCTGCCGCCGCTGAACCGCAAATCCGACGGGCTGCAGGTCAACGCCGTGCTCGGCTTCTGCAACATGCTGTGGAAATTGTTGCGCGACATGCCGCCGGACAACCGGCCGACCCATCTGGCCATCATCTTCGACAAGGCCGAAATCACCTTCCGCAACCAGCTCTATCCCGACTACAAGGCGCACCGGCCGCCGGCGCCGGACGACCTGATCCCGCAATTTGCGCTGATCCGCGAAGCCGTGCGCGCCTTCGACCTGCCCTGCCTCGAGCAGGGCGGCTTCGAGGCCGACGACCTGATCGCGACCTATGCCCGGCAGGCCGGCGAGCGCGGCGCCACCACCACCATCGTCTCCTCGGACAAGGACCTGATGCAGCTCGTCACCGACAAGGTGACCATGTACGACACCATGAAGGACCGCCGTATCGGCATTGCCGAAGTGGTCGAAAAATTCGGGGTGCCGCCGGAAAAGGTCGTCGAGGTGCAGGCGCTGGCCGGCGATTCGACCGACAACGTGCCGGGCGTGCCCGGCATCGGCATCAAGACCGCGGCGCAGCTGATCGTCGAATATGGCGACCTGGAGACGCTGCTCCGGCGCGCCTCCGAGATCAAGCAGCCGAAGCGGCGCGAGGCGCTGCTGGAAAACGCCGAGAAGGCGCGGATCTCGCGTCAGCTGGTGCTGCTCGACGATCACGTCGCGCTTGACGTGCCGCTCGACGAACTTGCGGTGCACGAACCCGATCCGCGCAAGCTGATCGCGTTTCTGAAAGCGATGGAATTTTCCACCCTGACCCGGCGCGTGGCGGAATATTCGCAGATCGACCCGGCCGATGTGGAAGCCGACGGCAGGAACCAGAGCGAGGCGCGCGGCCGGTCGGCCGGTTCTGCGCCTGCACCGGTCGCGGCCGGCGGCGATCTTTTTGCGGGTCACGCCGCCCCGGCATCTCCTGCTGGCGGCAAAACCAGCAGGTTCAGCGGCGGCAAGGCCCTGGGCAAATCGGAAAAATCCAACGTCGTGATGACGCCGCAGGCGCTCGCCGCCGCGCGCGAGGAAGCCGCGCGAAAAACCCCGGTCGATCGCAACCGATACCACACCATCCGCAGCCTTGATGCGCTCAACGCCTGGATCGCGCGGGCGCACGATGTCGGCCATTTCGCCATCGACGCCAAGGCCAATTCGATCGATCCGATGCAGGCGGATATCTGCGGCATCGCGCTGGCGCTGGGGCCCAACGACGCCTGTTATGTCCCGCTCGGCCACAGGCAGTCCGGCGACGGCGACGGCCTGTTCGCCGCCGGGCTCGCGCCGGACCAGATCAGGGCCGGCGACGCGCTCGACGCGCTGCGGCCGTTGCTGGAATCGGCCGGCATTCTCAAGGTCGGCTTCAACATCAAGTTCACCGCGGTGATGCTGGCGCAGCATGGCGTCACCTTGCGCAACCACGACGACGCGCAGCTGATGTCGTATGCGCTGGATGCGGGGCGTAACGCCCATGGGCTCGCTGCGCTGGCCGAACGATGGCTCGGCCATGCCAATATCAGCCATGGCGAACTGACCGGCAGCGGCAAGGCCAGGCTCTCCTTCGACCAGGTCGCGATCGACCGGGCGACGGCCTATTCGGCGGAGGATGCCGACGTGACCTTGCGGCTCTGGCGGATGCTCAAGCCGCGCCTGATCGCCGAGCGGATGGCCACCGTGTATGAGACGCTGGAGCGGCCGCTGATATCGGTGCTGGCGCGCATGGAACGCCGCGGCATCTCGATCGACCGAGAGGTGCTGGCGCGCCTGTCGGCGGATTTCGCCCAGACCGCAGCAAGGGTGGAATCGGAGATTCAGGAGATCGCGGGCGAGCCGGTCAATGTCGGCAGCCCCAAGCAGATCGGCGACATCATCTTCGGCAAGATGGGCCTGCCCGGCGGCAGCAAGACCAAGACCGGCGCGTGGTCGACCTCGGCGCAGATTCTCGACGAGCTCGCCGAGCAGGGTCATGAACTGCCGAAGAAGATCCTGGAATGGCGGCAGGTGTCGAAACTGAAATCGACCTACACCGATGCGCTGCCGACCTATGTGCATCCGCAGACCCACCGCGTCCACACCACCTACGCGCTGGCGGCGACCACCACCGGGCGGCTGTCCTCGAACGAGCCAAACCTGCAGAACATCCCGGTTCGCACCGAGGACGGCCGGAAAATCCGCCGCGCCTTCATCGCTTCGCCGGGCCACAAGCTGGTGTCGGCGGACTACTCCCAGATCGAGCTGCGACTCTTGGCGGAAATCGCCGATATTGCGGTGCTGAAGCAGGCGTTCCGCGACGGGCTCGACATTCACGCCATGACCGCGTCGGAAATGTTCGGGGTGCCGATCAAGGACATGCCAAGCGAGGTGCGGCGGCGCGCCAAGGCGATCAATTTCGGCATCATCTACGGCATTTCGGCGTTCGGCCTCGCCAACCAGCTCGGCATTCCCCGCGAGGAGGCCAGTGCCTACATCAAGAAGTATTTCGAGCGCTTTCCCGGCATCCGCGCCTACATGGACGAGACGCGGGATTTCTGCCGGGCGCACGGCTATGTCGAAACGCTGTTCGGACGAAAATGCCATTATCCCGACATCAAGGCCTCCAACGCCTCGATCCGCTCGTTCAACGAGCGCGCGGCGATCAACGCGCGGCTGCAGGGCACCGCGGCCGACATCATCCGCCGCGCCATGACCCGGATGGAGGACGCGCTGGCGGCACACCGGCTGTCGGCCCAGATGCTGCTGCAGGTCCATGACGAACTGATCTTCGAGGTGCCCGACGACGAGGTGGCCGCGACCTTGCCGGTGGTGCAGCACACCATGCAGGACGCGCCGTTCCCCGCGGTGCTGCTGTCGCTGCCATTGCAGGTCGACGCCCGCGCCGCCGAAAATTGGGACGAGGCGCATTGAGCTCTGTCGTGCAGGCAGCGACCCTCATCAAGAGAGCCGTCGTGATCGGCAACAGTGGCGGCGGTAAATCCGCGCTGGCGCGCCGGCTCGCTTCGGCATGGAATTGCCGCCACGTCGAGATCGACGCGCTACTGTGGCGACCCGGATGGGAGTTGACGCCGGCTGAAGTCTACCAGACCGAGCATGCGCGGCTGATCGCCGAAGAAAGCTGGATCATCGACGGGCTCGGACGATTCGACTCGATTGCGGAACGACTGGCGCGGGCAACCGACATCATTCTGGTCGACATGCCGGTGTGGATGCATTTCTGGCTTGCCGCCGAGCGGCAAATACGATGGTCAACCGGCGCCATCGACCACCCGCCTGCGGGGCTGACGGCAATGCCGCCGACAGAGGCCTTGTTTCGAGCCATCTGGGAGGTCAATCAGAACTGGATGCCGGAGATTCGCCGGCACGTTGCACTTGAGGAGAAACGCGGCAAGCGTGTTTTCCGGCTCGGCTCGATTTCGGATCTCGACGGATTCGATAGCGGGTCCGAAGAGCCGCACAGAACTTGATCGCGAGCGATCCCCAAGTGGGGAAACAACATCAATCCAGCTTCGCCTCCATGCCGCGCCTGACGCCGGGCCGCGCCATCAGCGCGTCGTACCAGCGGCCGACATGGGGGAAATCCGCGAACGACACCTTGTGGCGCTCATGCCGCCAGGCCCAGCCGAGAATCGCAAAATCGGCGACCGACAGGGCGCCTGCGACGAATTCGTGGCCGGCGAGCCTGCGATCCAGCACGCCGTAGAGCCGGCGGGTCTCGGCCATGAAACGCTGCAGGCCGTAGGCGCGATCCACTTCGTTCTCGAGCGCAATGAAGTGGTGCACCTGGCCCGGCATCGGCCCGAAGCCGCCCATCTGCCACATCAGCCATTCCAGCACCGGGATCCGCTCGATGAGCGGCAGCGGCAGGAATTTTCCGGTCTTCTCGCCGAGGTAAAGCAGGATCGCGCCGGACTCGAACACGCTGACGCGCTGGCCGCCCGGCCCCTCGGGATCGACGATCGCGGGGATCTTGTTGTTGGGGCTGATCGCCAGGAAGTCGGGCGCCATCTGCTCACCCTTGGTGATGTTGACCGGAACGACCCGGTAGGCCAGTCCCATCTCCTCCAGCGCGACGCTGATCTTGCGGCCGTTCGGCGTGTTCCAGGTGTGCAGTTCGATGGTCATTTTTCTGTCATTCCTCGCCGACAACAGGATATCCACTAGCGCGGAACCTCGCGGCCTTTCAAGCGGGGATGCTGCCTGCATGCTGTTGACGGCGCGACATCGGCGCTGGAATGTGGCGGCATAGGCCGATAGATTGCGGCCGCCTCCACCCTCCGGGAACAACGCCTTGTCCAAATCAGCCTCCCGCGCCCGCCTCGCCGAGATCATCCGCAGGCGCTCGTTCGGCCGCGGCGAAATCACCCTGGCTTCGGGACGCAAGAGCGACTTCTATTTCAATCTCAAGCCGACCATGCTCGATCCCGAAGGCGCTGCGTTGCTCGCGGAACTGACCTTCGAGGCGCTGAAGGATGACGCCCTCGACTATGTCGGCGGACTGGAAATGGGCGCGGTGCCGCTTGCCGGCGCCATCGCCCAGCTGTCCTGGATCAAGGGCCATCCGATCGCGGCGTTCTTCGTGCGCAAGAAGCCGAAGGAACATGGCGCCCGGCTGGCGATCGAGGGCTTGGCCAAGGGCGAAAGCCTGCAAGGCAAACGCGTGGTGATCGTCGAGGACGTCACCACCACCGGTGGCTCGGCGCTGAAGGCTGTCGAGGCGGTGCGCGATGCCGGCGGCGAGGTCGCGCTGGTGTTCACCATGGTGGACCGCGAGGAAGGCGCCAGCGAAACCTTTGCGCAGGCCGGCCTGCCGTTTCGTTCGCTGTACAGGGCCGGAGAATTTTTGAAGGACTGATTCGTTCTTTACCACCTCGCCGTGCCGCTGCCGGCGAGATGGGAATGCAAGAACCGCATTTCTTTTCCGCCGTCCGGCGCCTGCTCATACCTCGTTTACCATCCCGCACTAATGTCGAATCGTGCTGCGGCGCCGGTCGCCGCGAGCGGTCTGTGGCGTCGGTTGGGTGGAGTCGGTGTTGCGTACAGAATGGCCAGATCAGCGTAGGCGCCGCCGCCGCCGGCTCGCCGTTACCGTCGCACTCGTCGGCGTGGTAGCCTTGGCGCCAGCCGCGGCAGCCGCCGAAGGCCTGTTCGATTTTCTGTTCGGCGGGGCGCAGAAACAGCAGCAGCGGCATGGCCCGCCGCAAGCCAATTTCTTTGCCGATCCGTTTGGCCTCAACCAGCAGCCGGCCCCGTCGCCTCGCCAGGTCGCATCGAGCAACGGATCCGGACCGGCGTTTTGCGTGCGCAGCTGCGACGGCCGATATTTCCCGCTGATGCGCGGCAACGCGAGCCCGGCCCAGATGTGCCAGGCGTTCTGCCCGGCGAGCCCGACCAAGGTGTTCTTCGGCAGCAATATCGATGCGGCCTCTTCCAGCACCGGCGAACGCTATGCCGACAGCGAAAACGCCTTTGCCTATCGCAAGGCGCTGCGCGCCGACTGCACCTGCAACGGCCGCGACCCCGCCGGCCTGGCGCCGGTCGACCTGACACTCGACACCTCGCTGCGTCCCGGCGACGTGATCGCCACCACCACCGGCCTGGTGGCCTATTCCGGCGTCAAGGTCGGCAGCGGCCAGACCGCCGAATTCACGCCGGTGGCGTCCTATCCGGGCCTGACCGCCGACGTCCGCGCCCGGCTTGGCGAAATCAAGGTGACGCCAGTAAGGGCCGAAATGCTCGCCGACGAGGCACCGTCGGCCGAGGCGGCGCGCGACGTCGCCCCGCCCGCGGTGCCGAAAGCCGCGCTGGCCCGAGGCAAGCGCGCCGAAGCGGACTAGTGTTCTGGCTTGACGCGTCTTGCTTGCGCGGGCGCGCTTTGCTCAGCGCCCGACGATGACGCCGATCACATTCGGCGCCGACAGGTACTTTTCCTCGATATCGGCGCGCGCCGCGGCGCGGTTTTCCGGTGTCAGCAGGCCGCGTTTCTCGGCCAGGATCATCCAGCAATAGCCCCACCAGTCCGTCAGCATGCCGTGGTCGTCGACGAGGTCGTAGCCCTGCTCGGCGGCGAAGATCCGCGCATGGGCCTCGTCGAGCGAATCCAGCCAGGCGTGATCGTCGGAGGAAAGCAGCTCGTCGCTGAAATCGTCGGTGGTATAGCCCCACACCGACATGCAGACCGCGTTGAATTCGCGGTCGATCTGGTCGTCATCGACCTGGTGGCGGCGGGAGGCCTGGTGCAGCCGCGACAGCGAGCGTGCAAAGTCGGCAATGCGGGTGAGCGCGAATTGATCAAAGGCGATGGTGGACATGTAGTCCTCGAAGCTTAGGGCAGGCCATAGATATTGTATCGGCAGAGCACCGAATCACAATGATATATCAAAGACTTGCTAAAGTGTTCTTAATTTGTTCCAAAAACAATCTCGGCGAGGGGAAGGCCGGGGGCAATGCCGCTTCAGATCGCCGACGGCAGCCTGTCGCCGCAGTAATTGGCAAAAAACTTTCCGCCGCACTGGCGGCGGATCGCGGCACAGCGCGCTGCCGGCGAGGCCGATCTGGCGACGCTGAACGAACAGCTCAGGCCGTCGGCGCTGCGGCCCGAATGGCCGCCGGCGGCGAATGCCGAACTGCCGGCGCCGAGGCAAAGCGCCAGCAGGGCGGCGGCGGCGATCTCGATTGTGCATCTCATGGCCCGGTCCTCCCTTGGGTTGCCGCGACGTGGCTCCTGGTCGATTTCATCACATTGTCAAAGCCGGCGGTTGAAAATATCCGCCGAATCGGCCCGGTCCTTGCATAAAATCAGGGCACGAGACAAACAATCGGCAGGACGGGTTTCGATCCCGGCACAACGCGCGTATCATTGCAGAAATGACTGAGTTGCAGGATTCAGATTTGTCAGATCCATCTGTCCAGATGAATTTTTCGAAGCTCGACCAGCCGGTCGACGAGCTGGCGCTGACCGAAATCAAGGGCGCGGTTCTCGCCAAGCTGCGGCTTGCGATCGGCAAGGACGCCGGGATGGCCACCCGGCACGACTGGTACAAGGCGGCGGCGCTGGCGCTGCGCGACCGCATCGTGCACCACTGGCTGACCACGGAAAAGCAGAGCTACGACGCCGGCCGCAAGCGGGTCTATTACCTCAGCCTGGAATTCCTGATCGGCCGGCTGTTCAGCGATGCCCTGAACAATATGGGGCTGCTGAAGGTTTTTGAAGCCGCGCTGGGCGATCTCGGCGTCGACCTTTCCGAACTGCGCAAATGCGAGCCGGATGCAGCGCTCGGCAATGGCGGCCTGGGACGGCTGGCGGCGTGCTTCATGGAGAGCATGGCGACGCTGGCAATTCCCGCCATCGGCTACGGCATTCGTTACGATTTCGGCCTGTTTCGGCAGATCATCGCGCAGGGCTGGCAACAGGAATATCCGGACGAATGGCTGGGTTTCGGCAACCCCTGGGAATTCCAGCGGCCGGAAGTGGTCTACCATGTGCATTTCGGCGGCGGCGTCGAACGCGTCAACGACGCCAGGGGCCGCGAGCGGGCGACCTGGCATCCGGCGGAAACCGTCCAGGCCGTCGCCTATGACACGCCGATCGTGGGATGGCGCGGCCAGCACGTCAATGCGCTGCGGCTCTGGTCGGCGCGATCGCCCGACCCGCTCAAGCTCGACGTGTTCAATACCGGCGACTATCTCGGCGCCAGCGCCGAGGAGGCGCGCGCCGAATCGATCTGCAAGTTCCTCTATCCGAACGACGAGAGCCCGGCCGGCCGCGAGCTGCGGCTGCGCCAGGAATATTTCTTCGTCTCCGCCTCGCTGCAGGACCTGGTCAAACGCCACCTGGACTCCGATGGGCAGTTGCGCGGCCTGGCGTCAAAGGCCGCGGTGCAGCTCAACGACACCCATCCAAGTCTCGCCGTAACCGAGCTGATGCGGATTCTCTGCGACCTGCACAATTTCCGCTGGGACGAAGCCTGGCAGATCACCGTGGCGACGCTGTCCTACACCAATCACACATTGCTGCCGGAAGCGCTCGAGACCTGGCCGGTCGAACTGTTCGAACGGCTGCTGCCTCGGCACCTGGAGATCATCTACCGCATCAATGACGCGCATCTGGCGCTGGCGGACGTGCGCTGTCCGGGCGACGTCGATTTCAAGGCCTCGGTTTCCCTGATCGACGAGAAGTCCGGCCGCAGGGTACGCATGGGCCAGCTGGCATTCGTCGGATCGCACCGCATCAACGGCGTCTCGGCGATGCATTCCGACCTGATGAAGGAGACCGTATTCCACGATCTCAATCATCTTTACCCGGCTCGCATCACCAACAAGACCAACGGCATCACCTTCCGCCGCTGGCTGATGCTGGCCAATCCGAAGCTGACCGACCTGTTGCGCGAGGCCTGCGGCGAAGCCGTGCTCGACGATCCCGCACGGCTCGCCCATCTTGAGGCCCGCGCCAGCGATAATGCGTTCCAGCAGCAGTTCCGGGCGGTCAAGCACCACAACAAGGTCGCGCTGGCGCGGCTGATCGGCGAACGCCTCAACATCAAGGTCGATCCGGCCGCGCTGTTCGACGTCCAGATCAAGCGCATCCACGAATACAAGCGCCAGTTGCTCAATATCCTGGAAACGGTGGCGCTTTATCACGCCATCAAGGACGAGCCGCAGCGCGACTGGGTGCCGCGCGTCAAGATCTTCGCCGGCAAGGCGGCGGCGAGCTATCGCTACGCCAAATTGATCATCAAGCTGATCAACGACGTCGCCGAGACCGTCAACAACGATCCGGCCATTGCCGGGCGCCTGAAGGTGGCGTTCCTCGCCGACTACAATGTCAGCCTCGCCGAGGTGATCATTCCGGCCGCCGACCTTTCCGAGCAGATTTCGACCGCGGGCATGGAAGCGTCCGGTACCGGCAACATGAAGCTGGCGTTGAACGGCGCGCTGACCATCGGCACGCTCGACGGCGCCAATCTCGAGATCCGCGATCATGTCGGCCCGGAAAACATCGCGATCTTCGGCATGGAGGCGCTCGACGTGGTGGTGCGGCGCAAGCAGGGACTGGATGCGACCGACGTGATCGGGCGGTCGCCGCACCTTTCGCGCGCCATCAGTTCGATCGAGAGCGGCGAATTCTCGCCCGACGATCCCGGCCGGTTCGAATCGGTCGGGCACGCGCTGCGCCATCTCGACCACTACATGGTCAGCGCGGATTTCGACGCCTATTTCGACGCCCAGCGCGGCATCGACGCGCGCTGGCAGGTGGTCCCGGCCTGGACCCGGGCCAGCATCCTCAACGTTGCGCGGATGGCGTGGTTCTCGTCCGATCGCACCATCCGGGAATACGCCCAGGATATCTGGAACGTGCCGGTACGCGGCACCTTGCCGATGGAGCCTGGCGCGCAGCGCGAGGCGAGCCGCTGAATTGACGCGGGGCGAGCGCGGCGTCCCGATCCAGCCGATCAGCCATGACCTGCCACGTCATTGAATCCCTCGCGCCCAGCAGGGATAGTGCGGCGGACGACCGCGGGGAATCGCATGCTTGCCAAGGCCCACCACCTGTTCGATGACGCGACGCGGGTTACCGCCGGCGACAGCCGCTGGCAGGGGCAGACCAGCGATGACTACTGGGCTTTCGTCGGCCCGTTCGGCGGCGCCACCGCCGCCACGATGCTGCGGGCGCTGATCGAGCATCCGCAGCGCGCCGGCGATCCGCTCGCCCTCACCGTCAACTTTTGCGCGCCGATCGCGCGCGGCGCTTTCGATCTCGACGTTCGCCTGGTCAGGGCCAACCGGTCGACGCAGCATTGGTCGGTCGAGATGACGCAGCACGGCGCCGAGGTGGCGACGCTGGCCACCGCGGTGTTTGCCGAGCGCCGGCCGTCATGGTCGCACCAGCAGGCCAGCTTTCCGCAGGCCACGCCGTTCGAACAGACATTGCCCTATGCCAAGGTGGCGGCGCCCTGGGTCAGGCAATATGATTTTCGCTTTGTCGAGGGCGAGCCGAAGTTCGGCGGCGCGCCGCTCGCCGCGCCGGCAAATGCGTTCTCCAAATTATGGATCGCCGACCGGGTACCGCGAAAAATCGATGCGCTGTCGCTGATGTCGATGTCGGATGCGTTCTTCGGCCGCGTCTTTCACGCCCGCGGCGAACTGGTGCCGTTCGGCACGGTGTCGCTGACCACCTATTTCCACACCAGCGCCGAGCAGCTTGCCGCCGAGAACATCAGCCGCGTGCTGGCCACGGCCGACGCCCGGATCTTTCACGACAGCTACGGCGACCAGAGCGGCGAGTTGTGGTCGCCGCAGGGACGACTGCTCGCGACCACGCAGCAGATCGCCTATTTCAAGGCGTAGCCGGACGCGACCAGCGAGCCGGAACGCACCTCACAGTTTCTGCGAAATGCCCGCATAGAAGCCGCGCCGGGCGCCGTATTGCGGCGCGAATACCCCGATGCCGCTGCCGTCGCGGAGTTCATAGATCTTGTCGAGCAGGTTGACGACGTCAAACCGCACCGTCGTCGGCTTGGCGCCGGGGAAAAGCTGATATTCGTGGGCAATCCCGAGATTGAAGGTTACATAGGGCTCCTGGTTGTCGACGTTGGCAAAGCCGGAGCGCAGGCCGCTGCCATATTTCATGTTCATTGAAAACAGCGTCTGCTCCCAGCGATAGGATGCCCCCGCTGAACCGGTCAAAAGCTGCATGTCGTCGGTGTAGTGATAATTGGTCAGGAGATAGGCATAGGTCGCGGGATCCAGCACATACTGGTTGGAAACCGGGTCGGTGGCGCGGGTGATGTTGAAGGCGAAGTTGGCATAGGCATTGAAATTGCCGTTCTGGTACTTGAGTTTGGCCTCCGCGCCTTCGCTGTAGCCGTTGGCGTAATTGAACTGGGTCAGCACCACCGCCTGGCCGAACTGGCCGTCGTCGAGCAGGTCGGTGGCGATCTTGTAATAGGCGTCCAGCCCGGCGGTGAGGCCCGGAGCCAGCCTCTGGTCGACGCCGACGTCGAAATAATGCGAGCGCTCCGGAAGCACCGGATCATCATTCGGAACCGCCGGCTGGTTCGTCGTGTTGGCAAACAGCGCGAGATTGGCTTGGGTCGCCTGCGCCTGCATCGGCGGAGTGAAATAGCGGGCATATCCGGCATGCAAGGTGGTGCCGTCGAACGGCTTGTAGACCAGCGCGGCGCGCGGGCTGAACTGGTTGGCATCGACGAACTGGTAGAGTTGATCGAAGCGGACGCCGTAATTCAGCGTGAGCTCATTGGTCAGCTTCCACTCGTCCTGCACATAGGCGCCGAGATTCCAGCCCAGCAGCGAATTGGTGTCGGGGATGGTGACCGGCGTCGGTGAAATCGCGCCGCTGACCGGATCGACCGGAAGCACGGTCGATATGTTGGTCACGTCGGTTTTTTCCGCGGTCACCATGAAACCGAACCGCAATGTGTGCGCGCTGTTGGCTTCGTAGGACGCGTCGAACTGGGTGCCATACATCTGGCTTTCGCGTGTGACGTCCGAGGCGACATCATTGAAAGTGAGATCGCCGGGCACATCGGGAATGAAATGCACATTGGCGTAACGCGAGAACACCGAAAACTGGGTGTCGATCACATCGCCTTTGGTCTGCAGCGCCACGATGTTGTAATAATACTGGTCGATTTCGTTTTCGTTCAGCGTCGACGAGTCGGTAATAGGCGATGGAAAGTCGCCGGTCGGTACCTGGTTCGGATTGTTGGGAATCTGGAACGTGCTGTAGGAGGCGCCGGAGATCACGCTGAGGCGGGTCTGTTCGTTGAGCAGGGTCGAGACATAAGCGAAGAACTTGCCCTGGTCGGTCTGGTCGTGGATGGCATTGACCGACGGCGTCGGATTCTCGATCCCGAGGCTGTTCCAGTTGCCGCGGCCGGAGAAGAAATACTGGGTATCGCCGACGCTGCCGCCGTAGTCGAAGCTCGGCGTGATGGTGTTCTGGCTGCCGCCATAGATGCTGACGTTGCCGCCGGGCGTGGAAAAGGCGCGGCTGGTGATGTCGAGCACGCCCGCAGTGCGCAGCCCATATTGCGCCGGCAGCGTGCCCGTCAGCAGGGACAGGCTGCCGATGAAATTGGTGTCGATGACGGGACCGAGACCCGAGACCCCTTCCGGCAGCACCAGCCCGTTGATCCGGGTCTGCACGTTGGCGTATTCGCCACGGACATGGAAGTTCGGATTGGAGGCGGCGGAGTCGTAGGAAACACCGGGGAATTGCAGAATCAGCTTGTCGACCGGGGTGTTGTCGCCCTGCGGCATGGTTTCGATCGCGGCGCGGTCGATGGTGTAGGACGACGCCCCGAGCCTGGGCTCGAGGTGATCGCGCGACTGATCGAAGCCCTGCATCCTGCGGTCCAGCGCCGCCTGTGCCGGTGTCGGCGCGCCCGCTCCGGTTACCGGCGCCTCCGGCGCGGGGTGGCCGCTACGGTCGGCGCCCCGGCTTGCAACGGCCCGAACCGGCGTCGTGCGCTTGGCCGCTTCCCGCTTCGGCCTCTTGGTCGGATCGACCACCACGATCGGCGGCAGGTCCCGCGCTGCACCCTCTTCTGCAAAGACAGCGTTCGGACTGGCGAGGCCGAGCAACCCCGTCGCGACACCAAGCGTGAGCAGGGCCGCCCGGCCTTGATCGGCGTGTCGCCGGCCGCGGCGTCCGCTCGGCCCGGTGATTGCACACAAGCTTGAACGACCCGAACGAAGATCGGCGGCAGCAGACAAGCCTTCCGCAGCGGCGCACTCAAACTCCGACATCGGCCCCCCATTCTGCGGAGATAAGCTCTCCGGATGAGTGAGAACCTGCGCCACGGGACGATTATCCGCCGGCTGTCAAAAGCTCAAATGGAATTGGTCTAACTGCATACAGCTGGAGCGGCCGACGTTGATTTAGAATGAAAGTAATCTGCCGCCGGTGAAATCAAGATTTGCGACTCTGCGTCGCTCCGTGCGGATCACCGCAAGATCGCGTTGCTTCACGGGCGCCCGGCGCCGTGCAAAAGCAAAGGGGCGGCTGTTCAAGCCGCCCCTGCCGCCCGCAGATTGGATCCATTCCAAATTTATTCCGCCGCAAGCTTCACTTCCGGCGCGGCGGCGCGGACGTCGGCGTCGACATGGGCTTCGAACTTGGCAAAATTCTTCTGGAACATGCCGACCAGCGCACGCGCGGTCTTGTCGAACTCGGCCTTGTCGGCCCAGGTCTTGATCGGATCGAGAAGATGCGGCTCGACGCCGGGCAGCGAGGTCGGAACCGCAAAGCCGAAATATTTGTCGGTGCGGAAATCTGCCGAGCGCAGCGAACCGTTCAGCGCCGCTGTCAACAGCGCCCGCGTCACCTTGATGGGCATGCGACGGCCGGTGCCATATTTGCCGCCGGTCCAGCCGGTGTTGACCAACCAGCAATCGACATCGTGCCTGGCGATCAGGTCGCGCAGCAGATTGCCGTAGACCGACGGATCGCGCGGCAGGAAAGGCGACCCGAAGCAGGTCGAGAATTCCGGCTGTGGCTCCTTGCCAAGGCCGCGCTCGGTGCCCGCCACCTTCGCGGTGTAGCCGGACAGGAAGTGATACATGGCCTGCGCCGGCGTCAGTTTTGCGATTGGCGGCATCACGCCGAAGGCATCCGCCGCCAGCATCACCACATTCCTGGGATGCGGCGCGCGGCCGGTGCGCGAGGCGTTGGGGATGAATTCCAGCGGATAGGCCGAGCGGGTGTTTTCGGTCTTCGAGCCATCGTCGAAATCCGGCTCCCTGGTATTCTCGTCGAGCACCACATTCTCCAGCACCGCGCCGAAGCGCTTGCTGGCGGCATAAATCTCCGGTTCGGCTTCCTGCGACAGCTTGATGCATTTGGCGTAGCAGCCGCCTTCGAAGTTGAACACGCCGTCGGCGCCCCAGCCGTGTTCGTCGTCGCCGATCAGGGTGCGTTTCGGATCGGCCGACAGGGTGGTCTTGCCGGTGCCGGACAGGCCGAAGAAAACCGCGGTGTCGCCATCGGGGCCGACATTGGCCGAACAGTGCATCGGCATCACGCCCTTTTCGGGCAGGTAGTAGTTCAGCGTGGTGAAAACCGACTTTTTCATCTCGCCGGCATAATAAGACCCGCCGATCAGAACGATCTTGCGGGCGAAATCGATCGCGACAACATTCTCCGAACGCACGCCGTGGCGTTTGGGATCGGCCCTGAAGCTCGGCAGATCGATGATGGTCAGTTCCGGCACGAAACCGGCGAGTTCCGACGTTTCAGGACGGATCAGCAGGGTGCGGATGAACAGCGAGTGCCAGGCGAGTTCGGTGTAGACCCGGGTCTTGATCCGGAAGGTCGGATCGGCACCGCCATAGAGATCCTGGGCGAACAGCGTCATGCCCTCGGCATGGCTGAGGAAGTCGGCGTAGAGCGCCTCGAACTGCTGCGAGGTGATCGACTGGTTGCCGCCCCACCACATGTTCTTGTCGGTGGTGGCATCGCGAACGGTGAATTTGTCCTTCGGGCTGCGGCCGGTGAATACGCCGGTATCCGCACACAACGCGCCATCAGCGGAGAGCACGGCTTCGCCGGCTGCCAGGGAATGCTGATAGAGTTGTGGCGCGCCGAGATTCCAGTTCACGCCCTTGAGTTTTCTTAAGCCGAATTTGTCGGCGCCGAAGGCACCGTTATGTACGCCCGTCTCTTGCACGAAGAATCCTCCTCGAACCCGCGTATCTTTTCTACCGCGCGAATGCCGCCAGACGCGCTGGTCGCGGTGGCCGTCAATATAGCCTCACGGCCTCGGTCCGGCGACCTAATACTGGTGAACGCCGGCCTTGCCAAGCCGATCCCGCAGGATTTGGTTTATTCCCACGCGGTCTTTGATTTGGCTCAAGCATTTGTTGCAGCGCGGGCTCGTTCGGCAAGTTCCTTCAGCGTCTGCCGCAGTGCAGCAGGGGCGGCAATCCGCTGCGGGAAATCCAGTCGCAACGTGGCGGGACCGGCCTGCAGGTCGATCCCATCCGGATCGCAGCCGGTGCAGCGCCAGTCCGCGGCGCCGGCACCGAGCAGCCGGGTCGCGTAGAGATTCATGGTGTCGCGATGATCCGCATTCATGTGGTCGATGGCATCCTGTTCGGCCTCCAGCAGCGCCGCGGCATCGGCAATCTCGGTCAGGAACTGGTCGGGCCTGAGGTCGACGATCCGGCCGAACCCCGCCACCAGATGGGCGGCCTTCGGCCTGATTCGAAAGAACGAAAAATCTTTAAAATTTACAAAGGCTTCCGCGGAAGGATGAGCATTGAGGTAGCGCCGGCGCAGGACCGCCACCGCGTCGCCGGCGGGTTCGGCAAGGCCTGCCAGCATGATCCGCGACCCCTCCAAAGGATCCCCCGCGGCCCGCTCGTCCAGCATCAGCGAGACCCTGGGATCGCCGAGCAGGTTTTTGGTATGCACGGCAAGATGCGAAATCAGCAGAATCGGCGAACCGTCGGGGTGGCTTGCGACATTGACCAGCGAGCAATAGGGATCGCCGCTGGCGGCCATCAGGGTCGCCAGGGCGCCCTGCCGGCTGCGGCGCAGCAGCGACCGGGCCAGCCGGGCGGGGTCGAAATCAGCGCTGGGCTGCATTGGTGATATTCCAGTATCTCATTGCAAAAAGAGCCTTTTTCGGGCTAGATCAATAATTAGATGAGTTGACACCCTTGGGGTAGCCTAGGCGTCTCGGGAACTCGGTCACACTTCAGCCCAGCTTGCATTGCTCGTTGACCGCGTTGGAAGCCCATTTATGCGGCGCGTCGCTGGATTGCTCGCCGTTTCAGCCACCTCGTTTTTCTGAAAGCAGGCTCATGCCCACAATCGCCCTGGTCGACGACGACCGCAACATTCTCACATCCGTCTCGATCGCGCTTGAGGCCGAAGGCTATCGCATCATGACCTACACGGATGGTGCTTCGGCGCTCGACGGCTTCCGCACCAGTCCGCCCGACCTTGCGATCCTCGACATCAAGATGCCGCGCATGGACGGCATGGAGACGCTGCGGCGGCTGCGGCAGAAATCCGATCTGCCGGTGATTTTTCTGACCTCCAAGGACGAGGAAATCGACGAATTGTTCGGCCTCAAAATGGGCGCTGACGATTTCATCCGCAAGCCGTTCTCGCAGCGTCTGCTGGTCGAACGCGTCAAGGCCGTGCTGCGCCGCGCCGCGCCGAAGGATCCGACCGCGGTGCCCAAGGAAACCGATGCCAAGGCGCTGGACCGCGGGCTGTTGCGCATGGACCCGGAGCGTCACACCTGCACCTGGAAGAACGAGCCGGTGACCTTGACGGTGACGGAATTTCTGATCCTGCAGGCGCTCGCCACCCGGCCCGGCGTGGTCAAGAGCCGCAACGCCCTGATGGACGCAGCCTATGACGATCAGGTCTATGTCGATGATCGCACCATCGACAGCCACATCAAGCGCCTGCGCAAGAAGTTCAAGGTCGTGGACGACGATTTCGAGATGATCGAGACCCTGTACGGCGTCGGCTACCGCTTCAAGGAAACCTGATTGGCGCGCCGCTAACAGCGCTTTGTCAACTGACGCCGCCGCACCTCCGGGGTAGGATGTGGCGGCGACGCGGGCCGCGCGACGCAGTCGAAACAACCGGCAGTTTGGCCATTGCTTGATCGAACCCATGATGATTCGAGCCTGAGTGCCGAGGACGCCTCGCTGTCCCCGGCTCTGGACGCCGCTGCGGTCGCCAAAGGTTGGCGACGGCCGCTAGGCTGGCTGCGCCGCGCCGGCCAGTTCTTCTTCGCGCTCAGCTTCTCCAGCCTCACCCGCCGCATCGTTTCGCTGAATCTTGCCGGCCTGATCGCGCTGGTGGCGAGCATCCTCTATCTTTCGCAGTTCCGCGCCGGCCTGATCGACGCCCGGGCGCAAAGCCTGCTGGTGCAGGCCGAGATCATCGCCGGTGCGATCTCAGCCTCCGCAACCGTCGAAACCAACACCATCACCATCGATCCCGACCGGCTGCTCGATCTGAAGCCCGGCGAAACCTATAACGGACCCGACGAATATGCCGGGCTCGATTTTCCGATCAATCCGGAGCGGGTCGCGCCGGTGCTGCACACCCTGATCTCGCCGACCAAGACCCGCGCCCGCATTTACGACCCCAGTGGCGGGCTGATCCTCGACAGCCGCAATCTCGAGAACGTGTTGCGCTTCGAGTTGCCGCCGCCATCCTCGGAGAAGCCGGGCATCGCGGAACGCGCGATGATCGCGATCAGGACCTGGCTCAACCGCGGCGACCTTCCGCTGTATCGCGAACTCGGACCGCAGAACGGCAACGGCTATGAGGAGGTCGCAGACGCGTTGCAAGGCAAGAAGCGCAGCATGGTGCGCGTCAACGCGCGCGGCGAGGTGATCGTCTCGGTCGCCGTGCCGGTGCAGCGAAGCCGGGCGATCCATGGCGCCCTGATGCTCTCGACCCAGGGCGACGACATCGACCAGATGGTGACCGCCGAGCGGCTCGCGATCCTCAAGGTGTTCGCGGTCGCCGCCGTGGTGATGATCGTGCTCTCGCTATTGCTGGCGAGCACCATTGCAGGTCCGGTGCGCCGGCTTGCCGACAGCGCCGAGCGGGTCCGCCGGCGCATTCGCACCCGTGTCGAGATTCCGGACTTCACCCATCGTCGCGACGAGATTGGTCATCTTTCCGGCGCGCTGCGCGACATGACGGATGCGCTCTATAACCGCATCGAGGCGATCGAGATGTTCGCCGCCGACGTCGCCCATGAATTGAAGAACCCGTTGACTTCGCTGCGCTCCGCGGTCGAAACGCTGCCGCTGGCGCGCAGCGAGAACAGCCGCTCGCGGCTGCTGGCGGTGATCGAGCATGACGTCAAGCGGCTCGATCGGCTGATCTCCGACATCTCGGATGCGAGCCGGCTCGATGCCGAGCTGCAGCGTCAGGATATGGTGCCGGTCGACCTGCGCCGCCTGCTCAGCACCCTGGCCTCGGTAGCCAATGAAACCCGGCTCGGCAACGACGTCGCCGTCGACGTCCGCTTCGAAGGCAAAAACCCCGCCGACGTCTTTTCGGTGCCCGGCCATGATTCCCGGCTCGGGCAGGTGATTTCCAACCTGTTGATCAATGCCCAGTCGTTTTCCGAACCCGGCGGCAGGGTGCGCATCGTCTGCCGCCGCGTAAAATCGGAAATTGAAATCGTGATCGACGATGACGGGCCGGGGATACGCGACGACGCGCTGGAGCGCATCTTCGAGCGCTTCTACACCGACCGGCCGCATCAGGGTTTTGGCCAGAATTCCGGTTTGGGGCTGTCGATCTCCAAGCAGATCATCGAGGCCCATGGCGGACGGATCTGGGCGGAAAATCGCGCCGGTCCGGCCGGGGCCGACGGCGAACCGACGGTGGCCGGAGCGCGCTTTGTGGTCAGGCTGCCGGCGCCATGACCGAAGGCGCAAGCGCGAGCATCCACGCTTCCGCGGTGCTGGTCGGAACCCGTGCCGTGCTGATCCGCGGCCCGTCAGGAGCCGGCAAGTCGCGGCTGGCGTTCGATCTGATGCTGGCCGGGCGCTCGGGCCAGATCCCCCGGGCGGTGCTGGTCGGCGACGACCGTGTCCACCTTGAAGCAAACAGGGGACAACTCCTGGTTCGGCCGGCGCCTCAGCTGGCAGGCCTGATCGAAATTCGCGGGCTCGGCATTCGCCGCTGCGACTTCGCGGACCACGCCATTGTCGGTCTGGTCGTTGATCTTTCGGCCGCCGACGCGGAGCGGTTGCCGCCGCCGGAAGCGCTGCTCACCCATATTTATGGTGTTTTGATACCGCGAATCCCGGTTGCATCCGGGCATGCAGCACTCCCTCTGGTCCTCGCCGGCCTCACGACAGATCCCGGTTCCGCCTCGAACCAGCCTTCGGCCGATTGCCTGCAGGGAATTGGTAACCATATGATGTCCAGTATCGCGACCGAATAGACCGGCGCCGGCTCCCCTCTTGATCGCCAAATTCCGGGAGAATCGCGAAGATCCCCTCTTGCGCAGGGGCTCTGGATGGTCAAAGTGGCGCGTTCGTGCGGTGCACCAAAAAGCACCCGCGAGGAGTTTCCGATGATTGGTCTAGTACTTGTGACCCATGGGCGCCTTGCCGACGAGTTCAAGGCGGCGCTCGAGCACGTGATGGGCCCGCAAAAGCAAATCGAAGCTGTCACGATCGGAGCCGAAGACGACTCCGATTTGTGTCGAAGTGACATCATCGAAGCGGTCAACCGCGTCGACAGTGGTGACGGCGTTGCTATCCTTACCGACATGTTCGGCGGCACGCCCTCCAACCTCGCGATCTCCTGCATGAGCCGGCCAAAAGTGGAAGTGCTCGCGGGAATCAATCTTCCGATGCTGGTCAAGCTGGCCAAGGTTCGCGAAGAGCGCTCGCTGCCCGACGCCATCTCGATGGCGCAGGAAGCTGGCCGCAAATACGTCACCATCGCCAGCCGGGTCCTTGCCGGCAAATGAGCGACGACGACGCGTCGCCCGCAAACGATGCCGGGCCCAGTGTCCCGCCCGGGGCGGTATCCCGGGAACTTCCCATCATCAACAAACGCGGTCTGCACGCCCGCGCTTCGGCCAAATTCGTCCAGACCGTGGAGCGCTTCAATGCCGAAGTCTGGGTGACACGTGGCGGCGAGACCGTCGGCGGCACCTCGATCATGGGGCTGATGATGCTGTCGGCGGGGCCAGGGACGTCGATCGTCGTGTCCGCGATCGGCCCCGAGGCCGAGGCCGCCCTCGCCGCCATCACCGAACTGGTCGCCGGCAAGTTCAACGAAGAAAGCATGTGACTTTTCCCGGCCTCGCCGACGCCGGGCATTGCGCGATGGCTCGCAGCGGCGGGCCTGCGTTGGGCTATTTCCCGGCTGGCGGCTCGATATAGATCTTCCAGCTGTTGGCCGAACCGGCATGGCCATGGAAGAAGCGCTGCGTCGTCATGACGAGTTGCTCGGCCTGGCCGGCATTCGCCGCCATCCAGGCTTCACAGGCCGGCAGCCGGCCATCCGACATATCGCAGATGCCGATGAAGCCGAGCCGCTTGGCCTCCTCGAGCGAGGTCAGCCCCGACGACCAAATCTCGCCGGGAGTGAACGGCGCCGGATGATCCGGGCTGTAGAACGTCATCGGCTCGCCGATCTCGGTGGTGCCGGCGACCACGGCCCATCGCGAGCCGAAGCGCTCGTGCCAGGCCTGGGTCAACTCGCGGGCGAGTTCGGAGCGCGCGCCATAGCCCGCGCCATTGGGATTGTCGGCGATTTCGCGGGTGGCGATGTAGGGCGACGCGGCGAGCGCCGCCAGCGTGATGACCAGCCAGATCGCGGCAAGGTGAACCAGCGCGATTTTTTGCAAGCGCAGCGAGGGGATCGCAACCAGCGCCAGCGGCGTCAGGAAGAACAGCGAGATCCCCCAGTCGGTCTTCATGTAGACCATGAAAACGAGGCCGCCGAGCGGCGGGCCGACCGCGACCACGACCTGGATGATCCAGACGTTGAGCGCCTGGGAGACATTGACGCACGTATTGGCGCCGCGCGACCATGCCTGCGTGAACAGCGTCAGCGGCTGGCGCGCCAGCATCGCCCACCATCGCGGCAGCCATGCCAGCGCCACCACGGCCAGCGCGACCGGTGCGGCGAGCAAAGCAAGATTGTGGCCGATATAGCCCAGCACGAGGTGGACGTTCTGCGAGCGGCTCGACAGCGCATAGACGTCGCCGGCATAGGTCAGCGGCACGTAGTCGACCTGCCGCAGCCACCACAGATGCGGCAGCATCGCCACCACCAGCGTGACAATGGCGACCCATGGCGCCGGCGAGCGCAGGAACAGGAGCCGGTCCGGATGAACCAGGGCGGCTATGCCGACCGCACCGATCATGGTCAGCACCCAGTATTTGGTCATCAGCGCCAGCGCGGCGGCGAGCCCGAGCCACAGCCCGGCCCGCGCGGTGCGCCGTTCGAAGGCATGCAGATAGGCCAGCACCATCAGCGGCAGGGTGACGAGCTGCAGCAGATCCGGATTGTACTTGAAGCCCTTGAAATTGAAGATCGGATAGAGCGCCAGCATCAGCACGACAAAGAAGGCGCGCCGCCGGTCGACCACGCGCAAGCTGATCATCCAGCAGATCACCAGGCCGCAGCCGACCGTGGCCATCGCCAGCGCATAGCTCGCCCAGTTGGCCACCGGAAACAGCCTGAACCAGAGCCCGGCGACCCAGCCGGCGAGCGGCGGGTGCTTGCCATAGCCGAGCTGGAATTTCTGGCCCCAGGCGAAGGCTTCCGCCACATCCATGTGGATGTCCTGGGCCGCCTTGAGATTGATCAGGATAAAGGTCCAGAGCACGGCATGCGCGGTGGCGAAGCCGAGCACCAGCCCAAGGCCGGCGGAGCGATCCGACGCCGACGCCGCGAGCCACGCTACCAGACGCCGGACCGTCCACGCGGCGCGTGCGTGCAATGTTGCGGGCAAGGAGCGGGCAGCTGACATGGCTGATGGCGTAGCGCGTTTTTGGCGCGAGTGGAATCAGCTTGGCGTGAAGATCGGCCGGCAAACGGCCGCAATTTGGTTGCCGCATCGGGGGGCGAATGCTATCCCGCGCCCATGACATCCATTCCTATTTCCAACATCCGCAACTTCGCCATAGTTGCGCATATCGACCATGGCAAATCGACGCTGGCCGACCGCCTGATCCAGACCACCGGCGGATTGCAGGCGCGCGAAATGAAGGAACAGGTGCTCGATTCCATGGATATCGAGCGCGAGCGCGGCATCACCATCAAGGCGCAGACCGTGCGGCTGACCTATCCGGCCAAGGACGGCAACACCTACATCCTCAACCTGATCGACACCCCCGGCCATGTCGACTTCGCCTACGAGGTTTCGCGATCTCTGGCGGCCTGCGAAGGCTCGCTGCTGGTGGTCGATGCCAGCCAGGGCGTCGAGGCGCAGACGCTCGCCAACGTCTACCACGCGCTCGATGCCGGCCACGAGATCGTCCCGGTGCTCAACAAGATCGACCTGCCGGCGGCGGAACCGGATCAGGTCAAGCGGCAGATCGAGGACGTCATCGGCATCGACGCCTCCGACGCGGTGATGATCTCCGCCAAGACCGGCCTCGGCATCGACGACGTGCTGGAAGCCATCGTGCACCGGCTGCCGGCGCCGAAGGGCGACCGCGAGGCGCCGCTCAAGGCGCTGCTGGTCGACAGCTGGTACGACGTCTACCTCGGCGTCGTGGTGCTGGTGCGGATCGTCGACGGCGTCATGAAGAAAGGCCAGCGCATCCGGATGATGGGCACCAATGCCGCCTACGACGTCGAGCGCGCCGGCTTCTTCACGCCGAAGATGACCCAGGTCGACGAACTCGGCCCTGGCGAGATCGGATTCATCACCGCCGCGATCAAGGAAGTCGCCGACACCCGCGTCGGCGATACCATCACCGACGACCGCAAGCCGGTGACCGACATGCTGCCGGGTTTCAAGCCGGCGATCCCGGTGGTGTTCTGCGGCCTGTTTCCGGTCGATGCCGACGATTTCGAGACGCTGCGCGCGGCGATGGGCAAGCTGCGGCTCAACGACGCCAGCTTTTCGTTCGAGATGGAAACCTCCGCCGCGCTCGGTTTCGGCTTCCGCTGCGGCTTCCTCGGGCTGTTGCATCTCGAAATCATCCAGGAACGGCTGCACCGCGAATTCGACCTCAATCTGATCGCGACCGCGCCGTCGGTGATCTACAAGATGCACCTCACCGATGGCCAGGAGATCGAGATCCACAATCCGATCGACATGCCCGACGTGGTCAAGATCGCCGAAATCCAGGAACCGTGGATCGAGGCCACCATCCTCACGCCCGACGAATATCTCGGCAGCGTGCTGAAACTGTGCCAGGACCGCCGCGGCTCACAGAAGGAGCTCACCTATGTCGGCAATCGCGCCATGGTGAAATACGAGCTGCCGCTCAACGAAGTGGTGTTCGATTTCTACGACCGGCTGAAGTCGGTCTCCAAGGGCTATGCGTCGTTCGACTATCATCTCACCGACTACAAGCCGGCCGACCTCGTCAAGATGCAGATCCTGGTCAACAACGAGCCGGTCGACGCGTTGTCGATGCTGGTGCACCGCCAGCGCGCCGAAGGCCGCGGCCGCGCCATGGTCGAGAAAATGAAGGAATTGATCCCGCCGCACATGTTCCAGATTCCGATCCAGGCGGCGATCGGCGGCAAGGTGATCGCGCGGGAAACCGTGCGCGCGCTGCGCAAGGACGTCACCGCGAAGTGTTACGGCGGCGACATCACCCGCAAGCGCAAGCTTCTGGAGAAGCAGAAGGAAGGCAAGAAGAAGATGCGGCAGTTCGGCAAGGTCGACATTCCGCAGGAAGCCTTTATCGCGGCACTGAAGGTCGACAGCTGAGGCGAATGCTCAGCCGCCAACGCATGATGAATTGAAATCCGGGCTGAAGCTTTCGCGACCGGACAACAAAATATCGAAAACAACCCCATGCAAAGTAGCCGGTGGCTGCCGGCATGATGCCTGATGCATCCCGGACTGCCGTTTGATGCGCCGGGCAAGTCGTCATCGCAGTGCGCGTGACCGATGGGGCCTGCCAAACTTATCGAAACCGGCGCAATCCAAGCTCTCGCGGACGGCCTCACGCGCAAGCGCAATCTTCCGGAGAAACGGGAGACAGGAAGCAGTGCCGTCCGCGATCCAGGCGCGGGTCGTCGAGACCCGCCTGGCGCCGGCGCGCGGGGCCGTAGAACTACCGGCCCGCGACCCCGATCGTTGCCAAATCTTAAACAGTTTCTGCGACGTTGCGGCAGCCTCTCGCCGCGGAGCCCTCATCCCCATGTTCAAACTTCGATCGATTGCCGTCCGGCTGATCCTCGCCATTTCGCTGACGGTGGCGGTGGCCTGCGCCATCCTGGGGAGCTTTTCGATCATGCAGCAGCGCGCATTGACGGAGCTCGCACTGGCTCAGCAGCTCAAGCTGCAATATGACAGCGTCATCGCCGCGCTCGACTATGAGGGGCGCGCGGCACTCGCGGTCAGCGGCGCCATTGCCGCGCTGCCTCCGGTTGCCGACGCCATCGCCAAAGGCGATCGCGACGCGCTGATGACGCTGCTGGGCGGCAGCATGAAGGCGCTGCAGGCGCAGGGAATGCCCTTGCTCACCTTGACCCAGCCGCCCGCCACCATCTTTCTTCGGATCCACGATCCCAAGGCTTTTGGCGATGACGCCTCGTCGCGGCGGGTGACCCTGGTGACGGCCAACAGCACCGGCAAGCCGATCGTCGGCGTGGAGCCTGGGCGCGATACGCTGGGAATCTTCGCCATTACCCCGATCATGCGCGCCGGCAGGAGCCTCGCCGTGGTCGATGTCGGCGTCGCCTTCGGCAAGGAATTCGTCGACCGCGCCAAGCAGCGCTTCGGCGTCGATCTCGCCGTGCACTGGTTCGACGGCAAGAGCTTCCGCAAGCTGTCTTCGACCTTCGGCGACACCGAGGTCGCCACCCCGGACGAACTCAGGCGCGCGTTCGACGGCACGGCGCTGCAGCGCGATGCCAGCTTCGGCGGCCACGCCGCCGCGCTCTATCTCGGACAGATCAAGGACTATGCCGGCCAGCCCATCGCGGTGCTCGAGGTCATCAAGGACACCACCGCCTACGAGGCCGCGGCAACCCGCGCCCAACTGCATCTGCTGCTCGGCACCCTGGCGATCCTTGCCGGCGCCGTTTTGCTGGCCTTCCTGCTCGGCCGCGGCCTGTCGCGCCCGCTGACGGCGATCACCGCGGTGATGAACCGGCTCTCCAGCGGCGATACCGCGGTCACGATCCCCGGCGGCGACCGCAAGGACGAACTCGGCACCATGGCGGTCGCGGTCGACGTGTTCCGCCGCAACATGATCGAGGCCGGATCGCTGCGCGAGGCCCAGGACGCCGCCAAGCGGCAGGCCGAGATCGAGAAGAAGGCCCTGCAACGCCAGATGGCCGACCGCTTCGAGGCCGACGTCAAGAGCGTGGTCGGCGCGGTGGCGCAGGCGACCAAGGACATGCAGCGGGTGGCCGGCGAAATCACCACCAGCGTCAACGGCACCTCGGAGCGGGCGGCGGCGGCAGCCGCCGCTTCGGAGGAGGCGTCGGCCAGCGTCGGCACGGTGGCGGCCGCCACCGAGGAACTGGCCTCCTCCGTTGCCGAGATCGGCCGCCAGGTCACCCATTCCGCCGGGGTCGCCGACGACGCCGTGGCCAAGGCCGGCCAGACCACCGAGATGGTCGCCGGCCTCACCGCTGCCGGCGAGAAAATCGGCGATGTGCTGCGCCTGATCGGCGCCATCGCCAGCCAGACCAACCTGCTGGCGCTCAATGCCACCATCGAGGCGGCCCGGGCGGGGGAAGCCGGCCGCGGCTTTGCGGTCGTCGCCTCCGAAGTCAAGGAACTCGCCAGCCAGACCGCCAAGGCGACCGAGGAGATCGCCGGACAGGTCGCCGCGATCCAGTCCGCCACCGGCAATTGCGTCACTGCGATCGGCGGCATCAGCACCACCATCCGCGAGATCAGCGGCATCGCCACCACCATCGCGGCGGCCGTCGAACAGCAGGATTCGGCGACCCGGGAGATCGCCCGCAGCGTGCAGCAGGCCGCCGCCGGCACCAGCGAGGTTTCGCTCAATGTCGCCGGTGCCAGCCAGGCCGCCGACCAGTCGCGCGCCTTGGCCGACAACGTACTGGTCGCATCCGGCGAACTCGGCCAGCACGCCGCCACGCTGTTCAAGAGCGTCGACAGCTTCCTGGCCGGCCTGCGCGACGCCGCCTAGCCGCCGAGGCCCGCTCGAGCAAACTCCGTCGCCCGCGGTCGCGACCGGCGGCGGCCTGCGGCTTCTCGCATTGACCCCGGGCCGTCGCATTTTGGAGGAACGATGTTCTGCGGGCTTTTCGGCGATTGCCGTTCCACGGGCCATCTTGATCGGCGGCGCCAGATGGACCACCATCGTGCCTTCGCCAACCAGAAACCCGACAAGGGGCGAGGAGACGCATGAACAAGGTTCCCGGTTTCGGACTCATCGAACGCGCGCGAGCGCTGGCGCCGCTGATCGCGCGGGAGGCCGACGAGATCGAACGGACGCGACGTCTGACGGAGCCGGTGGTTTCCGCCCTGGTCGAGAACGGGCTCTATCGTGCTTTGCTGCCGCAAAGCTTCGGTGGCTCCGAAGCCCCGCCCGAAATCTTCATGCAGATGCTCGAAGAAGTCGCGAAAGCCGATGCCAGCACGGCATGGTGCCTCGGCCAATGCGGCGTCTGCGCAATGACGGCGGCCTACCTCGATCCCGATCAGGCCCGCGAGATTTTTGGCCAGCCGACCGGCATCCTGGCCTGGGGCGCGGTGGCCAACGAGGTGCAGGTCGTTCCCGGCGGATATCGCGCCACCGGGCGCTGGGACTTCGCCAGCGGCTCCCGTCAGGCGAGCTGGCTGGGCGCCCATGTCCAGATCGTCGAAGCCGACGGCAGCAGGCGGCGCAAGCCCAACGGCGCACCGGAGTTACGCACGATCCTGTTTCCGGTGTCGAGCGCCACGATGTACGACGTCTGGGATGTGATCGGCCTGAAAGGCACCGGCACCGACAGCTATTCGGTGGACAATCTGTTCATTCCGGAAAAATTCGCGGCGCTGCGTGACGAACCCGCCGGCCTGCGCGAGAAAGGACCGCTCTACCGGCTCACCACCAACATCGTTTTCGGGCTCGGTTTCGCCGCGGTGTCGCTCGGCGTGGCGCGGGCCATGCTCGACGCCGCCGTCGATCTGGCGCGCCGCAAGTCGCCGGCCGGTCTGCATGCGATGCGCGAGAACAATGCCGTGCAGGGCGCGATCGGACGCACCGAAGGCAATCTGCGCGCGGCGCGCGCCTATCTCTACGCCACGATCGACGAAGTATGGCGCGATCTGACGCGCGACGGAAGCTACTCCGAAGACCACCGCGCCGCGCTTCGCCTGGTCTCGACCTGGACGATTCACCAGGCCGCCGCGGTGGTCGATGCCGCCTATCACATGGCCGGCGCGACCGCGGTGTTCCGCGCCAACAGGTTCGAACGCCGCTTCCGCGACATGCACGCCATCGCGCAGCAGATCCAGGCCCGCGACAGCCATTACGAGGATGTCGGCCGGGCGATCCTCGCCGCCGGTTCCGGCGCCGCGGCCAGGGACGGCTGAGCGACGGCCGCAGCGCGGCCGCGAGCCATCGCCGCAACGGCTGCAGGTTCGGGCGCGACCGACAGCGATCCGGTCAGGCCACCCGTGCCGCCTGATCGGCGGCGTCGGCGGGGGTGTCGATATCCGCGCCGCTCTGGGCTCTCAGCAGCTTGACGATCTCGGCATTGGGCCGCGCATGGCTGAACAGGTAGCCCTGCCCCTCATGGCAGCCCTCGGCGCGCAGGCAGCTCAGCTCGGCTTCGGTCTCGACGCCTTCGGCGGTGATGGTCACGCCGAGGCCGATGCCGAGGCTGATGATCGAGCGCACGATCGCCTGCGCGTCCCGATTGGAGCCGAGGTCGCGCACGAACGACTGGTCGATCTTGATCTTGTCGAACGGAAAGCTTCTGAGATAACTCAGGCTGGAATACCCGGTGCCGAAATCGTCCATCGAGATGCGCACGCCGAGCGACCGCAGCGCGTGCAGCGTGGCCAGCACCTGGCTGCTCTTTTCCAGAAGCAGGGTTTCGGTGATTTCCAGTTCGAGCCGCTTTGCCGGCAGGCCCGATTGCCTCAGCGCATCCATCACGACCGACAACAGGTTGCCGACGCGAAACTGCAGCGGCGACAGGTTGACCGCGACGCGGACGTCGCCGGGCCATAGTGCCGCGTCCAGGCAGGCGCGGCGGAGCATCAGGCCGCCGAGGCCATTGATCAGCCCGGTCTCCTCGGCGACCGGGATGAATTCGGCCGGCGAGATCATGCCGCGTTCGGGGTGCGGCCAGCGCACCAGCGCCTCGAAGCCGGTGATGCGCCCGCTCGCGAGATCGATCAGCGGCTGATAATACGGCCGCAGCACGTCATTCTGGATCGCGTCGCGCAGATCGATCTCGATCTTGCGGCGGCTCTGGGCGCGGGCGTCCATGCCGGCTTCGAAGAAGCTGAAGGTTCCGCGCGCGTCGTTCTTGGCGCGCGACAGCGCCATGTCGGCGTGCTTCAGGAGCTTCTCGGACTCGTCGCCGTCGCCGGGCGCCATGGCGATGCCGATGCTGGCGCCGATCACCACCGAATGACCATCCAGCAGGAAGGGATCGCCGATCGCCTCCAGAAGCCGCCTGGCCAGCAACACCGCATCCTCCGGCCGCGTCAGCCCGCTCTGGACGATCGCGAATTCGTCGGAGTTGAGGCGGGCGAGCGTGTCTTCCTCGCGCAACATCGAGCGCAGGCGCTTGCCGACGCCGCGCAGCAGCTTGTCGCCGATGCCGTGGCCAAGGGTGTCGTTGACCGACTTGAAGTTGTCGATGCCAAGCACCAGTACCGCGATCTTCTCGGCACCGCGCCGGGTGTGCAGCATGATCTCGTCCATGTGCTGGCGCAGCAGGTTGCGGTTCGGCAGCCCGGTCAAGGCATCGTGCTGGGCCATGAAGGCGAGCCGGGCCTCGGCGCGCTTGCGCTCGGTGATATCCATCAGCGCCAGCAATACCGACGGCTGGTCGCCATAGACCAGCTGCCGCGAATAGATCGCCAGGTCGATCAGCGTTCCGTCGGCCCTGACATGCTTCCAGGTGCGGGCCGCCAGTTCGTCGCTGCTGCGGCCGCCGGCCCAGGGCGGCTCGGATTCAAAGGCCTGGAGGCTGCGGATGGTTAGTTTCTCGAATTCGGCCCGGCTATAGCCGTAATGCTCGATCGCGGCGTCGTTGACGCCAAGGATGCGCTCGTCGTCCAGCGCGCAGACGATCATCGGAACCGGATTGCTGTCGAACATCAGCCGGAACGAGGCTTCGCGCTGCTTCAGTTCGGTGATGTCGACGCGCAGGCCGATGATGCCGCCGTCCCCGGTCAGCCGCTCCTCGATCAGGATGCAGCGGCCGTCGGCGAGGATTTGCTCATGCCGGCCGTGGGGCTGATGCAGTTTGGTGAGCCGGTCGGCGATCCACTCTTCCTCGCGGCCGATCGCTTCGGGATAGTCACCGCGCTCGACGCCGACGCGGATGGTGTCCTGCAGTCGTGCCCCCGGCTTGAACAGGTCGGAACTGCGGCTGTAGATCTCCGCATACTTCTTGTTCCAGAGAATGTAGCGTCCGTCGGCATCGAGAAACACGATGCCTTCCGGCAGGAGCTCGATCGCCTCGCGCAGCCGCTCATGAGATCTTCGCGCCTCGGCGATCGCCGCCTCGGCCTCGGCGCGCTTGCGCACGATCTCACCGATCTCCGGCGCGGCGCGCCGGCGGCCAACAGAGAGTTTTGGGCTGGGCTTGGCTGGCCGGCCCGGGACGCGCAGGATGGCCTGATGCTTTGCTTTTTTCGCGGTCTTGGGCCGGATTCTCGGCATACTTCAGCCTCACTTGCATTCTGCAGCGTCATGTTCTCCGATAAGTGTCTGAAAAAATGGTATCTCTTGGGGGTGACGGGCGCGGCACGCAGCCGGCCCCGTGAAACGGTCAGAGCCCGCGGTTGCCGCTTTAAGAGGCGATATCGCCTGCAATCTCACAACCACACCGAGTATCAGCTCACACCCACCAGCTGGCGAACCGAATATTCGACGCCTGAGGACAAAAAACCGACAGGTGCGGCGATTGCGCAACGAATCCGCGAGCTTCCCGCGTCCGCGCCCGAAATTTCGCCAATGATCCAGAAGGTTATTTTACGGTTAAAAAAGCCCGCCGCTGGGTTCACTTGAGACGCCGGTGTTATTCTTTCATTGAGCATGGCGTTTCGGGCAGTGACTTCACAGGTCGTCCCGGGAAACGTAGCGGGAGACTTTTGCGGATCATGCCCGCGAGAGCGTGTTCCGGTGACGTGGAAGCAACGCGCTTCGACATCGTAAAGTCCGCAAGCAAGACGTGGACGGCCGGGTCAGGCTTGGCCATGGCAAAGAATTGTTAGAGCTTGCTCCGGATTCACGTCACCGAAACTTGCTCCAATTGGAAATACGCGATCCGCGTATGGCCCGGGCCGTCGCCCTCGACCAGGCGAACAGAGCCGCGGCATGCGACGGATGCAGCCTGACGCAGCCATGCGATGCCGGACCGCCGAGCCGCGCGATGTCGCTGGTGCCGAGAATCGCAAAGCCGCAATGGAAGAAAGATCGCGTGCGGCATCGGCGCGTTGCAATATTTTCGCGAAAAATAAATCGCGCCGTGCGCCGCGGATGGAAAATGCTGCTCGGCGTGCCGAAGCCGTCGCGGCCGGTCGAAACCGGCCGGTTGTAGCGCGGCGCGCCGTCGCCACTCGTAGCGATCCGCTGCGATGACTTGTCGATCTGGACCACGACGTCGGCGCGCGCCGGCGTCGGCAGCCATCCCGGCAGGATCGCCGCGTCGCGAAACCCCGCCATGGCGAGGCTTGCGCGCCGCGCCCTCTTCACGATCGCGCCGCTGCAATTCCCTTTGGCATGGGCATGGCTTTCCAAAATGTGAGTTGTAAAGACCTGTCCCGGACTGCCGGTTTGGCTGTAGAGTGCCGCGATGAGGTTCCGGCTGATTCTTGTTCTCCCGCTGCTGCTCCCCGTGATACTGGTCGGCGCCACCGCCGCGCTGGCGCAGGACAAGGGCAGTGTCGATCCAAAGCCGCTGCCGCCTCTGCCCGATCCCAGGGATCCCAAGCTGCCCGCCAAGGAGTTGTTTGCCCGCAAGGTGCTGCCGGCCGCACTCCCGACGCGGGTGATCGGCTCCTATACCGCCGGCTGCATTGCCGGCGCCGAGCAAATGCCCATCAATGGTCCCACCTGGCAGGTGATGCGGTTGTCGCGCAACCGCAATTGGGGACATCCCGATCTGGTCGCGCTGTTGAAGCGCCTGTCGGTCAAGGCCCACAAGGATGCCGGCTGGCCCGGAATCTTGGTCGGCGACATGGGCCAGCCGCGCGGCGGCCCGGCGCTCAGCGGCCATGCCAGCCACCAGATCGGGCTCGACGCCGATGTCTGGCTGACGCCAATGCCCGATCACCGGCTGTCGCGCGAGGAGCGCGAGGAGACCTCTGCGGTGATGATGGTGCGTCCCGACCGCCTCGATATCGATCCGCAGGTGTTTACCCCGGGCCATCTCGTGGTTCTGCGCGACGCCGCGCAGGAGCCGAGCGTGCAGCGCATTTTCGTCAACGCCGCGATCAAGAAGGCGCTATGCCGCGAAGCCAGGGGCGATCGCAGCTGGCTTGCCAAGATCCGCCCGTGGTACGGCCACGACTACCATTTTCACATCCGGATGGCCTGCCCGCCGGGCAGCAGCGATTGCAAGGGCCAGAAGCCACAGGCCGGAGGCGAAGGCTGCAGCACGGCCGACCTCGCCTACTGGTTCAAGGATTCGATCATCCATCCGGAGCCGCCGAAAGTGCCGGCGCCGCCGAGCCACGGGATCACGCTGGCACAGCTGCCCGCGGCCTGCCGCCAGGTCCTGGCGGCCCCGGACGCCAGGCCGTAGCCGACAGCCGGTGGACTATCCCGATGGCATCGAGATGCGCTAGAATGGGGTATCGTCGCGCCGTAAGCGCCGACGAAGCTTCGGATCAGGGCTGCTGATCCCATCTCGTCCCGATTTGCCGATGCGGGCCTGCGATAGCCTGTCGTCATGCGCGGGATAAATAAACATAATCAAGGACCCATCATGCGCATCAGTGCACGCAACCAGATCAAGGGCACCGTCGTCGAAGTGAAAAAGGGCGCAACCACCTCGCATGTCCGCGTCGATATCGGCAATGGCCAGATCGTCACTTCCTCGATCACCAATGAGGCGGTCGATGAATTGGGCATCAAGGCCAAGGGCGCCGTCACCGTGGTGGTGAAGGCCTCCGACGTCATGCTCGCGGTGGACTGACCATGCGGGCCCCGCTGCTGATCGTGCTGGCGCTGCTCGGGGTTGCTCCCGCATTTGCGGCGGAGGAACCGAGCGGCTGCGACAAGTTCAAATGGCCGATCGATCGCGAGCGCGCGGCGCTGACGGCGCCGGATCGGGTCAAGCTTGCGTCCGGCGGCGAACTTGCCGCGCCGCCGTCAACCGGGATGACGCTCGGCCTGCACTCGCCCGCCGAGGCCAGGCTGCCCACCCCTCCGGAACGCGCGCCCAGGGAAGGTACCTTTGCCGGCTTCGCGAGTTTCAAGAGCGCACCGAAGGCCGGCATCTACACCGTCAGCCTGTCCGCCGGCGGCTGGGTCGACGTGGTGCAGGACGGACATGCCCTGAAGCCGAAGGCCTTCAGCGGCGCCACCGATTGCGACGGCATCCGCAAGACCATGAAATACGAGATTTCAGCCAGCCCCTTCGTACTGCAGGTCAGCGGCATCAAGGAAGACGCCGTCTCGGTGGCCATCCTGCCGTCCGAATAGAGCAGGGAAGCCTTTACCCGGACCTCCAGCCTGTTATTGTCTGGGCGGCGATATCCTGAGCGGCCGTAAGTTGCCGGGATCCGCGGAACGGCGCTTCCGCCCGTCGCTTTCCCGCAGCTGATGCCCGATTCGCGCGCGCGAAGCGCCGCGAACCCGCCTGGAGCGCCACCGATGCACCGTCTTGCCGGATTTTTCACCGCCTTTGCCATCCTGTGCGGATCGACCTGGACGCCCGCGCTGGCCCAGGACACCGGCCTGACCGTGTTCGCGGCGGCCTCAATGAAGAACGCGCTCGACGACGTCGATGCCGCCTATACCGCGAAAACCGGCGTCAAGGTCGCCGCCAGCTATGCCGCGAGTTCGACACTGGCAAAGCAGATCGAACAGGGCGCGCCGGCGGATGTCTTCGTGTCCGCCGATACCGACTGGATGGACTATGTGACCGCCAGGAAGGACATCAACGCGCCGAGCCGGGTCGATCTGCTCGGCAACAGCATTGTGCTGATCGCGCCTAAGGATTCCAAGATCGACCATGTGGCGATCGGGCCGGGCTTCGACCTCGCCAGGCTCGCCGGCGACGGCAAGATCGCCACCGGCGACGTCAAGGCGGTACCGGTCGGCAAATATGCGCAGGCTGCCCTGGAAAAACTCGGCGCATGGCAGGCCGCGGCGCCGAAATTCGCGATGGCGGAGAGCGTGCGCGCGGCGCTGGCGCTGGTGGCGCGCGGCGAGGCGGTGCTGGGCATCGTCTATTCGACCGACGCCAAGGTCGAACCCGGCGTCAAGATCGTCGGCACCTTTCCCGCCGATTCCCATCCCCCGATCATCTATCCGGTCGCGGCAACCGCGACCGCCAAGCCGCAAGCCGGCTCCTATCTGGCGTTCCTGCGCACCGCGGCGGCCAAGGCGATCTTCGAGAAATACGGCTTCAGGTTCCTCGTCAGCCCGACGACCTGAGCGTGTTCGATATCTCGCCGACGGAATGGGCGGCAGTCCAGCTCTCGCTGCGGGTGGCGACCGTCGCGACCCTGGTGGCGACCCCGCTCGGCATCGGCGTAGCGTGGCTATTGGCGCGGCGCCGGTTCTGGGGCAAGTCGCTGGTCGATGCCCTGATCTATCTGCCGCTGGTGCTGCCGCCGGTGGTTACCGGCTATCTTTTGCTGCTGACCTTCGGCCGGCGCGGTTTGGTCGGCGCCTGGCTCGCGGACCATCTCGGAATCGTGTTCGCCTTCCGCTGGACCGGCGCGGCGCTGGCCTGCGGGGTGATGTCGTTTCCGCTGCTGGTGCGGCCGATCCGGCTGTCGATCGAAGCGGTGGACCTGAGATTGGAGCAGGCGGCGGCGACGCTGGGCGCCGCACCCTGGCGGGTGTTCCTGACCGTCACCTTGCCGCTGGCGCTGCCGGGGGTACTGGCCGGCATGGTGCTGGGCTTTGCCAAGGCGATCGGCGAATTCGGCGCGACCATCACCTTCGTGTCGAATATCCCCGGCCAGACCCAGACCATTTCGTCGGCGATCTACTCGCTGATCCAGACGCCCGACGGCGACCCCGCGGCGCTGCGGCTGGTGGTGGTCTCGGTCCTGATCGCAATGGCGGCGCTGGTCGGCTCCGAATGGTTCGCGCGGCGCGCCACCCGACGGCTGCACGGACACTGATGATGCTGCGCGTCGACGTCGTAAAGCAGCTCGGCGAATTCTCGGTCGAGGCCGCCTTCGCCAGCCAAGGCCCGGTCACCGGCCTGTTCGGCGCCTCCGGCGCCGGCAAGACCTCGCTGATCAACATGATTGCCGGCCTGGTGCGGCCCGATCGCGGCATCATCGTGATAGACGGCGAAACCCTCGACGATACCGCAGGCCGCATCCACGTTCCGGCCCATCGCCGCCGGATCGGGTATGTATTCCAGGACGCGCGGCTGTTTCCGCATCTCGACGTGCAGCAAAACCTCGATTTCGGGCGGCGCATGAACCGGCTCGCCGACGATGCCGCGCAGCGCAAGCGCGTCACCGACCTGCTCGATATCGGTCATCTCCTGGACCGGCGTCCCGGCCGGCTGTCCGGCGGCGAGCGCCAGCGGGTGGCGCTCGGACGCGCGCTGCTGGCGCAGCCGAGGCTGCTGCTGCTGGACGAACCGCTGGGGTCGCTGGACGAGGAGCGCAAGGAGGAGATCCTGCCCTATCTGGTGCGGCTGCGCGACGAAGCCAAAATCCCGATGGTCTATGTCAGCCACGATGCCGGCGAAATGCGCCAATTGGCGACGCGGATCGCGATACTCAGGCGCGGCCGCGTCATCGCCTTCGGCGGCGCCGAGGTGTTGCCGGCGGAGATTTCCTAATATGGCGATTTTGAAGTTCGAATCGTTTCGGTCCGCCGCGACAATCATCGGTTGCCGGGACGGTCAGGGCTATCGCCCATCGTCGAATCGAACGGCGCGTCTGCACGATCGTGGCCTGGCACAAACTCTCAAATGATCGTCCACTGCGCACGCAGGGATCCATCACCGCTGGCATCGAAATTGAAAAAGGCCTCTTCTCCAATGCTGAAACGCGATTGCGCGCCGTATGGGTCCCTGCGTGCGTGCGCAGGGACGCTCGTCTGAAACGTTGCAAATCGGAGGACATCGCGCGCGCGGACGACATGGAAATTCCACACCCGGTCGCGCTGCCCTCCAGGAGGGTATTAAAGAGATGCGGCAGCACCGCCCCTATCGCAACAGCTCCGACAACCGGCCGACGATGCGATCGGGCCTGACGCTCGATCCCTCGGGCAGGCCTTTCCCGGCCGGGTCGAACCAGATCGCATAGATACCCAGACGCTGCGGGGCCACGACCTCCCATTCCAGATTGTCGCCAACCATCCAGGTCTCCCGCGCCTCTACATCAAGCGCCCGCAGGGCGTGCCGGTAGGCGCGCTCTTCCGGCTTGCCGAAGCCATGCTCGCCTTCGATCTGGATGTGATCGAAGCGATGCGCCAGATCGAAACGCAGGATCTTGGCGCGCTGCAAGGCGGCTGCTCCGTTGGTGACCAGTCCGAGCCGGGTGCCGCGCGCGCGCAAGCCATCGATCACTTCGAGCGCGTCGGGAAACAGGCTCATCTGCTCTTCCCGATAGGCGGACAAGCGATCGGCCAACCTCCGTGCGAGGCCGGGCGGCGGCGTCGGGCGGCCGGCCTTTGCCAGAGCGGCGAACGATCCGGTGACGACTTGCCGCCGCGCCTCCTGCAGCCGCATCCGCCACTGCGGATCCGCGTTCAGCCAGAAGGCTTGCGAAAACGCCGTGATCGCGGTGGCCGCCTCGTGCGGCGAAAGCGGCGCCAGTTCGGATGCAAATTCGGTGGCGACGCTGAGCCACGCTTCCTGCTGTCCGCCATAGGCCTTCAGGATGGTGTCATCGAGGTCGAACAGGATGGCGCGAGGGAGCATCGGAGCGACCGTATGTAATCCGGGATTTTAAGACGGAGCGGCAAGCCCCTTCAAATCATGAGGCGGCTGCCGCCGCAACCAGGAAGCCGTCCAAACAGGGATGACGGCGCCGAACGCAATATGCGGGGACCGCCAGACGATCGAATCCATGAAGCTGATCCTACAGGAAGTGGACCCGTCGTTTGTCATTCCCGAAGTGCAATTGCAAATCGGGAATGACAATTGTCGCTGGTCATTTCGATAAATCGAAATGATTCGAACTTCAAAATCGCTGAACTAGATGCCCGCGACCTGCGACCACAGCTCCGACAGCCTGCGCCTGAACGCGCCCAGGCGCGTCAACGGCGCGGCTGCTTCCACGTCTTCGGGCAACCGCAGGCCGACCACATTGACCCGGCCGCCGCCGATGCTGCGGGCCACCAGGACGATGGGGTCGAGCTCCAGCGTCGCGCCCAGCTTCGGCGCGTGATCGAGATGGACGTCGAAATAATCTGAAAGCGTCAGCTTCGCCTCGGCCTCATCGACCGCCACGCCGTAGACCTCGGCGAGTTCGCCCAGCGTGTGCTCGCCGGAGACGACGAAGTCGCCGAGCAGATGCGGATCCGGCGCGGTGCCCGGCAGCATGTCGACAAAGAAACGGTCCAGCGTTTCGGCCTTTTCCGGCGGCGCCAGCAGGTAGATGTAGTCGCCCGGCAGAACCGGATCGGCCTCGGCGGGCGACAGGATGTGCTGGTCGCGGATCACCAGCGTCGGCTTCGACCAGGAGGGAATCAGGCCGCGGCGGAAGTACAGGCTCTTCGGGCGCACCGAATAGCCGACCAGTTGCTGTTCGAGCTGCCCGGGCAGATCGAGCTCGATGCGCCGCGGCCCGCGATCGGCGCGCGGCAGCGCCACATGCAGCCGCCGCGCGGCGGCGGCCAGCGTCCAGCCCTGCAGCAGCAGCGAGATGATGACGACGACGAAGGCGACGTCGAAATACAGATAGGCCTTCGACAGTCCGACCAGCATCGGGATCGACGCCAGAAAGATCGCGACCGCGCCGCGCAGGCCGGTCCAGGCGATGAAGATCTTTTCCCGCCAGTTGAAGCGAAACGGCGCCAGGCAGAACAGCACCGCCAGCGGCCGCGCCACCAGCATCAGCACCAGGGCGACGACCACGGCCGGAACGACGCTGCTCAGCAGCCGATGCGGCGACACCAGCAGGCCGAGCAGCACGAACATCACGATCTGCGCCAGCCAGGTGGCGGCGTCGAGGAACGTCACCACCGAATTATGCGCCCGGGTCGGCCGGTTGCCGATGATGATGCCGGCGAGATAGACCGCGAGAAATCCCGAGGCGTGTGCGATCTGCGCAGCCCCGAAGATCACCAGGGCGGCGGTGGCCACGAACGGCGCATGCAGGCCCTGCGGCAGCGCCACCCGGTTCAGCGCCAGCACCACCAGCCGGCCGCCGAGCACGCCGATCACGGCGCCGAGCACGGCCTCGCGGCCGAACTCCAGGGCGACATGCCAGACCGAGCTGGACCCGCTGGAAATCAGTTCCACCAGCATCAAGGTCAGAAACACCGCGAACGGATCGTTGGTGCCGGATTCGACCTCCAGTGTGGCGCCGACCCGTGGACGCAGCCGCAGGCCCTGGGCATGCACCAGCAGAAACACCGCCGCGGCGTCGGTCGAGGCCACCACCGCTCCCACCAGCAGCGCTTCGGTCCAGTTCAGATCGAGCGCGTATCTGGCGACCGGCGCGGTGATCAGCGCGGTCAGTAGCACCCCGACGGTGGCCAGCACCAGCGAGGGGGCCAGCACGGCGCGGATGCTCTGAAACCGGGTCCGCAGGCCGCCGTCGAACAGGATCAGCGCCAGCGCCACCGATCCGACCAGATAGGTGGTGCGCACGTCGTCGAAGCGCAGCTCGCCGGGGCCGGAATCGCCGGCCAGCATGCCGATCAGCAGGAACACCAGCAGCAGCGGCGCGCCGAAGCGCAGCGCCAGCAGGCTCGACAGGATGCCCGCCATCACCAGAACCGCGCCGAGGAGGATGGCTATGCTGACCGAATCGAGCGAACCCATGCATCTCCGCAAATCATCGCAAATACCTGCAATTGCATCCTTATCGTCGTCACCCTTGAACGCCAAGGCCGTTTCCGCTGCGCCCTCCCGGTTCGCAGTCTGCTCAATCGTCGCAAGTGGCGGATTCCTGGCAAGAGCGTCGAAGCACAAGTCGGCGGCGCTGCCGCGATGTCCGCGGCCATATCCCCGCTTCGGCCGCCCCAACCGCGGCGGCGCCGTGGCGCTGCGATGGCATCGACGTTGCGGCGGTGGGAATCTGCCGGCCCATCGGATATGCCGATCCGGTTGCGCCGACCTGCCCTGCCATGAGACACCATGACGATGGACCTGAGCGACATCACCGATTTCCTGCACGCCGCGGCGGCCTCGGTCGGCGCCGAGATCACCTCGCCGTGGTTCTACCTGCAGCTCGGCCTGATACTGGCCTCGGCCGGCTTGGCCTTCGCCGCCGGCGCTGCCGCCCGCGCGCGGATCGACCTCGGCACGCTCGGCACGGCCTGGCCGACGCCGCTGCGGCTGTTCATGCAGGCGCTGGCCGGCAGCGCCTCGACCGCGGTATTCGCGGCGCTGATGACGATCGGCCATACGGTGATGCTGGCGTCGACCTCGCCGGGCCGCAGCTATCTGCTCGGCATCGCCGCCAACCTGGCCTTTGCCTGGCTGATCATCCGCCTCGTCACCTCGGTCATTCGCAACAGCTTCATCGTCCGGCTGGTGTCGCTGTCGGCATGGCTGGTAGCGGCTCTGAGCATTCTCGGACAGCTCGGGCCCGTGATCGATGCGCTCGACTCGGTCTCGATCGTGCTGGGAGGCCTGCGGCTGACGCCGCTATTGCTGATCAAGCTCGCGGTACTGCTGGCGGTGGCGCTGTGGCTGTCCAACGTCGCCAGCAACTTCGCGGAAAGCCGGATCACCCAGTCGGGCGACCTGACGCCGTCGATCCAGGTGCTGCTGGTCAAGATGATCCGGCTGGCGCTGATGATATTCGCCGTCGCGGCGGTGCTGAGCGCGGTCGGCATCAACCTCTCGGCACTGGCGATCTTCTCCGGCGCCGCCGGCGTCGGCATCGGCTTCGGCCTGCAGAAGATCGTCGCCAATTTCATCAGCGGCATCATCCTGCTGGCGGATAAATCGGTGAAGCCCGGCGATCTCGTCACCATCGGCGACAGTTCCGGGCGCATCAGCGCGATGAAGACCCGCTATATCTCGGTCGCCGCCGGCGACGGCCGCGAATTCCTGATCCCGAACGAGGACCTGGTGACGCAGAAGGTCACCAACTGGACCTACAGCGACACCAATACGCTGGTGAAGATCAATTTCGGCACCAGTTACGAGGCAGATCCGCGGCTGGTGTGCAAGATGGCGCTGGATATCGCGGCGGCGACGCCGCGCGCGATCAAGTCCAAGCCGCCGAACTGCATCCTGGTGGAATTCACCGATGCCGGGATGAAGTTTGCGCTGACCTTCTGGCTCGCGGATCCCGACGGCATGGACAATGTCAAGAGCGAGGTAATGCAGTCGCTGTGGGAGACCTTCAAGCGCGAGGGCATCCATGTGCCCTATCCGGTGCGCGAAATCCGCGTCCGCGGCGGCGCACTGCCGGTCGAGACCAATGCCGAGGTCCAGGGCTGACCGCGATGCGCGCTGCCGCCGAATTGCCCTTTGCGGCCGCGGCTCCCCGGTTCCGCTCGCCCTGGTCCCAACCTTGGCTTGCGCTGACCGCTCCGATCATTAAATTAGTCACATATCGGCCCTGGCCGCCCTTCCCGACAACCCGTGATCACCCATGAGCTACATCGAAGCCTCCGACAACACGTCCTCGCGCAAAACCGGGCAGATCAAGCTGCACGGGCCGGGCGGTTTTGCCGGCATGCGCAAGGCGGGCTTCCTGGTCGCCAGGTGCCTCGATGAACTGACCGATCTGGTGAAACCGGGGGTGCCGACCTCGAAAATCGACGATTTCGTCCGCGACTTCGCCTTCGGCCATGGCGCCTACCCGGCGACCCTGATGTATCGCGGCTATCGCTATTCGACCTGCACCTCGATCAACCACGTGGTCTGCCACGGCATGCCCGGCGACCGGGTGCTGAAGGAAGGCGACATCGTCAATGTCGACGTCACCTTCATTGTCGAGGGCTGGTATGGCGATTCCAGCCGGATGTATGCGGTGGGCCCGATCGCCCGCAAGGCCGAGCGGCTGATCGAGGTGACCTATGAGGCGATGATGCGCGGCATTGCCGCGGTCAAGCCGGGCGCCACCACCGGGGACATCGGCCACGCCATCCAGAGTTTTGTCGAGCCGCAGGGCATGAGCGTGGTGCGCGACTTCTGCGGCCATGGGCTCGGCCGCATGTTCCACGACGAGCCCAACATCATCCATATCGGTCGACCCGGCGAAGGCGTGGCGCTGAAGCCCGGCATGTTCTTCACCATCGAGCCGATGATCAATCTCGGCAAGCCGCATGTCAAAATCCTGTCCGACGGCTGGACCGCGGTGACGCGCGACCGCTCGCTGTCGGCGCAGTTCGAGCATTCGGTCGGCGTGACCGGAAACGGCGTCGAGATCTTCACGCTGTCGCAGCGCCACGCCGAGAAGCCGCCGGCTGCGGCCTGAGATTCCAGGCCCCGTCATTTCGGGATGGTCCAGCCAGGTCGGCGACGGCCGGACTGGATGGATCAGACCCGAAATCCCGATATTCCGGGTTCGCATTCCCACCGTCAGCCGGCTCGGCCTCCCGCACTTCCCGGTTGCAAAACCCGCAGGGCACGGCATGGTTGGCGTTCCATGAATGGTGTTGGCGCCGGTGCCCGCGGAAACCAGCGAACCCGAAAAGCCGTCCGGACCTGAAAAGAGCTCCGGACCTGTCGAGACGCCGCATTATCACGGCCATCGCGAGCGCTTGCGCGAGCGGTTTCGTGGCGCCGGGCCTGACGCCCTGAGCGATTACGAGCTGCTGGAGATGGTGCTGTTCACCGCGCGCGCCCAGGGCGATGTCAAGCCGCTGGCCAAGATGCTGATCAAGACTTTCGGCTCCTTCGCCGAGGTCGTTCACGCGCCGGAGGCGCGGCTGCGCGGAATCAAGGGCGTCGGCGACAGGACCATCACCGAACTCAAGCTGATCGCCGCGGCCGCCAGCCGGATCGCCAGGGGCCAACTGAAACAGCGCACCCTGCTGTCGTCATGGCAGGCGGTGATCGACTATTGCCGGACCAGCATGGCGTTCGCCGACAAGGAGCAGTTTCGCGTGCTGTTTCTCGACAAGCGCAACGGCCTGATCGCCGACGAGGTGCAGCAGACCGGCACCGTCGACCACACCCCGGTCTATCCGCGCGAAGTTATCAAGCGGGCGCTGGAATTGTCGGCCACCGCGGTGCTGCTGGTGCACAACCATCCCTCCGGCGACCCATCGCCGTCGCAGGCCGACATCCAGATGACTCGCGCCATCGTCGACATCGCGCAGCCGCTGGGGATCGCTGTGCACGATCACATCATCGTCGGCAAGAACGGCCATGCGAGTTTGAAGGGGCTGAAGCTGATGTGAAGCCGACGCGGCCGCGGCGGCTAAATTAAGCCGGAGATGTGGCCGGCACAGCGAACGGCGCCATGTCGGCGACGGCATATTCGTCGCCGGCCAGGAATTGCGAATGGCGAGGCGAATTGCAGCCTGCCGGATAGCAGGCGCAATCGGGCTGGCCGAAGGCGAGCCCTTCTGGCGGAGTGACGGCGCGTTGGAAGCTCGCGCGGAGCCACGCCATCGGCCGCCATCAATCGTAAATTCCCGTCCCCAGCCGATGGCGGGATCCCGCAGCGCGGGCCCATCTTCTTGTCAACGCGGCAAGTCCGGGTTCAACCGCTTCTTGTAGGCCGACGCATCCATGTCCCTGATATCGACGCTCAGGCTTCTGGTTTTCGGCAGCAGCGCGGCCATGGCGGCGCGCAGGGTCTCGCTCAGGGCCAGCTTCTGCGCGGGCGTGCGCCCTTCGAGCAGATAGACCGAGACATGACAGAAGCCGTCGCGCTGGCCCGCCACCAGATAGTCCGCATAGGACAGCGCGCGGACCTTGATATCCGCCGCCTGCATCAGGCCAGTCGATGCGGCGGCGTCATGCAGGGATTGCAGCAACGCCGCGACATCGAAGCCGGCATGCCCTGCGGCGGAGTATTCGACGACGATATGGGGCATCTGTTCCGATCTGCGACCGGCCAACGGATGTTGAGCCGGCCCTTCTATAGCATCAAGGATTTTACCGAGTCCGCGCCCTCGCGAAGCAGCGGCAGAAATCGATCGATCATTTCACCGGTGGAAATACGATCGACATGCGCGCCGATATTGATGGCGGCGGCGATGGTCCCGTCGTAACGCCGGACCGGCACGGCGATCGAACGAAAGCCGGGTTCGGCTTCCCGGTCGACCAGGGAGTAGCCCTTCTCGCGATCGGTGATGATGGTGGCGAGCAGCAGCACCTTGTCGGTGACGGTGTGCGGCGTCATCGGCGTCAGGGTCGCGGCATCGATGGCCGCTTCGAGTTCGCCGTTCGGGAATTTTCCGAGCAGGACGCGGCCGACCGAACTGCAAAATGCCGGCAGCCGGTAGCCGAGGTCGATGCCGGAGGAGAACACCCGGGCCGGACTGCTGCGGGCGATGAAGATGACCTCGTGGCCGTCGAGAATGGCGAGCGAGCTGATCTCCTGGGCGGCGCTCGACACCCGGTCGAGCACCGGCTGCAGGATCGTCACCACCTGGTTGGATGACAGATACGACGAGGCCAGGGTCAGCACGCGCGGCGTCAACGTGAACAGCTTGCCGTCACAGGCGACATAGCCGGCGCGCTCGAGCGTGAACAGGATCCGGCGCGCGGTGGCGCGCGGCAGGTCGGCGGCCCTGGCGAGGTCGCTCAGGGTCATCGGCCGGCGATCGGTGGCGAACAGTTCGAACACCCGCAGGCCGCGATCGAGGCTTTCGATGAAATCGGTCCCGCCGCGGGTGTCGTCCGGGCTGCGCTTCAACTTCGGCATCGAACCCTCGCGTTCGTCAAAGCGGCCCGCCGGGCTGGCGAAGGAAAGGGTTGGCGAGGGGTCGCAGCCCACATGGCCCATGTTCTCATATTGAACAAGTGTTCGAACTTCGCAAGGCGTCCTGGTTCACGACAGCGGCTGAAATATAGCCGCCTGAAAATGCACCATCCTTTGCTGAAACAATCCACTTGTATCGCATTTGACCAGCTATAATATATCGCCCATAAGTTCAATAGGCGAACATAAACGACTTGGTCGTTTCTGATGTACGCTTCCCGGCATCATTCCTTTCGAGGGCCGCACCATGATGAGCCAAGAGCAGAATGACCTGATCACCCGGATCGGGCCGAAGACGCCGGCCGGAAAACTGATGCGGATGTACTGGCAGCCGGTGGCGCTGGTGGACGAAATGGATGGGATGCGGCCGATCAAGCCGGTCAGGTTGCTCGGCGAGAATTTCGTTCTGTTCCGCAACGAAGACGGCGCCTACGGACTGCTCGACCGCGACTGCCCGCACCGCGGCGCCGATCTGGCGTTCGGGCGCCTCGAAGGCGGCGGCCTGCGTTGCGCGTTTCACGGCTGGCTGTTCGACGTCAATGGCAATTGCCTCGAGACTCCCGCCGAGCCGACAACCTCGAAACTGTGCGCCGGCATCAGGCAGCGCGCCTACCCGATCGTCGAGAAGGGCGGCATCCTCTGGACCTTTCTCGGAGAAGGCGAGCCGCCGGCCTTTCCGGAGCTGGATTGCTTCACCGCGCCCGGCGCCTACACTTTCGCCTTCAAGGGCCTGTTCGAATGCAACTGGCTGCAGGCGCTCGAGGTCGGCATCGATCCCGCACATGCCTCGTTCCTGCATCGCTTCTTCGAGGACGAGGATACCACGACCGCCTATGGCAAGCAGTTTCGCGGCGCGTCCGCCGGCACCGACCTGCCGATGACGAAAATCCTGCGCGAATACGATCGGCCGATCATCAACGTCGAGGGCACCGAATACGGCCTGCGCCTGATCGCGCTGCGCGAACTCGATGCCGAGCGCACCCATGTGCGCGTCACCAACCAGGTGTTCCCGCACGGCTTCGTCATTCCGATGAGCACCGAGATGACGATCTCGCAATGGCATGTGCCGGTCGACGACGAGAACTGCTACTGGTACGCGATCTTCACCAGCTACACCCAGCCGGTCGACAAGCCGAGGATGCGGGCGCAGCGCCTCGAGCTCTACGAACTGCCGGACTACAGGTCGCGCAAGAACCGCAGCAACGATTACGGCTTCGATCCCCACGAGCAGGCCCACGCGACCTACACCGGCATGGGCGCCGACATCAACGTCCACGACCAGTGGGCGGTGGAGTCGATGGGCAGGATCCAGGATCGTACCCGCGAGCATCTCGGCTCGTCCGACAAGGCAATCGTCGCCTATCGCAAGCTGCTGCGCCAGGAAATCGACAAGGTCGAAGGCGGCCTGAAGCCGATGATGTTCCTCGACGCCGGGAACGCGCGCAGCATCCAGGGTCCCGGCACCATGGACGGGATCGGCCCGACCAGCGGCTGGGAAACCTACTGGATGGAAGTCGACGTCGCCCGCCGCCGCGGCGCGCCATGGGCCGCGCCGGTGCCGAACGAGACCTCCGCCACCGTCACCCGCCTGTCGGCCGCCGAATGACCGGTCCTTTTTGCGAGGGGGGGAGCGTGCGTTGAGTTTCGTCGAACGCCACGGCCTGTGGTCCGCAGAACAGAAAGACGCCGCCGCCAGGCTCCGACGCCTCGTCGAGGAGCACGACCTCGAGGTCATCCGGTTCTCGTTTCCGGATCAGCACGGCATCCTGCGCGGCAAGACGCTGATCGCGAGCGAGGCGCTGCGCTGCCTCGAAAGCGGCTGCACCATCACCACCACGATGTTCGCCAAGGATACCTCGCACAAGACGGTTTTCCCGGTGTTCACCGCCGGCGGCGGTTTCGGCATTCCGGAAATGCAGGGCGCCGCCGACGTGCTGATGATCCCCGACCCCCTGACCTTTCGCCTGCTGCCGTGGTCGCCGGGCACCGGCTGGCTATTGTGCGACGTGCATTTCGCCGACGGCCGTCCGGTGCCGTTCGCCACCCGCAACCTCTACAAGGGCGTGCTCGCCGGCCTCGCCGCCCGCGGCTACGACTTCGTCGCCGGGCTCGAGGTCGAGTGCCATATCTTCAAGCGCGAAGAGACAAGGATGGCGCCGGAGGATGCCGGCCAGCCCGGCCGCCCGCCGGAGGTCAGCCTGTTGTCGCACGGCTACCAGTATCTCACCGAGCAGCGCTACGACCAGATGGAGCCGGTGCTCGAATTCATCCGCCGCGACGTGTCGGCGCTCGGCCTGCCGTTGCGCTCGGTGGAGGTCGAATACGGCCCGAGCCAATGCGAATTCACCTTCCAGCCGACCGTCGGGCTGACGCCGGCCGACAACATGGTGCTGTTCCGCAGCGCCGTGAAACAGATCTGCCATCGTCGCGGCTACCACGCCACCTTCATGTGCCGGCCGAAGCTTCCCAACGTGGTGTCGTCGGGCTGGCATCTGCATCAGTCGATCGTGTCGCGCGACGGCGCCAACGCCTTCATGAGCCGCGAGCAGAACGAGGCGCTGTCGCCGTTCGGCCGCCACTACCTCGCCGGCCTGCTGACCCATGCCCGCGCCGCCACCGTGTTCACCACCCCGACCATCAACGGCTACAAGCGCTACCGCTCCTATTCGCTGGCGCCGGACCGCGCGATCTGGGGCCGCGACAACCGCGGTGCCATGATCCGCGTGCTTGGCGGTCCCTTTGATGCCGCCACCCGGCTGGAAAACCGCGTCGGCGAGCCCGCCGCCAATCCCTACCTCTATATGTCGTCGCAGATTCTGGCCGGCCTCGACGGTGTCGACCGCGCGCTCGATCCGGGTCCATCCGCCGATACCCCGTATGAGAGCGACGCCCCGCTGCTGCCGAAATCGCTGCGCGAAGCGGTGTTCGCGCTGAAGGACGACCCGTTCTTCCGCACCGCCATGGGCTCCACCATGGTCGACTACTACACCCACATCAAGCTCGCCGAGATCGAGCGCTTCCAGTCGGAAGTCTCCGACTGGGAGCAGCGCGAATACTTCGAAATGTTCTGACCGGCCCTTCAACAATTCGTGCAGTCACCGGGCGACACGACGGCGTCGAGAGTTTCTGCGCTGGCATGCGACCTGCAAGCAAAACAGCGATGGCCTGGTTCTGACGCCATAGGAGCCCGTGAGTGACTCAATCATTGTTGTCCGCTTCGACCGGGCTGGGCTTCACCGAATATCTCGATCACGACGCGATCGGTCTGGCCGGCCTCGTTCGCCGCGGCGACACGTCGGCCGACGAGTTGCTCGACATCGCGCTGCATCGCATCGACGCCGTCAATCCGTCAATCAATGCCGTGGTCGATGTCTTTGCCGACAAGGCGAGGCTGGCGATCGCGCGGGGATTGCCTGTGGGTCCGTTCACCGGCGTGCCGTTCCTCTTGAAGGATCTGTTCATCGATCTTGCCGGCACCACGACGACGAGCGGCGCGGTGTTTCTGAAAGCGACGGTGGCCAAACGCGACAGCACCGTCGCGGAACGCTACAAAAATGCCGGCCTTGTGATCTTCGGCAGGACGCACAGCTGCGAGTTCGGCGGTTCGCCGACCACCGAGAGCCAGCTCTACGGCGCCACCCGGAATCCCTGGAACCTGGACTATAGCGCGGGCGGATCGAGCGGCGGATCGTCCGCCGCCATTGCCGCCGGCATCGTTCCGGCGGCCAACGGCAGCGACGCCGGCGGATCGATCCGCTCGCCCGCCGCGACCTGCGGCCTGTTCGGATTGAAGCCGACCCGCGGCCGCGCGCCGCTCGGCCCGGCGCGTTTCGATGGCGGCGGCGGCATTGCCACGGTCCATGCGCTGACCCGCTCGGTGCGCGACAGCGCCGCATTGCTCGACGCCGTGGCGGGTGCCGAGCCGGGCGCGTCCTACGCCAGCCCGACGCAGAGCCGACCGTTTCTGGAAGAGCTGCAGCACGAACCCGCGCCCCTGCGCATCGCGGTGATGCCGCGGTCGCCGTTCGGTGACGAGGTGGCGCCGGACTGTCTGGCCGCCGTCGCCGATGCCGCAGCGTTATGCGGCTCGCTGGGTCATATCGTGGAGGAGGCCGCGCCCGCGGTCGATACCGAGCTCTATCTGCGGACGCGCCAGGTGCTGAAGGGCGCCGCCGCCGCCACCGGCATTCACGCGGCCGAGCGCGGCCACGGACGCAAGGCACGCGATGGCGATTTTGAACGCGCGACCTGGGAAGCCTATCGCCATGGCCTGACGCTCACCGGCGAGGACGTGATGCGCGCCCGCGAGGCGATGTTCGCGCTGCACCAGCAGGTCGCGCAGTTCATGACAAGCTACGATCTGATCCTGTCGCCAACGACGGCGTTGGGCCCGTTTCGGGTCGGCATCATGGGCCCCGAACATCTCGATGACGTGGCCGGCGCCTTGCGGCGCAGGGTTTCCGCCTTCACGGCGCTGGCCAACATGACCGGGCAGCCGGCAATGTCGGTGCCGCTCTACTGGAATGCCGCCAACATGCCGGTGGGCGTTCAGTTCTGGGGCCGCTTCGCCGAGGAGGCGACCTTGTTCCAGCTCGCCGGCCAATTGGAGCGCGCGCGGCCGTGGTTCAAGCGTTTGCCCGCGATGACCCTGGAGGCGGCACGATGAACGCCATCGCGCCCTATCTGAACATTCGCGACATCAGCAAGATATACGGCGGCCAGCACGGCGAAGCCACCACCGCATTGAAGTCCATTTCGCTGGAGGTGAGGCAGGGCGAGTTCGTCGCCATCCTCGGCCCGTCGGGCTGCGGCAAGTCGACCTTGCTGCAGATCGTCGCCGGCCTGATCGAAAGCACCGCCGGCGCGGTGGTGCTGAACGGCAGCACGGTGACGGCGCCGCCGCCCGAAATGGTCTACCTGTTCCAGCAATACAGCAAGTCGCTGCTGCCCTGGCGCACCGTCGAGCAGAACGTCGCTTTGGTGTTCGAATCCAGGCGAATCAAGAAGCGCGAGATCGCCGAGCGCTGCGGCGAATATCTCGGCATGGTCGGGTTGGCGGACTTTCGCAAGCACTACCCGTGGCAGCTGTCCGGCGGCATGCAGCAGCGCGTCGCCATCGCCCGGGCGCTGGCCGCACAGCCCCGCGTGCTGCTGCTCGACGAGCCGTTCAGCGCGGTCGATGCGCTGACCCGGATCGAGCTGCAGTCGCTGGTGCTCGACCTGTGGGCGCGCCACGGCCTGACCATTCTCCTGATCACCCATGATGTCGACGAGGCCGTGTTCATGGCCGATCGCATCGCCGTGCTGTCGTCGCGCCCGTCCACGGTGGAGATGGTGGTCGATACCGAGCTGCCGCGGCCGCGCGACGCCATGGGCACGCGTGAACTGCCGCGCTTCCTGCAGCTGCGCCACGAATTGGTGACGCATCTGCTGCACCGCCAGAATGCGGGACGCGTCGATGCCTGACATCGGCCGCAAGGGCTTTGGACTGCTGTCGATCCTCGGCATGCTGCTGCTCTGGGAGCTGGCCTGCCGCGCCGGGCTGGTTAACCCTTCGCTGCTGCCGCCGCCGTCGCAGATCGCGCCGGTGCTGTGGAAGATCCTGGCCTCGGGCAGCTTCCTGGTGCCGCTCGGCCAGACCCTCGGCATGCTGCTGATCGGCTACGGCATCGCCTGCGTGGCCGGCGTCGCGCTCGGCCTGCTGATGGGCTGCAGCGATCATCTCTACGGCCTGCTCGAGCCGCTGGTCGAGGTGATCAGGCCGATCCCCAAGCCGGCATTGATCCCGGCGATGGTGGTGCTGCTCGGCATCGGCGCCGGCATGAAGATCACCATGGTGGCGCTGGCCGCCTTGTTTCCGGTGCTGATCAACACGCTGCAGGGCGTCCGCGGCGTCGACCCGGTGCTGCTTGCCACCGCGCGCACGCTCGGCTGCTCGCGCCTCGCAACCATCCGCAAGATCATCCTGCCGGCCTCGCTGCCGATGATCCTCACCGGCATGCGGGTCAGCCTCGGCATGGGGCTGGTGCTGGTGATCCTTGCCGAGATGCTCGCCGCCGAAAGCGGTATCGGCTTTCTGATTCTCGATCTGCAGCGCTCGTTCCAGGTTCGGCCGATGTATGCCTGGATCGTCATCCTGGCGGCGGTCGGCCTGACGCTCAACATGTTGTTCGAATTGGTGGAAGACCGCGCCGTGCCGTGGCGCGCGAAATGAGCCGCATCAGCAATTTTGCCGCAATGATCGACATCTCGAAGGAAGGCCTTGCATGTTTTCGATGACAAATCTCAGCCGCATCGTGCTGACCGCCGCCTTCGCGGCGCTCGCGACGGCAGCCGCAGCGCAGACCGTCCGCGTCAACTACATCCCGATCACCGACGTGACGCCCTTGTTCGTCGCCATCGACAAGGGCTACTTCGCCGCCGAGGGCCTGACCATCGTGCCGACGCCCTCGACCGGCGGTGCCGCCGGCGTGCCCGGGCTGATGGCCGGTGCGTTCGACGTCATGTACGGCAACGTCGTCTCCACCATGCTGGCGCAGCAGCAGGGCTTCAAGCTGGAGGTCATCGCCGCCGGCACCAAGCAGTTCGACAACCCGGCGAATACCAACGGCCTGGTGGCACGGCAGGGCGATCCAATCAGGACCGGCAAGGATCTCGAAGGCAAGACCGTCGCGGTCAACACCCGCAACGGCATCATCTGGCTGTTCGCGCGCGCCTGGATCAGCAAGACCGGCGGGGACGCCGGCAAGGTCACTTTCAAGGAGGTGCCGTTCCCGCAGATGCTCGATGCGCTGCGCGGCAAGCAGATCGATGCCGCCTTCATGGTCAACCCGTTCTTCAATGCGGCCGTGACCGATACCGCCAGGTTCCAGCTGGTTGCCGCGCCCTACCGCGAGGTGCAGCCGGACGTCGAGGTCGGCCATTACATTTCCACCCAGGAATATTTTGCGAAGAACAAGGAGACATTGGCAAGATACAGCCGTGCCTTCCGCAAGGGCGTGCAGTGGTACAACGCCAATCTCAGGGATCCGGACCTGGTTCGCATCATCTCCGGCTTCACCAGGATGCAACCCGAACTGGTGGCGAGGCTGAACCTGCAAAAGCTGCCCGAGACCGTCAATCTCGATTCGGTGGCGACCACTGTCAGGCTGATGCGGGACAACGGCCTGCTCACGGGCGATATCGACCTTGCCGCGATGACCGCGCCGGATGCGCTGAAATGAGCGTCATGGCGTCGCTCGGCGCCGGCGAAGTGACGGCGAAATCACCGGCGCGGCGCAGGCTGTTCGGCGATCTCGCGCGCACCAGGCTGAGCGGCGCCATCCTGATCGCGCTGCTGCTCGTGCTCTGGGAAGTGTCGGCCGCCCGCGGCTGGATCGTCAGCGACAACTGGCCACGCTTCAGCGCGGTGCTGGTGGCGGCATATCGCGGCCTGCTGTCCGGCGAACTGCCCGAAATCCTCGGTTCGACGCTGTACCGCACGCTGGCCGGCTACGCCGCAGGCTGCCTCCTCGGCGTGCTGTTCGGGCTGCTGCTGGGCAGCAACCGCGTGCTGGACTGGACCATCCGGCCGCTGATCGAAATCCAGCGCACCTTGCCGTCGCCGGCGATCATCCCGCCGCTGATCCTTTTTCTCGGCGTCGATGACGCCCTGAAGATCTTCATCATCATGCTGGCGGTGTTTCCGCCGGTGTTCGTCAACACCTATGGCGGCGTGCGCGGTCTCGACGACACCCTGCTGCTGACCGCCAGGACCTTCGGACTCAACTCGTTCGATACGATGCGCAAGATCGTGCTGCCGGCGACGCTGCCGGCGATCGGCGCCGGCATGCGGATCGCGCTGTCGCTGGCGCTGATCATGGCGGTGATCGGCGAGATGATTTCCGGCGCCAGCGGCGTCGGTAATTATCTGATGTCGATGCAATATGCCATGCGCGCCGATTCCATGTATGCCGCGGTGATCTGCCTGGCCGCGGCGGGCTATATTCTCAACCGGGTGTTTCTGGTGCTGGAGCGCGCCGCCCTGCACTGGCATCACTCGATGCGGATCGCGTGATCCCGGGATCCGACCGGACCTGTCGAGGGTGCGGCGGAGCACGGCTCAGGACCGGCCAGACGAGGATTCCTGGTTCAAGACACGTTCGATCGAACCGGCGGTGCGTTTCAGCATCTCCCCGACCTCGTTCTCGCGCCGCGGGCCCAATCGGCTTCGGATCGCGGCGATCGTGATCGCGGCGACCGGTCGGCCGTCGACCCCCCTGATGGTGGCCGAGACCGCCTTGGTTCCCGGCACCAGCCCGATGTGGTGGATGCCGAAGCCGCGCCGCCGCGCGGCGGCGATCTGCTCCAGCGCGATGGCCGGGGTGGTGCGGTAGGCGCCGAACCGGACCTCGTTCCTGCCGATGATCTGGCGGGCTTCCGCTGAAGATACCGCCGCCAGGATGGCGATCCCGGCGCTGCTGACGCCCAGTGGCCGCCTGGCGCCCACTTCGATGGACAGCACCTGAATCGGATAGCTCCCGATCAACCGCGCCACGCAGAGCGAATCCAGTCCGGTCCTGACCGTGAGAAACAGCGTATCGCCGACATTTCGCGACAGCTCCGACAGATGGGGTTCGGACGCCACAATCAGGGCGGAGCGCGATTGCCTGGCCAGCGCCAGTTCCGGAACCTGCTGGCCGATCGCGAACCGCTTGGTCCTGGCGCGCCGTTCGACAATGCCCTCTTCCATCAGGACGTGCACAAGACGATGGGCCGTGGGCCTGGTCAGGCCGGTGGCGGCAACAACTTCCGAGAGCGGCAGCCCGGTTTCCCGGCCCGCCGCCAGCACGCGCAATACCGCGAGCGCCCGGCGCAGGCTCTGCGCGCCGCGGCGGGGCTGAGCCATGTTTGGCTGCATCTGGCTCGGTTTTCGTGGCACGGCATCTATCTCCTCGCTCCGGACAATGTCCACATTGTGGACAAAAACGCTACAATTCATTCGACCTGCGGCCAGCAACGGGAGAGGGTCAAATCCAGGTGTCGGAAGCAACACACACCGCCAGGAAACGCCATGCAGCTGGATCCCTCGGAACTTGGGGAGGAACAAGCCTACCGGCTGATCACCGGGATCGTGGTGCCGCGGCCGATCGCATGGGTTTCGACCCTTTCCAGCCAGGGCGTCGTCAATCTTGCCCCATTCAGCGCCTTCACCTTCGTATCGCCGAAGCCGCCGATGCTCGCGATCAGCGTTGGCCGAAAGGCCGGTGTCTACAAGGACACCGCCCACAATATTCTATCGACGGAGGAATTCGTCGTTCATATCGCCGACACAGCCCTGATGACGGCCGTGCATGAGAGCTCGGCCGAGTTTCCCGCCGATATCAGCGAAGTCGAGCAGCTCGGGCTTGCCACCCTCTCAAGCGAAAAAATCAAGGTGCCGCGTGTCGCGGCGGCGCCGATCGCGATGGAGTGCCGCTTTCGGCAATGCATCGAATTTGGCGACACCCGCAGCCGTCTGCTGGTCGGAGAGGTCGTGGTTTTCCATATAAGGGACGACCTGCTGAAGAACGGCAAGATCGAGACGGAGGCTTTGGATCCGATCGCCCGGATTGCCGGCCCCCGCTATGCGCGCCTCGGTGAAATCGTCACCATGAAACCGGTGTTTCAGACTTCCAAATCGGCAGTTTCGGATCGATGACCGCCCGCACAGCAGCCCCGCCGGAGCACGCATGACCGCGACATCCATCGACACCTCCGGCTATTCGCGGCTGGAACGCATCGCGATCATCGCTTCCTGCATGCTCGGCTTTGCGCTCGATCTTTACGACGTGCTGATCATGCCGTTCCTGATGGGCTCGATCCAGAAGTCGCTGCAGATCTCGCTGGCGCAGGTCGCCAGCGTCACCAGCCTGACCCTGATCGGCTCGGTGGTCGGAGGCGCAGTGTTCGGCTGGCTCGGCGATCGGGTCGGCCGCAAGCAATCGCTGCAGCTGACGCTGCTGCTGTTCGCCGCCGGCTCGATCGCCTCGGCATTTTCCTGGAACTACGGGTCGCTGGCGGTGCTGCGCTTCGTCACCGGCATCGGCCTCGGCGGCGAATGGGGGACCGGCATGGTGCTGTTCAACGAAGCCTGGAACAAGGAGCGCCGCGGCCTCGGCAGCGCCTTCATCCAGGGCAGCGCGGTGATCGCCAGCGCCGGCGCGTCGATCATCGGGGTCTGGGCCACCACGACATTCAGCCTCGAATGGGGCTGGCGGATCGCCCTGCTGACCGGCGGCTCGCCGATCCTGCTGATGATCTTCATCCGCCTGTTCATGCCGGAATCCAAGGCGTGGCTGCAGTTCGACCGCATGCGCAAGAGCGGCGTGCTGCGGACCGTGGCGGCCAGGCAGACCAATACCCTGATCCGGATGTTCCAGGGCCGTCTGCTGCCGATTACGGTGATGTGCCTGATCTGGATGATGGCCTACATGTTCTGCTATTACGGCATCGTGGTGTTCATGCCGACGCTGATGCAGAAATCATTGAACACGCCTCCCGAAGTGGTCCGCAACATCTCGGTGATCGCTTCGATCGTGGGCGGCGTCTCCTACATCACGATGGGCGCGCTCAACGACGCCTGTGGCCGGCGGTTCGGCGCGCTGCTGCCCGGCCTTTCGTGGTTCGCGATGGCCTGCGGCCTCTATCTCTATGCCCACGATAAATACCAGGGCAGCCTGCTCGACTTCCCGATCTTCTGGATCTACCTGACTTTTGTCATCGGCAATTCCTCGCTGGGGGTTGTCGGCACCTGGCTTTCGGAGATCTATCCGATCGAAGTCCGCTCGACCGCGGTGTCCTTTATCTACATGGCCGGACGCGGCATCGGCAGTCTGGCACCGGTGGTGATCCCGATGGCCGCGGCGCTGTTCGGCGGCGAACTCGCGCTCGGCATGATGGTGGTCGTACCCGCCATCATCCTTTTCCTGGCGATGACCCTGGCGCTGCCCGAAACCCGCGGCCGCGAGCTGGCGGTCGCCGCAAAGCCCTCGACCCAGCAACAAGCCGTCTGACGAAAACGGCAACCCGGAGGTTTCGGCGATGCGACTGCTGAGCTATCTCGAAAATGGGCAGCCGCGGTACGGCGTCGTCGCCGGCACCGGGGTCGTCGACCTCACCCGACGCATCGGCGAGAAGTATCCTGATCTGCGCAGCCTGATCGCCGGCGACGGCCTCAACGCGGCGCGCCGGGCTGCGGCTGACCTGAAGCCCGACCACGCGCTCGACGGGCTGACGCTGCTTTCGCCGATTCCGGCGCCGGAGAAACTCTGGTGCATCGGCGTGAACTACAAGGACCGCAATGCGGAATACAAGGACAATTCGGACTTGCCGAAATATCCGAGCCTGTTCGTCCGCAATCCCTCGTCGGTGGTCGGATCCGGCCAACCGATCGAAAAGCCCGTTGTTTCCGAGCAGCTCGACTATGAGGGCGAACTCGTCATCGTGATCGGCAAACCGGGCCGCCATATCCCGCGCGAACAAGCCTGGCAGCACATCTTCGGCATGACCTTGTGCAACGAAGGCAGCGTTCGCGACTGGCTTCACCATGGCAAGTTCAATGTCACCCAGGGCAAGAACTTCGACCGCTCGGGCAGCGTCGGGCCGTGGATCGTGACGGCGGATGAACTCGATCCGCGCGGCCCGCACGACATCGGGACCCGCGTCAATGGCGAGTTGCGGCAGCAGGATTCGACCGAACGGCTGATGTTCCCGTTCGATTTCCTGATCGCCTACCTGTCGACCTTCGCGACGCTGAAGCCGGGCGACATGATTGCGACGGGGACGCCGACCGGCGCCGGCGCCCGGTTCGACCCGCCGCGCTGGCTCAAGCCCGGCGATACGGTCGAGGTCGAATCGGCCGGGATCGGCGTGCTTCGCAATACCGTCGTCGCGGAGCAATGACCGACCATGCTTGACCAACCAACCATCGACCAGCTGGCGCGGCGTCTCGACGAGGCAGAACGTACCAAGTCCCTGCTGCGCATGTTTACGCTCGAATATCCTGACCTTGCGATCGAGGATGCCTATGCGATCCAGCGGGCATGGACCGAGCTCCAGGTCAAGCGCGGCCGCGTGATCCGGGGCCACAAGATCGGGCTAACCTCGAAGGCGATGCAGAATGCGGTCGGCATTGCCGAACCCGATTATGGCGTGCTGTTTGCGGATATGTTCTACGCCGACGCCGGCGAGATCCCCTTCGACCGCTTTCATGCGCCGCGGATCGAGGTCGAACTCGCGTTCATCCTCAAGACTGCCTTGAAGGGTCCGGATTGCACGATCTTCGATGTGCTCAATGCGACCGACTATGTGTCGCCGGCGCTCGAAATCCTGGAAACCAGGATGCACCGGATCGATCCGCAGACCAAGGCGACCCGCAAGGTCATGGATACCATATCCGACAACGCCGCCAACGCCGCGTTGGTGCTCGGCGGGCGGCCGTTCCGGCCGCAGGACGCGGATCTGCGCTGGATCGGGGCGCTGTTGTTTCGCAACGGCCAGATCGAGGAGACCGGCGTCGCGGCGGGTGTTCTCAATCACCCCGCCAACGGCGTGGCGTGGCTTGCCAACCGGCTCAGCCCGCATGGCGAGCATCTCGCCGCCGGCGAAGTGGTGCTGGCCGGATCGTTCACCCGGCCGGTCGATATCCGCAAGGGCGACACCTTTCATGCCGACTACGGGCCGTTCGGCTCGATCTCCTGCCAATTCGTCTAGAGGAAGCCCAGATGGCACGACGCAAGAGCATCCATATCGGAGAATTCAAGCACGCCAACCCGATTCCGAATGCCAGCCGCATCGGCCATCTGCTGATGTCGGGGGTCATCCTGGGGCGCGACCCCAAGACGGCCGAGATGCCCGCCGCGATCGAGGAGCAGTGCGCCAACATGTTTGCCCATATGAAGGCGATCGTCGAAGCCGGCGGCGGCGGCACTGACGACATCATCAAGATGACGGTGTGGCTGAAAGACCGCTCGCAGCGCGGGCCGGTCAATGCCGAGTGGCTGAAGATGTTTCCGGACGAACATTCCCGGCCGGCACGTCACGCACTGCAGATGGACATGGAAGGCGGCGCGCTGGTGCAATGCGATTTCACCGCCGTGATCGATTAAGAGGAACTGGACATGCCGGACTATCTTGCGTTTGATCCCAACCCGCGGCGGCCGGCGGTGCTGCCGCCGCCGAAAAGCTGCGACAGCCAATTCCACGTCCTCGGACCGCTGAGCCGATATCCGGTGCGGCCCGGAGCGGCCTATCAGATGCCGACCGCGACCTGGGAGGCCGCGCTCCGCGTCCACCGGGCGCTCGGAATCGAGCGCGGCGTGATCGTTCAGACCACGACCTATGGCGCCGATCATTCGGTGGTGCTCGACGGGCTGGCCGCGATGGGTCCGAATTATCGCGGCTGCGCCAATGCGCTGGTGTTCGCCGAGGCTGACGACGCCTATCTCGGCAAGCTGCACGACGCCGGCGTGCGTGGCGCCCGCTTCAGCTTCCGCCAGGAATTGGGCGCGGTGCTGTCCGATGCCGAGTTTGTCCGCGCCATTGCCAGGATAAAGGAGCTGGGCTGGTATGCGAAGATCCAGCCGGAGAAGGACGGAATCGTCAGCAGCGTCGCCAAATATCAATCGCTCGACGTGCCGGTCCTGATCGATCACATGGCGCGTCCGGATCCTCAGCGCGGAAACGACGATCCCAATCTTCGCAAGATGCTGGAGCTGCTCGGCCAAGGCAATTTCTGGGTCATGCTGTCGCTGGGCGAGAAGACCTCGAAGGCCGGGCCGCCCTGGAACGACGTGATTCCGATTGCGCGGGCCTATATCGAGGCCGCCCCCGATCGATGCGTCTGGGCCAGCGACTGGCCGCATCCGGTCTCGGTGGTGCAACCGCCCAACGATGCCGATTTGCTCGAGCTGTTCTATCGCTATGCGCCCGACCCGGCCGAACGCCACAGAATCCTGGTGGAAAATCCGGCCAAGCTGTTCGGGTTCGGGGATTGATGGTCCGCGCGCGCGCCCCGCGAGCAAAGGGCAGCGGTCAGCTCTGATCGCCAAAGCGCTCGGCGACGGCCGCCGCGACGAACTTCCTGCGTCCGGCGCTGCCCGGGCTGGTGCCATGGACGGCACACCAGTCCGGAAAGCTGCGGGGGTCGATGCGAACGCGCAGCACGACGTGCCCATAGGCCTTCAGCCCCTGCTCCATTTCCTCGGCCATATTCAGCCACTCCTTCCAGTCCGGCGGCATCCTGTCGCCGTCGTCGAAAATCTGCAGCAGCGCCGGATAATCCTGTTCTTCGATCCAGTAGGCGCCGACCGCGGGTGGCGGCCTGTCCTCGGCGTTGGTCATTTGCGTTCTCCTGCAAGGGTTTTCTGATCGTTAGCATGAATGCGGCGTGTTGGCGCCCGGCCGATCTGATCCGCGCGGGGGCCCATCAATTGGATGGCGCGCCGTTCGATGCGGATGTAAAACAGCAGTCGCCGTAAATTCGAGAATTTCGACCGCCTCGGGTCTGCTTGATCATTTCTTGATCAATACGGAGCCATTTGTCATGAACGGCAATGCTCGTCCTCTCGCGCTGGTGACCGGCGCCTCCAGCGGTATCGGCGCCAGTCTCGCACGTGAATTGGCCATGGATGGTCACGATCTGATTCTTTCGGCACGACGTGTCGAGCCGATGCGGGTTCTGGCGGAGGAACTCAAGGCGGCAGGCGCCAATTCCACCATCATCGCCGCCGATCTCAGCCAGAACGGCGCTGCCGCCGCCCTGGTGCGGGACATTGAAGCCCGGGGTTTGACGGTCGGCGTGCTGATCAATGCCGCCGGTCTCGGCGCCAATGGCCGGTTCGACGCACAGGATCCGCGCAGGATCGGTGAGATGTTGCAGGTCAACGTCGTCGCGCTGACCGAACTGACCCGATTGCTGCTTCCCGGCATGGTGGCCCGGCGCAAGGGCAAGGTCATGCTGGTGGCCTCTACGGCCGGGTTTCAGCCAGGCCCGCAAATGGCAGTATATTGTGCCAGCAAGGCCTATGCACTGCGTTTTGGCGAGGCGATCGCCCACGAGCTGCGGCACAGCGGCGTCACGGTCACGACGCTGTGCCCGGGCGCCACCGACACCGAATTCGCTCGCGTCGCCGACGCCGGAAAGTCGGCGCTGTTCAAGGGCCTGCTGCCGGTGATGAGCGCGGCTGAGGTAGCCCGGCTCGGCTATCGGGGCCTCAAGGCCCGCCACCGGGTGGTGATCACGGGCCTGGTCAACAAGATCATGGTGACCTCGAGCTGGCTCTCGCCCGCATCGATGTCGCTGCGAATCGCCAATTGGATGATGTCGACGGGCAAGTGAACCTGACCGGCCGACCGAGCATCGGCTATCTACTGCCGCAGCATGATCAGCGGATCGGCGCTGTCGGGCACCTGCCGCCATTGCGCGTTGTCGTCGGCCTCGAAGCGCCAGACTTCGCCGCTGGCGGACATCAACAATAATTCGCCGCGTTCCAGCCGCCACACCGTCGGCGCAAAGGACTGCACCGTCGGATCGCAGCGCGGCTTCAGGAACACCGCAAAATTGTCCGGCGTCGCCTCGGTGTTGGTGAGGGTGAGACCGCAGATCGACTGGCCATTGCCGCGCACCATCGCCCAGTCGCCGATCATCTGGTCCATCGATTTGGCCAGCGAGCGCGCGGCGGCCAGGTTCTGCAGGATATAGATGCCTTCGCCGGTGCGCAGGCCTTCGAAGATTCCGGTCTCGACTTCGGTGAAGTCGATCACCGCCGCTCCGGCGGCATCCTGCAGCCGCACGATATCCAGTCCCTTGATATTCCAGGCCGTGATATCCTTGGTGAACGGCAGCGCCGCCGCGCAGCCGGGCTCGAGTTCAAGCTTGAGGCCCTGCGGCGTCGAATCGCCTTTCAGCGTGACCACGCAGGTCTTGCTGCGCTCGGTGGTCGACAGCTCCCACTGGCCGATCATGTCCTTTTTCAGGGTCGCGGCATCCTGCGACCAGGCCTGTGACGCGCCGGCGACAAGCGCCAGCAGCGCCGCCAGCGCAAGCCTTGCGCTGCGGCCCGGCATCAACGGCCCTTCACGGGGGTTTCCGCCACCGGCGTCAGCGGCGGCTTTCCGGCGAACCACGCCTTCAGATTATCGACCACCAGCTGATCCATGGCGTTGCGCGTCACCACCGAGGCCGAGCCGATATGCGGAAGCAGAACCACGTTCTGCATGGCGCGCAATTCGTCGGGCACCGCCGGTTCGTTGGCGAACACGTCGAGCCCGGCGGCCAGGATGGTGCCGGATTTGAGCGCCGCGATCAGCGCCGGCTCGTCCACCACCGTGCCGCGCGCCACGTTGATGATCACGCCACGCGGTCCGAGCGCCTTCATGACCTCGGCATTGATCAGTTTGGCGGTCGCAGCACCCCCGGGAACGATCACTACCAGGGTGTCGACCGCTTTCGCCATCTCGATCAGATCGGGATAATGCTGGTATGACACCCCGGCCGCCGGATGCCGCGAATGGTAGACTACCGGCACCCGCGAGGCCTCGAGCCTTCGTCCGATCGCCTGGCCGATCCGGCCCATGCCGACCATGCCGACCTTGCGGTCGCGCAGCGAGCCGACGCTCAGGGGAAAATTCTGCGTCATCCAGAGACCGGAACGCAGATACCGGTCGGCCTTGATGAACTCGCGCAAGGTCGCGATCAAAAGCCCGATCGCGATATCGGCGACCTCCTCGGTCAGGACATCCGGCGTATTGGTGACGACGATATTGTGCGCGCCGGCATAATTGGCGTCGATGTGGTCGTAGCCGACGCCGAACGCAGAGACGATCTCGAGCTTCGGAAAGCGCGCCAGCGTCGCGGCATCGCCCCGTACCGAATTATAGGTGATGGCGGCGCCGCGGATCTTGTCGGCTGTGGCCGGCGGCAATCGTTCCAGGTCGGGGATGGTCTCGAAGGCGTGCAGCACGAACTGGTCGGAAAAACCGTTGTCGATGATCGGCTTGCTCGGTCCATAGATCAGCAAATCGATCTTTTCGGAGGAGATATTTCCGCCCGCCATCAGTTTTCCTTTCCAAGCGCGCTCTCGTGCCAGCGCCGCAGCAGCAGATGCGAGACTAGCGCCAGCAGCCCATAAATGACAATTCCGGCGGCGGAGAGCAACAGCAGCGCGGCGAACATCCTGGGAATGTTGAGCCGATAGCCGGATTCGGCGATCCGATAGGCCAGGCCGGAACCCGCCCCGGCCGAGCCCGCCGCGATCTCGGCGACCACCGCGCCGATCAGCGACAGGCCGCCGGCAATCCGCAAGCCGCCGAGGATAAAGGGCAGCGCGGCGGGCCATTTCAGATAGCGCAGGGTCTGCAGCCGCGACGCTCCGTACAGCTGAAACAGCCCGGCCAGATTGCGATCCACCGAATTGAGCCCGAGCGTGGTGTTGGAGAGTACCGGAAAGAATCCGACGATCCATGCACAGACGATCACGGCGGTGTGCTGCGGCAAATAGATCAGGAGCAGCGGCGCGATCGCGATCACCGGCGTGACCTGCAGGATCACCGCATAGGGGAACAGCGAATATTCCAGCCATCGCGATTGATTGAACAGCAGCGCCAGGAAGATGCCGCCGACCGCGGCCGCGACGAATCCCTCGAGCGTGGTGAGCAGCGTCGTCAGGAGCGAGCGCGACAGCACCGGCCAGTCCTCGACCATCGTTCGGGCGACCGCGCCGGGTCCTGGCAGTACATAGGGGGGAATATGGTTGAGCCGCACCACCAGGTCCCAGCCCGCCACTCCGACGGCCAGCACCACGACGGGAAGCAGGATGCGGACCAGGCGCTGGATGCGGCGGTCCGGCGCAACCCGCTCGGCGGACACAGGCGGCGGCGGCAAGGAGTTCATCAACCGGGCTGTCCTGGATATGACGGCGCCAGAGCCTTGGAGACCATGCGGCAATAGCCGGCATAATCCGCCGAGGTGCGAAAATCCTCATCGCGCGGGCCTGGCACGTCGATGCGGAACTCGGCGTGGATGCGCCCGGGCCGCGCCGACATCACGATCACCCGCTGCGACAAATACACCGACTCGAACACCGAATGGGTGACGAAGATGATGGTCTTGCGCAAGCGGCGCCACAGCGACAGCAGGTCGTTGTTGAGCCGGAAACGGGTGATCTCGTCGAGCGCGGCGAAAGGTTCGTCCATCAGCAGGATGTCGGGATCGGTGACCAATGCGCGCGCCAGCGAGACCCGCATCTTCATGCCGCCGGACAATTCGCGCGGGTAGGCGCCTGCGAATTCAGCCAGTCCGACCTGCGCCAACGCGTCCTTGACGCGTGCGTTGGCCTCCGCAGCCGGCATATGCGCCAGCTTCAGCGGCAACCGGACATTCTCCCGCACATCGGTCCATGGCATCAGGGTCGGCTCCTGAAACACAAAACCGATGCCACGCCCGGCGCCGCCGGCACGGGTTGCAACGCCGACGCTGCCCGAACTCGGCGCGCTGAGGCCGGCGATCAGCCGCAGCGCCGTCGATTTTCCGCAACCCGACGGCCCCAGCAGGGACACCAGCTCGCCGTGGCCGACGTCGAGGTCGAGCGGCCCCAGCGCGCTGACGCCGCTGTCATAGACCTTGGTGACCGCGCGCAGGCTGACCGCAGGCCCGGCCGGGCGGGTCTTTGCATCGGTAAGGCTGCCGGAATCGAGCATTGCGTTTCTAGTTCTTGGGCCGCAGATCGAGGCCGACACCCTTGTTGGCAAAGCGCAGCGTATAGGCCTGGCGGAAGTCGACGTCGCTGCGGACCACGCCGGCCCGCACCATCTTTTCGAAAAAGCTGGCAAAGCGCGCGTCGGTCATGGCGCCGATGCCGTCCTGCAAGGCGTCGCCGGAATCGACGATGCCATATTCCTTCATCTTGGCGACGGAATAGGCCAGCAAGTCATCGGTCATTTCCGGATTGAGTTTCTTGATCATGGCGTTGGCCGGCGCATTGTCGCCGTACAGATAATGGTACCAGCCGATCACCGAGGCATCGACGAAGCGCTGCACCAGGTCGGGCTTCTTGTCGATCAGTTCGCGGCGCGTCTCGATCAAGGTCGAGTAGGACTCGAAGCCATAATCCGCCAGCAGGATGATGCCCGGCTTGAAGCCGGCGCTTTTTTCGATCGCGAAAGGCTCGGAGGTGACATAGCCCTGCATCGCGCTCTGCTTGTCGGCGAGAAACGGCTGCGCATTGAAGGTGTAGGGCTTGACCTTGTCCTCGCTGAATCCGTATTCGGACTTCAGCCATTGAAAATAGCTCGAGATCCCCTCCTTGGACACGAACAGCGTCAACGGCTTGAGATCCTGCAGCCTGGTGACCTTGGATTCCGGATGGGTCAGGAAAACCTGCGGGTCCTTCTGGAAGATGGCGGCAACGGATACCAACGGCACCTTGTTGGCGACCGCATCGAACGACTGCAGGGTGTTGGCGGACATGAAGAAGTCGAGCTTGCCGGCGATCAGCAGCATGCGATTGTTGTCGTTCGGGCCGCCCGGCACGATGGTGACGTCGAGCCCGTAGGCCTTATAGGTACCGTCGGCCGCAGCCTGGAAAAACCCGCCATGCTCCGCTTCGGCGACCCAGTTGGTTCCGAACGAGACCTTGTCCAGTGTTTGCGCGTTCACGGGCACCGTTGCCATGAACGCGAGGAGGAGGCCGGCCGTTAACGCTCGCGGCAAAAGAGCCGGGTTCATGATTGGACTCCGTCGACTGTTCTGGCCCATGATAGGAAGCACTCTTTCCGGTCCGATAGGATGGCAAGTCCTTCGGCATGGACCACAAACTAGCCTGCAAATCCACCCAAAGAAACGCCTGGCTCGATGACTTCAACCGTACCCGCCCGCGACTGGACCGACCTGCGCTGGCCCGACTTCTCCGGGGCGGAGCCGGCGCGGTGGATCGCGGTGCTGCCGCTGGCGGCCACCGAACAGCATGGTCCGCATCTGCCGCTCGGCACCGACGTAATGATTGCGCAGGCCTATCTGGCGCGGGTGCGCGAGTTGCTCGCCGACACCGTGCCGGTGACATTTCTTCCGCTGCAGCCGGTCGGGATTTCCACCGAGCATATCGATTATCCGGGGACACTGACGCTGCCGACCGAGGTTGCGCTGAAGACCTGGACGGCGCTCGGCGAAAGCGTTGCGCGCGCCGGGATCAAAAAGCTGGTGATGGTCACCAGCCATGGCGGCAATAGCGCGGCGATGACCCTGGTGGCGCAGGATCTGCGGGCGCGATTCGGGCTGCTCGCGGTCACCACGGCATGGTCGCGCTTTGGCGTGCCGGATGGCTTGTTCACGGCGGACGAGTTGCGTCATGGCATTCATGGCGGCGCGGTCGAAACATCGATCATGCTGGCGCGGTACAGGCAGCAGGTGCGCGTCGATGCGATCGACGACTTTCGTTCCGCAGCTGTTGCGATGGAAAAGGATTTTCGCTGGCTTTCCGGGCAGCGGCCGGCGCCGTTCGCGTGGCAGGCGCAGGATCTTCACACCGGCGGCGCCGTCGGCGACGCCACCGAGGCGTCTGCGGAGAAGGGCGAAGTCGTGCTCGATCACGGCGCGAGCGCGTTCTGCGAGTTGCTCGCCGACGTCGATAAATTCAACGTGATGGGACTTGCAAACGGCCCTCGGGACTAAGAGTGCTTTATTATAACGCATTGAAATTATTGTAGAATATTGATCGCCGGGCCGCTTCAAGACTATTCGAACCTACTTCGAAATGCCTCCGTCCAACTGGGCATGCGGACCACAACGGACCCCGCGCTCAACCGGATGGAGTTTCTGATGTCGATCAAGTCAAAGATCGCCGCTCTCGCCCTCGCCGCGCTTGCCGTCACCGGCAGCTTCGCTTCCACGTCAACCCCTGCGGAAGCCCACGGCTTCGGCCTCGGCTGGGGCCTCGGCGCGGGTATCGTCGGCGCCGCGGTGGTCGGCAGCGCGATCGCTGCCAGCAATGACGGCTACTACTACAGCGGCTATCGCCGCTGCGGCTGGGTTCGCCAGTTCGATGCCTATGGCAACTACATCGGCCGAGTTCGCACCTGCTACTGAGATCGGCTGACGCAATAGCGTGGATCCGCGTCCGGCACGGGCGCCTCATCCACCCCGTGTCGCACCCGACCCGCCCGGTCGTCCCCCCGGGCGGGTCAACTTTTTCAGATCCCGAACGATGCCGCGTGTCTCAGTTCCAAGCTTCGATCTGATGGCGCTGCGGGCAGCGACGGCGAACGCGCAAGACCGAGCTCGCCATGAGGACCCTTGGGCATGGCGCCGTCCTTGTCGTGCAGGTTCGGGAGCAGCAACACCAGTGGAATCGCCAGCGGTCCGAGGATGACAGCGGAAATCCATGCCCAAGTCTTGAAGCTGCGTCCGCGACGTTCCGCAATTCGACCGCTGAGATAGACCCAGTAGGTCGAGACCACCACCAGCGATGCCCAGTAGATGATGTCCATGGCGCAAACTCCGATGCTGGCTTGCGCTGAGCTTAGCATGGAGCTGGTCGCGCCGCGACCGAGCGTCAAGAGCCCCGCTCAATCTCAAGACCCAAGATACCGTCGAACAGGCTGTGGAATCCCGGCGGCAGCGATGCCGACGCCAGGGTTGACGTAGCATAGGGGGGTACCCTATTATGGCCACATGGCCCATACCCTCCGTGAGAAGAAGAAGCTGCTCGCCCGCGTCGGCCGCATCCGAGGCCAGGTGGAAGCGATCGAACGGGCGCTGACCGAGGAGGCCGACTGCGAGCGCATCATGCACATGATCGCCGGCATTCGCGGCGGCGTCGCCGGCCTGATGGCCGAGGTGGTCGAAGACCACATTCGCACCCATCTGGTCGACCCGCAGAAGAATCCGGGCGCGCTCAACGCCGAGGCGGCCGATCAGCTGATCGAAGTGGTCCACACCTACCTGAAGTGAAGGCACGCGATGACAGACGCCGAAACGAGCTTTCAGCTAGCGCCGCACGACCATTTTTTTCTCGGCAAGGACCACGACAGGGCGGAGCGGCGGACCTGGGCGGTCATCATGCTGTGCAGCATCATGATGGTCGCCGAAATCATCGGTGGCGCTCTGTTCGGCTCGTTGGCGCTGGTTGCCGACGGATTGCACATGTCGACCCATGCCGGGGCGCTGCTGCTGGCCGCACTGGCCTACAGCTACGCCCGCAAATATGCCGATGATCGCAGCTTCACCTTCGGCACCGGCAAGTTCGGCGACCTTGCCGGATATACCAGCGCCGTCGTCCTGGCGATGATCGCGCTGTTGATCGGCTATGAGGCGGTATCGCGCCTGCTCACCCCCGTTGCGATCAGCTTCAACGAAGCGATCCCGATTGCCGTGCTTGGCCTGGCGGTCAATATCGCCAGCGCGTGGCTGTTGTCCGGCGGCCATCAACATGGCCAGGGACATGTTCACACCCACGGTCATGGGCAGGACCACTCTCACGGCGAGCAGCCGCGTCGCATCGAACTGGGCAGCGGGACTGTCGACGTCGAGGTGTTCGAGGACAACGTGCCGCCCCGCTTCCGCGTCAGGGCCGACGCAGGATTGCGGCTCGCGGCCTCCGCGGTCAGCATCGAGACTACACGTCCGGACGGCCGCCGCCAGATGTTCACGTTCGAGGATCGCGGCTCATATCTGGAGTCGCGCGACGAAATTCCCGAGCCGCACGCCTTCCTCGCCAGGGTCTGCCTGGTGCAGGCAGGCCAGCAGCATCAGCGCGAACTGGCGTTCGAGGAGCACGATCATGACGCGGCCCGTGGCGCGCATCACCGCGACAACAACATGCGGGCCGCCGTCGTCCATGTCGTGGCCGACGCGGCCGTTTCCGTTCTGGTGATCGTCGGGCTGTTGCTGGCGCGTGGATTCGGCTGGCTGTGGATGGACCCGGCGGCCGGCCTGATCGGCGCGCTGGTCATCGCCAACTGGTCGATCGGTTTGCTGCGCGATACCGGCGGCATCCTGCTCGATCGGACACCGGACCCGCGCATGGCGGAAAAGGTCCGTACCGCGATCGAACGCGAGGGCGACCGGGTCACCGACCTGCATCTTTGGCGCCTCGGGCCAGGGCATCTCGGCGCCATCGTCTCGGTGGCAACCTCCAAGGCGCGGGAGGCCGCCCACTACCGGAAGCTGTTGGCCGGATTCGCCGACCTGTCGCATGTCACCGTCGAGGTCCAGCACTCGCTTTCGGCAACCGGCTGATTCGACCAGCGCTTCGGCAACAGTCGCATCGCTCCGGAGCCGGCCGATGTCATCAGACTGTGTTGCACGCATGTCACTCGACAATGTCATCTATCGGTCATGGCGGCGCCGGTCGTTGCAATTGCGAATTACTTGCAATAATGCTCGGAAGCATATCGCACCTCCCTTTGGTCCGGCGTTTGCCCGCGATCATCGGCAAATCCGAACGGGATGCAGGCGGAGTAAACGAGGGCGAGTGGTGAAGAGAATTTGCGCATGGGGGGGCGGCACCGCAGTCTTGCTTGCGACCTGTTCCCTGGCGTTCGCGGATGACCTGCCAAGCCTTCCGGTCAAGGCGCCTGTGGCCAACGTCGCCAAGCCGGTGCCGGAAGCGAATGGGTTCGATTGGAACGGCTGGTACGTCGGCGCCAATTTCGGGCTGATCAAGGGCGCTTCGAACTGGTCCGCGACGCCACGCGGAGCCGGTGCCCCTGTCTTGAACGGATCCTTCAATCTTCCGTTCAATTTCGATTTCATGGCCGGGACCGGCAGCTACGCCTTGGGAGTGCAGGGCGGCTATAACTACGTTTTCCCCTCGCGCGTGATGCTGGGTTTCGAGGCCGACGTCAGTGCTCCGAATTCGGACGTGCTGGTGCCCTATGCGGTGCGTGGCAGTCAGACCGTGACGTCGCCCTTGACCGGCGAGGTAAGCTACGGCGAAGCCGTCATTCAATACGGCAGCGCCCGGGCTCGTGTCGGCTATGCGTTTGACCATTTTCTGCTCTATGGCACCGGCGGCCTGGCCTGGACCTACGACCAGGTGACGCGGACCCAGCTTGCCGGAAATTCGTTCGGCGGACTGGCAACGCCGGGCACCGTGGACACCAGGCTGTTGTGGCGGCTCGGGTGGGCGGCGGGCATCGGGGTGGAAATCCCGATCGCCGGCAACTGGACCGCAAGGGCCGAATATCTGTCGACCGGATTTGGCGGCAAGAACGTGACGTTCTCGACCGCCATGGAGGGATATGAATCTGACCTCGCCATGCAAAGCATCCGGCTCGGCGTGAACTACCGGATCGGGGATGACAGTCACGTTTCGGATTTCCTGATCAAGGGGCCGTCGGCTCTGGAAACCGACCTGTTCGCGATCCACACCCAGTCCACCTATGTCAACCAGTATGACCCGCCGTTTCGGGCACCCTACAGCGGGACCAACAGCCTCGCACCCAATATCGGCCGCGAGACCACCGACTTCACCGTGTTCGCGGGAATGAGGCTCTGGCAAGGCGCCGAGGCGTGGGTCAATCCGGAAATCGATCAGGGCTTTGGACTGAGCGGATCGGTCGGCGTTGCCGGCTTTCCCAGCGGCGAGGCCTACAAGGTCGGCGCGGATTATCCGTATACGCGACTGCAGCGGGCGTTTCTGCGACAGACCATCGACCTCGGCGGCGACGTCCAGAAAGTCGATGCCGGGCAGAACCAGTTTTCCGGAACGCAAACCTCGGATCGGCTGGTGTTCACCATCGGGAAATTCAGCGCGGTGGACGTCTTCGACAACAACAAATACGCCCATGATCCGCGCGGCGATTTCCTCAACTGGACCGTGCTCGACACCGGAACGTTCGATTATGCCGCAGATGCATGGGCCTATACGGTCGGCGCCGCCGCCGAATGGTATCAAGGACCCTGGACCCTGCGCGCGGGCCTGTTCGACATGTCGATCGCTCCGAACACCACGGCGCTGGACCCGACGTTCGGCCAGTTCCAGTGGATCGGCGAAATCGAACGTCGCTATACGATCTGGGACCAACCCGGCAAACTGGCGATTACCGGATTTCTGACTCGCGGACGGATGGGAAGCTTCGAGGACGCCATCCAACTGGCCGCCCTGACGGGAGGCCCCGCCAGCACCGCGGCCGTGCGAACCTATACCAGCCGCGGCGGCATCAGCATGAATCTGGAGCAGCAACTCGTGACCAATGTCGGCCTGTTCGTTCGTGCCGGCCTCGCCAATGGCGATATCGAACCCTATGAATTCACCGACGTCGACCGCACCGTCGCGGCCGGCCTCTCGGTGTCGGGAAAGCAATGGGGGCGGGATGAAGACACCTTCGGTTTTGCCGGCGTCATCAATGGAATTTCTCCCGAGCACGAGGCCTATCTGAATGCCGGCGGGCTCGGGATTCTGGTCGGCGACGGCATGCTGCCAAATCCCGGCAACGAGAAGATCCTCGAGACCTATTACAGCTTTCCGGTGTTCTGGTCGAAAATCACGCTCGATTATCAGTTCATCGTCAACCCGGCCTACAATCGCGACCGCGGTCCTGTTTCCGTGCTCGGCTTTCGCCTGCATACGCAATATTAGCGCTTCCGATGGGCCCGGAGCCCAGCAGAATGCGTCTCAAAAACCACTGGTGTCCGAGGATGGCTTCTGCAATGAAAATTCCGCCTGGGTGCCCGCCTCGGGGAATTGTCGCTGTTTTGCGCTCGCGGCCTGTCGATCAAGGGCAGCTCCCGGCGGCGGCCCGGCGACACCATCGGCCTCGGCGGCACGATCAATGGTCGGTCCGAGGCCAACCGGGACTTCCTCGCTGCCGGCGGCCGCGGCCCGCTGATCGGCGACGGCAAGCTCGATTGCCGCCCCGAGCAGATTCTGGAAGCCTATTACGCCTATGCGATTGACAGGAATTTTACGCTTACCCCCGACTATCAACTGTTCGTAAACCCCGCCTATAACGCCGACCGTGGACCTGTCTCCATCTTCTCTGGCCGTTTGCACGGCGAATTCTAGACAAGGCGGCTCTGATGACCCTTTTGGATTTTCGCCCGGCGGCGCTGGGGCAGGCGCTACGGCCCAACATCTGGGACGCCGTCGCATTGATCCTGGTGATCGGCGCCATGGTGCTGATCGTATACGGTGGCGAGCAGACCACGGCGCCGTTGTCGGCGCTCGAGGTCGCGCCGGTGTCGCTCGATCCGACCAATCTTCCGGCCTATGCGCTGCGAACCACGATGCGGATGCTGCTGGCGATCGTCTGCTCGATCGTCTTCACCTTCGGCTACGCCGCGCTTGCCGCCAAGAGCCGGCGCGCCGAGATGGTGCTGATCCCGCTGCTCGATATCCTGCAGTCGGTGCCGATCCTCGGCTTTCTGACCTTCACCGTCGTGTTCTTCATGAACTTGTTTCCCGGCCGCGTGATCGGCGCCGAGCTCGCTTGCGTGTTCGCGATCTTCACCAGCCAGGCCTGGAACATGACGTTCAGCCTGTACCAGTCGATCCGCAACGTGCCGAAGGACCTCGAAGAAGCCTCCTTGAGCTTTCACCTGAGCGGATGGCAGCGGTTCTGGCGCCTCGACGTGCCGTTCGCAATGCCGGGCCTGATCTGGAACACGATGATGTCGATGTCCGGCGGCTGGTTCTTCGTGGTGGCATCGGAAGCGATCACCGTCGGCAACACCACGGTCACGCTGCCCGGCATCGGCTCTTACGTCGCACTGGCCATACAGAAGCAGAACCTGCCCGCGATCGGTTATGCGATTTTGACCATGCTTCTTGTCATCATCGCCTATGACCAGTTGCTGTTTCGGCCGGTGGTGGCCTGGGCCGACAAATTCCGGTTCGAGCAGACCGCCTCGGCGACGGCACCGGAATCCTGGATGCTCGATCTGTTTCGGCGGACCCGCGCGCTGCGTGCGCTGTCCTTGCCGTTCTCGGCCTTCAACAAGGTGGTCTCGAACATGCATATCGCGCTGCCCGGCGCATTGAAGATGACCCAGAAAATAAAAGGCCCGCCATCGCGCCTGGTCGATGCCCTCTGGCTTGCGATCGTCGTCGCCAGCACCAGCGCGGCGGCATGGCAGGCCTATGAATACCTGTCGGTTACGTTGGGCCTGTCCGACGTCTTCAGCGCCATCGGCTACGGCCTGGTCACGCTGTTGCGCGTCATGGTGCTGATTGCGTGTGCGACGCTGATCTGGGTGCCGGTCGGGGTCTGGATCGGACTGCGGCCGAAGCTCGCCGAGCGCATCCAGCCGCTGGCGCAGTTCCTGGCGGCGTTCCCGGCCAATCTCGCATTCCCGGTGTTCGTGGTGGTGATCGTACGCTACGGCCTGAATGCCAATGTCTGGCTCAGCCCGCTGATGATTCTGGGAACCCAGTGGTACATCCTGTTCAACGTGATCGCGGGCGCCAGCGCCTTCCCGACCGACCTGCGAGAGGCCGCCGGCAGCTTCCACCTCAAGGGATGGCGGTGGTGGATCAAGGTCATCCTGCCCGGTATTTTTCCCTACTACATCACCGGCGCCATCACTGCGTCCGGTGGGTCATGGAACGCTTCCATCGTCGCCGAAGTCGCCAGCTGGGGCGACACCCATCTGACGGCCACGGGCCTCGGCGCCTATATTGCGACCGCGACCGAAGCCGGAGACTTCCCCCGGGTGGTTCTCGGCATCGCCATCATGTGCATCCTGGTAACGCTTTTCAACCGGCTGCTCTGGAGGCCGCTTTACGCCTTCGGAGAGCGTCGTCTTCGCCTCGGCTGACCAAGGGGAAACTCATGCTCGATATCATCAACCAGTCCAGCCTGCTCGACATCCGCGGTGTCTGCCGTTCGTTTCCGAAAGGCAGCGGCGAGGATCTGCTGGTGCTCGAGAAGGTGGATCTGACGATCCGCGCCGGCGAGATTGTCGGCCTGCTCGGCCGGTCCGGCTCCGGCAAATCGACGCTGCTGCGCATCATTGCCGGCCTGATTGCGCCATCCTCGGGCGACGCCAAATGCCGTGGCGAAACCATCGTCGGGCCGCCGAACGGCGTCGCCATGGTATTTCAATCCTTCGCACTGTTCCCGTGGCTCACCGTCCTGCAGAACGTCGAATTGGGCCTGGAGGCACTCGGCATCGAGAGCGCCGAGCGCCGCACCCGGGCGCTGGCGGCGATCGACCTGATCGGTCTCGATGGTTTCGAATCGGCTTATCCCAAGGAGCTGTCGGGCGGCATGCGGCAGCGCGTCGGCTTTGCGCGGGCCCTGGTCGTGCATCCCGACCTGCTTTTGATGGACGAGCCGTTTTCAGCGCTCGATGTGCTGACCGCCGAGACACTCCGCACCGACCTGATCGACCTGTGGATCGAAGGCCGGCTGCCGATCAAGTCAGTGCTGATGGTGACGCACAACATCGAAGAGGCGGTGCTGATGTGCGACCGCATCCTGGTATTTTCCTCCAATCCCGGTCGCGTCGCCGCCGAGATCAAGGTGGAGCTGCCGCACCCGCGCAACCGTCTCGATCCGACGTTCCGCCAGCTGGTCGACAGCATCTATGCCCGCATGACCCAGCGCGCCGAGGCCCGCACGCCCGCCATCGAAGGCATTCAGGGTACCGGCGTCGGAATGGTCCTCAATCACGTCTCGTCCAACGTGCTTTCCGGCCTGATCGAAACGCTCGCCGGGCCGCCCTATAACGGGCACGCCGATTTGCCGGTGCTGGCCAACAGCCTGCAGCTCGAAGCCGACGAGATATTCCACCTCGGCGAGGCGCTGCAATTGCTGCGCTTCGCGCAATTGAGCGAGGGCGATCTGATGCTGACGGATTCCGGCATGCGCTTCGCTCACCTCGAAACCGACGCCCGCAAGAAGCTGTTCGCCGAACATCTCATCAACTATGTTCCGGTGATGGGCCTGATCCGCCGCGTGCTCGATGAGCGGCCCTCGCACACTGCCCCCGAGGCGCGCTTCCGCAACGAGCTCGAGGATTACATGTCGGAGGAATCCGCGGATGAAACCCTGAAGACGATCGTGTCCTGGGCCCGCTATGCCGAGCTGTTCGCCTATGATGAACAGTCGGAATTGTTCAGCCTCGAAAACCCGCATTGACGCCGTTCGTCCGGGCGACTTCCGCAACGACGCCGGCGGCAGCCTAACCGGCGGCGGAGAATGTCTCCGCCCGCGCCATCGACCAGGCTTCGCGAAAGCGCGGATCGCTGGTGCCGTCGATCAGCTCGCCCGGGCGAAGCGACGGATAGAGTCGCGCGAACGAGCGCACCTCGGTGGTGGATGTACGCTGCGAGAAATGGATCGGCCGCATCTGTTGCGGATGCTCGAGCCCCGCGGCGGCGATCAGTTCGGCCAGCGCGTGCAAGGTGGCGTGGTGATAATTGTAGACCCGCTCGGCCTTGTGCGGCACCACCAGCGCCCGATTGCGCGAGGGGTCCTGGCTGGTGACCCCGGTCGGACAGCGGTCGGTGTGGCAACTCAGCGACTGGATGCAGCCCAGTGAAAACATGAAGCCCCGCGCCGAGTTGCACCAGTCAGCGCCGATCGCCATGGCGCGCGCCATGTCAAAGGCGGTGGCTATCTTTCCGGCGGCGCCGATCCGGATCCGATCGCGCGCATTGATGCCTACCAGCGCGTTGTGCACGAAATTGACCCCCTCGCGCATCGGCATGCCGAGATGATCCATGAATTCCAGCGGAGCGGCCCCGGTGCCGCCCTCATTGCCGTCGACCACGATGAAATCGGGATAGATTCCGGTCTGGATCATCGCCTTGCAGATCGCCAGAAACTCCCAGGGATGGCCGATGCACAGCTTGAATCCGGCGGGCTTGCCGCCGGACAGCCGCCGCATCTCTCCGATGAAGGCCATCATTTGCAGCGGGGTCGAAAAGGCCTTGTGCGACGCCGGCGAGATGCAGTCCTCGTCCATGGCAACGCCCCTGATCCGGGAAATCTCTTCCGATACCTTCGCCGCCGGCAGCACCCCGCCATGTCCGGGCTTGGCGCCCTGGCTGACCTTGAGTTCGACCATCTTGATCTGATCGTCGGCCGCGACGCGCGCGAATTCTTCCGGATTGAACGAGCCATCGCGGTTGCGGCAACCGAAATATCCGGAGCCGATTTCCCAGATCAGATCGCCGCCGTTCTCGCGATGGTACGGACTGACGCCGCCCTCGCCGGTATCATGCGCAAAACCGCCCTTTTTGGCACCTGCGTTCAGCGCGCGTACCGCGTTGGGGCTGAGCGCGCCAAAGCTCATCGCCGAAATATTGAACACCGATGCCGAATACGGCTTGCTGCAATCCGGTCCGCCGATGGTGACGCGGAATTTCTCGTCGGCATGAGGTTTTGGCGCGACCGAATGGTGCATCCATTCATAGCCCTCGCGATAGACATCCTCCTGGGTGCCGAACGGCCGCTTGTCGAGCACCATCTTGGCGCGCTGATAGATCACGGCGCGGGTGTCGCGGCTGAACGGCATGCCGTCCTTCTCGCTCTCGAAGAAGTACTGCCGCATCTCCGGCCTGATCTCCTCCAGCAGGAACCGGATATGCGCCGATATCGGATAGTTTCGCAGCACCGCGTGACTCTTCTGCAGCAGATCGCGAACGCCGAGCAAGGTGAGCGCCGCGAAAATCAACATCGGGATCAGCACCAGATCGAACGCCTTGTGATCGACGATCCCGATTCCGAGAAGCAATGCGGTGACAACGCCGCAAATCGTCAGCACGATGAAGCGTGGCGAGAACGGAAGCAGCAGCGTTTCCATGAGACCCCTCGGGCAGATTCCGCCGAATTCCTGCCGGCAGACGAAAGCCTGACCGACCTATCCGAACCAGCTGTACACGATATCCGGCGTACCGGTCATGGATATGACAGATGGCGGCCGCGAGGCTAGCCAATCGGGCGGGGCCGAATCAATCGGCCCGGGGGCAAGCGTGACTGCGACCGGGGCTTTCTTTTTGCAGTGCAGCGTGCCTGGTTGGCGAAGGGTTCAATGACTGTGCGGGCGCATTGCGTCGGGAATCCCGCCTTTCTCCAGGCCGTTTCGTGCCAGCCATGTATCGGTGCTGCGGACGGCGCGCTCGATATGCTCGGTGGTCCGCGAGAAATCATAGGGCGATCCAACGAGCGGACAGAGCGGCGGCACCACGAAATACTCGACATCGGGGGCGAGACTTTCCAGTTCGCTGACCAATTGCCGCGCGATCAGCAGCGTCAGCGCATGCAGGGCGTTGGCGACCGCGCCGGTCGGCGGCGTCTGCGTTGCGCAGGCGTAGCCGGTCGGCAGGATGATCAGCCGGTTCGCACCCTTGGCCACTGCGACCCTGATCGGCGTGTTGCTCGATATCGCGCCGTCGGCGAGATAGAAATCCTTGTATCGAACCGGTGCGAATGCGCCGGGGATCGCGGTCGAAGCGATGATCGCCTGGGCGGCCGGCCCTTCCGACAGCACCACGCTGTCGCCGGTGACAAGATCGGTGGTGACGATATGAACCGGCAGCTTGGCATCCTGCAGATTGCGATAGGGCAGATAGTCGTCGATCAGCTTCTCGATCCCGTCATGCGGAATCAGGAAGTCGCGGCGCCAGAGAAATCCCAGCAGGGTCCGCCAGGTGACCGGGAAGACGTCATGTCGCGTCAATCCCCGCCAGATGGTCTCCAGCTGCAGCATGCCCCTGAGCGTCGGATCGCCGGCATAATAGGCGCCGTTCAGGGCACCAACGCTGGAGCCGACCACCATATCCGCGGAAATTCCATGGGCGGCCAGCGAATGCATCATGCCCACCTGGATGGCGCCAAGACTGCCGCCGCCAGCGAGCACAAAGGCGGTTCTGGTCCGGCCGGCAGGGTTGGATACGGACAAGGCCTCGGTCGCTCCCGGTGTCGACGCGCTGACAAGGTCGCGCGACGTTCGGCCGCCTTATAGCAGCCAAAATCCGGACTGCGCCATCAACAATGCTTGTTGCTAAAGCGAGGTTCGCTGTGCCACGGATGCTGCACCGCATCCGGGATATCAAGCTTTAGTGTTCGAACCACAGACCGCCGGATACCGCATGCAGAGCCCAGGACAATTTCGATCGGGAAAGCCGAGTGGCTATCCGGACCAATCGGTCTATGCGGAATTCGCCTGCGCCGAATTTGGTCTTTCGTTTCGCGACATCGACGGCGGCAGCGGGCTGGTGTTCGGCGTCGCCTCGCGCGACAAGACCGTTCATTTCGGCGCCGGGCGATGTTCGTGGTACCCGCAAAACAACGCCACCGCCGCAACGCTGGCCTCGGACAAATATTTCACCAACGTCATCCTAGAAGGCGCCGGCGTTCCGACCCTCGGGGGCCAGTATTTCTTCCTGCACGACCGGCATCGCGCCAGCCGCGCGGCCGGGCACGAGCGCGAGGACGCGTTGCAGCATTTTCAGAAACTGGGCGGAGCGGCCTTCGTCAAGCCACTGCTCGGCTCGCGCGGCGATTTCGCCGTGGCCGTTCACGACGAAGCCACGCTGGTTCGCTACCTCGGCGAGGTTTCGCAATATTACGACTCGATCTTGGTCCAGCCGATCGTGGCCGGCATCGAAAGCCGGATTTTTCTGCTCGACGACGAGGTCGTCTATGCCGCGCGCAAATATCCGCCCTACCTGGCGGGTGACGGCGTGCGCCCGATCCGCGATCTGCTCGCCACGCATAACGCGGGCTTGCGATCCCGCGGCCTGTCACCGGTGGCCGTCGCGCACGACGTGCCGCTGGACGCGGTGCCAGCCGAGGGCGAGCGTTGCGAACTTGCGGGGCGAATGAATCTCAGCGCCGGCGGGACCATGGTGCTTGAGGCCACCCCTTCGCCGGCCGCGGCGAACCTGGCGAGAAGGGCAGCCACCGCGCTCGGCCTTCGCGTGGCCGGCGTCGATCTGTTTACCGGCATTGGCGGAGATCCGGCTGCGGCTGCGGTCATCGAGGTGAACTCCAACCCCTCGATCCGGCTGCTGGAGCAGTCCGGCCGCGGCGATCTCATCCTCAAGATCTGGCGGCACACATTTTCCGCCCTGGGGTTGCTCGGTGTTTGATCTTCCAAAATATGGTGACGGCGTCTGCCTGGCCCGAATGGCGGAGTTGCTCGACGCCGTGGCTGTGGACCGCAGCTGGCTGTCCCGGATCTCGGTCGTCGTCACCGGGTCCAACGGCAAAGGCAGCACGGCGGCGCTGTGCGCCGGCATCGCTCGCGCCCACGGCTTGCGCACCGGGCTCTTCACCTCGCCGCACCTGCGCGTCTTCAACGAACGAGTCCAGATCGATGGCGTGCCGATCGAGGATGATGCCCTGGTGCGCCTGGTGCGGCAGGTGGAAACCGCGATATCAGCCATCTCGCTGCGGCGGCAGCAACGGTTTGGTGCCTTCGAGGCGCTGTTCGCGCTGGCCTGCCTGCATTTTCAGGAGCGACAATGCGATTTCGCGGTGTTCGAGGCCGGCATCGGCGGCCGCTATGATCCGGTACGCCTGGTCGGCGCAGGCGTCGCCTGCGTGACCTCGGTCGACTACGAGCATGTCGAACTGCTCGGCAATTCCCTGGAGTTGATCGCATCCGACAAGAGCGACGCCTGCGCCGCCGGCGGCAGCATCGTCTACGGCGAAAATTGCCGGAGCCTGCGGCCGCACCTGGTCGAATATAACCGGTATCGCGACATCACCTCGCTGTTTGTCCGCGACCAGGTCGGAATTGCCGGCGAGTCCCTCTCGGCCACCCCGCAGCGCTTCGATTTCCGGTTCGAAGGCTGCGATTTCCGGGGCCTCGAAACCGGCCTGCCGGGAGCCTTTCAATTCAACAACGCCGCCATCGCGATCACCTTGCTGCTGTTATGGCTGCGCCAGGCGCGGCCGCAGGATACGCCAGCCGGGATCGAAACCGCGGTGAGATCGGGGCTGCGCGATGCGCGCTGGCCCGGCCGGCTCGAGGTGATTCGGCAGCATCCGTTGACCGTGATCGATGTCGGCCATACGCCCGACGGCATCCGGCAATCGCTCGCCAGCCTCAAGGCGATCCATGGCGCCGATGGCTGGATTCTGGTGGCCGGCGTTTCCTTCGACAAGAAGGCCGAGGAGATCGTCGGTTTGCTGGCGCCGTCATTCGACACCATCATCTGCACGGCCGCGCATCACAAGGGCGCAACCGCGGCGACCATCGCCGCGGCGGCGCGCAGGTCCAATCCGCGGGCGGTCGTTCATATCGCGGCTTCGATCGAGGAAGCCGTTCATCTCAGCGCATCGCTCGCCGCGTCGGGCGATCGGAAAATATACGTCGCCGGCGGATTGTTTCTTGCCGTTGAATATGCGGTCGCGGCGCAAGGCGGCCTTGCGCAGGATCTGAAATTTTTCTGATGCCTCGACAGGCACTTCCGTGCGTTAATGATCGGTTAACCATTCCGAGCTGATGGTTCCGCCGAGCAGGGAGCATCGCATGACCGACATATCATCCGTGGCCTCATCGGCAGCCGCCTACGTCACCAAGCAGACCTCCGATCTGGGCAAGGCCGCGAGCTCGGCAACCTCGAGCTTTACCGACGCCTTGTCCAAGGCCCAATCGGCCATTGCAGGCCGACCCAAAACCGGCTTCACCAGCGGCCCGACCTATGAGGCCGGCACCATCGCCGGTAAAACCAAGGCGGCTTTCGCCAGCACCATCAACGCGGCCAAGTCGGCGCTCAGCATCAAGCCCTGACGGACGGCCGGGAACGATTCGCGAGCCATGCTCGCGCCTTGCGTCGAGGTCTGCCTCCGCCGCAATCGAGGCAGAAGCGACACGCGCCAGCTATCCAGCGCCGTCAAAAAGTGCGATGAGATGCAATGGAATCTGGGCGAGAACTCGTCGATCTTACAGATTTGTAACGAGACAAAACCGGCCAACCCCGTCAGCAATATCGCCGACGCGATCGGTCCACGCGAAGGCCCGGTCCCGCGGCGAGGCGACGAACCCCGTCAGGATGGCGCCATTGCGGCATGCTTTCCAGGACCACGGCAGCACCAATGGAGGTAGTGTGAAGATGAAAACGTCCAGGCGCTCTCGAATCGTGTTTCCGCTGGTATCGATTCTCTCGGTGCTGGCGCTGTCGGCGCAGGCGCAGGAACCCAACCATCCTCCTGTCAAAGGCGCTCCGGGCAGGCCGGGAGTGCAGGCGGTCCACCCGGGACCCGGACATCCGGGACCGGTGCCGGGCCGAGGTCCGCAGGCCGGTCACTTCGCACGGGGACCATTGCCGTCGCACAATTTCGGCGGCCATGCCTATCACGGCCGCCTCGCCTGGGAAGGCGGACGCTGGCATCATGAAATGCGCAACGGACGCGACGGCTGGTGGTGGGATGTCGGCGGCGCCTGGTATTTCTATCCGCAGCCGATGGAGGGGCCGCCCGCCTATGTTTCCGACGTCGAGGTGGTCGACGAAGATGCCGGTCCGGATGGGCCGCCCGTCGCCGATGGCTACTATCCGCCGCCGCCAGGAGGCTACCCGCCGCCGCCCGTGGCCTATGCACCACCGCCTCCGCCGCCCCCACCGGACCCCGCCGCCAGCGCGGTCGGCGGCGCCGTCGTAGGCGGCCTGCTTGGCGGCCTGTTGACCGGCCGGCCGGTTGGTGCCGCGATCGGTGCGATCGCCGGCGGCACGACCGGCGCGATCGTCGGGGCGCAGGCCGCGCAGCGGCCCGGTTACTATTTGTCCCAGGGCGTCTGCTATTACAAGTATCCGTCCGGCCAGTACGTGCAGGTCGATCCGCGCAGCTGCTACTGAATCGGCTGCATCTTGCGAGGGCCGGAATCGTCCGAAGGGCGGTTCTGGCGGCCTGGCGCAAGCAAACCGCCTCACGCGCGTCAGCTTTGGCTCCGCCGACGCCGCTCCGCCGTCATTCTACTCGCTGCTCCCTTCGCCATCGCCCAGCGCCTTGAAGGTGTCCTCGAGCTGCGGCGCGCTTGCCATCATCCGGCGTATCGCCCGCGCCGATCAATGGCCGGCCATGACCGGGATCTCGCCCGGGATCATGGTCGGCGGCACCACGTCATCGGGACCGAGCGCGTGCTCGGGCGCCAGTTCGCCTTCCCACTTCGCCACCACCGAGGTGGCGAGCGAGTTGCCGATCACATTGGTGGCGCTGCGTCCCATGTCGAGGAAGGTATCGATCCCCATGATCATCAACAGGCCGGCCTCCGGAATGCCGAACTGGCCGAGCGTCGAGGCGATCACCACCAATGAGGCGCGGGGAACGCCGGCGACCCCTTTCGAGGTGATCATCAATGTCGCGAGCATCGCGAACTGGGTGCCGAGCGACATCTCGATGCGGTAGGTCTGGGCGATGAAAATGCTGGCAAATGTGCAATACATCATGGTGCCGTCGAGATTGAACGAATAGCCGAGCGGCAGCACGAAGCTCGAGATTCGCGACGAGGCGCCGAAGCGGTTGAGGCCCTCGAGCGTCTTCGGATAGGCGGCCTCCGAACTCGCGGTCGAGAACGCGATCATCAGCGGTTCGCGGATCAGCCGCAGCAAGTGCCCGTATCTCGGTCCGATCACCACGAAACCGACGATGACGAGAATGCCCCACAGCAGCATCAGCGAGAGATAGAATCCGCCCATGAAGACGACCAGCTTCCACAGCACGCCGAGGCCGTTCTTCGACACCGTCGCCATGATCGCCGCCCAGACCGCGATCGGCGCGAAATTCATCACATAGCTCGTGACCTTCAGCATGATGTGGCCGAGGTCGTCGATCAGCGAAAGCATCTGCCTGGAGCGCTCCGGCATCGCGCCCAGCGCGACCGAGAAGAACACCGCGAAAACCACGATCTGCAGGATCTCGTTCTGCGCCATGGCGTCGGCGATCGAGGTCGGAACCAGGTGGGTGAGGAATTTTTCCAGCGAGAACGCCGATACCGGCAGCCCGGTCGACTGCGCCTTGTCCGGCAGGGTGCCGGGGAAATTGGCCCCCGGCTGCAGCAGATTGACCATCACCAGGCCGAGCAGGAGCGACACGAACGACGCGCTGACAAACCAGCCCATGGTCTTGGCGAAGATCCGCCCCAACCGCGCGCCGCCTCCCATATGGGCGATGCCGCCGACCAGGGTGGCGAACACCAGCGGTGCGATGATCATCTTGATCAGGCGCAGGAACAGCATCGCGATCAGGTTCACGTCAGCCGCGATATCCGCCCGGGTGTCCGGCAGATAGTTGAAAACCAGCGCACCCATCGCCACGCCGAGCGCCATCGCGATCAGAATATATTGCGTAAACCTGTTGGACATTTTTTCTTTCCCCGCAAGTTTTCCCGGCGTGACCAAGTCTGGCAGATTCTGGAAGCGGCGCAACACGCCCGGCCGCCCGGGGCGGTTTGCCACAATGTTCCCGTTGTTAAATGCGGGGCTGCCGACTAGCGTCCGGCACAGAGCAAAGACCGTGCCGGCGGGCGATTGACAGGCGCTCTGCTGCATCAAGCACCGATACGCCAACGGAGGGAATACCATGAACGACACCGTCAATCGCCAGGTTTTGCTGGTGGAAAAGCCGGCCGGGAAACTCGGCCCCGAGCATTTCAAAATGTCCAGTTCTGCGATCCCGGAGCCGGCGGATGGCGAGGCATTGCTGCGGGTGCGCTACATTTCGCTCGATGCCGCCAACCGGGCCTGGATGCACGGCGCGACCTATCGCGCGGCGGTCGAGCCCAACACGGTGATGGCCGGCGGCGGCATCGCCGAAGTCGTGTCGTCCAAAGCGCCGGGCCTTGCGCCGGGCGACATCGTGTTCGGCGATACCGGCTGGCAGGATTACGCCGCGGTCGCCGCCAGGCACCTGACCAGAATGCCGAAGGTCGAGCCGATGACGCATCTCCTGAGCGTCTACGGGATCGCCGGCCTCACCGCCTATTTCGGGCTGCTCGATGTCGGCAAGCCGAAAGCCGGCGAGACCGTCGTGGTCTCGGCTGCCGCCGGCTCGGTCGGATCGATCGTAGGCCAGATCGCCAAGATCAAGGGGTGCCGCGTGGTCGGCATTGCCGGCGGCAAGGACAAGTGCAACTGGCTGACATCCGAACTCGGCTTCGACGCCGCGGTCGATTACAAGGACGGCGCTGTATTCAAGGCGCTGAAGGCCGCGGCGCCGAAAGGCATCGATGTCTATTTCGACAATGTCGGCGGCGAGATTCTCGAGGCGTGCCTGGCGCAGATGAACAACCGCGGCCGTATCGCCTGCTGCGGCGCGATCTCGCAATATGACGGCGTGCCATCGGCGCATGGGCCACGCGGCGTGCCCGGCCTGATCGTGGTGAAGCGGCTCATCATGCAGGGTTTCATCGTGATGGACTTCATGGATCAGCGCGAAGAGGCGCTGTCGGATCTGCAATCCTGGGTCGCCTCCGGCAAGCTGAAGGTCAAGGAGGACGTCATCCATGGTCTCGAGAACACGCCAAGGGCGCTGATCGGATTGCTGGCGGGAGAAAACCGCGGCAAGCGGATGATCAGGTTGTGAAGGCGGCTTGATGCCGGCTGCGCAAGCTGGTGCGCGTCAAGAATGAACAAGCAGCTACGTTCCAGGAAGCGTAAAAGAAAGCCCCGCCGGAGCGGGGCTTTCCAGTTTACTTAACGGTTCGTGCCGGAACCGGAACTGTTCGGCGTCAGCGTCGACCCGCTCGGCGAGGAATTCGGCCCCACCGTGCTTCCGGACGGATTCATGTTGGTCGTGCCGGGGTTTGTTCCCGTGCCGCCATATGAGCTGCTGCCGGTGCCCATGCCCGTGGTGCCGGAGCTTCCGCCCATCGAACTCGGCCCGGCGCCGGTCGAACCCGCGGTTCCGCTCGCACCGGCTGCTCCGCTGGCACCGGCGCCCGCACCACCGGCGCCACCGCCCGCTCCGCCACCGCCGCCGCCACCGGCGGCGAAAGCCATGCTGGAACTGACCGCGAGAACTGAAGCCAAAACGATTGTCGTAATTTTCATGGGGTTTTCCTTTCGTTGAATTAAGCGAACGACGGGCGCGCTTGATCGTTCCAGCAAAAGTCGTGTGCCGAGATTAACCTTCCGCGCGGTCGTAATTTATTGCGGCGCCAAAACATGGTTCGTCCGGCGCCTGCGCGCGTTCGCAACTTCTTGATGAGGCGACCTGGAACCGGCAGCTAGCTTGGCTGCGCCGAACACTTCCGGCTTTATCCGAGGCAAGGCGACGGAAAAACTCATGCGCTTGCCTGAGTCCCGCGATGCGAAGATGGCTGCAGCCCGAACCGAAGATTCCCAGCGCCTTCGCGGGGTGAAATGCTCTCGCCGGCAGCGCAGGCTCAAGGCCTCAGCTGGTTGGCTTCGGCCGGCGGGACCGTCTGGTGCCCTGCGGTCTTGCGCTTGCGCGCCGCAAGCCAGTTCTCGAACCGCTGCACCACCACGAAGAACACCGGCACGAACAGCACCGCGAGGCAGGTCGAAGCCAGCATGCCGCTGAAGACGGTGATTCCGATCGATTTGCGCGCGCTGGCGCCGGCGCCGGTGGCGACCACCAGCGGCGCGACGCCGAGGATGAACGCAAACGACGTCATCAGGATCGGCCGAAACCGGGCCCGGGCCGCCTCGACCGCCGATTCCAGCAGCGGCTTGCGCTCGCGGACATGGAGCTCGAGCGCCACCTCGACGATCAGGATGGCGTTCTTGGCCGAGAGCGCGATCAGCAGGATCAATCCGATCTGGGTGTAGAGGTTGTTGTCGATTCGCAGTCCGGTCAGCACCGCCATCGGCCCCAGCAGCGACAGCGGCACCGCCAGGATGACCGCAATCGGCGCATACCAGCTCTCATATTGTCCGGCCAGCACGAGGTAGACGAGCAGCATGGCCAGCCCGAACACGTAGTAGATCTGTCCGCCGACGGCCTTTTCCTGATACGACATCGCCGTCCACTCATAGCCGGTGCCCGGCGGCAAGGTCTTGTCGGCGATCTCTTCCATCAGCGCCATCGACTGGCCGGAGCTGAAGCCCTGGGCCGGCAGGCCGATGATCGTCGATGACGGATAGAGATTGTACAGGCTGATCAGCGAGGGGCCCACCGACGGCGTGATGGTGGCCAGCGTGCCGAGCGGGATCATGTCGCCCTGCTGGTTGCGCACCATCAGTTTTTCAATGTCGCGCGGCGTCAGGCGATACTTCGCGTCGGCCTGGACATAGACCTGGAAGGTGCGGCCGAACTTGGTGAACTGGTTGACATAGGACGCGCCCAGATAGGACGACAGCGTCGAGAATACCTGGTCGGTCGTGACATGCAGGGTCTGGGTCTTGATGCGATCGACCTCGACGTCGAACTGCGGCACCATGGAGCGGAACGGCGAGCTGACGCGCTGCAGCGCGCTTTGCGTCTGGGCACTGGCGACGATGGCGTTGGTGATGGCCTGCAGCTTGCCGAAGTCGGAATTGCCGTCGCGCAGCTCGACCTGCATGGCGAAGCCGGCAGCGTTGCCGATGCCCTGGATCGGCGGCGGCGGGATCACCAGGATTCTCGCCTGCGGAATCGCCGACAGTTTCTGGTTGAGGCCGACGAACAGCGAGCGCAGGTCCTGGCCCGGACCACGCTCGCTCCACTCCTTCAGGATCAGGTAGCCGACGCCGGCATTGGCAAGGCTCGAACTGCTGTCGAGCGCCGAGATGCCGGCAATGCTGATCACCCGTTCGACCCCGGGCGTCTTGCCCGAGATTTCGCTGACCTGCTCGAGTACCTGCTGGGTGCGGTCGAGCGAGGCGCCGTCGGGCAACTGCACCGCGACCAGCAGATAGCCCTGGTCCTCGATCGGAATGAAGCCGGTCGGCACCCGCGACAGGCCATAGAACCCGATGCCGATCAGCACCAGGGCCACGATCACCGACAGATTGCTGTGCGCCACCATGCGGCCGATCAGCCCGGCATAGCGCTTCTCCAGCCGGCCATAGAGCGAATTGAAGCCGCGATAGAACCAGTTGCGCTTTTCCAGCGGCACCGCGGGTCGCAGCCACAGCGCGCATTGCGTCGGTTTCAGCGTCGCCGCGTTGACCGCGCTGAGCAGCGCGGTGGCGGCGATCACCAGCGCGAACTGCGCATACATGCGCCCGGTCAGTCCCGGCAGGAAAGCTGCGGGCAGGAATACCGAGACCAGCACCAGCGTGATGCCGACGATCGGCGCGAACAGCTGATCCATCGCGCTGATCGCGGCATCGTGGCCCGACATGCCCTTTTCGATGTTGTGGGCGGCGCCCTCGACCACGACGATGGCGTCGTCCACCACGATGCCGATCGCGAGCACGATCGCGAACAAGGTCGACAGGTTGATGGTGAAGCCCAGCGCCGCCATCGCGGCGAACGCGCCGATGATGGTCACCGGCACGGTGGTCGCCGGCACCAGCATCGCGCGCCAGTCCTGCAGGAATACCAGGATCACGACCAGAACCAGCAGGCCGGCCTCGATCAGCGTCTTGTAGACCTCCGCGATCGACGCCGCGACGAATTTGGTGGTGTCGAACGGCGTGTCGTATTTGACGTCCGGCGGGAAGCTTTTGGCCAATGCGGCCATCTTCTTGCCGACCGCCTTCTCCACATCCAGCGCATTGGCGCCGGGCGACTGGAAAACGCCGATGCCGGTGGCCGGCTTGTTGTTGAGCGAGAACACCTGGCTGTAGGTCTGGGCTCCCAGCTCGACCGTGCCGACGTCGCGCACCCGTGTGACATCGCCATTGTTGCCGGTCTTGACGATGATGTCGGCGAAGTCCGGCGCGTCGTCGAGCCGTCCGTTGACGTTGATGGTGTACTGGAAGGCCTGGCCGGCCGGCGTCGGCGGCATCCCGACCTGACCGGCGGTGACCTGCTGGCTTTGCTGCTGGATCGCCTGGATGACATCCTGGGGCATCAGCCCGCGCACCTGCAGCTGGTCCGGATCGAGCCAGACCCGCATCGAATACTGGCCGGCGCCGAACACCGTGACGTTGCCGACCCCGGGCAGCCGCGACAGTTCGTCCCGCAGGCTGATGGTGGCGTAGTTGCTGAGGAACAGACTGTCATGGGTGGCGTTCGGGGACGTCAGCGTCACGAACAGCAGAATCGACGTCGACTTCTTCTGCACGGTGACGCCCTGGTTCTGCACCGACTGCGGCAGCGACGACAGCGCGCTCGATACCCGGTTCTGCACCAGCACCTGCGCGAAGTTGAGGTCAGTGCCGATCTTGAAGGTGACGGTCAGGGTGTAGGTGCCGTCGGCGCCGCTGTAGGACTGCATGTAGAGCATGCCCTCGACGCCGTTGACCTGCTGCTCGATCGGCAGCGCCACGGTGTCGATGACGGTCTTGGCGCTGGCGCCGGGATAACGCGTGGTGACCTGCACCGTGGGCGGCACCACGTCGGGATATTGGGCCACGGCGAGGCTGAACAGCGCCACCCCGCCGATCAGGATCATCAGGATCGCGATGACGTTGGAAAGCACCGGACGTTCGATGAAGAATTTCGAAATCATGCCCGGTCCTAGTTTGCCGACGCGGCGGTCGGCTCGATCTTCTGCAGTTGCGGATCGACCTTCTGGCCGGGAATCGCGCGCAGCAGCCCGGCGATCACGACCCGGTCATCGGGCTTCAGACCGCCGTCGATGACGCGCAAATCGCCTTCGCGGGGGCCGATCTGCACCTTGCGCTGTTCGACCACATTGTCGCCGTTGACCACCAGCAGATAACGCCCGGCCTGGTCGCTGCCCAGCGCCGCATCCGGAACCAGCAGCGCCGCCGGCTGCTGCGCGAGCGGCACCCGGACACGGACAAAATATCCCGGCAGCAGCACGCGGTCGGCGTTCGGCAGCACACCGCGCACCGCGAGCGTTCCGGTCGACTGATTGACCGTGGGCGCGGCATAATCGAGCTTGCCCTGGTGCGGATAGCCGGATTCGCTCTGCAGCCCGACCTCGATCGGCACCTGCTTGAGATCGTTCGAGGTCAATCCCTTGCGGATTGATTGCGCGCGAATCCGCAGCACGTCCTGCTCGTTGACGTTGAAGGTCACATAGATCGGATCGAGCTGCACGATGGTGGCAAGCTGGGTCGGCGAAGCGACGCCGACCAGTTCGCCGACCGAGACGAGGTGAGTGCTGACGACGCCGTCGAACGGCGCCACCACGTTGGTATAGCCGTAATTGACCGCGGCGATCCTGGTATTGGCCTGAGCCTGCTGCAGATTGGCCTGGGCGTTGTCGCGCGTTGCGGTGGACTGGTCCAGCGTCGCCTGCGAGACGGCCTGCCTGGCAACCAGATCCGCCTGGCGCTTGTAGTCGGCTTCGGCCTGCTTGAGCGACGCCTGGCTCCCCGCCTCGGCGGCCTGCGCCTGCTCCAGCTTCAGCCGGTAGGTCTCGGGTTCGATCGTGAACAGCGTGGTGCCCTGCTTGACGAAGGCGCCGTCCTGATAGTTGATCGACTGCAGGAAGCCCTGCACCCGCGCCACCAGATCGACGGTGTTGATCGGCGCGGTGTTGCCGGTGGCGTCGAGATACCGGGTGATGGTGCGCTGCACCGGCACGCCGACATCGACCTTGGGCGGCGGCGGCGGCACAAAGCTGTTCTGTTCGCAGCCGCTCAGCGCCGCGAACGCCGCCACCGCAAAAGCCACCCGAAAGACCACGGCAACCCCGTTGCTCGCTGGGACGGTCAGCCTGCTGCCCGCTGGTGAACGCGTCGGCTTCATTCCTATGCCCCGATCGGTCCCGCTGCCTGAGACCTGCTGCCATGCAAGGAGCTTTTTGCAGGTAGGAAGACTTTCCGCAATCCGAGAATAGCAACAATCCGCTTGCGGCGAAACTCGAAAGCGAAAATGATGCCGCCTGCGAAGACATTTATGTCACTGCCTTTGCAACGGTTCACTTACGTTGAAGTGGCGACTCAGGCTAGGACGACGAATTGTCCGCGTGACCGGCCAACAGGGAGCAAGACCATGCGTATCGCCGTGATCGGCGGCGGCCCCGGGGGTCTGTATTTCGCCTATCTCTGGAAAAAACGGCATCCGGACGCCGAGATCGATCTGTTCGAACAGAACGCCGCCGGCGCAACCTGGGGATTCGGGGTGGTGTTCTCCGAGCAGGCGCTTGAATTCCTGCGCGCCGATGACCCCGACACCGTCGACGCCATCGCCCCGCGGATGCAGAGCTGGAACAACATCACCCTGAACCTGCGCGGCGACAGCGTCGAGATCGACGGCGTCGGCTTTTCCTCGATCGGCCGGCTCGATCTGTTGACCATCCTGCAGCAGCGGACGCGCTCGGTCGGGGTTGTCCCGCGATACGACACCGCGGTGGAGTCCGTGGACCGGCTGACCGGTTACGACCTGATCGTCGCGGCGGACGGCCTGAACTCGCTGGTGCGCCGCAGCTTCGAGAGCGATTTCGGCACGTCGGTGTCGTGGTCCGCCAACAAATTCGCCTGGTACGGCACCACCAAGCGGTTCGAGACGCTGTCGCAGACTTTCGTGCAAACCGAGCTCGGCGCGTTCAACGCCCATCATTATCGCTACGCGCCCGGCATGAGCACCTTCCTGGTGGAATGCGACCCCGTGACCTGGCAGGCCTACGGCTTTGCCGACAAGAGCGTCGAACAGTCGCAAGCCATTTGCGAGCAGGTGTTCGCTTCGACGCTCGACGGCCACAAGCTGTTGTCGAACAAATCGGTGTGGCGCAATTTCCCCTGGATCTGGAACCGGCAATGGTGGTCGGGCAACAAGGTGCTGATCGGCGATGCGCTGCATTCGGCGCATTTTTCCATCGGCTCCGGCACCCGGCTCGCCATCGAGGACGCCATCGCGCTGGTCAAGGCGCTGGAGGCGGAGCCGGATATTGGGCTCGGCCTCGCCCGTTACCAGAGCGAGCGCCAGCCGATCGTCAAGAAGCTGGTGGCGGCGGCGCGCGCCAGCGCCGACTGGTACGAACGGTTCCCGGATCATATGCGGCAGGATCTGATGGATTTTTCCTACGGCTATATCACCCGTTCGGGACGGATCGACGATCGGCGGCTGCGCGCGATGTCACCCTTGTTCATGGCGCGCTATGAGGCATCAAGGCGACCATTGCCGACGGTCGCGGGCAAGCCATGACCTCCGTGATCGCCGACCAGGTCCCGCCCGACAGCCCGGGGGCGAAGGAGATCGGCTTTGCCGTAGCGGACCAATACAACGCCAGCCGCATCCTGTTCGACAATCTTGCGAACGGCCGCGGCGACCGCCCGGCACTGATCGGTCCGGCGGGCTCGTGCAGCTATGCCGAACTTTGCGCGCAAGCCTCGCGATGGGGACATGGCCTGATGTCGCTGGGGCTCGACCGCGGCGACCGCGTCCTGATGTTCCTCGACGATACCCCGGCCTATCCGGCGGCGTTTTTCGGCGCGGTTCGCGCCGGCTTCGTGCCGCTGCTGATCAACACCCTGACGCCGCCGGATCTGCTGCAGTTTTACCTCTCGGATTCCGGTGCCCGCGTGGCGGTCGCCGACGCCGAGTTCTGTTCGCGGTTCGATGCGCAGGCCTGCAGGGATACCGCCCTGCGCAGCCTGGTCGTGGTGAACGGCGCAGCCGGCGATCACGCCGTGCCGGAATCCGTGATTGCCGGGCCATGGCTGGCCGGCTTTTCCGCCGATCTCGCCGAGGCCAGGACCGACCGCAACGAAATGGCGTTCTGGATGTATTCGTCGGGCTCCACCGGCCGGCCCAAGGGCATCGTCCATCTGCAGCACGACATGGCCTATAGCGAGGCCGCGTTCGCGCGCGGCGTGCTGCAGCTCAACTCCTCGGACATCTGCTTTTCGGTGCCGAAGATGTTCTTCGCCTACGGCTTCGGCAACTCGATCACCTTTCCGTTCGCCGCCGGCGCGGCGACGCTGCTGCTGCCCGGCCAGCCCAGGCCCGCGGCGATCTTTGCGGCGATCGAGCGGTTCGGGCCTACCGTGTTTTTCGGACTGCCGACGCTCTACACCGCGCTGACCAAGGCGGACGATGCCGCGAAGACGGATTTTTCCTCGTTGCGGATGGCGCTGTCGGCGGCGGAAGTGCTCTCGGTCGAGGTTTTCAATGGCTGGAAGGCGCTGACCGGGATCGAGATCGTCGAGGGGCTCGGCTCCACCGAAGTGCTGCACATCTACCTCTCGAACCGGCCGGACCGCAAAAAGCCGGGCGCGGCCGGCCTTCGCGTCCCCGGCTATGAAATCGCGCTGAGGGACAAGGACGGCCGCGAAGTCGGCGACGACGAGGAAGGCATCCTGTGGGTGCGCGGCGATTCCAACACCCCGCTGTACTGGAACCGGCCGGACAAATCGGCGGAGACCATCCGCGATGGCGGATGGATCTACACCGGCGACCGCTTCGTGCGCGATGCCGAGGGCTTTCATTTCTTCCGCGGCCGCGCCGACGATCTGATCAAAATCTCCGGCCAATGGGTCTATCCGCTCGAGGTCGAACTCTGCCTTGCCGAGCATCCGCAGGTGCGCGAATGCGCGGTGTTCGCCGCCGAATTGCCGGACCGCCGCATGACCCTGAAGGCGGTGGTGGTGATGAACGCCGGCGCGTTCGATGCCGGCGAGGTGACCAAAACGCTGCAGGACTTCGTCAAGGCAAGACTGCTGCCCTACAAATATCCGCGCGAGGTGCGCTTTGTCGACGAACTGCCCAAGACCGGCACCGGCAAGATCGACCGCCAGGCGCTGCTGAGGGTCTAGCGCGGCGCTTTCTCGCTCTTGAAACTGCGGGCAGGGCTGTTGCCGATGACCGATACAAACTCTCAGCGGGGGGACCGATCACCCCTGGCCTCAAAAGTGAAAAACGGGCCTCTGCTCGGGTGCCGAAACGAAAGCCCGCGCCGTATGGGTCCCTGCGTGCGCGGGAACGACTGAAACACAATGCAAAGCGGAAAAAATTCGGGCGCGGATGGCATGGAAATTTCAGATGTGATAGCCCGGCGCTTGCGCGGAGGAGACTCGTCCGCCCCCAGGTTCGCGTCAGTTCGACTTCCTGAAATGCTCGAGCGCGTCTTCGGCGCGCAGCGGCACCCGCGACGCCTCGTTGTTGAGGTCGACCAGCTGGGCGAGCAGCGCCAGCAGCGTCTTGCGATCCTTCGGCGGCAGCGGCTGCAGCATCCGTTGCTGCGCCCGGTCGACCGACGGCAGGATCGCGCGCAACAATGCGCTGCCCTGGCTTGTAACGCGAAGCAGCTTGACCCGCTTGTCGACGGAAGCCGGCCTGCGCTCGATATAATGCTTGGCCTCCAGCCGCTCGATCACATTGCCCAGGGTGGAGCGGTCGAAGGCGATCACCGCGGAGAGCCGGGTGGCATCGATGCCGGGGTGGGTGTGGATCGCGACCAGTGCGGCATATTGCACCGGCGTCAGGTCGTGCGCCCTGCATTCCTCGGCGAAAATCGCCACCGCGATCTGCTGCATGCGGCGAAACAGATAGCCGGGCTTGGTGTAGACGGCATCCATCGTCAGGGGTGCTGATCTATTCGGCATCGGGCTGCCGGTCCGGTGCGGCGTCGGCGAACGCCTGCAGGGTTTTCGCCGCCGCTTCGGCCTGCAACAGCCGTGGAAACGCGGCGAGATCGACCCCGAAGCGCCTTGCATTGGCCAGCTGCGGCACCAGGCAGAGATCGGCGATCGAGGGTGCGGCGCCGAAGCAGAACGGGCCGGGCTCGCCGGCGATCAGCTTCTCGCAGGCCGCCAGCCCTTCGCGGTTGGCCCACGCCGCCCATTCGGTGACCTGCTGCTCGGGCAGGCCGAGCTGCCGCAGCCGGGCCAGCACCTTCAGGTTCTGCACCGGATGGGTGTCGCAGGCGAGCACCATCGCAAAGGCGCGGGCCCTGGCGCGGCGCAGCGGATCCTTCGGCAACAGCGGCGGTTCGGGATGGGTTTCGTCCAGCCATTCGATGATGGCGAGCGACTGGGTCAGGATCTCGCCGGCATCGGCCTGCAAGGTCGGGACCAGGCCCTGCGGGTTGATCGCCAGATAGGCCGGCGCGCACTGCTCGCCCTTGCGCAGATGATGCGGCAGGTGCTCGGCGCTCACCCCCTTCAGGTTCAGCGCGATCCTGACCCGGTAGGACGCGCTGCTGCGGAAATAGCCGTGCAGCTTCATCGGAACCTCCCCTCAAGCCTTGTGGCCGGCCTTTTGCGTCATTGACGCTAGCCACTTTGTAAGTATGCTGTCAATAAATCCAAGCAACAGCACGGGAGGCTCGCCATGGAAGCCGTACAGAAGACGCCGGAGCGCGAGGCGTTTTACCGCAAGATCGACGGCGAGAACCTCTCCGCACTATGGAACGTGATGGGCGACCTGATCACGCCCGAGCCGAGAAGCGGCTGCCGGCCGCACCTGTGGCGGTTCGACGCGATCCGCGACTACATGACCGAAGCCGGCAAACTGATCACCGCCAAGGAAGCCGAGCGGCGGGTGCTGGTGCTGGAAAATCCAGGGCTGCGCGGCCAGTCGAAAATCACCACCTCGCTGTTTGCCGGGGTGCAGATGGTGGTGCCCGGCGACATCGCGCCGGCGCACCGGCACAGCCAGTCGGCGCTGCGGTTCATTCTCGAAGGCAAGGGCGCGTTCACCGCCGTCGACGGCGAACGCACCGAGATGGAGCCCGGCGACTTCGTGATCACGCCGTCGATGACCTGGCACGACCACGGCAACGAGACCACCGAACCGATGTTCTGGCTGGACGGACTGGATATTCCGCTGGTGCAGTTCCTCGATGCGTCGTTCGCCGAAGGATCGAGCGAGGACCGGCAGAAGATCACCCGCCCCGCCGGCGACAGCTTTGCGCGCTACGGCCACAATCTGCTGCCGGTGGACGAGAAGCGAACCTCGAAGACCTCGCCGATCTTCAACTATCCCTACAGCTATACGCGCGAGGCGCTGGAACAGGCGAAAAAGCGCGACCAGTGGGACGCCTGCCACGGCCTGAAGCTGAAATTCACCAATCCGGAAACCGGCGAATTCGCGATGCCCACCATCGGCACCTTCATCCAGCTTTTGCCCAGGGGTTTCGAGACCGCCCGCTACCGGTCCACCGACGCCACGGTATTCGCCGCGATCGAGGGCCGGGGGCGCACGCGGATCGGCGAACAGACTTTCGAATGGGGTCCGCGCGATCTGTTCGTGGTGCCGAGCTGGCAGTGGGTGACCCACGAGGCCGACGCCGATTCGGTGCTGTTCAGTTTTTCCGATCGTCCGGTGCAGCAGAAGCTCGATCTTTTCCGCGAGGACCGCGGCAACGCCTGAGCGGCTGCTCGGGGAAGGCGCAGAGCTATATGACCGGCGTCTCATCCCCGAGCGTGTCGCGGGCCGGCGCCGGGTGATGAGGGCCCAGCGGGACGCGCAGCGTCCGCATGGCAGATTCACTTGTCAAACAGCCAACCATTTCAAGCAGGCCTGGCTCCGGACACGGCTTGTCAGCCTCGCGGCGCGCAGTGTCCGAGCCTTGCCGGTAGTTTGGCGCCTCTTGAAATACCCCGCCCTGATGACGTTCGCTGAACGCCCTTGGAAGCCGGGGATGAGCGGAACAAAGCATGAACCGATTCGGGCAAAGAGTCAAGCCCGCATCTTCGGGTTGCCCGCTGTTTGATGGCTTTCAGCTCCGCCCGCACCCCTGTCCTGCCAAATATCGAAAACAACCCCATGCAAAGTAGCCCGTTACCTCCGGCATGAATGCCTCGACCGCCCCGCGAGACATGAGGCGGCTGGTTGCGCCGCGCGCCCGGCTATGGAATCTGGGGCAATCTCGATCCTCGGCCCTGCGACGGACAACCACGCGATGCGGATATGCATTTTCGGCGCCGGCGCCGTCGGCAGCCATTTGGCGGTGCGGCTGGCGCGGGCCGGGCACGAGGTCTCCTGCGTGATGCGCGGCCCGCACCTCGAAGCCGCGCGGGCCGGAGGCCTGGTGCTCCGGGTCGGCACCGCCGAGTTCGCGGCGCGCGTAAAGGCTTCCGACGATCCGGCGGCGCTGGGGCGGCAGGATGTCGTGATCAGCACCCTGAAGGCCAACGCCTTGAACGGCCTGGTGGCGGGTCTGAAGCCGCTGCTGGGCGACGATACTTCCGTGGTGTTTGCCCAGAACGGCATTCCCTGGTGGTACGACATCGGGCTTCCCGCCGATCACGCGCCACCGCCGGATCTCGGCTTTCTCGATCCCGGCGGCGCCTTGCGGTCGGCGGTGGCCAAACAGCGGATCATCGGCGCGGTGATCTTTTCGGCCAATGCGATCGCGGCCCCCGGCATCGTCGTCAACAATTCCACCGACCGCAACATGCTGCTGGTCGGCGAATGCGACGACCGCGCCACGCCGCGGATCGCGCGGCTGCGCGCCGCGCTTGACGCGGCAGGGATCCAGTCGCCGGCGGGAGAAACCATCCGGCAGGCGATCTGGACCAAGCTGATCGGCAACATGTCGGTCTCGGTGCTGTGCCTGGTCACCGGCCAAACCAGCAAGGCGGCGATGCAGGATCCGGCGCTGCGCGAGGTGGTGCCGCGGCTGCTGGCCGAGGCGCAGGCGATCGGCCAGAGCTGCCTGCCCGGCGTCGCGCGCAACACCCGAGGCGGCGCGCCGCCGGACCACAAGCCATCGCTGCTGCAGGACTACGAACACGGCCGTGCGATGGAAATCGACACCCTGGTCAGGGCGCCGGCCGCCTTTGCCCGCGCCGCCGGGCTGTCGACGCCGATGCTCGACCTGCTGGCCGCGCTCGCCATCCGGAAGGCGCGCGACAAGGGGCTGTGGCGGGGTTGAACAGCAGGGATGCGGAACGGGTCTCTTTGCCTCTCCCCGCTTGCGTCGCAGGCGCGGAGAGGTGAACGGCGTGCATTCACCCCGCGACGACCCTGCCGATCCACGCCGACAGCGCGTCCAGGATCTCGTCCATGACCTGCCGGTCGTTGCGGCCCGAACGCGCCGGCACATGGAAGGAATGATCGGCGCCCTCTATCCGATGCAGTGTTGCCGACGGCCCGAGACCGGCCACGACCGGCGCGATCAGGTTCGGCTCCGCGAGCTTGTCGCTTGTGCCCTGCAGGAACAGCATGGGCACCTGGATGTCGGATAGATGCTCGGCGCGAGCGCTGGACGGCTTGCCGGCGGGATGCAAGGGAAAGCCGAGAAACGCCAGGCCGCGGACGCCGGGCAGCGGCGACTTCGCCTGCGCCTGCGAGGTCATGCGCCCGCCGAACGATTTGCCGCCGGCGATCATGCCGAGGCCGGCGCAGCGCCGGCCGGCTTCCGCCACCGCGGCGCGCACCGCTTCATGCGCGATCGCCGGCGGGTCGGGCCGCCTGCCGGCCTTTTCCATATAGGGAAACTGGTAGCGCAGGCTCGCCACGCCGCGCTCGCCGAGGCCGGCCGCAACACTCGCCATGAACGGGTGGGTCATCCCGGCGCCGGCGCCATGGGCGAACACGAAACAGGCGCGCGCCCGGGACGGGCGGATGAGAAGCGCCGAGACGCACCCGCGATCGCCGACCTGGATTTCAAGCTGTTGCGGGCTTGCGGCATTCATCCCACCAATCTGGCATTGTCGACTATCGACGTCTACCCAATCGCATCGCCGGCCGGCGAAGTTGTAGCCGTCCCTCCTGCCTCATCCCATGGCGACCTAGGTTCACCCCCTACGGCGGAAGCAAGGGCTTCCTTCATGCTTCATGAAGGGCTTTGCGCTCCGCTCCCAGCCGCGCCCCCGCCTTGCCGTGCCCGGCACCGCAGGCACGGCGCGCTTAAACGATTGACACTCGCTGAGGTTGTTGCAAGAATTCCATATTTCCGCGCCGGAATCCGATTTTTGAATGCGCCGTTTTCCGGCGACCTTATTGCCCTTTGTCGAAGCCGCATTGGTTCAAGCCGCATTGGAGCAACCGACATGATCCTCAATGCCTATGGATTGCTGATTGGAAAGATCATCGGATCGCGCCCGAAACGACCGGGAAGCCCGCACTGGCTGCTGATGGTGCAGCCCGGCAATCCCGAGCACCCGCCCTACCGGGTAGCGGTCAACCTGCAGTCGACCGCCAAGGGGAAAATTCCCGAACTGCAATACCAGATGGTGAATTTCGGCCGCCGCGGCTCGCCCGCCGCCGATCGGCTGATCCAGCAGCTCACCGCGCTCGGCGCCACCTCGGGCTTCCTTCAGGCCGCGTCCGAGCCTTCGGCGCCGCGGCTGGATTTTGTGCGGGGCGGCTTTCTCAATCCGAAGAAATTCGCCGATCTTCCCCCGGGTTCGAAGGCGCTGGAGGACGCCTTCAAGGACGCGATCGTCGAGGCCAGGAAGCCAGGCGGAAAATCGCCGGCCCTGGTCGCGGTGTTCGGCACCGGCTATCCGGTCGACCCGGATACCGGCGGCCCGGTCCCGACCGGCTTTACCGGCATCGAAAACATCCACATGAACCAGGGCGCCAGGAACCTGATCAACGGCGCGCCGCATTACCTGGAAAACGGCCCCGGCCAGGACGGCGGCATCATTTTCCTGCTGCCCGGCGGCGCCAGGGGATTGTTCGTCAAATTCCACAGCCAGACCACGGTGACCGATGAGGACGGCAACCCCGTGGAGACCGGAATCGAGGAGATCGACCGCACCACGCCTTCGGTGTGCCGCGCCATCATGCCCAAATTCCCCGTCCGCAGGATGGCGGCGCGGCGCGCGCGAACTGCCGCCGTGACATCCGCGCCTGTCACCACCGCGGCGAAGAGCAGGACCAATCCGCCGGCGGCGAAGAACCCGCAAGGCTATCTGTTCGCCGACGTGAATCCTGCGGATGCGTCGGGCCAGTATATTCCCGACAATGACGCCAATACCTACAAGACCCCTTATGTGATGGCGCGATCCTCCGGCCATACCCGCGGGCCGGTGCCGACGCCGCGCAGCTACCCGCGGCTGGACCTTTCGACCATCCTCGGCGCCAACCCGCCGGGCTATGTCAGCAATTCCACCGGCAAGAGCATCGCCTTCGACGTGATCGGCGACTCCGGCGCGCCGTCGCAGAAGAGCTTCAATGCCTACGAGGTCAAGGTCAGCGAGCTGATTACCCGCGACGCCGCGGCCTCGCCGCCGGCTTTCCTGTTCCACGTCGGCGACGTGGTCTATTTCTACGGCGAGGAGAACTATTACTACAGCCAGTTCTACGAGCCCTTCAAAGCCTATCCGGCGCCGATCTTCGCGATCCCGGGCAACCACGACGGCATCACCTACAACGATTCCATGATCTCGCTGGATTCCTTCCAGCAGGCGTTTTGCGCAGCCCAGCCGCAACGCTGGGTCGGCTCCGGCGGCATCCTGCGCACCGCCATGACCCAGCCCGGCGTGTATTTCACGCTCGACGCGCCGCTGGTCTCGATCATCGGCCTCTACAGCAATTGCGGCGAATCCTTCGGCTGGCTCGACGACCAACAGCTGAAATTCCTCTATCAGGAGCTGGTCCGGCTGAAGCAATCGCGCAAGAATGGCCTGCCGGCGGTGATCCTGGCGATCCACCATTTCCCGCGCTGGTTTCCCGCGCAAAAGCCGGCGGACCCGACCAGCGCGGCGATCGACGCCACCTGCAAGAAGGCGGGCTTCTGGCCCGACGCGGTGATCTGCGGCCACGCCCATCTCTACCAGCGGGTGGTGCGGCAGGACACCGGGCAGGACGTGCCCTATGTCCTCACGGGCGCCGGCGGCTATGCCGTGACCCCCGGCGAGGAGGTGGGAAAATCCTACATGGCGCAGATCACCGCCAGCGGCTCGCGGCTGGGCTTCAAGATGTTCGAATCCGGCTACGTCCGCGCCAGCGTGGCGAGCCCGGCGCGCGGCGATCCGACGCTGCGGTTCGAATATCGCAGCGTCAAGCCGGCGAGCAACGATCCCGACGACGTCTGCACGGTCAACCTGCGAACCAACAAACTGGTTTGAAGATTCCGTGCCCGGACAGCGGCGACAAGCAAGGGAGACGCGACCATGCCAGCCAACAAGATCATGGTGATCCGGCATGCGGAAAAGCCCGGCGACGACGGCACGATCATGGGCGTATCGGCGGAAGGAAAGGACGACAAGCACGAACTGGTGGTGCGCGGCTGGCAGCGCTCCGGCGCGCTGGCGCGGTTTTTTGCGCCGCGCGACGGCAAATTCGTCGATCCCCGGCTGGGGCAGCCGCGCACCATCTTCGCTTCCGCGGTCAAAGGCGACAACAAGAGCCTGCGGCCGCAGCACACCGTGCTCGAACTGGCGACGCTGCTGAATTTCAAGCTGGAGTTGGACTACACCAAGGGCGAGGAAACCAGCCTGGTGCCCGCGGCGATCTCCGCCGACGGGCCGGTGCTGATCGCCTGGGAGCACGAGGCCATTCCCGCCATCGGCAACCTCATCCTCGGCAGCAAGAAGGCCTGCCCCCAGAAGTGGCCGGGCGACCGCTTCGACCTGGTCTGGGTGTTCGATCGCGCAGGCGCAACGGACGCCTTCGGCTTTGCGCAGGTGCCGCAATTGCTGCTGTCGGGCGATTCGGACAAGCCGATTTCGTAGCGCGGATCTCGGTCGCTGCCTATTTTCGATACCGATTTAGCCCGACAAGGACCTCGCTCCGAGAAAATTGCCGTAAGATCGGCTCGTTACCGAATCAACGGGTTTCGCGGATTTACAGTGCAGTTCGAACCGCAAGAAAAGCCTCTGCGTCGGCCAGCGGCTTTTCGCACCTCCGATATCGAAGAGTTCACGAATGTCGCTCTGACACGCTTTGGCGCAACGAGCGTCGAAGTATCCGATCCCGATACTTTCGAGGCCCATGGAAGATCCGCCGCGCTTTTGGACGTCGTGGTGCTGTCTGCGGCCAGTACCTCGCTCCTGACCGTCGACTACCCGGAGTTCGATTTTGCCAGGTTGTCGATTCCACGCGCTGGCGGGGGCACCACGACAATCGGCAATGAGACAGTTGAGATCAACCAACACCAATCCTGCGTCACCTCGCCGGGCACTTCCACGAAGGTAAGGTGTGAGAAAGGCCACGACTGGCTTAACCTGCGGGTCAGCTCGACGGCGCTCAGGAGGAAGCTGGCCTCGCTTTTAGGCGTGTCGCCGAATGTAAACCCTCGGTTCCTGCCTCGCTTGGACCTGGATCATCGCCGAGCCAGGAGCCTGTGTCAGTTGGCCGGGTTTTTTGCCCAACAACTGGATCCTGCCGCCGGCGAGCTGCCTTCTGTGATGGCGCTTGAGCTGGAACAGGTCATTGTTACGAATTTCCTGTTCGCGACCCGTCACACCTTCAGCGATCTGTTGGAACGTGATCCCCAAGCAAGCGCGCCTTGGCAGGTACGCCGCGCGGAGGAATATATCGAGGCTCACTGGGATCAGCCGGTCAATATCGAGGCTCTTGTTGACATCACCGGGAGCAGCGCCCGGTCGATTTTCAGGACCTTTCGGCAAAGTCGCGGCTATTCACCGATGGCCTTCGCCAAAATGGTTCGCCTGCGACGCGCCAGGGAGCTGCTTGCCGCCGCGGATGAAACGACCACCGTCACCGGCATTGCCCTGAAATGTGGTTTTGAGAACGTTGGACATTTCGCAAGGCACTACCGCGAGGCGTTCGGACATCTCCCGTCAGAGTCACTGGCGCGCTCGAGGCTGACGCGGACCTGAATTCCGAGAAACTCCGCGTTGTTCGGGACCCCTTCGCGGGAGGCACCGTCCAACGGCGCAGGCCGACCGAGCGCGGGTCCGTCCGGTTTGAAATCGCGAAAATGATTCATTGCGTTTCCACGGCCGGATTCTTTGGCTTTTGCCCGTCATTCGAAATGAACCGGGCACCGATCTGCCCGCCGTTTACCCATACCAGCCCGCAACGGCGATAAGCCAAACCGGTCGACGAAAGCAAAAGAAAAAACTCCTTGAGCTGGAGACCCTCGATTGAGCCCTCGACCATGAGCTTCGCGCCGGTTTGGGAAACATCCACCAGGATGCAATTGCGGCGCCATGTGCCATCGATGGCCATGAGAAAGACCTCAAAGCCTCGCTCGAACTTCACCCGTCTGTCTTTGCGGCTATCTGAGATGGACATATTGAATTCCAGACGCGGCGATCCGTGGGCTTCAATCGCCAGCAGCGGACAGCGTCAGACCACCCGCCCGGCGGATCGTAAAAAGCGCCGATCGAGGTAGCCGCTCGACGAGGGATCCAACGGGCTCCGATAGCGGAGATGCGCGACAGAGGGCCTTCCCCGGAAACACCGGCCGCCGATGCTGCAGGATGCATTGTGCACTTGCT
>Ga0302157_10000099_pt1 | contig 106243 bp, 94 predicted proteins | sample I_Bog_N3_3_FD_193502 | JGI IMG/M metagenome (GOLD analysis project Ga0302157, IMG submission 193502) | Peat permafrost microbial communities from Stordalen Mire near Abisko, Sweden - I_Bog_N3_3 | ecosystem: Environmental > Terrestrial > Soil > Wetlands > Peat | place: Sweden: Abisko, Stordalen... | reverse complement strand
GAGCGGTTGCAGGACTTGCAGCAGCGCCTGCTGGATCAGCCTATCGACCACCGTCGGCACGCCCAGCGTCCGCACTCCGCCCGAGGGCTTGGGGATGTCCACTGCACGCACTTCCCGTGGCAGGTAGAGGACTTTCACCTCCGAGTAGGTGCGCCCTGCCGGGCGCACCAATGAAAAAGGCCCGTCCGCAGACGAGCCTTGAAGAGAGTGCCCCGCACGAGGCGAGGCGCTGACGACGACCCGGCGGATGCCGGGAGGCGATCAGAAGTTGTGGACGATGCCGACGTCGAACGACTTGTCGCCGGTGCCCGTGGCGGTCGCGTTGCCGACCAGGAAGGCGGCGCCATTCCGGTTCTGGATGCGAGCGGCCGAGGAGTACACCGAGGTGCGCTTCGACAGGGCGTACAGCACGCCGACGCCGAACTGGCTGGCGTTCAGGTCGGCTGCCGTGCGATCGTCGTGGTGCACGTACGATGCCAGGATCTGGGCTTGGCCGATGGGCACGGTCACGCCGGCCATGAAGCTGCGGTAGTCCAGCGTGCTGGTGCCGGTGACGGACTGGCCCAGGCCGTGGATCTTGACGACGCCGAAGTCGTAGGTGCCGCCGACGGTGAGCACCTTCTTGGCCGAGCCGTTGCCGCTCGAGTTGCTCAGGTCGTAGTAGGTGACGCCGGCATAGGCCGGGCCCGCCGCGTAGTTCAGGCCACCACCGGTTTCACGATTCGCTTGCCAGTTGCCGGTCTGTTCGCCGAAGGAGGCTTCGACCGAGCCCGTGAAACCAGCCGCGTTCGGCGTGGAGTAGATGACCGAGTTGTTCAGGCGGATGCCCGACGGGTCGACCAGGTAAAGGCCAGCGGCGCTGACGTTGTTGGCCTGACCAGCGAAGCCGGCGCCGAACGGGTCGATCGTGGCCAGGTTGTTGAAGCCGAGGCTGTACTGGCGGCCGGCGCTCAGGGCACCGAACGCACCGGTCAGGTCGCCGTGGGCCTGGCGGCCCATGAAGTTGTTGCCGCCGGTGCAGAAGTTCGGCGCGCCCGCGGCGCTGTCGGCGCAGAAGCCGGTTTCGAGCTGGAACGAGAACTTCGTACCGCCACCAAGGTCTTCGACGCCCTTGAAGCCGATGCGCGAGCCACCCGTGACGCCGGAATCGAGGCGAACCGACTTGCCCGAAGCGGAACCAGCGTCATAGACCATGCCCAGGTCGATCTTGCCGTAGAGGGTGACCGACGATTGGGCGGATGCGGCGCCGCTGACGGCGGTGAACACTGCGAGAGCGAGCAGCGACTTTTTCATTGCGAATATCTCCTAGGGTTAAAAGAGATTCCGGTCACGGCGCGGCTTGGCGAGTTTCACCGCGATAACCGCAACCTCTTCGGAAGCTGCGCCTATTGCACCAGAGGGGCCCTGCGGACGCAAAGAAACACGGTCGAAATCGCGGGGGCCTGTTGTCCTCGCACAACGTCACGCAAGGGGTTGGCGTCACTGCGGAGCAAGGTGCGAACAGACATCATGGGTTATCGTTTCGCCATGCAACTGAGTCTTGTCGATCGCTGGATCTGCGGCGCCGAAGTGGCGCTGCGCACCTTGTCCGGCGGCAGCCGCGCCGAACGCCCGGCGCCTGCGCCCGAGGCCGCGAACGCGTCGTCCGAGTTGGCCGCCGTCGACAAGCGCCTGTCGGGCGCGTTGATGCGCGTGAACCATGTCGGAGAGGTTTGCGCGCAGGCGCTGTACCAGGCCCAGGCAGTGGCCACCGGCAACCCCGAGCTGAAGGCCCGGATGGCGCACGCGGCGCGCGAGGAGGTGGACCACCTCGCGTGGACCGAGGAGCGCCTCGCGCAACTCGGCGACCGGCCCAGCCTGCTCAATCCGCTCTGGTACGGCGGCGCGTTCCTGATCGGCCTGGTCGCGGGACGCCTGGGCGATCGCGTGAGCCTGGGCTTCGTCGTCGAGACCGAACGCCAGGTCGAGCATCACCTGGAAAGCCACCTGGAGCGCCTGCCGGCCGACGACCACGCGTCGCGCGCGATCGTCGAGCAGATGCGCCTCGACGAGGCGGCGCACGCCGCAGCGGCGCAACAGGCCGGCGGCATCGAGCTGCCGGCACCGGTGCGCGCAGCGATGCGCCTGGCGGCCCGCGTGATGACGGGCACGGCGCACTACATCTAAGCTTCCACGACCTCGAAGCTGGTCGTGACCTCGGCCGTCTTGCCCAGCATCACGGTGGCCGAGCAGTATTTCTCGTGCGACAGCGCGATCGCGCGTTCCACCGCCACCGGCGATACCGCCTTGCCGCTGACGACGAAATGCAGGTGCAGCTTCGTGAAGACCTTGGGGTCCTCGTGCGCGCGCTCCGCCGTCGCCTTCACCTGGCAACCGGTCACCGCATGGCGGCCACGCTTGAGGATGAGCACCACGTCGTAGGCCGTGCAGCCCCCGGCGCCCGCCAGCAGCGTCTCCATCGGCCGCGGCGCCAGGTTGCGCCCGCCGCCGTCGGGGGCGCCGTCCATCATGAGCAGGTGGCCGCTGCCGGTCTCGGCCGAGAAGGCCATGCCGGTCGCCGGCAGCCAGTTGATCGTGCATTCCATGGGTGTCTTGTCCGAAAAAGCGGAAGGCCTTGCAGCCCGAGCGTGTCGATTGTGCAACGCCCGGATGGGCCTCGTCGCCTCAGGAGATAGCAAATTCCTTACCAAGTTGGTGCACGACCGTGCTTTTTGCACCTCCGACGGACATTTGGGGCCTCTCCCTACAGAGGGCAGCGAAGATATATTGCAGTGCAACAACCCCTGATATAGACTGACTTCATTGTCGCTGCGGCAAGGCCTCCCGGAAGCCCGATTCGCCTCTCCCGGAACACCTCCCGCACCGACTGCAAGTTGTCTCCTCCACCTCCTTAAAACTGGTGGATTCAGGCCCAGAGCTGTGAAGCTTTGGGCCTTTTTCTTTGTCTGGGCCTGCCCGCTCTTCGCTGCCGGCGTGGCATCCGTTGTCGCATCGTGAAGCCGGTGCCCGCACGGGGCCGTATGATCCTGCGCCTCTGCCCAACACAGTGACAGGAGCTCCCGATGGCCGCCGCACGCCCCCCGCGTGACCCCTCTTCCGATGCCGACACGGGACGCTCGTCCGGCATCGCGGGGATCGCGCCCGCGGCCCCGCTGTCGCGCAACGCCCAGGCGATCGCCGGCGAATACCTGCGCCGCATCCTCACGGCCCGCGTCTACGACGTCGCCGTCGAGACGCCCCTGGAACTCGCGAAGAACCTGTCGCGCCGCCTGGGCAACCACGTACTGCTCAAGCGCGAGGACACGCAGTCCGTCTTCAGCTTCAAGCTGCGCGGCGCCTACAACAAGATGATCAACCTGGCGCCCGAGGCGCTGCAGCGCGGCGTCATCTGCGCCTCGGCCGGCAACCACGCGCAGGGCGTCGCCCTCGGCGCGAAGCGGCTCGGCGTGCGCGCGGTGATCGTGATGCCCGTCACCACGCCCAAGCTCAAGGTCGACGCGGTGCACGCGCTCGGCGGCGAGGTGGTGCTGCACGGCGACAGCTACTCCGACGCCTACGGCCACGCGCTCGAGATCGAGAAGGACCAGGGCCTGACCTTCGTGCACCCGTTCGACGACCCCGACGTCATCGCCGGCCAGGGCACCGTGGCCATGGAGGTGCTGCGCCAGCATCAGGGCCCCATCGACGCCGTGTTCGTGGCGATCGGCGGCGGCGGGCTCATCTCCGGCGTGGCCGCGTACATCAAGGCGCTGCGCCCCGAGGTGAAGATCATCGGCGTGCAGGCGGCCGACTCCGACGCGATGATCCAGTCGGTTCGCAAGGGCAGGCGCGTCACGCTCACCGACGTCGGGCTGTTCTCCGACGGCACGGCGGTGAAGCTGGTGGGCGCCGAGACCTTCCGCATCACGCGCGCGCTGGTCGACGAGTTCATGACGGTGGACACCGACGCCGCCTGCGCCGCCATCAAGGACGTGTTCCAGGACACCCGCAGCATCCTGGAGCCCGCGGGGGCGCTGGGCGTGGCCGCGATCAAGCAGTACGTCGAGACGCACAGGCTCAAGGGCAAGACCTTCGTGGCCGTCACCTGCGGCGCGAACATGAACTTCGACCGGCTGCGCTTCGTGGCAGAGCGCGCCGAGTTCGGCGAGCAGCGCGAGGCGCTCTACGCGGTGACGGTGCCCGAGGAGCGCGGCAGCTTCCGACGCTTCTGCGAGCTGATCGGGCCGCCCGGTAGCGCGCCGCGCCAGGTCACCGAATTCAACTACCGCATCTCGCACGCGGACAAGGCGCACGTGTTCGTCGGCATCTCCATCTCGAAGCGCGACGAGGCCGAGAAGATCGCCCGCCATTTCGAGCGCCACGGCTTTCCCACCGCCAACCTCACAGGCGACGAGCTGGCAAAGGAGCACGTGCGCCACATGGTGGGCGGACGCAGCGGCCTGGCGCAGGGTGAACGCCTGTTCCGCTTCGAGTTCCCCGAACGTCCGGGCGCGCTGATGCGCTTCCTGAACTCGATGCATCCCGACTGGAACATCACGCTGTTCCACTACCGCAACCAGGGCGCCGACTACGGCCGCATCCTGGTGGGCCTGGTGGTGCCAGAGAAGGACAGCAAGGCGCTGGCCACGTTCCTGGCCACGCTCGCCTTCCCCTGGGTGGAAGAGACGGACAACCCCGTCTACAGGCTCTTCCTCAACTGACAACGACGGTCATCCTGCGCGCAGTCGCAGGATCCACGCGCCGGGATGCGCTTCGACTGGGGTGGATCCTGCGACTGCGCGCAGGATGACATCTCGCTACCAGTGACTCGGCAACTCGCGCAGGATGCGCAGCCGCCCGTCTTCCAGCGAGATGATGGCCGCGTGCTCCAGGTCGCGCAGGATGCTGCCGGCCATCTCCTGCGAGCAGCCCAGTCGCTGCGGCAGGTCGATCTCGGCCAGCGGCTCGCGCACGAGGCGCGTGCCGTCGAACTGCGCCTGCGCCACCGCGTCCAGCCAGCGCTTGAGCCGGCCGTAGGCGTCGTTGAGCGCATACTGGCTCGCCGCCAGCGTGGCAACGCGGGCGCGCTGGATCACCTTGCCGATCAGTTCGAACGCGAACTGCGGGCGCTCGCCGATGTACTGCGTGAGGGTGGCCTTCTCGACATAGGCGCAGGTGGTGTCCGACAGCGCCTCGACGCTGGCCATGCGGGTGCCGCCGTCCAGGCCCATCTCGCCGAGGTAGTCGCCCGGGCCGAAGAGGCCGTAGGTGACGTGGCGGCCGGTGTCCGAGCCGGTGAAGGCGCGCAGCTCGCCCGCCAGGATGATCAGCAGCGCGTCGCCGCGGTCGCCCTCGTCGAGCACCAGGGAGCCCTTGCGGAAACGGCGGATCTCGCTGCGTTCGGCCAGCGGGCGCAGGATGTCGGGCAACGAGTTGTAGTCGATCGGACCGGATTTGCGTGCGGACATTCGAAGGAGTTCCGGCGCTGCCGCGCGGCAGCCGAGGGTGCAGGGGCTTGTTCGCCTCAGTATCGCCGGTTTGACCCCGTGGCGGGCAGCCGGCGATGCCCTGTCAACCGCATTCGAGCGGCCGTATTGCACGACTCAGGGTGTCTTGCTGTAGCGCGCCGCGGCCTCGGCGGAAGCGTCCTCGAAGGAACGAACGACGACGTCCAGCGCCTCGTCGGCCGGCGCGAACTCGCCATCGGACAGCAGGCCGACGAAGACGACCCCGCTGAAGCGCTCGCGCAGCCTCGGCAGGATGTCCTCGACGCGCGCCCATTCGTCGGCGGGCGCCGCGGTGACGATGAACAGCATCGACACGCCGCCGGCGCTCGTGCCGGGCGGCGGCCCCTGGCCCAGGTCGTCCAGAGACAGGTGGCGTGCGTCGATGTCCTGCGTCCTCAGGATGCGCACCAGCAGCTCGGTGACGAGGTCGTCGCGCATCGAGCCCAGGCCGATGCACAGCGCGACCGAGCCCGGCGCCACCGCCAGCGGGCCCTGCCACTTGCCCATCGCGTTCTCGCGCTGCTGGCGCAGGTGCGCGCCGACGCTGGCATCGTCCAGCACCGAACCGCGGCGGCTGCGCCGCGTCGGACGGCAGCCGTCGGTGCCGAGCGACTCGATGACGCGGGCGATCGTGCTCTTGACCATCGCCTGCTGCTGCGGCGTGATGGTGTGCTTGCCCAGGTCGGCGGCGGCCAGTTGCAGCGCCGGCATCAGGATCTTGTCGCAGTAGCGCGCGAACGACTTGCGCTTCAGGTAGGTGTGCGCCGCCGCGACGATCTCCTCGTGGTCGCCCGACATCGCGCGTTGGTAGAAGCGTTCGGACATCGACAGCGCGGGCGTGTCGCCCAGCAGCACGTCGAGGAAGGCGAGCCCCTTGATGTGGCGCCCCGCCACCACCAGGCACAGCGTCAGTGGCGTGGACACCAGCAGGCCGATGGGCCCCCAGATCCAGCTCCAGAAGATCGCCGCCACCACCACCGACAGCGGCGACAGCCCGGTGCTGTGGCCGTACAGCTGCGGCTCCACCACCTGCGACGAGACGAGCTCCACCGCGCCGAACAGGCCCAGCGTCTCCAGCGTCAGCGTCCAGCCGGGATCGACCGCCGCCGCCATCAGTGCCGCGCTGCCTGCCGCGATGAACACGCCCACGTAGGGCACGAAGCGCAGCAGGGCCGTGAGCACCGCCCACAGCAGCGCGTGCGGCAGCCCGATCAGCATCAGGCCCAGCCAGATCGCCACGCCCACGCCCACGTTGACCGCGAGCTGCGAGACGAAGAAGCGCGACAGCCGCTCGCCCGCGTCGTTGAACGCCTGCGTGGTGCGACGCAGGTCGGAGCCGCCCAGCAAGCGGATGAAGCGGTCGCGCAGCGCCTCGTGCTCCAGCAGCACGAACACCATCACGATCAGCACGATGCTCGCGCGGCCCAGCGGGCCCCAGATCGACGAGAACAGGTGCGAGATCACCTCCACCGGCGTCTGCGCCCGCGGCCGCACTTCCACCGGCACCGCGCCCGACGAAGTCAGCTGCGCGCCATCCAGCGTGGTGCGGGCGGGCGCCGAGGCCCCGCCGGCCTCGGCGCCCAGCCGACTCATCATGCGGCCTGTCTCGCCCTGCATGACGCGGCCCAGGGTCAGCTCCTGCACCGAGTTGAGCTTGTCGCGGATCGTGTATTCGTACTGCGGCAGGCTCTCGGCCATCGCCACCACCTGCGAGACGATCACCGACGCCAGGCCGCCCACCAGCAGCGTCAGCACGACGACGGAGCCCAGCACGGCCGTGACCTGCGAGCGCACGAAGCGGCGCAGCTTGCGCACCAGCGGCGCGATCAGCAGGCTCAGGATCACGGCCAGGGTGATCGGCACCAGCACCTCGCGCCCGAAGTACAGCAGCCCCAGCACCACCGCGCCGTTGACGAGGCCGCCGGCATGGAACTGCGTGGAGGGAGCGGGCGATGCGGGCGGCTGGGGAGTCACGGACGGCTTTCGGTACAGGTCGGCAGGTGGCCCAGCTTAGCGCCGAACGGCCGCCCGCCTCTTCCGCAGGGATTCGGCCGCGAACGATTTCAGACAGGTGCGCGCATCAAGGCCGCGTCGCGTCCGCAATCCACTCGACGATCTCGCGCCGGCTCGCGAACTCGTCGCAGGCGCGCGCCGGGATCGCCGGGAAGCGCTCGCGCCACAGCCGCGCGAGGGTCGTGCCCGGCCCCACCTCCAGCACCGCGTCGGGCCGGCGCTCGGCCACCGCGTCCATGCACGCGTCCCAGCGCACGGTGGTGGCCACCTGCTCGGCGAGCAGCCGTTGCACCGCGGCCGGGTCGCGCTCCGCCGCGCCGGTGATGCCCGCCACCCACGCGACGCGCGGCGGCTGCCACCGTGCGCCGGCGAGCGCCTGCGCCAGCGCGGGCACCGCCGCGCGCATCGCCCGCGTGTGCGAGGCCACGCGCACGCCCAGCGGCGTGGTCTTCGCGCCCAGCGCCGCCAGGTGGGCCGCCGCCGCGTCGAGCGCGGCGCGGTCGCCGCCGACGATGCAGCGCCGCGCACCGGTACGGATCGCCACCTCGAGGCCCCAGCGCGCGCAGGCCGCGGCGACGTCCTCGGGATCGACGTTGGACAGGCCCAGCAGGCCTGACTGCCCGTCGCCCGCGCAGGCATCCATCGCGGCGGCGCGCCGCTGCGACAGCGCGAGCGCATCGTCGGCCGCCAGCATGCCCGCGGCGACGCAGGCCGCCAGTTCGCCCACGCTGTAGCCGGCTACCGCGACGACGCGCGGCAGGCCATCCGCCAGCGCGGCCCAGGCCGCGAGGCTGGCGCCGGTGACCAGCGGCTGCGCGATGGCATTGGATTGCGACCACGCCGCGTCTGCCACGCGCGCGCGCCAATCGTCTCCGAGGCGTTCGGCCATCCAGGCCAGCACGGGCCGGGCCGCGGGCTCGGCCTCCAGCCACGGCAGCATCGTCTCGTGCTGCGTGCCCTGGCCGGGAAACAGCAGCGCGACCGTCATCGGGCGAAGCGCTCCACGCGGTCGACCCAGCAGGCCGCGGCGAGCAGGTCGGCCGCGCCGCCCGGCGAGAGGCGGCGTTCGACGAACTCGGCGTGCACGCGGGCGGCGCGGGCGACGGCATCGGCGCCCAGCCCGCCGCCGTCGGCCAGGAATTGCCGCGCCAGCGACTTCGCGTCGCACAGTCCCTGCAGTCCGCCGCGATGCACGAGGTTGGTGTCGTCGACCTCGGCCATGGCGGTGAAGAGCGCGTGCAGCCGCGCGCCGCGGTCGTCGGCGCCCGCTCGACGCGCCTCGCGCAGCGCCGGCAGCACGTGATCGAACAGCGTGGGCAGCCCTTGCGCGGCCTCCTCGGCCGCGCTGCGCAGGCCGTGGCGGCGCGCCGCGCGGGCGCCGTGCGAGTCGTGCGCCGGCGTAGCGCGGGCGGCGAGCGCAGCGCCCCAGCGGGTCATCAACGTGGCGCGCAGCGTGGCGGCGTCGCAGGCACGGCCGACGGCCCGGGCCGCGCCGGCGGCGGCGCACAGCAGGCCCAGCGTGAAGATGGCGCCGCGATGGGTGTTGACGCCGCCGGTGGCCCGCAGCATGCGCGCCTCGGCCGCGATGCCCAGCGCCTCCAGCGGCGCGAAGTCGGCGCTGGAGGCGCCCTGCGCCGCGACGCGAACGAAGAAGTGGCGCAGCGCGAACAGGCTGCGCAGGAAGGTGGTCGCGTCCATGTCGTCGTGGCTGCCCGGGTCGGAGAACGACACCAGGCCGGGCTTGGGCTCCAGCGCGAGCTCGTCGTACAGCGAGACGATGGCCGCGCGGCCGAGTGCCGCGTGGAAGGCGTTCGCCGGCGCCGGCGCTCCGGCATCGGCGCGAGACGGCGCGGCGCTCAAAAGGCGACCCTCCGCCTGACGGCTGCGGTGCGAGCACCTTCGGGCGGCCGGGCGGCGCTCATCCGAAGCTCGCGCCGGGCGCCTCGAGCGCGACGCCGTGCAGCCGCTTGACCAGCACCTGCGCCGTGCGGCCCTCGCGATGCGCCAGCCACTCGCGCCACGCGACGGCCGCGCCGTCGGCAAACAGCAGCTCGCCATCCAGCCGCGGCCCCGCCCAGGCCGCGTTGGCGAGCATGGCCGCGACGGCGTCGGCCTGCGCGGACGAGTCCACCGGCAGCAGCAGGTCCACGTCGGACGCCGGATGCACGTAGGCCAGCCGCGCGAGCGCCTGCCAGCCGTAGCCGCCGTACACGCGCGGCGCGCAGTCGGCCGTGGCCAGCAGCGCGAGCAGCGCGCGCCATGCCGTCACGCACGAACGCGGCAGCAAACGCGCGACGGACTCGGCCGCCGGAAACTCGTCGAGGAACATCACGTGGCGCGGCGCGACGGCCACCGCCAGCCGCAGCCGCCGGAATCGCGCGGGCGCCGGCAGGCCCGTCGCGAGCGTGTCCGCGGCCGGCACCGGCTGCCGCGTGACGACCAGCGGCAACCCGCGCGCCGCCCACAGCGCCAGGCACTGGCGCGCGGTGGAGTCCCAGGGCGCATCGAGCACGCGCGCCCAACCCTCGCCCGACAGGCGCAGCAACTGCTGGCGGCGCAGCGCCGACGGCAGGCGCGCGGCCGGCTCCACGGCGAGCTGCGCCTCGGCCATCACGCCTCCAGCACGCGACGGATCACGTCGGCGGCGACGCGGCGGCCGCCGCGCTGCGCGCCCTCTTCGGCGCGGCGGTCGGCGGAGTCGCGATCGGCCAGCGCCGCGCGCAACCCCGCGGCCAGGTCGCCGTCCCACAGCGAGCGCACGCCGCCCATCGCCACGTAGTTCGCGACGCCCGGCGCGAACACCGGGTTGGTGAGCGACAACGATTCCAGCAGCTCCTCCGGCAGCTTGGTGACGCGCGCCATCGCGGGCACGCGCATCACGCGGATCTCGGCTTCGGGCAGCGCATGGCAGGCGTCGGCCATCAGCCCCGACGTGATGAAGCCGCCCGACAGCGCCTGGTCGTAGACGAGGCCGACGACCGGATGGCCCTGGCGGCGCGCGAGGTCGATGCAGCAGGCGAGGTGGGCCATCGCGCGGTGGATGCCCAGCAGCTCGTCGCGCCGGCGCAGCTTCTGGCCCTGCGTGTCGACCAGCAGCAGCAGCGGCCGGCCCGGATGATCCACGATCGTGGCGAGGATCGCGCGTGCCTGGCGCAGCGCCAGCTCGACGCCGACGGCCGCATGGTTCGTGGTGCCGACGATGGCGACCGGCGCGCCGTCGAAGGTCGCGGTGCCACCCAGGAAATCGCCGTCGGCGACGATGGCGTGGGCATCACCGAACAGGCGGGTGGCGACGGTGGGCCAGTCCATCACGCGGCTCCGTTCGCGAGGAGCGCCATCGCGGCGGGACGCCGGACGCGCACCTCGTCCGCATCGAGGTCGGGCACGCCGTGGGCATCGGCCACGCCCAGCCGCGACCACAGTTCCACCGCATCGGCGTTGTCGCCGTCGACGTCGGCGCGCCCCTGCAGCAGCGCCGACTCCTGCTGCAGATCGGCCAGCGTCATCGGTCGATGCACCGCCAGCGCCGCGATGGCGGCCGCGCGGAAGGCGTGCGGGTCGTCCTCGACGAGCGCGTCGCAGTCGCCCGTGAGCCAGCGGTGCTTGCCGCCCGTGGTGCGCCAGACGAGCGCGCGGTCGCGCGAGTCGAACTCGCCGGCGCCGTGGGCCGACTCGATCACCTCGGGGCCGGACATCGCATGGCGCGCGATGTCGCTCATCACCACCGTGTCGGCGCAGCGCGCCACGATGCCCATGCCGCCGAAGCAGCCGTTGGCGCCGCCGATGAGGATGAGGGTCGGGATGCCCGCGGCGCGCACGTCCAGCAGCGCGCGCATCACCTCGGAGACCGCGATCAGGCCGGCATTGGCCTCGTGCAGCCGCACGCCGCCGGACTCGGCCAGCAGCACGACCGCGGCGGGGCGGTCGCGCAACGCGCGCCGCAGCAGGCCCACCAGCTTGGCGCCGTGCACCTCGCCGACCCCACCGCCCATGAACTCGCCTTCCTGCGCGGCGACGAAGATGGCCTGGCCGGCCAGCCTGGCGCGGCCGATGGCGACGCCGTCGTCGAAGGCCGCCGGCACGCCCAGCTGCGCCAGATGCGGGCTCATCACGCGTTCGGACGGCGGCAGCCACTCGTGGAACGAACCGGCGTCGACGACCGCGGCGAGGCGCTCGCGGGCCGCCAGTTCGGCGAAGCTGGCGTTCATGGCGTCACCCCACCGATGGCGGAGATCGCCTGGTCCAGCCGCAGGCTCACCACGGCCGGGGTCGCCCCCATGTCGTGGATGGAGACGACGAGGCCGCCCAGCCCGTGGCGCGCGTGGAAGTCGCGCAGCACCGCCTCCCAGATCGGGCCGAAGCCGCGCGCCGAGGTGTCGACGTCGATACGGCACCCCGTACCCGGGGACGATTCCACCAGCACCTCCAGGTTGCCCGAGGCGACCACGCCCACCAGGGCCGGCGCGAACGGCGGCAGCGCGCGGCCGCCGTCGAACGCGTAGTGCAGGGTCTCCATGCCGGCCATGCGTGCCTCCCGTCACCAGTTGCGGAAGCGCCGGGGCGGCTGGTAAAGGCCGCCGGAGGCGCGCACCAGGTCGCGCATCGTGCGCGCCGCGAGCAGGTTGCGCGTGGCGTCGCGCGGGTCGATGCCGAGATCGGCCGGCCGGCGGATGACGCCGCGTCCGCGCAACTTCTCCACCAGCGCGCGGTCGCGCCGCTGGCCTGCCGGCGTGAAGCCCGCGACGCCGCGGATCGCGTGCTCGCGTTCCTCGTCGGTGCGGCACAGCAACAGGTTGGCGATGCCTTCCTCGGTGAGCACGTGCGTCACGTCGTCGCCGTAGATCATGATGGGCGGCAGCGCCAGCTTCGCCTGTTCGGCGAGCTTCCACGCGTCCAGCGTCTCGACGAACGCGGGCTGCATGTGCTCGCGGAAGGTCTCCACGATCTGCACGACCAGCTTCTGGCCGCGCGGAGTGCCGCGCGCGCCGGGCAGGCCGTCGCGCGCCTCGCGCCCGGCCTTCAGCCAGGCGTCGCTCGCGTGGCGGCGCCCGCGGGCGTCGGCGCCCATGTTGGGCGCGCCGCCGAAGCCGGCGATGCGGCCCAGCGTGGCGGTGGAGCTGTTGCCCTGCATGTCCATCTGCAGCGTGGAGCCGATGAACAGGTCGCACGCGTAGTGGCCGGCGGCCTGGCTGAACGCACGGTTGCTGCGCAGGCTGCCGTCGGCGCCGGTGAAGAACACGTCGGGCCGCGCGCGGATGTAGTCCTCCATGCCCAGCTCGGAGCCGAACGAGTGCACCGACTCGACCCAGCCGGCCTCGATGGCGGGAATGAGCGCCGGGTGCGGATTGAGCGCCCAGTGGCGGCAGATCTTTCCCTTCAGCCCGAGGCGCTCGCCATAGGTGGGCAGCAGCAGCTCGATGGCTGCGGTGTCGAAGCCGATGCCGTGGTTGAGCGACTGCACGCCGTACTCCGCGTAGATGCCCTTGACGGCCATCATCGCCATCAGCACCTGGATCTCGGAGATCTGCGCCGGGTCGCGCGTGAACAGCGGCTCGATGAAGGCCGGCTCGGGGGCGCGCACGACGAAGTCGACCCAGTCGGCGGGGATGTCCACGCGCGGCAGCCGGTCGACGATCTCGTTGACCTGCGCCACCACGATGCCGCTCTTGAACGCGGTCGCCTCGACGATGGCCGGCGTGTCCTCGGTGTTGGGCCCCGTGTAGAGGTTGCCCTGCGCGTCGGCGGCCTGCGCGGCGATCAGCGACACCTTGGGCGTGAGGTCGATGAAGTAGCGCCCGAACAGCTCGAGGTAGGTGTGGATCGCGCCGATCTGCAGCTTGCCCTGGCCCAGCAACTGCGCGAGTCGCGTCGCCTGCGGGCCCGAGAACGAGAAGTCGAGCCTGCTGGCGATGCCCAGCTCGAACAGGTCGAGGTGCTCGGGCAGCGACAGCACCGACTGCACCATGTGCAGGTCGTGCACGCGCGCGGGCGAGACCTGCGTGAGCGCGCGCGCGAGGAAGTCGGCCTGCTTCTGGTTGTCGCCCTCCAGGCACACGCGGTCGCCCGGCTCGATCAGCGCCTCCAGCAGCGCGACGACGGCGTCGGCGGCCACCGTCTTCGCGTGCACGCCCGCCAGCGCGGACGCCCGCGCGAGACGCGCCGCGCGATTGCCGCGCTGGCGGGTCCACGGGGAGTCGGCGACGGCAGTCATCTCAATTCGGGTGCGCCAGCGGCCCCATCACGAGGTCGGGCAACGCCGTGGCGATCGTCGGGCAGGCCGACAGCAGCACCACCGTCAGGAGCATCAGCACCACGAACGGGATGACGCCGCGGATGATCTCTCCGAGCGGGATGTCCGGCGCGATGTTCTTGATGACGAAGATGTTCAGGCCCACCGGCGGATGGATCAGCCCGGTCTCCATCACGATGGTCATCACGATGCCGAACCACACCAGGTCGAAGCCGGCGGCCTTGAGCGGCGGCAGGAAGATGGGCGAGGTCATCAGGATGATGGACACCGGCGGCAGGAAGAAGCCCATCACGATCACGAGGCCGAGGATGGCCGCGAGCAGCATCCACTTCGACAGCGCGAGCCCGACGATCCACTGCGCCATCGACTGGCTGATGTGGAGGTAGCTCATCACGTAGGAGAACAGCAGCGACATGCCGATGATGAACATCAGCATCGTCGACTCCTTCAGCGTGGCCGACAGGATGGGCGCGATGTCCTTGACGCGCCAGACGCCGTAGATCGCCGCGATCAGCACCAGCGCGAGCAGGCTGCCCAGGCCGGCGGTCTCCGACGGCGTGGCAAAGCCGCCGTACAGCGCCACCATCACGCCGGTGAGCAGGATCAGGAAGGGCAGCACGCGCGGCAGGATCGCGAATCGCTCGCGCATCGTGAAGTGCTCGTCCAGCAGCAGCGGCGACTCGACGCCGTTCGCCTCGAAGTTGCGCCTGGCCACGCGGTACTCGCGCTGGTAGTTGATGGCGGCCCACAGCGCGAACAGCGCCACCAGCAGCACGCCCGGCCCGATGCCCGCGAGGAACAGCCGCCCCAGCGACTGCTCGGACGCCACCGCGTACAGGATCATCGTGACCGACGGCGGCAGCAGGATGCCCAGCGTGCCGCCGGCCGCGATGATGCCGGCGGCGAACCCGGGCGAGTAGCCGCGGCGGCGCATCTCCGGGATGCCCGCGCTGCCGATGGCCGAGCACGTGGCCGGGCTCGAGCCGGCCATGGCGGCGAACAGCGCGCAGGCGAAGACGTTGGCGATGCCCAGGCCGCCGGGAATGCGTCCCATCCAGACGTGCATCGCCGCGTACAGGTCCTGCCCGGCGCGCGTGCGGCCGATCGCCGAGCCCTTCAGGATGAACAGCGGGATCGACAGCAGCGTGATGCTGGACATCTCCTCGTAGACGTTCTGCGTGACGGTGTCGAGCGACGACGCCGGCATGAACACGGCCATGAACAGGACGCCGACCGCCCCCAGCGAGAACGCGATGGGCATGCCCGAGAACATCACGAGCAGCGTGACGATGCCGAACAGCGAGCCGAGCAGCAGCATCGACATCAGCGGGCCTCCGCCGGCAGGCGCAGCTTGTTGAAGCTGACCACGCATTGCAGCGCCAGTTGCACGGAGAGCAGGAGCATGCCCAGCGACATCAGCAGGTAGGGAATCCACAGCGGCGGTGCCCACGACGAGGACGTCGTCTGGCCCTCGGCCCAGGCCTCGTGCAGCAGCGTGCACGACTTCCAGGCGAAGAACGCGCAGAACGCGAGGCAGCCGAGGTCGACGAGCGCGATGCGCACGCGGTTCACGCGCTCGGGCAGCAGCGACGACACCGCCTCGATGCCCACATGGCCGCGGATGGCCTGCACGAAGGCGCTGCACAGGAAGGTGGCACCCACCAGGCAGAACACCGACGCCTCGTCCTGCCAGTCGGTGGACGCGTGCAGCAGGTAGCGCGTGACGACGCTGGAGGTGAGGATCAGCGCCGACGCGAGCAGCGCGACCATGCCCAGCAGCATCACGCCACGGTTGACGAGGACCAGCGCGCGCGCCAGCGGCAGCAGCCAGCGCGGCGTGGCCGGGTCGATGTGCTGGTGCAGGCCCGCCCCGGCCGGCGCGGCGGCCAGGCCGATGGGAACCTGGGGAAGTTCGAGGCTCACAGCAACTTCTGCGCGGCCGCGATCAGCGCCTTGCACGTGTCGTTGTGTTCGGCGTAGTCCTTCCACGCCGTGGCCTTGGCGATGGTCTGCCACTTGCGCAGCGTGGCGTCGTCGATGTCGTAGACCTTCGCGCCGGCATGGCCGTAGACCTGCGCCACCACCTGGTCGTCCAGGCGCGCGGCCTGCGTGGCGAAGGTCTCCTGCTCGGCGCCGACGGCCATGATGATGTCGCGATGCGCCTTCGGCAATTTCATGAAGACCTCCTTGGAGATCATCAGCGGCTCCAGCATGAACCAGTAGGCCTTGTTGCGCGCGGTGGTCAGGTGCCTGGCGATCTCCTCCAGCTTGAACGAGATGAAGCTGGTGGACGAGGTCATCGCGGCCTCCATCGCGCCCGTCTGCATGGCGGCGTAGATCTCGTTGGACGGCAAGGAGATGACCGAGGCCCCCGCCTCCTTGAGCATCATGTCCATCTCGCGGCTGCCGCCGCGCACCTTCATGCCCTTGGCGTCGGCGGGCGCCACCAGCGGCGCGTTCTTGCTGGCCACGCCGCCGCCCTGCCAGATCCAGCTGACGATCAGCACGCCCTTGTCGTCGAGCGTCTTGGCGAGAAGCCTGCCGACCTCGGCCGTCTTCCACGCCGCACCGACCTCGTAGCTGGGCACCAGCGCGGGCATCAGGCCGATGTTGGTCTCGGGCACCTCGCCGCCGGCGTACGACAGCGGCACCAGGCTCAGGTCCAGCGCGCCCTTGCGCAACGCCGAGAACTGCGAGTTGGTCTTCATCAGCGACGAGCCGGGATAGACGGCCGCCTTCAGCGCGCCGTTGCTGCGCTTCTCGATGTCGGCGGCGAAGCGGCGGCACAGGCGGTCGCGGAAGTCGCCCTCGGCGAGGGTGCCGCTGGGGAACTGGTGCGAGATCTTCAGCGTGCCGTCCTGCGCGCGCAGCGCGGAGGACAGCGGCGCGATGCCGGCGACGGCGGCGGCCTGGACGAGAGCGCGGCGGGTGATCGTCATGGAGTTTCCTTCGAGGTGCCGTGCCGGTTGGAGAGCTGCGCGGACGTCTATTTGAATACAAGCTTGACAAGTTTGCATCCACAACATGACAGAAGCACTGGTAGGAACCCGCAATTCGATGGATGATTTCCCCCGATCCGTACGCAAACGTAAGCTCCTAAAATGCACGTCATGTCATCCACCCGGCTCTCCGAGCGCCTGCGCGAGTCCATCGAGGAAGAGATCGCCACGGGCAGGCTGCTGCCGGGAACCCGCCTGGACGAGACGGAACTGGCCACGCGTTTCGGCGTCTCCCGCACGCCGATCCGCGAGGCGCTGCGCCTGCTGCTGGGCGAAGGCCTGGTGGAGACGCGGCCGCAGCGCGGCGCCGTCGTCGCGCAGGTGACGCCCCAGCGGCTGATCGAGATGTTCGAGGTCATGGCCGAACTGGAGGCGATGTGCGCGCGCCTGGCCGCGCGGCGCATGTCCGACGCCGAGCTGGCCCAGGTCGAGTCGGCGCACGAGTCCTGCCGCGGCTCGGCCGCCGCGCGCGACGCCGACGCCTATTTCTACGCCAACGAGCGCTTCCACTACGCCATCTACGCGGCGTCGCACAACACCTTCCTGTTCGAGCAGGCCGCCTCGCTGCAACGCAAGCTGCGACCCTACCGCCGCCTGCAGCTGCGCGTGCGCAACCGCCCGCAACGCTCGTTCGAGGAGCACCAGGCCATCCTCGACGCGCTGCGCGAGGGCGACGCCGAGAAAGCCGTGCAGGCCATCCGCTCGCACGTGGTCGTGCAGGGCGAGCGCTTCGGCGATCTCGTGGCGAGCCTGGGGCAGATGACGGCAGGCGCTTCCCAGGACGCACCTGCCGAGCCCACCGCCAGCGCATGATCCGCCGGCGAGGCGCGCGGCTCAGGCGAGGCGGCAGTTCAGGTGCTTGAGCACCGTGGCCATGTCGTTGGCGAACGTGAAGCCGCTGCCGCCCGCGAAATTCAGCCCGATGGCCATGTCGTCGCTTTGCCGCACGGCCACGGCGCCCGAGTCGCCGACGTCATCGAACTTCGGAAAACCTGGCTCAGGCGTGATCGTGATGCCGCCCCGGAACCAATACCAATGGTTGGCGGTGGGCGCAGCCATCTTGAAGAAGACGTCGGTCGCATCGATGACGCCTTCGGTGTAGCCCGTCCTCTGGCCACATTTGTAGACTTTGTCGCCTGGCATCGCTTCTGCACAGCCCTTCAAGGTACGCAGTCCCCTCGACGTCGGCAGTTGCTGGCAGTGGTCGATGTTGTCGCACAACGTCGCCAATGCGGCATCGGCCTCGTTCCAGGCCGGCGAACCGTCCACCGGCTCCTGCGCGCCGGGCCAGGTGACCGGCAGGCCGTTGTGCACCGGGCGATACGACGCCACCTCATTGAATCGCGTAGGCGTCTTGCACCCGCAGTTGTAGATGAGGTCGCCCGAATTCCCGTCGCCGTGCGGACACAGCACATGGGCATTCGACAACAACGCCAACTCGTCGCCATCATTGAGCCTGACGAAGCACCCGAGCGTCCCGAGCCGAATCTGCATTGGCGCGCCATTGCTTTTCTTGCGTTGGCGGTCGTCGTAGTCGTAGTTCTGCAGCTCGACGCCGCAAAGGAGCGTGCGCCGCGGTTGTGCGTTCGCCGAGGTGCCCGGAGGATCCGAATAGGCCACGTTGGCGCGGAAAGCGGGCTCGGCGCGAACGTCAGCGTAGGAGACCTGGAAGCCGCCAACCTCCTCCAGGCACTGTGCGCTTCCGCGCGGCTTGGTGATGTTGCGGATCACGCGCCAGACAGGACGGTTGCCGCCCCAACCGACTCCGACCGAGAAGATTCGCGAATCGCTCGCAAAGAGGTCGCGCGCCGCGCTGGGCGCCGTTTTCTTCGCCAAGGACAGTTCTGCCGCCGTCGCCATGGATGACTCCTCCCGGGGTCCGTATCCAGACGATCGTAAGCGCAAGTCAGCGCTGCGTCATCCCACCGTTTGGGGATCAGACCGGCTGGAGATTTGAATGCGGCAGCGGCTCGACATAGCCGGAGCGCACGATGATTTCCACGTAGGCGCCCCCGAGCCAGATGCCCCGTTCGAAGCGGCTCGTGTCTGACGTCGCGACTCGCAGCAGCAAGACCGCCTCGCCGGGGTCCTGGGGATCGGCGGTCACCCCGAGCGAATACGCGCCGGTGTATCCGGACAGCACCTGCGAGCGCACCTGGGACCTGTCAATGAATTTCCTGAGCGAGTTCCTGTCCATGATGCCTCTTGGAGAACGGTTAGCCGAGTCGCGCCCGACAGTGAGCCCGCGGTATCGGCCCTGCGAAGGTCAGCGGCCGCCCAAAGGATACGGCCACGGGCACCAAACTGCGGATGCCTCCAGAATGCAAGACTCCCGCACAGGGTTTACCCGAAACAATGATGGTTTCCATGAATGAATAGCACCATCTCGTCATGTGCCGAACAAGCAGGATATTGCACTGCATCATCGAACGCGCCTTCCGTCAATCCCTCGCGGACTCGCGGGTTGCCTTGGGTCGGCAAGTCGAATGCCCGCGGCCAAGAGCACGCGGCGGCCAGATTCTGCGCCGCGGCAAGCGTTGGATGCAAGGCGGCGTCCGGCATGATGTGCGGCGCTTCGCGTCGCCCGACGAGCGCGCATGGCCCGCTTGGATGTCGCAGCGGAGGCCCGTTCCCCGATGAAGGCCGTCCCTCACTGCCGACGACGTCCGGCCGTGCCGATGCCCTCATGACCGGTACAGGAGATACATTTTTGTATCTTTTATTTCATTGAGATACATTTTCGGCCGGCTCGAAGCGCTCGCGCCGCAGGCTCCAAGCCGCCTAGCGAGGTCCGAACTTCTTGTTGACAGCGGGCAGCAGCGTTGCCACGGCCAGCGCAAGCCAACTCAGAAACCCCTGGACGTCGGGAAAGACGCCGGGCATGCAAGCACCCCAGGCTGCGAAGGACACTGCGCCGAGCGTCATCTGCCGCAGGGGAAGCCCGTCCCTGGCCGGCACGCCAGACGTCTTCATGACGTCGTCGAACAGAAGCCAGACGATGACGGGCGTCAAGACGACCGCCGCGCCGTAGAACTCCTGGACGGCATGCAGGCTGGCCTTGAACTGCGACTGCATCATGGCGACGCCGGGGATGTACAGCGACATCACCTCCGTCGGGAAGAAGCGCGTCAGCGACTCCAGGGCGGTGCTGCCCGGTGCCGGCTTCGCGCGCGTAGATGGCGCCCGCGGCGAGGCCGGGGGTGGTGCGCCCCCGCCGACGACCTGCGCATGGAACTCACCTTGATGAAAGGCAGGCGGGTGCGGAGCGGCCGGTCGGCGTTCGTCGACCGCCTCGATTGCAAGTGTCCGCAGTGACATCGTGACCTCCTCGCGCGTCGAGCCATCCCATGCCGGCGATCGCGGGCATGGCGCGCGAACGACGGGGGCAGCAGTCCAGCGCCCGCGTAAGTTCGCGCTTGCCGAATGCTAGCGGCAGATGTGCGAGGGCGACACCCCTCAGGCGAGGTCGCCGGCTGCGCGCTGGAAGTGCGGGTCGGCGTAACCCGGGCGCACGATCACCGGTACGTTCTCGCCGTCGAGCGGAATCGAGGTCGGGAAATACCTGACGTCCTCAGTACCGACGCACAGGATGAAGGCCATCTCCCCGTCGCGGTCGCCCAGCCCGACACCGATGGAATAGGGCCCCTGGTATCCACCCAGGAGGCTGACTCGGACTTCCGATCTTCGGACATGGCGCTGGAGCGACTGGAGGTTCATACATTCAATTGGGGCGGTTCGGATCGTTTCCTTCCGTCCGTCCGAACGCAGGGAAGCCGGAGTCGACCTCCGGGGTGAACATGGAAGGCTGCATCGGCACGATGATGAGCGCAGCGGTGGCCATCCAAATCGCTGAATTGACAGGAAAAAGCGGCCGGCGAGGATTCGTTCCGGGATTTCGCCGCCGCCTGCCGGTCGGTTTTCGACGGCGTGCACGCACGCACGGATGTATTTGATGGGGTCGTCACTGCCGTTCCGGCCGCCGAGAAGGAGGCCTACCGCGCCTTCGGCCGGCTGATGCGCGGCGTGTTCAAGGCGTACGGCGCACTGGAGGTGGTCGACTGCTCGGGCGACGACGTGCCGCCCAAGCTGACCTCGTTCCCGCTCGCGGTGCGACGCGCCAGGAACGAGACCGTCGCGTTCGGCAGGACGACCTGGCCCTCGCGCACGGCGCGCGACGAGGCCTGGAAGAGGATGATGGCCGACTGGCGCATGCAGCATGGCGCGAACCCGATGCCGTTCGACGGCAAGAGGATGATCTACGGCGGGTTCGGGAAAGTCTAGGGTGTCGCGCTCGGCGCGATCTCGCCCAGCACCGCGCGCCGCAGCAGCGGCCACAGCGCCTGGTGCGACTGGCGGAACCAGTCGAGGTGGCCGATGCCGCGCAGGCCGTGGTCGGCCGGGCACACCCGCAGCGTCGCGCACGGCGCGCCGGGCAACGTGCGCAGCAGGTCGCGCACGGTGGTCGGGTTCGCGATGTCGTCGTCCTCGGCGTGGAGCACGAAGATGGGCGTGCGCACGTCCGCGTGGAAATCGACGGCCAGGCCGGCGCGCACGGCGTTGGTGGCGTAGCCGCCGGCGGCGCACCACTGGCCCCATTGCCGCGCCACCTGGGCCGGCAGGTTCTCGCCCAGGCCCAGCCATGCGGTGGGGCCGTAGCCCTTGAACAGCGTGCCGATGGGCACCAGGAAGCGCAAGGCGAACCGGGCCTTGAGGCCGAACGCGAAGCGCATGCCACCGAACCAGCCGGTGGACGCGGCGACACCCACCACGCGGGCGATGCGATCGTGGTTGGGCAGCAGGCCGATCATCTGGGCGCCCGCGCTGTGGCCCACCAGCACCACCTGCGCCGCGGCGCTGCGCGCCAGCAGCCACTCGAGCGCGGCCACCTGGTCCTGGAGGCCCCAGTCGACCAGGCGGGCGCGGCTGTCGGCCAGCCTGCCGTCCAGCGACAGGCCAATGCCGCGGTAGTCGAACACCAGCGTCGCGTGGCCCTGCGAGGCCAGCCAGTCGGCGAAGCGCCAGTAGAACTGCTGGCGCACGCCGGTGGCCGGCGAGATCAGCACCGGCGCGGCGGGCGACTCGCCGCGCGCGGCGAAGAAGTGGCCCTGCAGGCGCTGGCCGTCGGCGCAGGCTAGCGTGACGGGCTCGGGCTGGAGGGGATCGATTCGGGCTTCAGTCATCCGTGTTTCCCAGCGTCTGCACGTGCTCCAGCCAGCGCCCCACGGTCTGCAGTTCGAACGGCGTGAAGTCGGCGGTCAGGCGCTCGTTGATGCGGCCCAGCGCCTTGCGCAGCGCGGGCAGTTGATCGCTTCCCGCGGGCAGCAGCCACACGCGTTGCCCACGGCCGTCCGCCGGATCGTCGCGGCGCTCCACCCAGGCCAGGGCCTCCATGCGCTGCACCAGGCCCGACATCGCCGAGGGCGCCAGATCCAGCCCCTTCGCGAGCCGGCCCATCGTGGCGCCGTCCTCGCGCGCGAGCACGAACAGCACGCCGCTCTGCGCCGGCGTGGGCGCGGCCAGGCCTTCGCGCGCGGCGCGCTCCTGCTCGGCGGCGATGAACTGCTGCAGCCGGCGCTGGGCGCTGTTGAGCAGGAAGATGAGGCGGGGCGGCTTGGTCATGCGTCTCATTTACTTCGTATGCGAAGTATATCCGACGCAAGCCACCGTTCATCCGCCGATCCGAAAGTTCGCTGCAAGACAATTTCGGCGAACATCGCGGGTCAGTGAATCAAGAAACCTCATCCATGGCCCCGCCCACCTCCCCGCCCGCCGCCAGCTTCTCGCCGTACCAGAAGTTCGTCGTCGGCCTGCTCGCGTTCCTTCAGTTCGCCGTCATCCTCGACTTCATGATCATGGCGCCGCTGGGCGCGCTGATCATGCCGACGCTGGCGATCTCGCCCAAGCAGTTCGGCCTGGTCGTGTCGGCCTACGCGTTCAGCGCGGGCGTCTCCGGCTTCATCACCGCCGGCTTCGCCGACCGCTTCGACCGCAAGAAGATCCTGATGTTCTTCTACGCCGGCTTCCTGGTGGGCACGCTGTGGTGCGGCCTCGCGTCCACCTTCGAGCTGCTGCTGGCCGCTCGCGTGTTCACGGGCCTGTTCGGCGGCGTGATCGGCTCGGTGGTGCTGGCGATCGCCACCGACCTGTTCGACGTCTCCTTGCGCGGCCGCGTGATGGGCCTGATCCAGACCGCCTTCGCGGCCAGCCAGGTGCTGGGCCTGCCGCTGGGCCTGTTCCTGTCGAATCGCTGGAACTGGCATGCGCCGTTCATCGTGCTGGCGGCGCTGGGCGTGGCGGGGCTGGTGGTGATCTCCGCGAAGCTGAAGCCGGTGGACGCCCACCTGGGCAAGCCGCAGGAGCACAGCCCGTTCATGCACCTGTTCCACACCATCACCGAGCCGCGCCACCTGCTGGCCTTCCTCACGGTGACCCTGCTGGCCACCGGGGGCTTCATGCTGATGCCGTTCAGCAGCGCCTTCCTGGTGCACAACCTGGGCATCGAACTGGATCGCCTGCCCACCATCTACTTCTTCACGGGCGTCTGCACGATGGTGTTCGGACCGCTGATCGGCAAGGCGGCCGACAAGTTCGGCAAGTTCAAGGTGTTCCTGTTCGGCAGCCTGCTGTCCATCGTGATGGTGGTGGTCTACACGCACCTGGAGGCCACGTCGCTCGCGGCCGTGGTGCTCATCAACGTGGTGATGTTCGTGGGGATCTTCTCGCGCATGATCCCGTTCCAGGCACTGTCGAGCCAGGTGCCCGAAGCCACGAAGCGCGGTGCGTACAACGCCATCAGCGCGTCCATCCAGCAGGTGTCGGGCGGCATCGCCTCGCTGGTGGCCGGCCACATCGTCACGCAGGGCGCCGGCGGCCGGATCGAACATTTCCCGGTCGTGGGCTACGTGGTGGTGGGCACCACGCTGGCGGCCATCGGCCTGGTCTGGAACATCCAGCGCCAGTTGCAGGCGCGCGCCGCCGCGGCCTGAGCGAGCGTCAGGCGGCGAGGCAGGCGCGGATGACGGGCATGGTGAAGTTCTTGCCGATCAGCGTGTGGGCGAACAGGTAGTCGCAGCGCTTGCGGTCGCACAGCCCGTCGAGGTCGACGCACCCCTCGGCATCGCAGGGAAACGACAGCGGCGCCTGCGCATCGGTCAGTGGGTCGAAGCGGAGTTCGAAGGCGAGGTCGGCGAAACGGGCGGGAGCGTTGGTGGTCATGGATTTCTCCTGTTGATCCTCTCCTGCAAGCGACGGACCCTGTCAGCGGACATGCCGCGCGCTTGTCGTCCATGTCCAGCGTGTCGGGACATCTCCAATCCCAGGGCGACCTGCACAGATGGCGGACGAAGTTGCGTCTTTTGTAGGACTGCACGGACGCCAAGCCGCGATACCGTCTGGCTTGGCAGCTTCGAACACCACGCGAAGATGCAGGCATCCCTCGAACACGACCGGCCTCCACCATGAACAAGCCCCTGATCACCTCCGCCCCGCAAGACAGCGGCGAGCCATCGCGCCCGCACGACGACGCGTTCCTGGCGCAGTTCGACGACGAGACGCTGGCGCATGCGCTCAGGACGGTCAACTGGCACCCGAAGGACGTGAGCCAGTTCCTGCGCAGCGCCGCGAACTTCTGAGCTCAGGCGCGCGCCGGCTCCGGATGGGCCCACTGCTTGACCACCAGCGCCAGCGCGGCGATGAGGCCCGGCACGGCGACCACGGTGAAGATCTCGGTGAACGTGAACTGGCGGCGTGAGAGCTCCGCCACCAGGAACGATCCCGCGATGCCGCCGAAGCGGCCGAACCCCAGCATCCACGACACGCCCGTGGCGCGTCCCGCGGTCGGATAGAACGCCGCCGCCAGCGCCGGCAGCGACGACTGCGCGGTGTTCATGAACGCGCCGCCCAGGAACACCACAACCACGAGCGTGCCGACGTTGCCCGCGGCCTGGCCGATCAGCCAGATCAACCCCGCGGTGATCAGGTAGCCCAGCGCGATGATCTTGTTGCCGTTGAAGCGGTCCATCAGCCAGCCGAACAGCACGGCGCCGCAGCCGCCCAACGGGAACAGCGCGGCGATCAGCGTGGCCGAGCGCGGCTCGACGCCGGCGTCCTTGAACAGGATCGGCATCCAGTTGATCAGCGCATAGAAGATCACCAGGCCCATGAAGTAGGTGAGCCACAGCATCACGGAGCCCACCAGGTACTGGCGTGACAGCACCAGGGCGATGCCCGTCTTGCCGGACGTGGACGGCCGCGACTCGGACAGGCTGAACGACGCGGCCGACGCGGCGCTCGCCGAGACGCGGGCGAGCGTGGCGCGGATCTTCTCCACCGGACGCGCGCGCGCCACCATGAAGCGCACCGACTCCGGCAGCATCGCCAGCATGGCCAGCGCGAGCACCAGCGGCGTGACGCCGCCCAGCGCGAGCACGCTGCGCCAGCCGAACTGCGGGATCAGCCACGCGGCCAGGAAGCCGCCGAACGCGGCGCCCAGCGGGAAGCCGCAGAACATCGCGTTGGTGAGCGTGGAGCGCAGGCGGTCGGGGCAGTACTCGCTCATCAGCGTCACCGCGTTGGGCATCGCGGCGCCCAGGCCCAGGCCGGTGAGGAAGCGCAGCGCCGTGAGTTGCTCCAGCGACTGCGAGAACGACGAGCCCAGGCAGGCGAGGCCGAAGACGAGCACGGACGCCACCAGCAGCATCTTGCGACCCAGCCAGTCGGCCAGCGGACCCGAAGACAGCGCCCCGGCGGCCAGCCCGAACAGCGCCGCGCTGAGCACTGGCCCCAGCGCCGGCCGGGTGACGCCCCACTCCTTGATCAGCGACGGCGCGATGAACCCGATGGCCGCGGTGTCGAAGCCGTCCAGCAGCACGATCACGAAGCACAGACCGAAGATCATCCACTGGAACCCGGAAAACCGATGTTCGTTGAGGAACGACTGGACGTCGACGCTTTGGCGTTCTGGCATGGCTTGTCTCTCGCTTCGTTGTGGCCACCGCTGCGCGGTAACCATGTTCTGGCGGAGTGTCCATGCGCGCGCGCAGGCGGACCTGCGGGCTTTCCCTGGAATGTTCGTTTAGTGCAAGCGTTGGTGGGTGATGTGCAGTCGATTCAGGCGGCCTTGCGGCCCACGAACGACAGCACGCCATCCTCCAGCGGCGCCTTGAGCAGCGTGGCCCGGTCGCTCGGGTAGTGGTGCGAGACATGCCACGGGCCGGCGCGGCCCTGGCGCGGCATGCGATCGTTGGCGCGCACCAGGTAGCCCGAGGTGAGGTTGCCCATCACCGATTGCTCCGTGCGCTGGCCGTGCTCGTCGTGCGGGCAGAACGACGCGTAGCCGCGGGCGTCCAGGTGCTTGTAGAGCCGCACGAGGAAGGCCGCGGCGAGGTCCACCTTGAGCGTCCACGACAGGCTCGTGTAGCCCAGGATCCACGCGAAATTGGGCAGGCCTTCCATCAGCACGCCCTTGTAGAGCATGTGCTGCTGCGGCTCGTAGGGCCTGCCGTCGACGCTGATGGCCATGCCGCCGAACACCTGCACGTCGAGCCCCGTGGCAGTGACCAGCACGTCGGCTTCGAGCCGTTGGCCCGACCCGAGCAGCACGCCGCGGCCGTCGAAGCCGGCGATCCTGTCGGTGACCACGGAGGCCGCGCCGCTGCGGATGGCGGCGAACAGGTCGGCGTCGGGCACGATGCACAGGCGCTGGTCCCACGGCATGTAGCTCGGCGTGAAGTGCGCCATGTCGGCGCTGCCGGCCAGGTGCTTCTCCGTCTGCTTGAGCAGGAACCGGCGCATCCGGTCGGGCCAGCGGCGGCACGCGGCGTAGATCCAGCGCGCGAGCTTCTTGTTGCGGCCACGACCCCACGCGAACACCCAGCGTCGCGGCAGGAAGCGGGCGAGCCTGTCGAGCGAGGCGTCGCGCGCCGGCACCGACAGGATGTAGGTGGGCGAGCGCTGCAGCATCGTCACGTGCGCGGCGGTCCTGGCCAGTGCCGGAACCAGCGTCATGGCGGTGGCGCCGCTGCCCACGATCACCACGCGCTGGCCCGCGAGCGCGGCGCCGGCGGGCCAGTGCTGCGGGTGGATCACCTGGCCGGTGTAGCGATCCAGCCCGGGGAACCCGGGCGCGAAGCCGTTGTCATGGTTGTAGTAGCCGGTGCCCAGCACCAGCTGGCCGCAATGCAGCTGCGTCGAGACGCCGCTGGCCTCGTCGAGGGCCGTCACCGTCCACTGCTGGCGCGTGGACGACCAGTCGGCGGAGAGGATCTTCAGGCCGTAGCGGATGTGGCGGTCGACGCCGGTCTCGCGCACCGTGTCGGCCAGGTAGCCGCGGATCGCGTCGCCGCTGGCCAGCACCTTGGTGTCGGTCCACGGCCGGAACTCGAAGCCGTAGGTGAGCATGTCCGAGTCGGAACGCACGCCCGGATAGTTGAACAGGTCCCACGTGCCGCCCAGGCGCTGGCGGCGTTCGAGGATCGCGTAGGTCTTGCCGGGGCATTCGGCGGCCAGCCGGCAGGCCACGCCGATGCCCGACACGCCGGCACCGATGATCAGGACGTCGAAGGTATCGATGGCCATTCGTCAGGCGCCCGCGCCCATGAGGGCCTTGGTCTCGAGGAACTCGTCGATGCCGGCGGCGCCCCACTCGCGCCCGTTGCCCGATCGCTTGTAGCCGCCGAAAGGCGCAGCGAGATCGATGCCGGCGCCGTTGAGATGGACCATGCCCGTGCGCAGGCGCCTCGCGACCCCGGCCGCGCGCGCGACGCTGCCGCCCCACACGTAGCCGGACAGGCCGTAGTCGGAGTCGTTGGCGATCGCCACGGCCTCGTCCTCGTCGGCGTACGGGATCAGCACCAGCACCGGCCCGAAGATCTCCTCGCGGGCGATCGTCATCGCGTTGTCGACGCGGCTGAACACGGTGGGTCGCGTGAACCAGCCCTGCGCGAGGCCTTCGGGACGGCCCAGGCCGCCGGCCACCAGGTCGGCGCCCTCCTGGATGCCCACCGCGATCAGCGCCTGCACGCGCTCGAACTGGCGCCTGTTGGCGATCGGCCCGATCGTCGTGGCGGCATCCAGCGGATCGCCCACCACCAGGCGCTCGACGGTCGCCGCGGCCACGCGTTCGGCCTCGGCCAGGCGCGCCGCCGGCACCAGCATGCGCGACGGGGCGTTGCAGCTCTGGCCCGTGTTGAACATCATGTTGCTCACGCCCGCTGCGACGGCCTCCGCCAGCGGCGCGTCGTCGAGGATGATGTTGGCGGACTTGCCGCCCAGCTCCAGCGACACCACCTTGATCGTGTCGGCCGCATGCCTGGCCACCGAGCTGCCGGCCCGCGTGGAGCCGGTGAGCGACACCATGTCGACTTCCGGGTGCGAAGACAGCAGCGGCCCGATGCGCGCCCCGTCGCCGTGGATCAGGTTGAATACCCCGGCCGGTACGCCCGCCTCGTGCAGGGTCTCGGCGAGGATCTGCGCCGAGAACGGCGCGTACTCGCTGGGCTTGAGCACCATCGTGCAGCCGGCCAGCAGCGCCGGCGCCACCTTGCACAGCGTCTGGTTCATCGGCCAGTTCCACGGCGTGATCAACACGCACACGCCCACGGCCTCCTTGACGACGTGCGTCGTGCCCTGGCGCTTCTCGAACGGGTAGTCGGCGGCCAGCGCCAGCGTCGTCTGCAGCTGCCACAGGCCCAGCGGCGCCTGCGCGGCACGCGCCAGGCGGGCCAGCGGCGCCCCCATCTCCTCGCTGATGGCCAGCGCCATCTCGTCGAGGCGGCGTTCGTAGACGGCGGCGGCACGCGCCAGCAGCTCGGTGCGCGTGGCCAGCGGCGTGGTCGACCAGGCGTCGAAGGCGCGTCGCGCCGCGGCGACCGCGCGTTCGACGTCGGCCTCGTCGCCGAGGCGGATGACGCCGGCCACCGCCTCGGTGGCGGGATTGATCACGTCGAAGGGCGTGCCGCCGTTGACTGGCGGGACCCACTGGCGGTCGATGTAGAACAGGGAATGGTCGCGCATGGCGATGTCCTCGGGAAAATTGGGAGTCAGGGGCGGTTGTCGCGCACGAGGCTCAAGGGAATGAAGCCGAGGGCCATCAGGATGGCGATGGCGACGTTGCCGGCCTGCTGGCTGTGGAAGGTGCTCACCGCGGTCTGTACGGCCAGCGGGCCCAGCCACACCGTGGCCGTTCCCGACAACGCGAACAGCCCGAAGAACGCGCCCGACTGGCCCGGCGGGATGAGCCGCGTCAGCAAGGTGCGGCTCGACGCGAAGATGGCGGTGTTGAAGACGGCCACGATGCCGCCGATCGCCAGGAACACGAGCTCGGGCGACTTCGTGAAGACCGGCCCGCTCCACAGCGGCGCGGTGTCTGCGGCCACCGTGTAGACGAAGCGCACGCCCGCGGGCGAGACGGCCAGCAGCGCGACGATGCCCACGATGGTGCCGATGATCTCCACCTGCAGCGCGCGCTTGGGGCCGAGCCGCGCGTCGAGTACCGACGACAGCAGGCCGCCGAGCGCGGCGCACGAGCTCATGAGGATGCCGAAGGCGGTCATCTCGAGCACGCCCCAGTGCATCACGCCCGCCGCGTAGATGCCGCAGAAGATGATCAGCGCGATCTGCGCGTCGGCGAACAGCATGCGCGACGCGAGGAAGATGGCCGCGTCGCGGTGGTGGCGCACGCTGCGCACGAGCGCGGCGAGGTCACGCGCGCCGCCGGCCAGCGCGGCACCCACGCCGCCGGATCGGCGCGGTGCGTCCTGCGCGAACAGCAGCAGGGGGATGACGCCGATCACGAGCAGCACGGCGGCGATGGGGGCCGCGATGCGGGCCGGTTCGCCCAGCGCCGGGTCGAGCCCGAACAGAGGCGCGGCCGGCACCCAGCTCCAGTGCACCTTGCCGGGCAACGCGAACGCCCACAACACGAAGACGAGCGCCGCCACCGAGACGATGTTGCCCAAGGCGAGCGCGGTGCCCGACATCGTTGCCGCATCGCGCGCGTTGCGCGCCGACCAGGTGATCAGGGAGTTGTGCAACACCTCGCCGTAGGTGAACAACAGGGAGATGAGCAGCGTCATCAGGAGGATGGTGGACACGCTGAGCCCCGCCCCGTTCGGCTTGGCCCACCACAGCGCGAACACGAGCGGCGCGAACACCAGCGAGATCGCGGCCAGCGCCGGCTTGCGCCGTCCCATGCGATCGGCCGCGGCCCCCAGGAACGGCGCGGTCAGCGCCGCGACCAGGCCGCCGAGGAAGCCGTAGGCCGCGATCAGCCCCTGCCCCTTGACCGCGTCGCCGACCAGCACCGTGGCGACGTACGGCATGAAGATGTAGATGCTGATGAGCGTGATGTAAGGGTCGCGCCCGCCCTGGAAACCAGCCCACGCGCGTGCGCTGCCGGACATGCGGGCACCCGTGTCGGTGATGGTCGGCGCGGCCGGCGCGATCGTGGTCATGGGGCGTTCCACGTCAGAACTTCGATCCCAGCGTCACCCCGAACGTGCGCGGCGCGTTGGGGAAGCCGCTGTAGCTGCCGGTCTGCGCCACCGTCGGGAACACGCCCACCATCTCGCGGTCGTCGAACAGGTTGCGCGCCCACAGCGACACCGACCAGTGGCCGGGCTTGCTCTCCACGCCGAGGCTCGCGTTGACGTTGTTCGTTCCGTAGGTGGACAGGTTGGCGGGCACGGTCTCGATCAGCGGCGTCTTGCTCGCGAAGTCGTACTCGGTGCGCACGAAGGCCGTGTAGCCGGCGCCGAATTCCTGGTTCAGGGTGACCGAGGCCGACAGCGACCACTTCGGGATGCCGGCCGGGCGTTGCCCCGAGAGGTCGCGGAAGTCCGGCATCAGGCCGGTGGCCGGATCGATCGGGCAGCGCACGGTGTCGAACGACACGCAGGGCGCGTGCGTGAACGAGTCGTACTTCGCGTCGAGGAAGGTCGCCGAACCGGTGAGCGCCACCCAGCTCGCCGGGCGGTAGGCGCCGTCGAACTCGAAGCCGCGCGTCGATTCCTTGCCGGCGTTGACCAGGCTGTAGCCGGTGCCCGTATAGGCGTTGGACTGGAATCCCTTGATGGCCTCGTCGAACACGGCCAGCGTGACGTAGCCCTTGCGCGTCTCGGCCTTCAGGCCCGCCTCGATGTTGCTGACGTTCTCCGGCCCCGCGGTGCGGCCGATGCCGTTGGCGTCGGGCGGACGGCTGTCCGAGGAGAGGTTGTAGGCGCCCGCCTTCCAGCCCGTGGACCAGCCCGCGTAGGCGCTCCAGCTGCCGAAATCGTAGTTCGCGCGCAGCGCCTCGGTGAGCTTGCTGCCCCTGAGCACGCCCGATTCGTTCGCGTTGGGAAAGTTGACGGGCGCGTGGTTGGTGGTGTCGCCGTAGAAGAACTGCAAGGCGCCGAGCGCGCCGTACAGGTCGGGCGGCAGGCCCAGTGCGCCGAACTGCGGCACGTCCTGCAGGTTCAGCTCCGAGAACTGGTCGGTGAGCGTGACGTCGGACGCCGCGCGCTTGAGGTCGGTCAGCCAGGCGAGGCCGCCGGTCAGCGTCAGGTTGTCGGTGACGCTCCAGTCGGCATTGCCGAACAGCGAGGTCGAGTCCTGCCTCATCGTGTAGTGGTCGAGGATGCCCTGGCCAGGTTCGAAGTAGGTCGAGCCCGCGGTGATCGAGGGCGTCACCAGGCCTTGCAGGAACTCCAGCGCGTAGAGGTTCGACCGCCCCGTCAGTGCGGCCTGCAGCGGCGCGGGCAGCGCACCGAGCAGCGCGGCGGGCACCTGGCCGCTGAGGCCGTCGGCGAAGGCGCGCATGTCGGTGCCGAAGGTGGTGTCGACGCCGGTGCGCAGCTTCTCGTGCTGCAGGAACCCGCCCACCATCCAGTGCAGGTCGCCGCTGCCGTTGGACGTCAGGCGCAGTTCCTGGGTCAACGTGGAAATGGAGTTGGCCTGGTTCTTGTTGGCGAGGTCGGCGCCGGTGAAGTCGACGTCCTGCGTCGACGCGTTGGTCTGCATGCGGTTGGCGGTGATCGACGTGAGCGTGCCGATGCCCGTCTTCCAGTCGATCTGTGCCGAAGTGCCCTTGCCGCTCAGGCGGTTGGTCGGGTCGGTGTTGAAGACGACGTCGTTGTCGAAGAGGTGCGTCGGGTCGCCCACTGCCTTGCCCAGGCCGTAGGGCGCCGGCGCGCCGATGAACTGCGTGGCCGGCCCGTTCTGCAGCGACACCGTGCCGCAGCAGGTCTCGTGGATGCGGTTCCAGTCGACGATCACGCGCGCCTCCAGGTTCGCGTCCGGCTTCCACAGCAGGTCGCCGCGGAGCGACTGGCGATCGCGGTTGTCCACGCTGTCGCCGGTGACCACGTTGTGCTCGAAGCCGTCGCGGTCGTTGTTGCTGGCGGACAGGCGCACGGCCAGGGTGTCGGACAGCGGGCCGGTGATCGTCGCTCGTTCCTGCAGCCCGTGGTAATTTTCGATGTCCACCGATCCGGAGCCGCCGAACTTGAATTGCGGCTTGGCAGTGACGATGTTGATCGCGCCGGCCGACACGTTCTTGCCGAACAGCGTGGACTGCGGGCCGCGCAGCACTTCCACGCGCTCGATCTCGGGCAGGTCGTCCAGCGCGGACGAGGTGCGCGAGCGGTAGACGCCGTCGACGAAGACGCCCACCGAGCTCTCGATGCCGTCGTTGCCCGCGCCGTTGCCGAAGCCGCGGATGATGAAGTTGGTCTGGCCGACGGCGTTGTACTGCTGCACCTGCAGCGACGGCACCACCGATTGCAGGTCGATCAGGTCGACGATGTGGGCCTTGGCTATGGTGTCGGCGTTCGTCACGGAGACCGAGATCGGCACGTCCTGCAGCGTCTGCTCGCGCTTCTGCGCGGTGACGGTGACGCGTTGCATGCCGAGGTCGGTGTCCGGTGCCACAGCGGTTGCGGCCGCCGAGGCCGCTGCGGTGGGCGCCGCGGCCTGGCCAAAGGCCGTGCCGGTGGCGATGACCTCGAGTGAAACCACTCCGATCTGAAGCATCTTGCGCATGGGGTTTGTCTCCGTTGTGTGCGTGCTCTCGTCGAATCGCGGAGCTCGCTGTTGGGCGTATTTTTAGTTCAGACTAAGTTTTTTAGTCAACACTAGGAAAACCCTCGACGCATTTCCGGGGATGCTGGTCAGAATGCGGCTCGTGGACACTGGCAACACGTCCCACGAACCTTCTCGAAACGCCATGTCGACCACCAAAGCCAAGCCCAGAAAGCCCGTCTCCAACAGCCGCAAGGCCGAAGGCATGCGCGAAGCCATCATTCGTGCGGCCACGGAGCAGATCAACTCGAAGAGCTACGCGCTGGCCACGCTCACCGGCATCGCGGCGACGCTGGACATGCGCGACGCCGCGCTCTACCACTACTTCCCGAGCAAGCAGGCGCTGGCGTATGCGTGCCATCGCTCGTCGCTGACGCGCGTGGAGACGCTGCTGGCGAGCACCGACAAGGCAGGCGGCAGCGGCGAGGAGAAGCTGCGCCACTTCATCCGCGCGATGCTCGACGAGGCCGCCGCCAACGGCCCGCAGCTGTACTTCGGCGACTTCTCCTACCTCGAGTCGGCGCACCGCAAGGCCATCGCCGCGTGGGGCGACCGGCTGCGCGACTACCTGATCAAGTTCCTCAAGGAAGGCATGGCCGACGGCTCCATCGTGCAGTGCGAGCCGGAGCTCTCGGTGCAGTTGCTGATGGGCATGCTGATCTGGCTGGGCAAGTGGGTGCCGTCCGTCGAGGGCCTGACGGTCGATCGCCTGATGAGCGCGATCGACGCCACCGTCTTCCGCGGCCTGGATCGTGGCCAGTACCACGAGCACGTCCATGCACCGCACGCCGACGCGAAATCGAAAAGGGAATCCTCATGAAAGCATTGCAGTTCCAGGGCGTCGGCGAGCCGCTGCACCTGGCCGACGTGCCGCGTCCGGCGGCCGAGCCGGGCGGGCTCGTCTTCAAGGTGAAGGCCTGCGGCATCTGCGCGTCCGACCTCCACGCGGCCGAGGTGCCGGGCCTGCTGCAGTTCGGCAACGTGCTGGGCCACGAGTACGCGGGCACGGTGGTCGAGGTGGGCCCCGGCGTATCGGGCTGGACGGTGGGCGACCGCCTCGTCGCGCTGCCCGCCAAGCCCTGCGGCGCGTGCCCCGCGTGCAGCGCCGGCGCGCCGCAGGCGTGCAGCGCGATCGTGGCGCAGGGGTTCGACCCGCGCATGCCCGGCGCCTACGCCGAATACGCCACCTGCATGGCCGGCCTCGCGATGAAGATCCCCGACGGCCTGAGCGACAACGACGCCGCCACCATCGAGCCACTGGCCGTGGGCCTGGGCGCCTGGAAGGCCGCCAACGTGCCACCGGGCACGGACGTGCTGATCATCGGCGCCGGCATCATCGGCCTGTCGGTGGCCAAGTGGGCCCGGTTCTTCGGCGCGGGCGACGTGGGCATCAGCGAGCGCGTGCCTGCGCGTCTCGCGCGCGCGCGCCGCATCGGCGCGGGCGTGGTGATCGATGCGACGCAGCACACCGATCCGGTGGCCGAGTTCAGGCGCCAGACCGGGCGCACGCCCAGCGTGATCTTCGAATGCGTGGGCCGCCCGCTGCTGGCCCACCTGATCGATATCGCCCCGCACGGCGCCCAGCTGGTGCTGGCCGGCACGGGCATGCAGCCCGAGTCGTTCACGGTCGTGTCGGCTGCGTTGAAGCGGCTGCGCATGAGCTTCCCGCTGGCCTACACCGCCGACGATTTCCCGTTCGTGCAACGCATGATCGCCGCCGGCCGCATCGCCGTGGACGGCCTCGTCACCGCCACCGTGTCGCTGGACGACGCCCCCGCGATGTTCGCGCTGCTGGGCCAGCCCAACGACCACTGCAAGGTGCTGATCACGCCGTAGCACCGGCTTTCCCTGGATGAAGACAGACATCGGGCACGCACCCGAGCCGCCGGTGTGTCCGGCAACGACCCTGAAGGAGACCGCGCCATGAACGACTCGAACCCGCCGCTGCGCCCGCCGCAGCGCTTCGCCAACGCGCTGCGCCGCCACGGCGTGGAATTCCTGTTCGGCCAGAGCAACCCGCCGTCGCTGACGCTGGCCGCGGAAGACATCGGCATCAAGCAGGTCGGCTATCGCCAGGAGAACGCGGGCACCTACATGGCCGACGCGTATGCCCGCGTGACCGGCAGAGTGCCGGTGGTGACGGCGCAGAACGGGCCCGCGGCGACGCTGCTGGTGCCGGGGCTCGCGGAATGCCTGTCGGCCTCGGTGCCCATCGTCGCGCTGGTGCAGGACGTGGGCCCGGGCGCGCGCGACCGCAACGCGTTCCAGGAGCTCGACCAGCTCGAGCTGTTCAAGGGCGTGGCCAAGTGGATCCGCCGCGTGACCAGCGCGAGCCGCATCGAGGACTACGTGGACATGGCGTTTGCCGCCGCGGCCAGCGGCCGTCCCGGACCAGCCGTGCTGCTCGTGTCGATGGAGCTGCTGGCCGAGCGCGAGGAGCAGGCCATCTCCGCGCCGCGCCAGGCGACGCTGGGCCACTACCCGTTGGACCGCGTGCAGCCCGACCCCGCCGTGATCGCCGCCGCGGCGCAGCTGCTGGCCGAGGCGCGCGCGCCCATCGTCTACGCCGGCGGCGGCGTGATCGGCTCCGGCGCGCAGGCCGAGCTGCGCGCGCTGCAGGAGCTCGCGAGCCTGCCGGTGGCCACCAGCACCATGGGCAAGGGCGGCGTGGACGAGACGCATCCTCTCTCGATGGGCGTGATCGGCTACTTCATGGCCACGCGCGGCATGGCGAAATTCGCCAAGCCACTGGTCACCGACGCCGACGTCATCCTGCTGGTGGGCAACCGCACCAACCAGAACGGCACCGACTCGTGGACGCTGCTGCCGCGCGGCGCCACCTGCATCCACATCGACATCGACGAGATCGAGATCGGCCGCAACTACGAATCGCTGCGGCTCAAGGGCGACGCGCAGCTGACATTGCGCGCGCTCAACGAGGCGTTGAAGGAACTGGACCTGGCGCGCCGCCACGCCGCGCGCCCGGGACTGGAGCACACGCTGGCTGCGGCCAGGCAACAGCACCGCGCCGAGATCGCCACGGTCACCCAGTCGGACGCCTCGCCGATCCGCCCCGAGCGCTTCATGGCCGAACTCGAGAAGCAGCTCGCCGACGACCACATCATCGTCGCCGACGCGAGCTTCTCGTCGATCTGGGTCGCCAACTACCTGGCGGCCACGCACCGGCGCCGCTTCATCACGCCGCGCGGCCAGGCCGGGCTGGGCTGGGGCTTCCCGATGGCGCTCGGCGCACGCATCGGCCAGCCGCAGCGACCGGTGTTCTGCGTCGTCGGCGACGGCGGCTTCGGCCACGTGTGGTCGGAGCTGGAGACCGCGCGCCGCCACGGCATCCGCGTGGTGGTGGCGGTGATGAACAACGGCATCCTCGGCTACCAGAAGCACGCCGAGGACGCGGGCCTCGGACGCCATACGGGCGTCTGCGACTTCGTCGACGTCGACCACGCCGCCATCGCGCGGGCCTGCGGCGTGAAAGGACTGCGGCTCGAGCGCGCCGGCGACATCGCCGCGGTGATCGCGGAGGCGCTGGCCACCGACGGCCCGGTGCTGATCGACGTGATCGCCGACCCGGCCGCGATGCCGCCGGTCACCGTCTTCACCCGACTTCCCAACTACTGATACGAAGGAGCCGCGCATGGACTCGACGAACCCGTTCGGCCTGAAGGACAAGGCCGTCTTCATCACCGGCGGCGCGTCCGGCATCGGACTCGGCACCGCCGAGCGCTTCCTGCAGGAGGGCGCACGCGTGGCGATCGCCGACATCCAGCCGCCGCCGCAGGCGGTGCTGGACGCCGGCGCCCTGTTCCTCACCGTGGACGTGACGCAGCGCGAGAACGTCATCGAGGCGTTCGCCGCGGCCGGGAAGGCGATCGGTCCGCTCGACGTGATCATCCACAACGCCGGCATGCCCGGCAAGGGCACGCACATCGTCGACTCCGACGAGGCGGTGCTCGACAAGGTGGTGGCGCTGAATTTCTACGGCACCTACTACGTGCTCAAGTACGGCCCGCGCCACATGCGCGATGGCGGCGCCATCATCACGACGGCCTCGGTCGCGGGGCTGCAGCAGAACGAGGGCTTCTTCGACTACAGCGCCACCAAGGCCGCCGTCATCAGCATGACCAAGACGGCCGCGGTCGAACTGGGCCTGCGCGGCATCCGCTGCAACGCGGTGTGCCCCGGTCCCGTGCGCACGCCGATGCTGCCGCCGGGCCACATCCTCAACACGCTCGCGAAGCAGCTGTCCGCGGTGGGCCGCATCGCCGAGGTGGACGACCTCGTGGGCGTGTACCACTTCCTGGCCAGCGACCAGAGCCGCTACGTCACCGGCCACACGATGGTGGTGGACGGCGGACGGCTCACCGGCTATCGCAAGTCGGTGCTGGCGATGCTGGCGCCGTAGACCAACGTGGCGTGCGCACTGCTGCACGACATCGGCGACACGCCGGGCTCCTTCAGCCGGTGACGAAGCGCACCGATCGGCCCGACGCCGGCTCAAAGCTGTTTGAGGATCTCCTGGGCCATGGCGCCGAGCGGCAGTGTGCGCTCGACGCCGCCGCGCTTGATCGCCTCCTTCGGCATGCCGAAGACGACGCAGCTCTCCTCGTCCTGCGCGATCGTGCGCGCGCCGGTCGTGCGCATCTCGAGCAGGCCGGCGGCGCCGTCGTCGCCCATGCCGGTCATGATGATGCCCAGCGCATTGACACCGGCGCTCTTGGCGACCGAGCGGAACATCACGTCAACGGACGGACGGTGACGGTTCACGAGCGGCCCGTCCACGACCTCGACGAAGTACTGCGCACCGCTGCGCTTCAGCAGCATGTGGCGCCCGCCCGGCGCGATCAGCGCCCGCCCCGGTACGACGCGATCGTTGTGCTGGGCCTCCTTGACGGCGATGTCGCACAGGCCGTCAAGCCGCGCCGCGAAGGCCGCCGTGAACTTCTCGGGCATGTGCTGCACGATCACGATGCCTGGACACACGCGCGGAAGGGCCGTCAACACCTCCTCGAGCGCCTGGGTGCCACCGGTCGACGTCCCGAGTGCCACGACCCGCTCGGTCGTCTGGGACATCGCGCGCGACGTGCCCGGCGCCAGGATCACGTCCGCGGTGTTCTTGGCGGCAGGCGCCAGCGCCGGCTTGTCCGTGCGCGACGGGCCGAGTCGCCGCACGTTGGCGCGCGCGGCGGCGCGCACCGTCGCCACGAGTTCATCGCCAGACTCCGTGAGGAATTGCTTCAAGCCCAGCTTCGGCTTCGTGACGATGGCCACGGCGCCGGCCGCCAGCGCCTCCATGGTCGTCTTCGCGCCTTTTTCGGTAAGCGTCGAACAGATCACGACGGGCGTCGGCCGCTCGGACATGATCTTGCGCAGGAACGTGATGCCGTCCATGCGCGGCATCTCGACGTCCAGCACGATGACGTCCGGCCATTGCTGCTTCAGGCGCTCGATGGCCAGCAGCGGATCAGCGACGGCGGCCACCACCTGGATACCGGGCGCGGCACCCAGCAGGCCCGCGACCACCTGGCGCACGACCGCGGAATCGTCGACCACCATGACTTTGATCGGGCTCATGTCGTCTCTCCCATCCGGATGTTGTCGACAGCGGCGCCCGGCGGCAACTGCCGCGCCCACACATCGCCGGTCCCGACATCGAACGCGATCTGGCGATGGCCGTCGCCGAAAAGGCTCTCCGACACCACCTCGATGCCGCGCGCCTGCAGGAGCGCACGCGCCGCCTCGCCATTTCGCCGGCCGATCGCGTCCAAGCCCTGGGGATTGCGGGCCGGAAACATGTTGCCCCCGCCGAAGATCTTGGCCTTGCAGTGCACCGCGACGACGTTCCTGCGCTCGAGCTCGTGCAGCATCAGGTGCAGGGCCTCGTCGCCATAGCGCGCGTCGAGCTTGCGCAGGTCGAGTCCGCGGACGTCGTCGATGCGGCGCTCGCCAACCTGGCGCGAGGCGAGCAGGAAGTGCGACATCGCACCCACACGCGGCTGGTCGCTCCACAGCGTGACCGACACGCAGGAGCCCAGGATCGTGCGGATGCGATGGTGCGCGTCGCCGACGAAGTAGTCGCCGGGGCGCAGGAACACGTCCTCCCGCCCGCGTCGCGATGCCGCGAGTCGGGTCACTGGCGAACCCGCGGCGCATCGGGCAGACCGCCCCCGAGTGACCTGCGATCGTGGCTCATGGCTTGCGGTAGATCGATGGCGCCAGCTGCTGCACCGCGCTGCTGATGTCGTTCAGGCTCTCGGAGTGGCCGATGCAGAAGTGACCACCGGGCTTGAGCAGCGACAGCACGCGTGCCACGACCTGGCGCTTGGTGTCGCCGTTGAAGTAGATCATCACGTTGCGCAGGAAGACCACGTCGAACAGGCCCATGTTCGGGAGATCGGCATTGAGGTTCACCTGCGCGAAGCTGACGCGGCTGCGCAGGTTGCGCTCGACCAGCAGCGTACCGTCCTGCTCGCCCGTGCCGCGCAGGCAGAAGCGCTTCAGGTAGGCGGGCGGAATGTGTCGCGTGCGCTCGAGCGGGTAGTGGCCGGCGCGCGCGCGCTGCAACACGCGCTTGCTGATGTCCGATCCCACGACCTCCCAGCTCCGGCTGCCCAGGCAGTCGGCGAGCACCATCGCGATGCTGTAGCACTCCTCGCCGCTTGAACTCGCGGCGCTCCACACGCGGAACGGCTGCGCGCTCGCGGATGCGGCGGTCGCGAGCGTGCGCAACAGTTCGAAATGCTTGGGCTCGCGAAAGAAATAGGTCTCGTTGGTGGTCAGCAGGTCGACCGCCGTCTGCACCTCGTCGGCGGCACGACCGCTGCTCAGGAGTTCGAAATACTCACCGAAGCTCCCGAGCTGGTGAGCCTGCAGCCGCTTCGCAAGCCGCCCGCAGACCAGCGCCTTCTTGGCGGGCGACATCGTGATCCCGGCCGCGTCGTAGATGAAGCGCTGGAAGCGGGTGAATTCAGTATCGGAGATGGTGTTCATTGCAATTTTCTCGTGCTGGCTTCAGGACGTTCGGCGCTGGGCCAACCGGGTCACCACGTCAGCGCGTAGCTGGGGCAATCGGGCCTGATGACTTTTGAGCCATTGCGGAAACTCGTCGGCTGGCATCGGCCTGGCGATCAGGTAGCCCTGGCCGACGTTGCAGCCGCAGGCCTGCACCAGCTTCCAGTCCTCCAAAGTCTCGATCCCCTCGGCCACCGTCACGAGACCGAGCTTGCGCGACATGTCGAGCGCGGACTGCAGGATCACCCGCAGGTTGGTGCGCCGGCTCGCCTCGTGCACGAACGAGCGGTCGATCTTCAGTTCGGTGAACGGGATGCGCGCCAGCTGCTGCATCGACGAGAAGCCGGTGCCGTAGTCGTCGATCGACAAGCCGAGCCCCTTGAGGCGTAGCCGCGCCAGCACGCCCAGCCCGACGCCCATGCAATCGACGACGGAGCTCTCGGTGATCTCGAGGACGATCTGGTCGGTCTGCAGGCCGTGTTGTGTCACCAGATCGGTGATCTGCTGGACCAGCCCCGGGTGCTCGAGCAGTTGCGGCGACAGGTTGATCGCCATCGACATCTTCAGGCCACGCGCGTTCCAGCGTGCGGCCTGCGCGAGCGCGCGCGCCATCACCGACAGCGTCAGGCCGTGGATCAGCCCCTCCCGCTCCGAGACCGCGATGAACTGGTCGGGGCGCACGAAGCCGAGTTCGGGATGCTTCCAGCGCGCGAGCGCCTCGACCCCGCGCACGATCCCCGTCTGCATGTCGACCTTGGGCTGGTAGTGCACGTCGATCTCGCCTGCCGCGATCGCATCGGCGAGCGCCTGTACCGGGATCGGCGGGGCCAATCCGATGCGCACGGCGCCATCGGCAGCCGCGCCCGGCCGGCCAAAGCCTTCGAGCGCCACTTGCAAGCTTCCAAGCTGCAGCGGCTTCTGGATGCTCGTGAGAATCGGCAGTCCGAGGTTGCGCGCCATCGTCTCGACGGCCTGGATCAGCACGAGTTCGCGGCTGGAGGCCACGATCAGCGGGATCAGCAGCTGGCGCTGATGCAACTGCTCGATCAGCTCGACGCCGTCCATCGTTGGCATCTCGAGGTCGACGATCATGAGGTCGGGCGGCAGAACCAACAGCGACAGCAGCTCGAGCGCCTCGGCGCCGCTTGCGGCCTCATAGATCATCTGCACGCCCAGGTCACGGCAAAGCGCCACGGCACGGGACCGCTGCACGATGCTGTCATCGACGATCAGCAGCGAGCCGATCGACAACCAGGCGGCGTGCGACGTCATTTGCGGTGGCCGCTTCTCAGAAGCGCGCGAACTGCGTCTCGTCCGGCGCGTCGTCCGCTTCGACCAGCGACGGCGCCAGGTGGCGCGAGCTGCCGCCGACGACATGCTTGGCCGCCTTGCGCGCCGGCTTCGCAACCGGTGCCCGGCGGCCCGCGACGGAGGTGATCAACGAAGCGGCGGCGCGCGCATGCGCGGTCCCCGCCAGCTTGAAGAACGCCATCGACTGCTGCAGCTGTTCGGCCTGGCCGCTCATCTCCTCGGCCGTCGCGGCCAGCTCCTCCGAGCTCGACGCGTTCTGCTGCGTCGTCTGGTTCAACTGGTTGACCGCCGCGTTGATCTGGCCCACGCCGGAGGACTGCTCCTCGGACGCCGCCGTGATCTCCTGCACCAGGTCCGACGTCTTGCGGATGTTGGGCACGATGGTGTCGAGCAGGCGCCCCGCCTTCTCGGCCAGCTCCACGCTGTTGCTCGCCACGGTGCCGATCTCCTGCGCGGCGACCTGGCTGCGTTCGGCCAGCTTGCGCACCTCGGCCGCCACCACCGCGAAGCCCTTGCCGTGCTCGCCCGCGCGCGCCGCCTCGATCGCCGCGTTGAGCGCCAGCAGGTTGGTCTGGTAGGCGATGTCGTCGATGATGCCGATCTTCTGCGCGATCTGCTTCATCGCGACCACCGTCGCCCGCACCGCCTCGCCACCTTCGGTCGCCTCGACCGCGGCCCGGGTGGCCATGCCATCGGTCACCTTCGCGTTCTCCGTGTTCTGCGAGATCGACGCCGTCATCTGCTCGATCGAGGCGCTGGTCTCTTCCACGCCCGCGGCCTGCTCGCTCGCCGCCTGCGACAGCGACTGCGCCGTCGCGCTGACTTCCTCGGATGCACCTGCAAGCGCTTCAGCACCGCCGTTGACCTCGGTGACCACCTGCGACAACTTGGCCACCGTCTCGTTGACGTATTCCTTCATCTCGCCGAACGAGCCCTGGTAGGACCGGGAGATCGTCTGGGTCAGGTCGCCCTGTGCCATCGCGCCCATCACGCGCACCACGTCGTTGATGCTGTCGCCGGCGGACGCCACCATCTGCTTGATGGCGAACAGCAGGCTGCTGTTGTCGTGCGGACGCGTCAGCACCTCCACCGTGAAATCGCCGACGGCGACCTTCTCCATCACCGCGGCCGCGTAAGCCGGCTCGCCACCCAGCACCTTGAGCAGGTTGCGCGTGATCAGGAACCCCACGCCGACCGCGACCAGCAGCGAACCGATCGCCAGGCAGATGATCAGGGTGCTGGTCGTGGTGTAGACCTCGGCGCCCGACTTGTTGGCGGCGTCCATGCGCTCGGTCTGGAAGCGCGACAGATCGTCGAGCGATGTCATGTAGGAATCGTTGGCGGGCGCGAAGTCGGACTTCAGGAATTCGATCGCCTTGGCCTTGTCCGTCTTGCCCAGCTCGTGGATGCGGTCGTACTTGAGCTCCAGCGCCGCATGGCGATCGGATACCACCCGAAACAGCTCGCGGCCGCGCTCGCTGTCGAGCATGGACTCCAGCTTCTTCATGTGGTCGACGATCTTGGCGCGCGACTCCTGGGTCAGTTGCCAGGCCCTGTCCGTTTCGGCGTCGTTGGCGGCCAGCAGGAAGTTGCGCACGAGCCGTCCGTCGTTGAGTGCGCCCGTGACGATCTCGTTGGCATCGGCCACCTTGGGGTAGAGGTCGTCCATGATCAGCGCCGAGGCCTGATGCACCGTCGCCAGCCGCAACACGCTCGTCACGGATATGACCAGCAACAGGACGACCAGCGCCCCGAAACCGAGCGCCAGCCGGGTGCCGACCTTGAGATTTTCAAACATGACATTGCCTTTTTGGGAGAGCGCGTACGACCAGCGGTCGATGCGATGAATTTGCGGGTCAGGCGGCGACGGGTTCGTCGAACTGATGGGTCTCTTCGGCCGCCGCGGGGGCGCCGAGTTCGGCGATCTCGTCGAGCGACAGCGCGCGATCGACGTCGAGCAGCAGGACGAACCTGCCCTTGACCTTGCCGACGCCCTGGATGAAATCGCTGCGGATGCGCGCGCCGAAGCTGGGCGGCGGCTCGATGTCCGACGCCGCGATGTCGAGCACTTCGTTGACGGCGTCGACGACCAGGCCGATGACGTGGCGCTCGTCCGCGCCTGCGACCTCCACGATCACGACGCAGGTGCGCTTGGTGGTCGCGCTCGACGGGCGGCCGAAGCGGGCCTGCAGATCCATCACCGGCACGACGGCGCCGCGCAGGTTGATCACGCCGCGCACGCACGCCGGCATCATCGGCACCTCGGTCACACCGTGGTACTCGATGATCTCCTTGATGTTGAGGATGCCGATCGCGAACTGTTCGTCCGCCAGCATGAACGTGAGGTATTGATCCGGCTCGGCGCCGGCCGGGGTCGCGATGGCGGCAGGCTGGCGGGTTTGAAGCAAGGCACTCATGGTCGGGTTCTCCTCAAAAGCGTGCGAACTGAGATTCGTCCGGGGCGTCGGCGTCGATCTCGGCAAAGGGCTTCGGTGCGCCTCGGGCGGCTGGGCGCGGCGCCTTGCCGCGCGCCGCCTTCGTCGCCTGCGACTTGCGTCCGATCGTGGCGATCACCGAGGCCGCCGCGCGCGAATGCGCGGTCCCCGCCAGCTTGAAGAACGCCATCGACTGCTGCAGCTGTTCGGCCTGGCCGCTCATCTCCTCGGCCGTCGCGGCCAGCTCCTCCGAGCTCGACGCGTTCTGCTGCGTCGTCTGGTTCAACTGGTTGACCGCCGCGTTGATCTGGCCCACGCCGGAGGACTGCTCCTCGGACGCCGCCGTGATCTCCTGCACCAGGTCCGACGTCTTGCGGATGTTGGGCACGATGGTGTCGAGCAGGCGCCCCGCCTTCTCGGCCAGCTCCACGCTGTTGCTCGCCACGGTGCCGATCTCCTGCGCGGCGACCTGGCTGCGTTCGGCCAGCTTGCGCACCTCGGCCGCCACCACCGCGAAGCCCTTGCCGTGCTCGCCCGCGCGCGCCGCCTCGATCGCCGCGTTGAGCGCCAGCAGGTTGGTCTGGTAGGCGATGTCGTCGATGATGCCGATCTTCTGTGCGATCTGCTTCATCGCGACCACCGTCGCCCGCACCGCCTCGCCGCCCTCGGTCGCCTCGACCGCAGCCTTGGTGGCCATGCCGTCGGTCACCTTCGCGTTCTCCGTGTTCTGCGAGATCGACGCCGTCATCTCCTCGATCGAGGCGCTGGTCTCCTCCACGCCCGCGGCCTGCTCGCTCGCCGCCTGCGACAGCGACTGCGCCGTCGCGCTGACTTCCTCGGACGCGCTGGCCAGGGCCTCGGCGCCGCCATTGACGTCGCTGACCACCTGCGAGAGCCGGGTCACCATCGCCTGCATCGCATGCAGCACGCTGCTGGTGTCGCCGGGGCGCGTCTGGATCGTCATCGTCAGGTCGCCGCCGGCGACTCGCGAGGCGATCTCACCCACATGGACCGGCTCGCCGCCGAGCTGGCGGACCAGAGACCGGGTGATGAGGTAGGCCATCAGCAAGGCCAGCGCGGAACAGCCCGCGAGGATGCCGATCGTCCACAGGCGTGCGCTCGCATAGACGATCGCGGCGTCACTCGCAGACTTGGTTCCACCCTCGACGTTCAGTTCGGACAGCTTGTCGCTCAGCTTGCGCATCGCCTCATAGTGCCCTCTCGAATCGCCACCAATCAGCGCGATGGCTTCGGCGTTCTTCTTCTGGCTGGCGAAGCCGACGATCTTCTCCTGCGCGACCACGAAGGCCTCGCGCTCGGCCTTGAAGGCCTCGTAGAGCTGCCGCTCCTCGGCGCTCGAGACGAGCTTGGCGTATTCCTCCTCCAGCTTGAGCAAGGCGGCCGTCTTGTCGGCAATCTCCTTTTCGCCCTCGGCAATCGACGTGGCATCCTGGACGACGACCATCCGGTACTGCAGAACCCGCAGGCGGTTGATCCCGGACTTGATGTCGAGCACCGCACGCACGCCGGGCAGCCAGTTGGTGGCCAGGTCGACGGTCGATCTGTTGACGGTGGCGAGCTGCGAGATCGCGTAGGCCCCCAACCCCGCCATCAGGGCCAGGACAAGGAGAAAGGATCCGAACAGCTTCGTAGCGAGCTTGAGGTTCTTGAACATGGAATTCCCTGGGACTTGATGAGACGAGACGTGGGTGGCCAGGTCAGGCACTGGCGGAGGAGCGTTGCGCGACGCCGTGCGGATTGCCGGCATGGCTGCGCGAGATCTGCGCCTCCTGCATCAGCAGGGGCACGTCGAGGATCAGCGCGACGTCGCCACTGCCCAGGATGCTGGAGCCACTGATGCCGCGCACTTGCGCGAACATCTTGGACAAGGGCTTGATGACGGTCTGCGCCTCGCCCATCAATCCGTCGACGACGAGCCCGAACTTCTGTCCCGCGTGCCTGACGACGACGATGTTCTGGCGCGTCGATGGCGCGCCCGAGACCTCGAACAGCTCGCGCAGGCGGATGAAGGGCAGCACCTGGCCGCGCAGGTCGGTGTAGTCGTGGCCCGGCTCGGCGGAGAACTCCACGCACTCGTCGACCACATCCATCGGCACGACGAAGACGGACTTGCCGACGCTGACCTGGAAGCCGTTGATGATCGCCAGCGTCAGCGGCAGGCGCACCGTGACGGTGGTGCCGTGGCCGGGCTCGCTGGCGATGGCGACGCTGCCGCGCAGCGCCGTGATGTTGCGCTTGACGACGTCCATGCCGACGCCGCGGCCGGACAGGTTCGTGATCTGGTCGGCGGTGGAAAACCCGGGCTCGAAGATCAGCCCGTAGATCTCGCTGTCGCTCATCGCGCGGCCGGCCTCGACCAGGCCGCGTTCCACGGCCTTGGCGAGGATCTTCTCGCGGTTCAGGCCGCCGCCGTCGTCGCTGACCTGGATCACGATGCTGCCGGAGTCGTGGTACGCGTTGAGCGCGACGGTGCCTTGCGCGGGCTTGCCACGCTGGGCACGCACGTCGGGCGCATCGATGCCGTGGTCCATCGCGTTGCGCACCAGGTGCATCAGCGGGTCGCCGATCTTCTCGACGACCGTCTTGTCGAGTTCGGTGTCCTCCCCGCTGACCTTCAACTCGATGTCCTTGCCGAGTTCGCGCGCGACGTCGTGCACGACGCGCCTGAAGCGGTTGAACGTAGCGCCGATCTTGACCATGCGCAGTTGCAGCGCGCTGTCGCGCACCTCCTCGACCAGGTCCGACAGCGTCGAGTTGCATTCCTGCAGTTCGACGTTGTGGGTGCGCTTGGCGATCAGGTTGGCGCCCGCCGTCGCGATGATCAGTTCGCCGACGAGATTGATCAGCCGGTCGAGCTTGTCGGCATCGACGCGCACCGACTGGTTCTCCTGCGACTTGGTGTCCTTGACCTGTTTTTGCCTGGCCAGTGCAGCCTCGACGAGCTGGGGCGCGACCTGCGCCTGCTCGGCCAGGATGCTGCCCAGCATCTGCTGCGGCGCGTCCTGTGCCTGGGTCTGCAGCGCGCGCTCGAGCTCGTGGGCGGTGATGCTGCCGCAGCGAACCAGGATCTCGCCGAGACGCGGAGGCTGTTCCGGCAGCTGTTCGATCAGCTCGATGTATTGGGCGAGACGGCTGTGCGGCGGAACGATGCGCAGCGCGCAATCGTCGATCACGAATTCAAACACGTTCTCGATGGCAGCCTTGTCGGCGCTGCTCCTGAATGCGATCTCGAAGCCGAGGAAGCAGGCCTCCGGATCGAGGGCGTCGAGTGTCGGCACGGCGTCATGCACCGTGACGAGCTGCTCGATCTGCCCGAGCGTGGCCAGGTAGCGGATGAACGACAGCGGGTCCATGCCGTTGCGCAGGACGTCGGGGCCGAAGCGCAGCGACAAGTGCCAATGGTCGGCACCGCTCTGGATCGCCTCGGCGCCATCGACGCTCGCCGCCGGCGGCGCGACGGCCGCCAGCGCAGCGGCGGGCGCGCCGGAGCGGCCCGACAGGAATTGGTCCAGCCGCGCCAGCAAGGCCGCGCCTTCGGGGTCCTTCTTGGGATCGGCGAGGTCCTCGCGTGCGTCGACGCTCGTGATCATGCGGCCGATGTAGTCGCCGCAGGCCAGCATCAGCTCGATCAGCGACTCGCTCAGCGCGATCGTGCCGTCGCGCACGTCGTCGAGCACGCTTTCGACCACGTGCGTGAACGTGACGACGGCGTCCAGGCTGAACAGGCCGGCCGACCCCTTGATCGTGTGGGCCGCGCGAAAGATCGCGGCGATGCTTTCCTTCGGGTCGTCCTCGTCGGTCACGCGCAGCAGCGCGGCTTCCATGTCCTCGAGCAGCTCGCGCGCCTCGAGGATGAATGTCTGCAGGACCTGGTCCAGATTCATGTCGGAGTTGGCCATGTGCGGTGCTCAGGGATTCGATGCCGCAAGCGGCGATATCGACATGTCGGCGAAATGCGCGCCCAGCCTCAGGGTCTCGAGCACCTCCTCGACAGCAGGACTGCGACCGGTGATGCGCACGTCGCGTCCCGAGGCCCGCGCCGTCTTCTTCGCAGCCATCAGCAGCTGGACGCCGGCGCTGTCCATCTCGGTGACATCCGACAGGTCGACCTCGAGTTCATGGCCATCGGCAATGCCGGCCATGACGGTCTTGAACGCGTCGCACAGCTCGGCGACGCGGTAGATCGTCAGTTCGCCGTCGACTCGAAAGGGAGAGGGGTTGCTCATTGCGGATTCCGATTCAAGGCAGGACGAGCTTCTGGACGACGCTGAGCAATTGCGGCGGATTGAAGGGCTTGAGCATCCAGGCCTTGGCACCGGCAGCCTGGCCCTCGGCCTTCTTGCCGCCCGCGGACTCGGTGGTCAGCATCACGATCGGCGTGAACTTGTAGGCAGCCAGCTTCTTGATCTCCTTGACCAGGGTGATGCCGTCCATGTTGGGCATGTTCACGTCGCTGATGATCAGGTGCACCTTCTGCCCTGTGAGCTTCTTCAGCGCGTCGACGCCGTCGCAGCCTTCGAGCACGTCGTAGCCCGCGCTGCGCAGCGAGATGCCGACGACCTGCCGCAAGGAGGCGGAGTCGTCGACGATCATGATGGTCTTTGCCATGCTGGTTCCCTTTCTGAATTGGTTGTGGCCGACGTTCAGAAGAACGTGACTTCTTCGAGTCCGGATGCCGGCGCGGCTTCGGCGGACGGCGCGGCGCCTGCGCTGTGCGTGGCACGCTCGTCGGCCATCGCGTAGCTGCCTTCGAGCTCGCCGAGCAGCGCCTTGGCGTCGATGGGAGCGAGCACGCCGGAGCGATCGAAACGCTCCCGGCTGTCGGCCAGCAGGGTTGGCAGCCGCTCGATGTTGTGGCGCACGTGCGTCATGCGCTGGCTCACGCGATCCTGGAACTGCAGTTGCACGAGCGCCTCGACGATCTCCGACTGGATGCCCGCGCTCTCCTGCTTCATCACGTCGGTCGAGGCTTCCATTGCTTCCGTGACCTGGCGGAAGCGGCTCAGTACGCCATTGATCGCGCCGTCGGAGGCGACGGCAGAAGCCGCCTCGCGCTTGGCCGAGGTCTCGGCGCTGACACGCGCGGCGCCGATGGCCCCGCCGATCAGCGTCACCTTCTCGGCCATCCGACGGCCCATTTCACCGGACATCGCGGACAACTTGCGCACCTCCTGCGCGAGCACGGCGAAGCCGCGGCCTTCGGCGCCGGCATGCGCAGCCTCGATCGCCGCGTTGATCGCCAGGATATTGGTCTGCGCCGCGATGTTGGCCACCTCGGCAGCCATCTGCTGCAGCTCGTCGACGAAGCGACCGAGTTGCTGCACCTCCGCATGCATCGCGCCGTTGCTGGCCATCGCAGCAGTGAGCGAGTCCAGGACGCCGCGCAACTCGTTGCTGCTGTGCTCGAAAGCGACTGCAAGCCCCTGGTCGCCGCCCTGGTTGGTGGCCCGCAAGGTCTGGTCGAGGCGATCGACGATCGCGGCGAACCGCTGGGTCAGCACAGCAACAGCAGACTCCATCTGCTGGCGCGAATTTTCGATATGCGCGATCCACACCGGCAGCACCTCGCGGCCGAGGAGCTCGGTGCCGTCGAGGAACGCCGCTGCCGCGCTCTGCTCGGCAGATCGCTGACGAGCGCGCATGCGGTCGAGGAAGAGGCCGCAGACCACCAGCGCGATCGCGGCGATCGTATCGGCCGCCATTGCGTTGCGAGCGCCGATGCCGACACCCCAGATGACCATGCCGCTGAGCACAGCAAAGGCCGTGGACTGGAAGCGGCCGACGCGCACAAGAAGTGTCGCGGCAGGCATCCCGCCACCGGTGAACAATTTATTTTCGTCTGATTCCATCGAGGATTTGCAGCCTTTGGTCAAGACGCGGGCAGGCCGAACCACCAAGATGTTCGGACGAAGCTGATTATTCGATTCGAACTCCAGCCGGGATGTGAGGAACATCGGCGCTTTTCGCCGGCTATTCAGTACGAAAATCACATCGCGCTGGCAACTGCGCGGGATTGGCGATGCCCGGCGAAAACTTCCTCGAACTCCGTCAAGAACTCCCTACGGGAAATTCGCTTGCTTCGATCCATGCGCGGGGCCAAATCCCGAACCGACAGGTCGTCCGGACGCCGGTCGGGCGGCGTGGAAGGCGGAAATCGTCTTGGGCCGCCGCGCAAAGGCTCGTCCCGACATTCCCACATGCATGGGCGGCGTGCGCTCGTTCAGCCGCAGGCGCCCACGTACCCGCACGACGTGCAGAAGTCGCACCCGTCCTTGTGGATCATCGTGGCGTTGCCGCACTCGGGGCACGGCTTGCCGGCCTGTGGCGCGAGCTGGCCGGTGGCGCGCGGCGCGGGCGGCTCGAGCATGCCCGTCGCGCCCAGGGGGAAGCCCTCCTCGTCGAGCACGCCCAGCATCGCGTAGCGGTGGATCATCAGGCGCGCCACGTAGGCAATGGTGGACGGCCACACCTGCTGGCGCTTCTGGCCCGGCACCGGCGCCATGAAATGGCCCAGCGGCTCGCCGACGTTGAGCAGCTTGCGCAGCTTCATGCCGATCCACGCGGGGTCGATCACGCGCATGTCCAGCGACAGCAGGCGCGCGAGGCCGTCGAGGGCGCGCGGGTAGTTGCCGGAGAAGCCCACCGCGCACGGGCGCGTGACGAGCGTGGGCGCGGCGCCCGCGGGGGCGCCTGTGCCTGGGGTTCCGCCCGCGGCGGATCGCAGCGTCACCTCCTTCATCGTGAGCGTGAAGGTCTCGCCGGTGGCCGGGTTGTCGACGTCCACGGCCCAGGCCAGCGTGCCGGCCGTGCCGGTGCGCGGCTCGTCGCGACTGAACATCGCGTCGAGCATGGGCGCGGGGCCGCCGTCGACCAGGGCGCCGAGCTGCTCGCAGCGCCAGCGGATCACCGCGGCGGTGGCGGCCACGACGCCGGGGAACAGGCGGCTCTCGCCCGTGGGCGGGAACGGCATGTCGAACGCGCGCTCCTCGGCCACGGTGGCCAGCACGTCGAGCTTGAGCTTGAGCCATTGCGGGTCGTTGACGCGCATGTCCATCGACAGCGTCTTGGCCAGCGCCGACAACCCGCGCGGCTGCTCGGCGCCGTTGACCCACACCTCGAAGGGCACGTTCTGCGCGAACAGCCCGAAGCCGGGGCCGGCCTGCGCGGGCATCTCGCCCACGAACAGCGCGAACTCGCCGTGCGGGTGGCGGATCATGTACGTCCACGACGGGTTGCCACCGTTCATCTCGGGGCGGCCGGGCCAGCGCAGCGAGCTCATCACCGCGGTGGAGGGGCGATCGAGCGTGAGGCGCTGGTCGGCGAGCCTGCCGCCGCCGTCGGCCACGGCCACCAGCGGCTGTGGCGTCTCGGTGGTGGCCGCGTTGGGAAGCGGCTCCGAGGCGGCGGGCGTCGTGCTCAGCACCGACCCGAGCACGGCGTTGGGCCGGTACGTGGCCAGGCCCTTGAGGCCGGCTTTCCATGCGAAGCGGTACAGGCCCTCGAAGTCGGCGAACGGATAGTCCACCGGCACGTTCACCGTCTTGCTGATGGCCGTGTCGACGAAGGGCGCGACGGTGGCCACCATCGCCGCGTGGCTCTCGGCACTCATCTCCAGCGCGGTGACGAAGGCGTCGGTGAGCGGCGCCTCGGCGCCCTTGAGGTGGCGATACAGCCGCCATGCGTGGTCCTCGACCGCGTACTCCTTCGTGCCGCCATCGGGCATGCGCTTCTTGCGCGTGTACGACCACGAGAACGGCGGCTCGATGCCGTTGCTCGCGTTGTCGGCGAAGGCCAGGCTGATGGTGCCGGTGGGCGCGATGGACAGCAGGTGCGAGTTGCGCAGGCCTTGCGCGCGCACCTTGTCCTTCAACGCCGGCGGCAGGCGCGACGCGAACGTGCCGCGCGACAGGTACAGGTCGGCGTTGAACAGCGGGAACGCGCCGCGCTCCACCGCGAGGTCGGCCGAGGCGTCGTACGCGGCGTCGCGCAGGGTCTGCGAGATGCGCCCCGCCTCGTCGCGCGCGGCGGGCGTGTCGTAGCGCAGGTTGAGCATCACCAGCGCGTCGCCCAGCCCCGTGAAGCCCAGCCCGACGCGACGCTTCGCGTTGGCCTCCGCCAGTTGCGCGGGCAGCGGCCAGACGGTGATGTCCAGCACGTTGTCCAGCATTCGCGTGGCCGTCTTCGCGACGGCGGCGAAGGCGGCGTAGTCGAAGTGGGCGGCGTCGGTGAACGGGGCCTTCACGAAGTGGGTGAGATTGATAGAACCTAGGCAGCAACAGCCATAGGGCGGAAGCGGTTGCTCACCGCATGGATTGGTGGCGCTGATCGTTTCACAGTAGCTCAGGTTGTTGTCCTGATTGATCCGATCCAGGAACAGCACCCCCGGCTCCGCATGGTCGTAGGTGCAGCGCATGATCTGTTCCCACAGCGCGCGAGCACGCGGCTGGCGGTAGATCCACAGGCCGTCGTCGCGCTGCCTCGCGCCGGCGGCGATCTGTTCCTCGCTGGGCTGGGCGCGGTGGACGAGGTCGAACAGGGCGTCGTCGTCGACGGCCTGCATGAACGCGTCGGTGACGCCCACCGAGATGTTGAAGTTGGTGAGGTCGCCCTTGTCCTTGGCGTGGATGAAGGTCTCGATGTCGGGGTGGTCGCAGCGCAGCACGGCCATCTGCGCGCCGCGGCGGCTGCCGGCCGACTCCACCGTCTCGCAGCTGCGGTCGAACACGCGCATGTAGCTGACCGGGCCCGAGGCGCGGCTGCGCGTGGAGCCCACCCAGGCGCCCTGCGGGCGGATGCGCGAGAAGTCGTAGCCCACGCCGCCGCCCCGGCGCATCGTCTCGGCGGCCTCGGTGAGCGCGGTGTAGATGCCGGGCACGCCGTCCTCGGCCTGCGCGATGGAGTCGCCCACCGGTTGCACGAAGCAGTTGATGAGCGTGGCGGTGAGCTCGGTGCCGGCCGCGGAGTTGATGCGGCCCGCGGGCACGAAGCCGTTCTGCAGGGCGTCGAGGAAGCGCGCGGCCCAGGCCTCGCGCTGCTCGGGCGCCTCCACCTGCGCGAGCGCCAGCGCGACGCGCGCACGCACGTCGTGCAGGTCCTTCTCGTCGCCCTTGGCGTACTTCTCGAGCAGCACCTCGGTGCTGATGTCCTGCGGCGGCAATCCGCCGGGCAGCGCCGGCGCGTCGCCCGCGTCCGGGGCATGCGCGTCGTAGAGGCCACGTTGGAGTTCGGTGGTCATGGGTCGTCCTCGTTTCGGTGTGGCGCGGCGACTAGCCGTGGCGCGCGTCGGGCATGTCGTGGCGAATGGCGTCGCGGCCCGCGGCCTTGGCCGCGTAGAGGGCCTCGTCGGCGCGCTTGAACAGGTGGACGGCGTCGCAGGGCGCGGTGGCCTCGGCGATGCCGGCACTCAGCCGGATGGTGACGTCGGCCGGCAGGCCGGTGGCACGTTCGGCGACGGCCACGCGCAGGCGGTTGCACACCTGGTGCGCGACGGCCAGCGGGGCCGACAGCACCAGCGCGAATTCGTCGCCGCCCAGGCGCGCGGGCAGGTCGGTCTGGCGACATTGGGCCTGCAGGTGGCCGGCGACCCAGCGCAGCGCGGCGTCGCCGGCCAGGTGGCGGTAGCGGTCGTTGATGGACTTGAAGTGATCGAGGTCGATCAGCACCAGCGACACCGGATGCTGGTCGCTCGCGCGCGGCAGCACGCCGGCCAGGAACTCGTCGAAGCGGCGCCGGTTGGCCAGGCCGGTGAGCTGGTCGTGGCGCGCCTCGAGGTGCGCGCGCTCGGCGCGGTCCCGCTCCTCGCTCACCTGGCGCAGCGCGCGCTCGGTGCTCAGCGCCACGACGAGGGCCGAGGCCTGCTGCTCCGCGCGCTCCAGCACCAGCCGCGACCGCAATTCGTGGAAGCGCTTGTGGGCGACCAGCGCCTCGTGCCATTCGCCGCGCGCCTCATGCGCCTGCGACTTCAGGCGAAACAGCTCGTCCATGTGCATGTGGCCGCCGCGGCTGTCGGCGGCCACGCGGCCTCGCTCGAGGGCCTGCAGGGCCAGTTGCGGCTCGCGCGCGTGCAGGTGGGCGCGGGCGCGGGCGCAACTGAAGAACACCATCGAATGCGGCGCCGACGCGTCCATCAACGACTCGGCCTCGTCCAGCGAGGCGTGCGCGGCCGCCAGGTCGCCGAGCACGATGTAGGAGATGGCAAGGTGATCCAGCGCATTGCTGATCTCCACCCATTTCTTCTCCTCGCGCCAGGTTTGAAGCGTGGGCACCATCAGCTGGACCGCACGCTCGGCGCGCGGTCGCCACGTGGCCTCGGGGACGCCGTCGTCGTGGTCCTTGAGCGCCCAGCGTCCCAGCGCCAGGGACAGGTTCGAGCGCAGCCGCAGCACCACCGCCTCGCCCGGGAAGCCGCGCGCGGCGCGCAGCCCTTCCTCGAAGATCTGCGCCGCTTCGGACAGGCGCCCGATGTCGTTGAGCACGATGCCCAGCGTGTTGGCGATGCGCACCTGCAGGATCGGATCCTCGGCGGCACGGGCCAGCACCACGGCCTCGCCCGCCACCTCCAGCGCCCGCGATGGCACGCCGCGGCGGAGCGCGACGACCCCCAGCGCGTTCAGCGCGAACGCCTGGCCCCGCACGGAACCGTTGACGCGGAAGTGGGCCAATGCTTCGTTGGCCACCGCCTCGGCTTCCTCGAACTTCTCGCACAACGCGAACGCCCGCGCCAGCGGCGGCAGCGCCCAGGCGAGACGATCGCGGTCGCCTTCGCCGCGCATCCGCGCCACCGCGGCCTGTATCGTGGGCAACCCTGCCGCGCCACGCTCCTCGGCGACACGGTCGAGCTCGCGCAGGTCGTCGTCCAACAGGTCTTGCTCCGCCATTCCAGCCCCCAGCGCCGGGGCCGTCGTCGGTCGCCCCTTCCACCCGCAGTTCGCGGGCCTCGCCGCGCCTGTCGTCCTGCCCTCTTTTCGGGGCAGTGGCGACCCATTGTGCACTGGAGATACTGCTCCGGTGCGCGTCGCATCGATGCCTTGCAAATTCGCCAGGCTGCAGGCGTTGCGCCATGAAAAATGGGCCCGGACGGGCCCACTTCGGCGAGAGTTTCGTCGTGCTCAGTCGTTCGCGTAGATGTCCGTGTCCTTGGTCTCGCGGATGAACAACGCGCCGACCACCAGGCTCAGGGCCGCCACGGCGATCGGATACCAGAGCGCGTTGTAGATATTGCCGGTCTGCACCGTGATGGCGAAGCAGAACGAAGGCAGCAAGCCGCCGAACCAGCCGTTGCCGATGTGGTACGGCAGGCTCATCGACGTGTAGCGGATGCGGGTGGGGAACAGTTCCACCAGCATCGCCGCGATCGGGCCGTACACCATCGTCACGTAGATCATCAGGACCCACAGCAGTCCGACGATGGTCCACCACCGGCTGTCGAAGGTCTCGATGGCCTTGGCCTTGGCCGGGTAGCCAGCCTCCTTCAGCGCGGCGCCGAGATCCTTCTTGAACGCGGCGATGGCCTTGGTCGAATCTTCGTCGAACTTGTAGGCCGGGGGCGGGGCCAGATGCGCCTCGGGCGCCGTGATGGCCTTGTCGCCGATCTGCACGACGGCCTGCGAGCCGGCCGGGGCGGCCTCGATGTCGTAGTTGGCCGAGAAGCCCGTGATCAGGGCGCGCTTGGCGATGTCGCACGAGCTGCGGAAATCGGCCTCACGGGCCACCGGGTTGGCCTGGAAGCTGCAGGTCGCGGGGTCGACCTTGACGACGATGTGAGTCCTGGCCTGGGCATCGGTCAGCTCGGGATTGGCGGCATACGCCAGGCCCTTGAAGATCGGGAAATAGGTCAGGCAGGCCAGCAGCATGCCGCCCAGGATGATCCACTTCCGGCCGATCTTGTCGGAGAGCATGCCGAACAGCACGAAGAACGGCGTGCCGAGCACCAGGGCTGTGGCGATCATCCACTGCGCCGTGGTGGCGTCCACCTTCATCGTGGTCGTCAGGAAGATCATCGCGTAGAACTGGCCCGAATACCAGACGACGCCCTGACCAGCCGTCAGGCCGAGCAGCGCAAGCAACACGATCTTCAGGTTGCCCCATTTCGTGAACGATTCGGTCAGCGGCGCCTTGGAAGTCTTGCCCTCCTCCTTCATCTTCTTGAAGGCCGGCGATTCGTTCATCGACAAGCGGATCCACACGCTGATCGCGAGGAGCACGATCGAGAGGATGAACGGTGCGCGCCACCAGCCCCAGGCGTCCTCGAAGGCTTCCTTGGTCACCATGGCCTTGATTGCCAGGATGATGACCAGCGAAAGGAACAGGCCCAGCGTCGCAGTGGTCTGGATCCACGACGTGTACGCGCCTCGCCTGTCCTGCGGCGAATGCTCGGCCACATAAGTGGCGGCGCCTCCGTACTCGCCGCCCAGCGCCAGGCCCTGCATCACGCGCAGCAGGATCAGGATGATGGGGGCCGCGATGCCGATCTGGCCGTACGTGGGAATCACGCCGATGACAGCCGTCGACAGGCCCATGATCAGGATGGTGATCAGGAACGTGTACTTGCGGCCGATCATGTCGCCGAGGCGGCCGAACACCAGCGCGCCGAACGGACGCACGAAGAAGCCGGCAGCGAATACGAGCAACGTGGCGATGTAGGCCGCGGTCGGATCGAGACCCGTGAAGAAGGCCTTGCTGACGAAGGACGCCAAGGTGCCATACACGAAGAAGTCGTACCACTCGAACACGGTGCCGAGCGACGACGCAAAGATGACCTTGCGTTCGTCGCCCGTGATCGCCGCGCCGCGCGCTTTGCTGGTTGCCATGGGGGTGTCTCCTGTTGTCGAAAGCGGTCGCCGTCCTGTCCAGGAGGCGCCTGTTGCGCATGGTGGGACGGCCCTCTGACTGAGTTCTGACGCGAGACTTATTCGAAACTTACAACTTCAGGGATAACGCGGACGTGTCGTTTCTCATCGTGAGAACCAAGGTGCCGGCGAGGGTAAACACCGCGGGCGTGGATACCCCATGCGGCATTGCAGCAAATGTTCCCCGTCATCCTGCGCGAAGTCACAGGATCCACCACCGCGCGACACGTGGATCCTGCGACGACGCGCAGGATGACGGGGGTCAGCCCTTGCGCATCGCGTCGGCCAGCATGTCCATCGAGTCGGAGCCCCAGAACATCCGGCCGTCGTCGAGCCGGAACGACGGCACGCCGAACACGCCCGCGGCAGCCGCATGCGCGGTACGCGCCTGCAGGTCGGCCTTCACCTCCGGGCTCGCGGGATCGCGCACCGGCGCGATCGCGTCGGCCAGCGCCGTCAGCGCGGCCTGGTCGTTGGCGTCGCCGCCATCGCGCGCCCACACGTGGCGCATCGCGAGCTCCACCGTGCGGCGGTTGGGGTGCTGGCCGGCGGGCGCGCTGGCCACCAGCAGGCGCAGCAGCGCGAGAGGATTGAACGGGTGCGGTGTCGGCGGGCGGAACACCACGCCGTCGCGCTCCGCGATCCACGCGCACTGGCGGAACAGCCAGGCCTTCTTGGGCGCCACGTCCACCGGCGCTGTGTTGCCCCAGTGCTTGAGCAGCCCGGCGAAGAGCAGCGGCCGGTACTCGACGTGGTGCGACAGGCCTTCCAGCGCGGACGGCAGGCGCTCGAACGCGAGGTACGCGTAGGGTGAGACGATGTCGAAGTCGAAGACGACGCGTTGCATGGCAATACCCTCAGACCGGCGGCTCGCGGCCGGGCAGTTGACGCCACACCCGGCGCTTGCCGTCGTCGCCCAGGCTGCTCCACGCCGCGATCTCGTCGAGCGTGCGGCGGCAGCCGTGGCACGCGCTGGTATGCGGGTCGATCCTGCAGATGTTGACGCACGGCGACGGCACCGGCCCGGTGGCGCCGATCTCGGCCAGCCGCGCGGCGAAGAAGTCGCTGCCGGGCGCGTGCTCGATGCCGTCGCGGATCGTCATGGCGAAGGCGCCTGCACGACGTCGTGCACCGGCGCGCCCGTGAGCCGCTCGAGCTCGGCCGGCGTCATCGGGAACACGCCGTGCGGATGGCCCGCCGCGGCCCACACCTGGTCGAAACGGAACAGCTCGCGGTCGATCAGCGTGACCACCGGCGTGGCGTGCGCCAGCGGCGACACGCCGCCGATCGTGAAGCCCGTCCTGGCCTTGACGAACTCTGCGTCGGCGCGGCCGATGGCGCCCACGATCTGCGCCACCTTCTTCTCGTCGACGCGCCGGTCGCCGGACGCGACGACGAGGATCGCCACCTCGTCGGAGCGGCGCCGGAAGATCACGCTCTTGGCGATCTGGCCCACGGCCACGCCCAGCGCCTCAGCGGCCTCCTGCGAGGTGCGTACGGCCGTGGCCAGGAATTGCGGCGCGTGCGGATGGCCCAGGCGCTGCAGCTCCTGCGCGACGCGCTGGAAGCCTTCGGGCCGATCGATGGAATCGCTCATGCGCAGGTTGCCGTCGAATCGGCGCGCTTGGCCAGCATCGCCCGCGCGACGCGCGAGCCGTTCGGCTTGCCGATCGCGTTGCTGATGTAGGCACCGGCGTCCACCAGCCTGTCGAGGTCGATGCCGGTCCGGATGCCCAGGCCGTGCAGCAGGTAGACCACGTCCTCGGTGGCCACGTTGCCGGTGGCACCCTTCGCGTAGGGGCAGCCGCCGAGGCCGGACACGCTCGTGTCGAAGGTGTGGATGCCCATCTGCAGGCACTCGTGAATGTTCGACAGCGCCTGGCCGTAGGTGTCGTGGAAGTGGCCGCTGGTCTCGGCGAGCGGGAAGTGCTCCAGCGCGGCCTCCATCGCGGCGCGCACCTTCAGCGGGGTGCCCACGCCGATGGTGTCGGCCACGCCGATGTGGTCCACGCCGATCTCGCGCATCAGGCGCGCGACCATGCCCACGCGCGCGGGTGCGATCTCGCCTTCGTACGGGCAGCCCACCGCGCACGAGATCGCGGCGCGCACCTTCACGCCGGCCGCCCTGGCCGCCGCGACCACGGGTTCAAAGCGGGCGATCGACTCGGCGATCGAGCAGTTGATGTTCTTCTGGCTGAACGCCTCGCTGGCCGCACCGAACACGACGATCTCGTCGGGCCGCGTCGTGATGGCCGATTCCCAGCCCTTGAGGTTGGGCGTGAGCACGGAGTAGCGCACGCCGGGCTTGCGGACGATGGCCGCCATCACTTCCAGCGCGTCGGCCATCTGCGGCACCCACTTCGGGCTGACGAAGCTGGTGACCTCGATCTCGCGCAGGCCGGCGTCCTGCAGCAGGCCCACCAGCGCGATCTTCGCGGCGGCGGGGACGTGGTTCTTCTCGTTCTGCAGGCCGTCGCGCGGGCCGACATCGACGATCTTGACGAATTCTGGCAACGCGGCCATGGTTTACTCCAACGTGAGCAGTTCGCCGCCTTCGCTGACCTGGTCACCCGGCGCGAACAGCAGTTCGGCCACGGTACCGTCACGCGGTGCGGCGATCGTGTGCTCCATTTTCATCGCTTCGAGTACTGCCAGCGGCTGTCCGGTCTTGATCGCGTCGCCGGCCTTGACCAGGTAGGCGATCACCTTGCCCGGCATCGGCGCCGTGAGGCGACCGGCTTCCTTGTGGCCCTCGCCCGCGTGCGCGAGGGTGTCGACGACCGTGGCCTGCGCGCTGCCCTGCGGCGCGAACACCGACACCTGGTCGCCGACCTGGTAGACGGTCAACGACAGCCGGCGCGTGTCGCCGCCGGCGCCCAGCACGACGTCGTAGCGGTCGCCGCCCAGCGCGCGCGACGAGAACTCCAGCTCCAGGTCGCCAGCCTTCAGCAACGCGCCGCCGCCGTGCTGCGACGCGAGCAGCACCTCCAGCGGCGCGCCCTGCCACGCCAGGTCGAAGCGCTGCACCGAGGTACCGTGCATGCGCCAGCCGTCGCGGCGCGACCACGGGTCGTTTCCCACCGACTGCGCCTGCAGCGCGATCGCACGCGCGACGACACCCGCCGCGACCACCTCCAGCGGCAGGCCGGTCTGCCCGAACAGCACGGCGCGTTCGCGTTCGATCAGCGCGGTGTCGAGATGCGCCTCGGCGAACGACCGCGTCCTGGCCACCCGTCGGAGGAAGGCCACGTTGTTGACCACGCCCGCGATGTGCGTGCCCGCCAGCGCAGCGTCCAGACGCGCCAGCGCCTGCTCGCGGTCGTCGCCCCAGACGATCAGCTTGGCGATCATCGAGTCGTAGTACGGCGTGATCGCGTCGCCCTCGTTGACGCCCGTGTCCACGCGCACCGATGCCGGATCGTGGAAGCCCTCGTTGTCGGCATTGCGCTGGAAGCTCACGTGCGCGGGCCACTTCAGCACCGACAGCGTGCCGGTGGCCGGCAGGAAGTTGGCCTCGGGGTTCTCGGCGCAGATCCGCGCCTCGATCGCGTGGCCGCGGATCCTGAGATCGGCCTGCGTGGCCGGCAGCGGCTCGCCGAAGGCCACGCGCAACTGCCACTCGACGAGGTCGTGCCCGCTGATGGCCTCCGTCACCGGGTGTTCCACCTGCAGGCGCGTGTTCATCTCCATGAAGTAGAAGCGGCCGTCCTGCTCGCAGATGAACTCCACCGTGCCGGCGCCCACGTAGTTCACGGCGCGCGCGGCGGCCACGGCGGCCTCGCCCATCTCGCGGCGGCGCTCCCCGGTCATGCCCGGCGCCGGGGCCTCCTCCAGCACCTTCTGGTGGCGGCGCTGCACCGAGCAGTCGCGCTCGAACAGGTAGACGCCGTTGCCGTGGGTGTCGAAGAACACCTGGATCTCGATGTGGCGCGGGCGTTGCACGTAGCGCTCGATGAGCACCGCGTCGTCGCCGAAGCTGTTGATGGCCTCGCGCTTGCACGACGCGAGCGAGGCGTCGAATTCTTCCGCGGCCAGAACGACGCGCATGCCCTTGCCGCCGCCGCCCGCGCTCGCCTTGATCAGGACGGGGTAGCCGATGCGGTCGGCCTCGCGCTTGAGCAGCGCCGGATCCTGGTCGGCCGCGTGGTAGCCGGGCACCAGGCGCACGCCGGCCTTTTCCATCAGTTGCTTGGACTCGGCCTTCAGGCCCATCGCGCGGATCGCGCTGGCCGGCGGCCCGATGAAGACGAGGCCCGCGTCGGCGCAGGCCTGCGCGAAGTCCACGTTCTCGCTGAGGAAGCCGTAGCCCGGATGGACGGCCTGCGCGCCGGTGGCCTTGGCGGCCTCGATGATGCGCTCCCAGCGCAGGTAGCTGTCGCGCGGCGAGGGCTCGCCGATGCGCACGGCCTCGTCGCAGGCGGCCACGTGGCGGGCGTTGGCGTCGGCATCGGAATAGACGGCGACGCTCTTGACGCCGAGGCGACGCGCGGTGGCGGCCACTCGGCACGCGATCTCGCCGCGGTTGGCGATCAGGATCTTGGTGAACATGGGATCTCCAGCTTCGAATTCTCGGGGCGGCTCAGCGCCAGGACGGGTCGCGCTTGTTCAGGAACGCCTGCACGCCCTCCTTGCCTTCGGCGCTCGCGCGGATGTCGGCGATGCGGCGTGCCGTCTCCGCGCGCAGGTCGGCATCGATCGGGCGCGCGGCCACGTCCTGCACCAGCGTCTTGCAGGCGCGCACGGCGGCCGGGCCGTTGGCCACGAGCGCGGCCAGCAACTCGTCGACCTTGGCGTCGAGCGCGTCGGCCGGCACCACCTCGTGCACGAAGCCCAGCGCGTGTGCCCGCGCCGCGTCGAAGCGCTCGGCGGTGGCGAAGTAGCGGCGCGAGGCCTGCTCGCCCAACGCCTTGACGACATAGGGGCCGATGGTGGCGGGGATCAGGCCCAGCTTCGCCTCGCTGAGGCAGAAGTTCACGCCCTCGGCGGCGACGAGGATGTCGCACACCGCGGCCAGGCCCACGCCGCCGGCGTAGCAGTCGCCCTGCACGCGGCCGATCACCGGAACCGGGCACGACCAGATCGCGTAGAGCATGTCGGCCAGGCCTTGCGCGTCGGCGCGGTTCTGTTCCCAGGTGTAGTCGGCCATCGCGCGCATCCACGACAGGTCTGCTCCCGCGCAGAACGCCTTGCCGTGGCCGCCCAGCACCACCGCGCGCAGCGACGCGTCGGCCGCGAAGCCGGCGAACGCCGCGGTGAGCTCGGCGATGACGCTGTCGTTGAACGCGTTGCGCACGTCGGGGCGATTGAGGAACACGCGGGCGACGGCGCCGTCGCGGGAGATCTGCAGGGTGGCGGTCATTGGCGAGCGGGTCAGTTCGAAGCCGGCGCGGGCCGCGGCGGCAAGGGCTGGAAGGTGGGCGCGGGCGGTTGCGGGGTGTCCGGGGTCGGCGTCGGCGGCGAGATGACCGGGGGCTGCACGTCCGGCGCCGGCGGCGCCATCACCGGCACGTCGGCAGGCGCGACGGGGCCGGAGGCGATCTGGGCGCGCAGCGTGACGGCGGCCTTGAGCGCGCCGACGTGGCACTCGAAGTGGCCGGGGTCGTCGAACACCGTGCCTTCGTAGTTGGAAATGACGCCGACGATCGCCGTGCCGCGCGCGCCGCGGGCGGCGAACGCCAGCTGCGTGATCGCGTCCTCGAACGCGCGGGCGCACAGCTCGTGGTCGGCCGGCCGCACCTTGTCGTCGTCGCCGACGTCGTGCAGCTTGGTGGTGCCCACGCCCTTGACGACCACGTCGCGGCGGACGAGGGGCGCGCCGCGGGCGCTGTCGCTGCCGAAGCGCAGGTCGAGGTTGCCCAGGATGTCGTGCGTGCGCGTGACGCGGATCGTGTCGGGCACCGATTCCATCAGGCGGACGTTGCGGGCCTGCGCGGGCAGCGCGAGCACGGCCAGCGCGACGGCGGCGATGGGGACGAGGCGAGTGGGGAATGTCATGGTCGAGTCCTTTCCTGCATGGCGGCCGCGACGGCGGCCGGATGGCCCGACAGGGCAATTCTCCTGCCGCGTGCGCGACGCCGCCCGGCCGTGTCATGGCATCGGGTCATTCGTTGTCGCCCTCGGCGCCCTTGGTGCCCGGCGACTGCGACACATTGCCGAAGCGCCTGGCGACATCGGCGCTCCACACCACCTGCCCGTCGACCGCATAGAGCCAGCAGCGCTTGCCCTCGCCCGCGCAGTGGCTCAGCGCGGCGCCGGCGGCGTCGGAGCGCCCCCAGCTCATGTACCAGCCGCCGTCCTCGTAGATGACGAAGGCGCGCGGCCCGGGCTGGGCGAGGAAGGCGGCGTAGCGGGACTTTCCCTCGTCGCTGAGCGGCAGCGCCTGCACGTCGTCGACGCGCGCGAAGCCGCTGGCGGGATAGGCCGGATCGTCCGGCACCGTGCGCGCCAGCTGGCCCTTGAACTCGACGTACGAATGCACGGAGCCGGAGTGGCATTCGTAGGTGGCGGGGTCGTCGCGCTCGCCGGAGCCCTTGTAGTTGGAGACGATGCCGACGACCGCCGCGGCGCCCGCGGCCTTGGCCGCCGCCGCGAAACGCGCCAGGGCGTCGTCAAAGGCGCGCCGGCAGACCGTCTCGTCGCTGGGCGACGAGTGCGTGCGGCCGTTGCCGCCGGTCGCGTCGCCCTCGCCGCGCGACTGCACGTCGGCGACGACGATGTCGGCGCCCTGCGCGGACGACTTGCCGAAGCGCAACACGATGCCATCCGCGGCCTGGCGTGCCGACGACCTGGCCATCGCGACGGACACAGGCTGCAGCGTCTCCTCGTTCTTCGCCCAGGCCGGCGCGGCGCCGGCGAGCAGGCCGATCGCGGCCGGCAGCGTGAGGGTGCGAATGAAGCTCATGGGGTACGGGCGAGTGGAGGTCATTGCGCGGCCGCCGGCAGTTCGAGCTGGGACGAGCTGCCGATACGCCGCGCGGCGTCAGCGCTCCAGACGACGCGGTCGTCGGCGGCGTAGAGCCAGCAGCGACGCCCCTGGCGCGCGCAGTAGTCGAGCGCCTTGGTCATGGCCTCGGGATCCTTGGCGTAGTAGCGCCAGGCGCCGTCCTCGTAGACCACGAACGCGCGCGGCCAGGGCAGCGTCAGGAAATGCGCGTAGCGCTCGCGGCCTTCGTCGCTCAACGGCACGGCCTTCACGTCGTCGAGGGCGGCGAAATCGGTGGCCGGCGGCAGGCGGCGTGCGCTCGCGGGGACGAAGCTGCGCGCGAACCTGCCGCGCAGGGTGACGTAGGCCTTCGCGCTGCCCACGTGGCAGTCGACGCTGTGCGGGTCATCGACAAGCTCGTCCTTGAACTCGGAAACCAGGCCCACCACCGCGGCCGCGCCGGCGCGACGCGCCTCCTGAGCGATCTGCGTCAGCGCGTCCTCGAACGCGAGCTGGCAGGCCTGCGCATCGTCCAGGTGCCGTCGCGCCCGCGGGTCGTCGGGGATCATGCTGCCCACGCCTCGCGCGAGCACGTCACCGGGCACTATCAGCTCGAGGCCCATCGCGCTCGCGCTGCCGAAGCGCAGCGGCAGCTCGCCAAGCGCGTCGTGCACGCGCGTGTCGGCCATCGCCTTGTCGACGGGCAGTTTCACGGTCTCGTTGCGGGCCTGCGCTGCCGGGATCACGGCGAGCGCGGTGCACAAGGTCAGCAAGGGAAGGAGCAAGGCTCGAAACATGGCGGCAACGAAGGAAGTGGAAGACGGCGAAATCATCGCAGCGCGGCACCGGGCTCGATGACGCCACGCTGAACGCCGTCACATGCGGAACACGCCGAACTTCATGTCGGGAATCGGGGCGTTGAGGCTGGCCGACAGCCCCAGTGCCAGCACGCGGCGCGTGTCGGCCGGGTCGATCACGCCGTCGTCCCACAGGCGCGCGCTGGCGAAGTACGGATGGCCCTGCGCCTCGTACTGGTCGCGGATCGGCGCCTTGAAACTCTCCTCCTCGTCGGCCGACCACTGGCCGCCCTTGCCCTCGATGCCGTCGCGACGCACGGTGGCCAGCACGCTCGCCGCCTGCTCGCCGCCCATCACGCTGATGCGCGCGTTGGGCCACATCCACAGGAAGCGCGGGCTGTAGGCGCGGCCGCACATGCCGTAGTTGCCGGCGCCGAACGAGCCGCCGATGATGACCGTGAACTTGGGCACGTTGGCGCAGGCCACGGCCGTCACCATCTTGGCTCCGGCGCGCGCGATGCCCTCGTTCTCGTACTTGCGGCCCACCATGAAGCCGGTGATGTTCTGCAGGAACACCAGCGGCACCTTGCGCTGGCAGCACAGCTCGATGAAGTGCGCCCCCTTGTCGGCGCTCTCGGCGAACAGGATGCCGTTGTTGGCGACGATGCCCACCGGCATGCCCTCGATCCATGCGAAGCCGCACACCAGCGTCGAGCCGTAGCGCGCCTTGAACTCCTCGAACTCGGAGCCGTCGACGATGCGGGCGATGACCTCGCGCACGTCGAAGGGCTTGCGCGCCGGCTTGCCTTCGGCGTCCAGCGGGATGATGCCGTGCAGGTCGGACTCGGGCAGCAACGGTGCCTTCGGCTCGCGCAGCGCGACGCCCACGTCCTTGCGCCAGTTGAGCGTGCCCACGACACCGCGGACCAGCGCCAGCGCGTGCATGTCGTTCTCGGCCAGGTGGTCGGCCACGCCGGACAGGCGCGTGTGCACGTCGCCGCCGCCCAGGTCTTCCGCGCTCACCACCTCGCCGGTGGCCGCCTTCACCAGCGGCGGGCCGCCCAGGAAGATGGTGCCCTGGTTCTTCACGATGATGGTCTGGTCGCTCATCGCGGGCACGTAGGCGCCGCCGGCAGTGCACGAGCCCATCACGACGGCCAGCTGCGGGATGCCGGCGGCGCTGAGCTGGGCCTGGTTGTAGAAGATGCGGCCGAAGTGGTCGCGGTCGGGGAACACCTCGTCCTGGTTGGGCAGGTTGGCGCCGCCGGAGTCGACCAGGTAGATGCAGGGAAGGCGGTTCTGCGCGGCGATCTCCTGCGCGCGCAGGTGCTTCTTCACCGTGAGCGGGTAATAGGTGCCGCCCTTGACGGTGGCGTCGTTGCACACGATCAGGCACTCGACGCCCGCGACGCGGCCGATGCCCGCGATCATGCCGGCGCCCGGCGCGGCGTCCTGGCCGCCCTTCTCGGGATACATGCCCAGCGCGGCCAGCGGCGCGATCTCCAGGAAGGGCGTGCCCGGGTCCAGCAGGCGCTCCACCCGGTCGCGGGGCAGCAGCTTGCCGCGCGACAGGTGCTTCCTGCGCGCGTCCTCGCCGCCGCCGAGCGCGATCTTCGCGAGCCTGGCGTTCAGGTCGTCCACCAGCAGGCGCATCGCCGCGGCGTTGGCCTTGAAGTCTTCCGAGCGGGCGTTCAGTTGGGTCGAGAGAGTGGACATGGACTTTTCTGCTTGTCTCGTTGGGTCGCGCGCGTTGCCGCGGCTGAAGGGCATCGGCCCGACACGTTGGCGGACGATTATCGATTGACGTTTACGTAAACGTCAATTGAAGCTTTTCACGCCCCGAAAAGTCGCCCTCAACGCAATTCCTCGAGGCCGGTTCGAGCCGCTTGTCGTATCGTCACCGGACCAGGAGAACCTCATGCAATTCGGCTACACCATCCTCTACGTCGAAGACGTCCCGGCCACGCTGGCGTTCTACGGCAAGGCCTTCGGCCTGGCCACGCGCTACACCCACGAGAGCGGCTCCTACGGCGAGCTCGAGACCGGCGCGACGGCGCTGGCCTTCGTGTCGCACACGCTGCTGCGCCAGATCGGCAAGACGCCGCAAGCGCCCGAGCTCGGGAAGCCGACGAGCGAGATCGCGCTGGTGACGGACGACGTCGCGGGCGCGGTCAAACGCGCCGTCGATGCGGGCGCCACGCTCGTGCAGGAGACCCAGGCCATGCCCTGGGGCCAGACCATCGCCTACGTCGGCGACCTCAACGGCTTCCTCGTCGAGATCTGCACGCCGGTCGCTCACCCGTAGACGTCGCGCTCCGTCCACCCCAGCGCCGACATCTCCATCACGCGGAACGGCTCGTCCACGCGCAGGATGAACTCGTCGAGCTGCGGCGGCTTCACGTGCGTGCCCGACAGCATCGAGTGCACCTGGCCGCGGTGGTGCGCCTGGTGCATGAACAGGTGGTTCAACACCAGGCAGGCGAGGTCGCTCTTCGTGGGCTGGTCGCCGTGCAGCATGTGGACGACTGCATTGACGCCGGCGTCGTCGAGCCGGTCGCAGAACGCGACCAGCTTGAGGTCGCTCGCATGTTGCGCGGCCACGTAGGACGCCAGCTCGTCGTGCGGCGCGAAGCGGCGGTACTGCGACTCCATGTCGGGCTCGCCGTGCAGCGCCGAGATGTAGTAGCGGTCGACCGCCAGCAGGTGGTTGAGCGTACCGACGATGGTCGGGAAGAAGCTGGTGCGCCTGGCGTGCAGCTCCGACGTGGACAGGTTGGCCAGCGCGGCCTGCAGGCGACGGTTGGCGAGGCGGTTGGCGTGCGCCTGGATGCTCAGCACCCGCGCCAGGCTAAGCGGACGCGGGTCGGTTTCGGTCGTGTCGGACATGCGGGTCACCTCCGGAAACGTTTGGGTCAGCGTAGTCCCGATCGGGGCAAACGGCGCGCGCGTTTCGCCAATCCCCCTGATTTCAATCGACCGGCAGCGCGGTCTCGTACTTCACCTCGCGCAACACGACGCTCGAGCGCACATTGCCCACGCCCGGCGTCTTGAACACCTTGTCCTGCAGGAACCGGTCGTAGGCCTTCATGTCGGGCGCCACCACCTTGATGAGGTAGTCGCCCTCGCCCGTCGTGCTGTGGCACTCCATGATCTCCGGACTGGCCCTGGCCATGGCCTCGAACTGCTCGACGGCGCCCTCGCTGTGGCGCACCAGCGTGACGTGCGCCAGCACGCAGATGGACAGCCCGAGCTTCTCGCGGTCGAGCAGCGCCACGTAGCCGCGGATCACGCCGCTGGCCTCCAGCTCCTTCACGCGGCGCCACACGGGCGTGGCCGAGAGCCCGACGTTGTCGGCGAGCTGCTGCGCGCTCTGGCGGCCGTCGCGCTGCAGGGCGGCGGCGATGCGGCGGGCGACGCGGTCGATGGGGGTGGGCAGGGTCATGGGCGTATTTTCCCTCGGATTCAAGATCTGTCGAGACAATCATTCCAGATCTATTTGTTTTTCGAAATGTTCATCTCGATATCCCGCGGATCGGCATCGATTGCGCAAGATCTCGACGCCCAACGAGGCATAGCATCGTCGGTCAGCCTCCCATGCCCAGCGGAGCGCCTTTCCAGCACGAGCCAGATGCCATGACCCTGCCCTCCTCGGACATCACCACCACGCCCGATCCCGGCGCCGCGCCGCTGCGCCAGTACGCGCTGACGGACAACCTGGCCGCCGATTCGGGCGCCGTGTTCCTCACCGGCACGCAGGCCCTGGTGCGCCTGCTGCTGATGCAGCGTCGCCGCGACCAGGCCGCCGGGTTGAACACCGCCGCCTTCGTCTCCGGCTACCGCGGCAGCCCGCTGGGCATGGTCGACCAGCAGTTGTGGAAGGCCAAGAAGTTCCTCGCCGAAGCGCAGGTGGAGTTCCTGCCGGCGATCAACGAGGACCTCGCGGCCACGGCCTGCCTGGGCACGCAGCGCGTGGCGCTCGACGCCAAGCGCACGGTCGAGGGCGTGGCGGCCATGTGGTACGGCAAGGGTCCCGGCGTCGACCGCTCCGGCGACGCGCTCAAGCACGGCAACGTCTACGGCTCCAGTCCCCAGGGCGGCGTGCTCGTCGTGGCGGGCGACGACCATGGCTGCGTGTCGTCGTCGATGCCGCACCAGAGCGACCTCGCGATGCAGGCGTGGAGCATGCCCGTGCTGCACCCGGCCAACGTCGCCGAGTACCTCGAGTTCGGCCTGTACGGCTGGGCGCTGTCGCGCTTCTCGGGCGCGTGGGTGGGCTTCAAGGCGTTGTCCGAGGTGGTGGAGTCGGGCATGACCGTCGACCTCGACGCGATCCCGCTGGACTTCACGCTGCCGGTGGACTTCACGCCCACGCAGGATTTGCACGTGCGCGCCGTCGACCTGCCGTCGCTGGTGCTGGAGTCGCGCCTGGCCGAGAAGCTCGCCGCGGTGCGCGCGTTCGCCAAGGTGAACTCGGTGGACAAGCACATCGTCGCGAGCCCCAGCGCCACGCTGGGCATCGTCACGGTCGGCAAGGCGCACTACGACTTCCTCGAGGTGCTGCGCCGTCTCGAACTCGATCCGAACGCGCTGGCCGCCGCCGGCGTGCGCATCTACAAGGTGGGACTCGTGTTCCCGCTGGAGCCCACGCGCATGGCCGAGTTCGCGCAGGGCCTGCAGGAAATCCTCGTGATCGAGGAGAAGGCGCCGGTGGTCGAACGGCAGATCAAGGAGCTGCTGTACGGCCTGCCCGACCTGCAGCGCCCCCGCATCGCGGGCAAGACCACGCCCGACGGCGTGCCGCTGCTGTCGTCGCTGGGCGAGCTGCGCCCGTCGCGCATCATGGAGGTGGTGGCCGGCTGGCTCGCGCGCCTGAACCCGGCGCTGGATCGCACGCACCTGGTCACCGACTTCACGATGCCCTGCCTGCTGCACAACGAAGGCGACGCCACGAAGCGGCAGCCCTACTTCTGCTCGGGCTGCCCGCACAACACGTCCACGAAGGTGCCCGAGGGCTCGCGCGCGCTGGCCGGCATCGGCTGCCACTTCATGGCCAGCTGGATGGAGCGCGACACCAGCGGCCTGATCCAGATGGGCGCCGAGGGCGTCGACTGGGCGGCGCACTCGCGCTTCACCAAGGAGAAGCACGTCTTCCAGAACCTGGGCGACGGCACGTACTACCACTCGGGGTATCTCGCCATCCGCCAGGCGATCGCCGCCAAGGCCACGATCACCTACAAGATCCTCTACAACGACGCCGTGGCGATGACCGGCGGCCAGCCGGTGGACGGCCCGCTGTCGGTGCCCGAGATCGCGCGCCAGGTGGAGGCCGAGGGCGCCAGGCGCGTGGTGATCGTCAGCGACGACATTGCGCCGCATCGGGAGCACGCTGAACTCTTTCCGAAGGGCACCACGTTCCATCCACGCGAAGAGCTCGACAACGTGCAGCGCGAGCTGCGCGGGATCGACGGCGTCACGATCCTCATCTACGACCAGACCTGCGCCGCCGAGAAGCGCCGCCGCCGCAAGAAGAAAGAGTATCCGGATCCGCCGCAGCGGATCTTCATCAACGAGGCCGTGTGCGAAGGCTGCGGCGACTGCGGCCAGGCGTCCAACTGCCTCAGCGTGATCCCGGTGGAGACCGAATGGGGCCGCAAGCGCCACATCGAGCAGAGCTCCTGCAACAAGGACTACTCCTGCATCAACGGCTTCTGCCCCAGCTTCGTCACGGTGACGGGCGCGACACTGAAGAAGCGCGTGGGCTCGGGCTTCGACGCCGCGCGGCTGGCGGCGGAGATCGAGAAGATCGGCCGCCCCGCGCCGTGGAACTGGACGGGCCCGTTCGACATGCTGGTGACCGGCGTCGGCGGCACCGGCGTCGTCACGGTGGGGGCGCTGATCACGATGGCCGCGCACCTGGAGGGCAAGCAGGCCTCGGTGCTCGACTTCATGGGCTTCGCGCAGAAGGGCGGCGCGGTGCTGTCGTTCGTGCGCGTGGCGCCGACGGCCGACCAGCTGAACCAGGTGCGCATCGACACCCAGCAGGCCGACGTACTGCTGGCCTGCGACCTGGTGGTGGGCGCCTCCGACGACGCGCTGGCCACGGTGAAGAACGGCCGCACCGCCATCCTCGCCAACACCCACGAGATCGCCACCGCCGCCTTCGTGCGCAACCCCGACGCGACGCTGCACGCGCCGGCCCTGATCGCCAAGCTGCACCACGCCGCCGGCGACGCCCGCGTGCAACTGGTCGACGCGCAGGCGCTGGCGCAGGAGCTGATGGGCGACACGATGCCGTCCAACGTCATCATGCTGGGCGCGTGCTGGCAGCGCGGCCTGGTGCCGGTGTCGCACGCCGCGCTGATGCGGGCGATCGAGCTGAACAACGTGGCGGTGGACAACAACAAGACGGCGTTCGCGATCGGCCGCCTGGCCGTCACCGATCCGACCGCGTTCAGGCGCATCATGGGCGCCGACCAGCCGCCCGTGGATGCGTCGGCGCGGCTGTCGCTGTTCGGACCCGAGGGCCTGATCGAACGTCGCGTCGCGTTCCTCACCGCCTACCAGGACGCCGCGCTCGCCGCGCGCTTCCGCTCGCTCGTCGAGGCGGTACATGCGCGCGAACAGGCGCTCGGCTCCGCGGGCGCCCCGCTGACGACCCTCGTCGCGCAGCAGTTCTCGCGCCTGCTGGCCATCAAGGACGAATACGAGGTCGCACGCCTGTACACCGACGGCAGCTTCGCGCGCTCGCTCGCCGAACAGTTCGACACGGTCGGCAAGATGGAATTCCACATGGCCCCGCCGCTGCTCGCGCGCCCGGGCCCGAACGGCCGGCCGAAGAAGATGCGCATCGGCCCGTGGCTGATGCCCGCGCTGCGCATGCTGGCGAAGTCCAAGGGCCTGCGCGGCACCTGGGCCGACCCGTTCGGCCACACGGAAGAACGCAGGCTGGAACGCGCGCTCGCGGGCGACTACGAGGCCATGCTGCGCGACGAGATCCTGCCGCTGCTCTCAGCCGACAACCACGTCCTGGCGCAGCAGATCGCGCGCGTGCCGGAACGCATCCGCGGCTACGGACACGTGAAGCTGGGCAACCTGGCCACCGGTCGCGCGCAGTGGCGTGTGCTGCTGGACAAGTGGCACGGGCGCGGCGGCGACGGGGCCACGAAGGCCGGCCCGGCGGAACGCGGACGGGTGATTCCGATCAGCGTGGCGTGACGGGCTGCGAGGCGGCGATGCGCGGCCCGCTCACTCCAGCTTCCAGGTGTAGCTGACGTCGACGTCGGATGCCACGGGTCGGCCGTCCGCGTCGCGAGCGGGCTCTACCGGGCACTGCGCCAGCGCCTTCATTGCCGCGTTGTCCAGAAGGCGATGCTCGGACGTGCGCCCGGAACTCCTGGTGATCTCGGCGGAGGTGACCTTGCCTGTCTCGTCGACGTGGAACCGGATGTGCGAGGTTCCTTGCGCACCCGCTTCCAGTGCTCTCATAGGCATGATCTGCGGGGAGCAGGCCACCCCAGCATGCATGACGGCACTCGCCGCCGCGGACACGTTCGGCGCCGACGCGGGCGCCTGCGCGAATGCGCTCGTCGCCATGGCCAGGCCCGCCAGCATGCCCAGTCTTTTCGACGATGTCATCGTCTCATCTCCCTTTGATTTCGCAGTCGCGACGCTGCCGTCGCAGGCTCACTCTTCGTTCCAGTTGAACACGAACGACGCCCGCGCCCGCGACGCCTCGATGAGCCGCGCATTCGGCTCGTCGGTGCCCGCGACCCACGCGGCCGCGTCCTCGGCGCTGCGACCGAATTGCTGGTGGCGCTGCGTGAGGCGGTCGACGCGCAGCGAGTCGTCGACGTCCACGTACCAGATCTCGTCGAGCAGCCCGCGCACCTCGGCCCACGGCCCGTCGTCGAGCAACAGGTAGTTGCCTTCGGTGATGACCAGCTGCGTGCGGGCGTGGATGGGGATCGCGCTGGCGATCGGCTCCTCGATCTCGCGCCGGAACTCGGGCGCGTAGACGATCTCGTCGTCGGCCTGCACCAGCAGCCGGCGCAGCAGCGCGACGTAGCCGGCCGCATCGAAGGTGTCGGGCGCGCCCTTGCGCGCGCGCCGGCCCAGGCGCTCGAGTTCGACGTTGGCGAGGTGGAAGCCGTCCATGGGCACCACCTGCGCCACGCTGGCGAACTCGGCCTGCAGCGCCGCGGCCAGCGTGGACTTGCCGGCGCCGGGCGGCCCGACCAGTCCCAGCAGCGCGCGGCCGCTGCGCTTGATCAGCTCGTTGGCGCGGATGCGCGCGCTGGCGGGGAGTTCGGGATGCGGAGTTGCATTCATCCCCGCATCATGTCACCAGAGCCTGATGCGCTCGTCGGGCGCCTTCCACATCTGGTCACCCGGCTTGGTGCCGAACGCCTCGTGGAATCCGTCGCTGTTGATGGAGGCGCCCAGGACGCGGAACCGCGACGGCGAATGCGGATCGCTGATGGTCCAGCGCAGCAGCGCCTCGTCGCGGTCGCGTTCCCGCCAGGCCTGCGCGAAGCCGTAGTAGAAGCGCTGCTCGCCGGTGAAGCCGTCGATCACGGGGGCCGGCTGGCCGTTGAGCGACAGCTTCCAGGCCTTGTACGCGATCTGCAGGCCCGACAGGTCGGCGATGTTCTCGCCCAGTGTCAGCCTGCCCTTCACGTGCACGCCCGGCAGCGCCTCGTAGGCCGAGTACTGCGCGTCGAGCTTGGAGGTGATCGCGTCGAACGCCTTGCGGTCCTCCGGTGTCCACCAGTTGCGCAGCTTGCCGTCGCCGTCGTACTGGCTGCCCTCGTCATCGAAGCCGTGGCTGATCTCGTGGCCGATGACCGCGCCGATGGCGCCGTAGTTGGTGGCGTCGTCGGCCTTCATGTCGAACAGCGGCGGCTGCAGGAAGGCGGCCGGGAACACGATCTCGTTCTTGGTCGGTTCGTAGTACGCATTGACCGTCTGCGGCGTCATTTCCCACTCGGTGTGGTCGACCGGCTTGCCGTTGCGCACCACCTGGCGGTGATATTCGAACTGCGCCGCGCGCACCGCGTTGCCCACCGGATCAGCAGGCTTGATCTCCAGCGCGCCGTAGTCGCGCCAGACGTCCGGATAGCCGATCTTGACGGCGTACTTGGCCAGCTTGGCATGCGCCTGCACCTTGGTGGTCGGGCTCATCCAGGTGACGCTGTCGATGGACGTCGCATAGGTCTTCAGCAGGTTGTCGACGAGCTGCACCATGCGGGCCTTGTAGGCGGGCGGGAAGTACTCGGCCACGTAGGCTTGACCGATCGCCTCGCCCATCGCCTCGTTGAGCGTGTTGACCGCGCGTTCCCAGCGCGGGCTGTCGGTGGGCGTGCCGGCGAGCGCCACGCCGCGGAACTGGAAGCGCGCCGCACGCACGTCGGCAGGCAGCTCGAGGGCGAGCCCATCCATCAGGCGCACGCGCAGGTAGGCCTTCCAGACGTCCAGCGGCTCGGACTGGATCAACTTGCTCACCGCCCAGGCATAGCTCGGCTGGGAGATCGAGATGAACGGCGGATCGACCAGCTGGCCGGCGGCCAGGAAGGCCTGCCAGTCGATGCCGGGCGCCTTGGTGTCGAGCTGCTTGATCGTCATCGGGTTGTAGGCCTTGACCGGGTCGCGGTTCTGTTCCGGCGTCCACTGCACCTTCGCGATCCGGGTCTCCAGGGCCATGACGGCGGCCGCCTCGACCTTCGCGTTCTTGCTGCCCTCGGCGGCCAGCAGCGCGTGCATGTAGTCGACGTAGGCCTTGCGGGCCTTCGCGAAGCGCGCATCGCGCTCAAGATAGTAGTCACGGCTGCCCAGGCCCAGGCCGCCCTGGCTGGCGCTGGCGGAGTAGATCGCGGGATCCTTCGCATCGACGCCCACGCCCACGCTCAGCGGAACGTCGATGAAGCTCATCCATTGGCCCATCAGCAGGGTCAGGTCCTTCTTGTTCTTCACGGCGTCGACCTGGGCCAGCCAGGGCGCGATCGGCTTGAGGCCCGCGGCGTCGATCGCGGCGGTGTCCATGTAGCTCCTGTAGAAGTCGGCGATCTTGGCGCCGTTCGTGCCGGCAGCCTGCGGCTTGGCGACCAGGCCCTCGACGATGGCCTTGACGCGCTCGTTGGACAGGTTGTACAGGTCCAGCATCACGCCGTTGTAGGGCTTGTCAGCCGGGATCGGCGTGTTCTTCAGCCAAGTGCCGTTCATCGCGCCGTACAGGCTGTCCTGGGGACGCACGCTGGCGTCCATGCCGGCCTTGTCGAGGCCCGAGGTGGGCGCCGTCGCGGCGATGGACAGGTCGGCCGCGAAGGCCAGGCACAGGGCGACCACGAGCGTGGCGGGGCGGAAAGGAGTCAAGGGGCGTCCTCGGATGGGTTGACGGTGTTTCAGCCCGACCGGGGAAGCACTCTCTTGAAATGCCGGCGATACGGGCCACGACCGCGCGGAAGCGGCCTGCGACGACCTGGGAGTCGCCGGGACGCCCATGGTTCCCGCGACGGCCGCGCGCTGCCCGGGGTTTGCGACGAACTGCAGCAGGCGGGTTCCGAAATACGGCCTACGCCGCAGGCCGCCAGGGCACGGCGCGCGCACGTTGCGGCGCATCGAGCGCCGCGATCGCCGGCGCGAAGCATTCGGTGACCAGCAACGGCGCCCCGCGCCGGGTGAACACGGAGCAGCGCGCCCAGACCTCGCGGCGGCCCCATCCGGCGCCCGTGGCGTCGCGCCAGCGGCGATGCACGGTGGCGGCCACGCCCGAGCCCGGCGCAAAGCGGGCGAACTCGAAGCCCGATCGTTGCGCAGCCGGCAGCCCGAACAGGAGGTCGGCCAGCGCCCGGTTGCCCAGCCCGCGGATCGCCTTCCAGGTGCCGCGCGCGTGTACCGCCTGCAGCACCGAGCGCGCATAGACCACCGGCACGCCATCGGCCAGCAGGATCACCTCGCGCCCATGCGCGGCCGCGCCCGCGGGACAGCGCAGGCGCATGGCCTCGGCCGGCTGCAGGCGCACCCGGCCCTGGCGCAGCACGCGCACCGCGAGCCGGCCGCTCACAGACGCGATGCGGGCGCTCAGCGAGCCGTCGATCTGCAGCCACGCGCTCATCTTTCTTGAAGAGGGCATCGGATGAATGCCGCTCCTCGAGACCAGCAACGGCTTCATCGGAAGGATACGGCGTGCCCGAGCGGGCCGCCGGAAGGCGTCCAGGCTCGTGCAGTGTTCGGCATATGACTGCGAAAAGCGAATCGCGCTTCAAACAGGTCAGGGCAAGGCGCAAACCGCAGACGTACCGGGCGGTACGGCGAGGATTTGCAACGCCGCCCTGGCCTGTTTGAAGCCGATTTGCCGCAGCTATATGCGGGACAGGACACGAGGCGCAAAGCACAGCCGGGGCGGCTCCCCCGGCGAGCATCTGCAACGACGCATGGGCGTCTTCTGGGGGCACGAGCGGGCATGTCGGATCCGTCCACGGCTTCCTAGGCCAGGGCTCGCCCGATGAGGATCTTCTGCACTTCCGACGTGCCTTCGTAGATCTGGCACACGCGCACGTCGCGATAGATGCGCTCCACCGGGAAGTCGTTGGTGTAGCCGTAGCCGCCGAACACCTGGATCGCCGCGGAGCACACGCGCTCGGCCATCTCGCTGGCGAACAGCTTGGCCATGGCCGCCTCCTTGAGGCACGGCTGGCCGGCGTCCTTCAGGCTGGCCGCGTGGTGGATCAGCTGGCGCGCGGCCTCGATCTGCGTGGCCATGTCGGCCAGCTTGAACTGGATCGCCTGGTGCTCGAAGATGGGCTTGGCGAACGCCACGCGATCCTTCGCGTAGGCCACGGCCGCCTCGAAGGCCGCGCGCGCCATGCCCACCGACTGCGACGCGATGCCGATGCGGCCGCCTTCGAGGCCGGACAGCGCGATCTTCAGGCCCTGGCCTTCCTCGCCGATCAGGTTGGCGGCGGGGATGCGGCAGTTCTCGAACAGGATCTGCGCGGTGTCGCTCGCGTGCTGGCCCATCTTCTCCTCGACGCGCGCCACCACGTAGCCCGGCGTCTTCGTGGGCACGAGGAAGGCGCTGATGCCCTTCTTGCCGGCGGCCTTGTCGGTGACCGCCATCACGATCGCGAGGTCGCCATTCTTGCCGCTGGTGACGAACTGCTTGACGCCGTTGAGCACGTACTCGTCGCCGTCCCTGACAGCGCTGGTGCGCAGGCCGCCGGCTTCGGAGCCAACGTGCGGCTCCGTCAGGCAGAACGCACCCAGCAGCTCGCCGCGCGCCAGCGGCTTCAGGAAGCGTTCCTTCTGCTCGGCGTTGGCGAACGCCATCATGATCGTGTTCACCGGGCAGTTGGTGACGCTGATGATGGTGGAGGTGGCGCCGTCGCCGGCGGCGATCTCCTCGATGATCAGCGAGACCGAGAGATAGTCCAGCCCGGCGCCGTCCCATTCGACCGGCACGGCGATTCCGTAGCAGCCCAGCTCGGCCAGCCCGCGCAGTTCCTCGCGCGGGAAGTGGCCGTCGCGATCCCAGGCGGCGGCCCGCGGCGCGATGCGGTCGCGCACGAAGCTGCGGACGGCGTCCTGCACGGCGCGGTGGTCTTCGGAGAGGTACATGGTCGTTTGGTCCTGCGGTCGTTGTTTCAGGTTCAGCGCAACGCGCGGTGCTGGCGCCACAGCGAGCGCACGCCCACGATCAGCAGCATCAGCAGCATGCCCGCGTAGAGCGCGAACTTGACCTGCGTGACGCCACTGGCCCATTGCACGAGCTCGGGCGAGAGGTCGTCGCGCGTGAGGAGGATGCGCCACTGCAGCACGTTCTCGATCGTGTCGGCGGTGGCCGCCAGCAGAGGCCACAGCGTGGTGCGGGGGGCGTCCAGGCGCAGCATCACGGCCGCCACCAGCGCGCACAGCAGCCAGGGGAACAGCATGTCCAGCGTGCGGTAGGCCGTGTAGTCGGAGAGCCCCTGCGGGCCCAGCAGGCGGAACGCCGCGAGCACGCCCGACAAGGTATAGCCCGCCGGCCGCTCGTCGAACGGCGGCGCGCCGACGAGCGCCGTGAAGCGGCTGCTCGCCGCCGGGCTGCCGGGCCACTGGAACAGCGCGATGCACACGAACACGGCGGCGGCGATCGCCGCCAGGACGCGCGGACGCAGCAGCCAGCGCGTCATGGCCTGGAGTCCACCGTCATGCGGCGGCCCGAACCAGCACTGTGCCGCGCGCGATCACGGCCACGACATCGCCGACGCTGGCCTTGCCCTCCAGCTGGGCGATGACGCCGTTGAGGCGGCGGTTGCGCTCCGTGCTGGACACCACCCAGCGCATCGTCACGTCCGACCCGGCGAAGATGGGCTCGCGATAGGCGAAGTTGAAGTGCAGGCACAGCATCGAGCGCGCGACGCCGTCGCTCGCGCGCGAGAAATAGGTGGCCGCCAGCCCGCTCATCATCGCGGAGGTGTGCTGGCCGCTGGCGATCACGTCGGCGAGGCCCGCCTTCAGGGCCGCCGCACGGTCGTGGTGCACGGGGTTCAGGTCGAGCGTGAGCGTCGCGAGGCGCGAGATCTCCTCGCTGGTGTAGTGCGCCACGTGTTCGACGTGCTCGCCCACTTTCACCAGAGCAGCGATGGCGGCCTCGTCGGCGATGATCGTGGAGGAAATGGTGGACATGCTTGATCTTTCTGCAGGTGCGGACGACGACGAAGTGCTGGCCCCGGCAATGCCGTTTGAGGGTGGCGTGGGCTCCAGCAACTTTACCTGCCCGTCCATGACTGCCACCCCCCGCGGTTCGACTACAGCAGTTCGACGGCCAGCGCGGTCGCTTCGCCGCCGCCGATGCACAGCGCCGCGACGCCGCGCTTCTTGCCCTGCTTGCGAAGGGCGCCCAGCAAGGTCACCACGATGCGCGCGCCGGACGCCCCGATCGGGTGGCCCAGCGCGCAGGCGCCGCCGTGCACGTTGACGATGGCGTGGTCCAGGTCGAACTCGGTCATCGCGGCCATCGTGACGGCGGCGAAGGCCTCGTTGACCTCCCACAGGTCCACCGACTGCGCGGTCCAGCCGGACTTCTTCAACACCTTGGTGATCGCGCCCGCGGGCGCCGTGGAGAACCACTCCGGCGCCTGCGCATGGACGGCGTGGCCCACGATGCGGGCGATCGGCTTCGCGCCGTACTTCGCGGCGTCGGACTCGCGCATCAACACCAGCGCCGCGGCGCCGTCCGAGATGCTCGACGCGTTGGCGGCCGTGATCGTGCCGTCCTTCTTGAACGCCGGCTTCAGCGACGGGATCTTGTCGAGCCTGGCCTTGAACGGCTGCTCGTCGAACTTGACGAGCGTCTCGCCGGCCTTGCCCTGCAGCGCCACGGGCGCGATCTCCCAGTCGAACGAGCCGTCCTCGTTGGCCTTCTTCGCGCGCGTGGTCGACGCGATGGCGAACGCGTCCTGCGCCTCGCGGGTGAAGCCGTACTTGGCCACGCACTGCTCCGCGAACACGCCCATGGCGCGGCCGCGGTCGTAGGCGTCCTCCAGGCCGTCCATGGCCATGTGGTCGAACATCTGCGCGGCGCCGTAGCGCACGCCCTTGCGCGCGAACATCAGGTGCGGCGCGTTGGTCATGCTCTCCATGCCACCGGCCACCATCACGCCGGCGCTGCCGGCCAGCAGCATGTCGTGGGCGAACATCATGGCGCGCATGCCCGAGCCGCACATCTTGCTGAGCGTGACGGCGCCTGCCGAATCGGGCAGGCCGGCGCGGCGCACGGCCTGGCGCGCCGGGGCCTGGCCCTGGCCGGCCATCAGGCAGTTGCCGATCAGCGCCTCGTCGATGGCGTCGCCGGGCACGCCGGCGCGCTCGACGGCCGCCTTGACGGCGACGGCGCCCAGCTCCCACGCCGCGAGCGCGGAGAAGTCGCCCAGCATGCCGCCGATGGGCGTGCGAGCGGCGGAAACGATGACGATGGAATCGGACATGGTGGGCTCCTTAAAGGTGGGTGGAGGCGGGCTGCGGCGTCCGCTCTTCTGGATTCGGATGGGCGGCGCGCCGCGCGCCGAAGCGCCGCGACGGGTCGTACGGGAAGACGTCGTGCACGTAGCCAGCGAGGATGCGCTGCTTGTGTTGCTGCCAGTAGTCGGCGTCGAGCAGGTCGGCGTGCTCGGCCATGAACACGCGGCGCACGTCCGGGTTGCCCAGCAGGAACGGCCCGAAGGTCTCGGGAAACACGTCGCGCGGCTGCACGGCGTACCAGACCTCGCCCGACATGGCCTCCTCCTCGTTGCGCGGTTCGGGCACGCGGCGGAAGTTGCAGTCGGTGAGGGTCTCGATCTCGTCGTAGTCGTAGAACACGACCTTGCCGTGGCGGGTGACGCCGAAGTTCTTCCACAGCATGTCGCCGGGGAAGATGTTGGCCGAGACGAGATCCTTGATCGCGTTGCCGTACTCGACGACCGCCTGCTCGACCTGCGCCGGGCTGGCCTCCTGCAGGTAGATGTTGAGCGGCACCATGCGGCGCTCGATGTAGGCGTGGCGGATCACCAGGTTCTGGCCGTCGTCCTCCAGCAGGCTGCCGCAGAAGTGCTTCAACTCGGCCACCAGCTCGTCCTCGAAGCGATGGCGCGGCAGCGTGACGTTGGAGAACTCCAGCGTGTCGGCCATGCGGCCCACGCGGTCGTGCTGCTTGACCAGCAGGTACTTGCCCATCACCTGCTCGCGCGTGGTGTCCTTGGGTGGCGGGTAGAAGTCCTTGATGATCTTGAACACCACCGGGAACGACGGCAGGTCGAAGACGAGCATCACCATGCCCTTGATGCCCGGCGCGATGCGAAACCTGTCGCTGGAGTGGCGCAGGTGGGTGAGCAGGTCGCGGTAGAACAGCGCCTTGCCCTGCTTCTGCAGGCCGACCTGGCTGTACAGCTCCGCGCGCGTCTTGCGCGGCATCAGCATGCGCAGGAACTGCACGGTGGCGCTCGGCACGCTCATGTCCACCATGAAGTAGGCGCGGGCGGCGCTGAACAGCAGCAGCAGGTCTTCCTCGCCGATCAGCACCGCGTCGATCACCAGCAGGCCGTCGTCGCCGTGCAGGATGGGCAGCGCGAACGGCAGCGAACCGAAGCCGTTGACGATCTTGCCCACCACGTACGCACCCTTGTTGCGGTAGAACAGCGACGACAGCACCTGCACCTGGAAGTTGGCGCGCAGCCGCGCGTCGCCGAGCGCGCGCAGCAAGGCGGCCACCACGTCGTCCACGTCACGCGCAAGATCGTGGAACTCGACGTCGAGCTGGAAGTTCGTGACGACGCGCATGCAGGTCTCGTGCAGCGTCTCGCGCGTCGGGTAGTACGCGCGGTAGGCGGGCACCGCGGCCGGCTCGTCGTTCTCGATGTAGTCGGTCGACAGCGCCGGGCGCACGAAGATGAAATCGTTGAGGAAGTCGCGCCGGTGCACGATCTTGGTGATCACCGAGTTGAAGAAGGTCTCCGCGAGCTCGGGCTGGTAGTGGTCGATGAGCAGCCCGATGGTGTGCAGCTTGACCTGCTGCCAGGTGCTGCGCGGCAGCTCGGCCGCCTTGAACTCGGTGTTCAGCCGCTCCGTGGCCTCGTCCACGCGCAGGTCGTAGAAGGCGATGCGGTCGCGCTGGGCATCGAGCTGGCCCTGCCAGTCGGCCGTCTCGAAGCGCCTCTTCGCCGCGCGCGCCGCGGCGGTGAACAGCTGGTAGTGGCGATCGAAGCCCTCGACGATCGCCTTGGCGATGGCGAACGCGTTCGGGTCGTCCAGCTGGTGCGGGAACATGGTGCGTCTCGCGGTCGCTCAGGCGAGCGGCAGGTGGCGCAGCTTGAGGGCCAGCAGCGCACGCTGGTAGGCCGGGGCCACGTCGGCGGTGCTGTCGACGGTGAAGCTGAGGTCCTTCAACAGGCCGTTGTGCAGGCCATAGACCCACCCGTGCACGGACACCGTCTGCTCGCGCACCCAGGCGTCCTCCACCACGGTGGACAGGCACACGTTGCGCGCCTGTTCCAGCACGTTGAGCTCCACCAGCGCGTCGACGCGGCGATCCTCGGGCAGCGACATCAGGAAGTCGAGGTGCAGGTTGCGCACGTCCTGCACGTGGCGCAGCCAGTTGTCGACGATGCCCACGCGGGTGTTGTTGAGCGCGGCCGTGACGCCGCCGCACTTGGAGTGGCCCACCACGATGACGTGCTTGACCTTGAGCGCATCGACGGCGAACTGGATCACCGACAGCGCGTTGAGATCGGAGTGCGCCACGACGTTGGCCACGTTGCGATGCACGAACACGTCGCCCGGCAGCAGGCCCACGAGCTCGTTGGCCGGCACGCGGCTGTCGGCGCAGCCGATCCACAGGTACTGCGGCGTCTGCTGGGTGAGCAGGCTGGTGAAGAAGCCCGGGCTGCGCCGCTCCATGCCCTCGGCCCAGCGGACGTTCTTCTCGAAGAGGCCGGACAGGTCTTGGTCGTTGCTGTGGTCGTCGGACATGGTGCTTTCGGAAACGTTGGAGGCGTGGTCGCCCAGTTTACGGAGCCAGGGGTTTCATCGCGAGGACAATTGGCGTGCGGGCATCGTTCATGTCCGCTCCATCGCCGTGGCGGCCGTGGCGGCGAGCGCGGCGTCGACGGCGGCGTCGCGGCGGGCGATCTCGGTGCGGTAGGTGGCCCAGACCACGCGGTCGATGACGCGCCCGTCCTTGATCGCGCTGCGCGGCATCGCGCCTTCGCGCACATACCCGCACTTGCGCGCGACCGCCTGCGAGCCCTCGTTGGACGCGAAGATGTGCGCGGTCATGCGCGTCAATTCGGGCAGCGCCGCGAAGCCCCAATCGACGACCTGGCGCAACGCATCGCTGGCGATGCCGCGACGCCAGTAGTCGCGGCCGATCCAGTAGCCGGTCTCGGCGTTGCAACGCATCCAGCCGGTGCCGGGCACCAGGCCGATCGAGCCGATGGCGTTGCCGTCGACCTCTATCGCCCAGACGTAGCCGAACGCGCCGGAGTTCGCCTGGTGGCCGCACCAGGCCTCGGCGGCGGCAAGTGGATACGGGTGCGGAAAGCCGTCGAACAGGTTCGAGGCGACCTCGGCGTCGTCCGCGTGCCGTCGCATGGACGCCGCGTCCCGCGCGAGGTACGCCCGCAGCAGGCATCGTTCGCCCTGCAGGATCGGCAGCGGAAGCAGGTCGGCAGTCGTGGTCGTCGCGGTCATCGGCTCCCTCTGGTCTACATCGTCTCGGAAAACAGCTCGCGCCCGATCAGCATGCGGCGCACCTCGCTCGTGCCCGCCCCGATTTCGTACAGCTTCGCATCGCGCCAGAGCCGGCCCAGCGGGTACTCGTTGATGTAGCCGTTGCCGCCGAAGATCTGCACGCCCTCGCCGGCCATCCAGGTGGCCTTCTCGGCGCACCACAGGATGACGGAGGCGCAGTCCTTGCGCACCTGGCGCACGTGCTGGGCGCCGAGCGCGTCGAGGTTCTTGCCCACCGTGTAGCAGAACGCGCGGCCGGCCTGAAGCACCGTGTACATGTCGGCCACCTTGCCCTGGATCAGCTGGAACTCGCCGATGGACTGGCCGAACTGCTTGCGGTCGTGGATGTAGGGCACCACGTTGTCCATCACCGACTGCATGATGCCGATGGGGCCGGCGGCCAGCACGGCGCGTTCGTAGTCGAGGCCGCTCATGAGCACCTTGGCGCCGCCGTTGAGATGGCCCAGGATGTTCTCGGCCGGCACCTCGACGTCCTGGAACACCAGCTCGCCGGTGTGGCTGCCGCGCATGCCCAGCTTGTCGAGCTTCTGCGCGATGGAGAAGCCCTTCATGCCCTTCTCGACGAGGAAGGCCGTGACGCCGCGCGCGCCCAGCTCGGGCTCGGTCTTGGCGTAGACCACCAGCGTGTGGGCGTCGGGGCCGTTGGTGATCCACATCTTGTTGCCGTTGAGCAGGTAGTAGCCGCCCTTGTCCTCGGCCTTGAGCTTCATGCTGAGGACATCGGAGCCGGCGCCCGGCTCGCTCATCGCCAGCGCGCCCACGTGCTCGCCCGAGATCAGCCTGGGAAGATACTTCCTGCGCTGCGCATCGGTGCCGTTGCGCTTGATCTGGTTGACGCACAGGTTGGAGTGCGCGCCGTAGCTCAGGCCCACCGACGCGCTGGCGCGGCTGATCTCCTCCATCGCGATCATGTGCGCGAGGTAGCCCATGTTGGCGCCGCCGTACTCCTCGGGCACCGTGATGCCCAGCACGCCCAGCTCGCCCATCTTCTGCCAAAGATCCATCGGGAACTGGTCGGACCGGTCGATCTCGGCCGCGCGCGGGGCGATCTCGGCCTGCGCGAACGCGTGGACGGCGTCGCGCAGCGCGTCGATGTCTTCACCGAGCATGAAGTTCAGGCCGGGCAGGTTGTTCATCTGGGGTCTCCTGGGCTGGCGCGCTGCGTGGGCGCGCCATGGAACGATGGGGAATCGGCGCCGCCCACGGACGCGCGCGGGCGCCCGCTACCGGTCGGCACAGCCATTTTAGTTGACGTTTACGTAAACGTAAACCAACCCGGGGCTTTCAGGCCCGGGCGGCGCGTTTGGCGGCGGGCGCTGCCGGGGCGGAGGCGCTGGCGGCCGTTGGCGCCTTCGGCGCCGCGGCCACCAGCAGTCGCTCGCAGCGCGCCTCGTGCTGGGCGATCTCCTCCAGCGTCACGCGGATGTCCTCCAGCTGCAGCTCGATCTGCTTGCGGTGCGCGCGCAGCACGCCCAGGAAGGCCTCCAGCTGCGGCGCGGTGTCCGAGGGCGAGTCGTACATGTGCACCAGCTGCTTGATCTCCTGCAGGCTCAGGCCCAGGCGCTTGCCGCGCAGGGTGAGCTTCAGGCGCGTGCGCTCGCGCTGCGAATAGACGCGGTTGCGGCCGGCGCGCTCCGGCTCCAGCAGGCCCACGTCCTCGTAGAAGCGGATCGCGCGCGGGGTCACGTCGAACTCGGTGGCCAGCTCCGTGATGGTGAAGCTCTTGGCCGCGCCCTTGGCGGCGGCCGCCGCCTTCTGTTTCCTGCCTGCGGTGCTGGGAGAAGCGCTCATGGGTAGACTGACGTTAACGTAAACGGAAGTCTAGTCCACCGGAGCCCGCATGGCCAACGCCGAAGAATCGAAACTCGATTACCCGCTGGGAGACACGCTGCCCGCCAGCGGCGCGGTGATCGAGCTGGCGCCAGGCGTGCGCTGGCTGCGCATGCCGCTGCCGTTCGCGCTGGACCACATCAACCTGTGGCTGCTGCGAGATCGCGACGAGGACGGGCGCGAGGGCTGGGCCATCGTCGACTGCGGCGTCGCCAACGACACCACGCGCGCCGCCTGGGAACAGGTGTTCGCGCATCACCTCGACGGCCTGCCGGTGCTGCGCGTGATCGTCACCCACATGCACCCCGACCACATCGGCAACGCGCAGTGGCTCACCGAGCGCTGGGGCTGCCGGCTGTGGATCAGCGCCACCGACTGGAACGCGGCGCGCATCGCGAGCCGGTCCACCACCGGCTTCGGCGGCGACCACGCGGCCGAATTCTTCGGCGAGCACGGCCTCGCCGACCCCGAGGCCATCGCCAAGGTGCGCGGGCGCGGCGGCTACTACGCCTCGATGGTGCCGGCCGTGCCGCGCCAGTACCGGCGCCTGCTGGATGGCCAGGTGCTGCGCATCGGCGCGCACGACTGGCGCTGCATCGCCGGCTACGGCCACGCGCCGGAGCACATCTCGCTGTACTGCGCCGCGCTCGGGGTGCTGATCTCGGGTGACATGATCCTGCCGCGCATCTCCACCAACATCAGCGTGATCGACCTCGAGCCCGAGGCCGATCCGCTGCCGCTGTTCCTCGCGTCGATCGCGCGCCTGCGCGAGCTGCCGGAGGGCACGCTGGTGCTGCCGTCGCACGGCAAGCCGTTCACCGGACTGCACGAGCGCGTCAACCAGCTGACGCAGCACCACGATCGCCACTTCGAGGACGTCATCGCGGCCTGCCGCGACAAGCCCTGCAGCGCCGCCGACCTGCTGCCGGTGCTGTTCCGCCGCAAGCTGGACCTGCACCAGACGACTTTCGCGATGGGCGAGGCGGTGGCGCACCTGCATGCACTGGCCGGCATGGGCCGGCTGCGCGGCCACCTGGATGCCGACGGCATCCGCCGCTTCTCGGTTACCGCATAGCGGCCCGGGAAAAAACAAAGCCGATCGCTGTGAGGCGACCGGCCCTGCTGCCGGTCATGTCCGGCTTTCACTCCCTGATGCTTCCCTGTTGGGTGATGACAGCATGCAGGAACTACTTTGCCTTCGAGTCGGGAGGCGGGCATCCCTCTTTTGGGGGTGGCACCTGAACAAAGTCGCAAGAATCGTAGTAAGCGGCTAATACAGCGACCCGCTCAGCCCAATACGGGTACGGGTACTTCCTTGAGCGTGTTGCGCAACTGCTGGTAATCGGGCACCACCGACCGCACGACGTCCCAGAACGCGGCGCTGTGATTCATCTCACGCAAGTGCGCCAGCTCATGCGCGACGACGTAGTCGATCACCTGCAGGCCGAAGTGCACGAGCCGCCAGTTCAGCCGGATCGATCCGTCGGCCGACGCCGAGCCCCAGCGGGTCTGCGCCGCGCTCAGCGACAGCCGCGTCACCCGCACGTTCAGCGTCCTGGCGAAATGGTCGCAGCGCTCGGTGAAGATGCGCAGCGCCTGGCGTTGCAGCCAGCTCTGCACGGTGTCGCGGATCTGCTCCGGTGCGGCCATCTGCGGCAGGCCCACGTGCAGCACCAGCCGCGGCACGCCGGGCAGCGACTGCGCATCGGAATTGAGCACGGCGCCGGCGACGCGGGGATCGAGCACGATGAACACCGTCTCGCCCAGGAACGGCAGGCTGGTGCCGTCGTGCCATTCGATGCGCGAGGCCTCCACGCGGCGCGCGCGATCGCGCTGCTCCTGGAGCTTGCGCAGGATCCAGCCCGACTTGCCCTGCACCGCCGAATCGATGTTCTGCAGCGAGACCCAGCGCGGCGCGTTCACCTGCAGCCCGTCGGCGCTCACCACGAAGCCGATGCTGCTGCGCCGGGCGCGGCGCAGCGCGTAGCCCACCTTGTGCTCGCCCAGCCGCACCTCGCGATCGGCTTGCGGATGCCTGAAGTGCATCGGTGCCAGCTCGCTGCGGCGCGCCGGCACCGGCATCGCGTCGAATTCGGGGGTGGGGTTCAAGGGTCGGGCAACGGTGGGTCGCGGCGGCGTGGCGCGCGGCGGCGCCGGGGGCGGCGACGTCGGCTCGGCCGACGGCGAGGCATCGAACAGCGAGAGCTGCGAAAGGGTGTCGTCGGCCGGGCCGGTGCGGGACATGGGCATCGATTCTAGCCGGCGCGCCGACGGAACTCGCGCGGCACGCGAGAATCCGAACGTGGCGACAATGCGCCGCAAGGTCTGCGACCGCCACCGAAAGGATCCGCTTGAAACGCCGTCAATTCTCCGCCCTTGCCGCCACCGCCACGCTGGGCCTGGGCCTGCACCGGGTCGCGTCCGCGCAGGGCGACACGCCCATCACCGCCAGCGACTACACCCGCATCGCCACGCCCCTGCCGGTGTCGACGCCGCCCGGCACGGTGGACGTGGTCGAGTTCTTCAGCTACGCCTGCCCGCACTGCTTCGAGTTCGAGCCCACGCTGGAGGCCTGGCTCAAGCACAAGGCGCCGGAAATCCGCTTCCGCCGCTCGCCGGTGCCGTTCCTGCAGAACTTCCGCAACTTCCAGCCGATGTATTTCGCGCTGGAGTCCCTGGGCGCGGTCGACGCGATGCAGCAGAAGATCTTCAACGCCTTCCACCTCGAACACCAGCGACTGGACAAGCCCGAGGACATCGCCGCGTTCGTGGCGAAGAATGGCGTGGACCCGAAGAGATTCATGAACGCGTTCAACGCCTTCGGCACCGGCGTGAAGGTGTCGCAGGCCAACCAGCTGTTCGAGAGCAGCGGCGCCGGCGGCGTGCCTACGCTCATGGTCCAGGGCCGCTTCCTTACCTCGCCGTCGATCGCCAAGGGCGAGGCGAAGGCCGTGGCGGTGGTGGACTATCTTGTGGCGCAGATCCGCGCCGGCCACTAGACCTTGATATAGGCCTCGGGATCCAGCCGGCGCATCTCCGCCTCGATCCAGGCCTCCACTTCGCGCATCATCTCCTCGGGCTCGCGGCCCTCGGGCGAGATCGGCTTGCCGATGGAGATCGTCACCACGCCCGGCTTCAGCCAGAAGCTCTTGCGCGGCCAGCAGCGGGCCGAGTCGACGGCGATCGGCACCACCGGCACGCCGGTGGCGATCGCCAGGCGCGTGGCGCCCGACTTGTAGGTGCCCTTCGAACCCCGAGCGCTGCGCGTGCCTTCGGGAAACATGATCACCCACTTGCCCAGGCCGCTGAGGCGCTTGCCCTGCGCGGCCACCTTGTTCCACGCCTCGGTGCGCCTGCTCCGGTCGATATGGATCATGTCCATGCGCGCCATCGCCCAACCGAAGAACGGCACGTAGATCAGTTCCTTCTTGAACACGTAGGCCAGCGGGTGGGGCATCACCACCGGGAAGGCGAAGGTCTCCCAGGTGGACTGGTGCTTGGACGCGAGGATGACGGCCCCCTTGGCGTCGGCCGCCGACGGCACGTTCTCCATGCCGATCACGCGTTTCTTCACGCCGCAGATCCAGCGCGAGCCGTGGTGCGCCAGCGCCACCCAGTTGATGCACCAGGTGTAGATCTGGTCGGCGCTGAGGAAGGGCGCGCAGATGCAGACCGTGGCGCCCCAGGGGATCACGGTGAGCGCCATGTACAGGAAGAACAGGATCGAGCGAACGACGGAAAGCGCCTTGGTCATGCCGGGTTGTCTTCTTCTTGGAGTGGGTCTGGGACGGGAGATATCAACGGGCGATGAGGTGCTCGGCGAACGCGGCCATGTCGTCGTGCACCAGCGTGCCTGGCACGGCCTGCAGCCATTGTTCGAGCGTGGCTGCATCGGCCACCGCGGCGCGGCCGGTGCGCACCAGGTGCGGCTGGCACCCGGCGGCGTGCGCGGCCTCGAGGTCGCGCAGCGTGTCGCACACCATGGGCACCGCCTTCAGCTCCACCCCGTAGCGCTCGCCGATGTCGTGCATCAGGCCGGGCGCGGGCTTGCGGCACTCGCACTGCTCGGTGGCCGCGTGCGGGCAGAAGAACACGGCGTCGATGCGGCCGCCCTTCTCCGACAGCAGGCGCATCATGTGCGAGTGCACGGCGTTGACCGAGGTCATGTCGATCATGCCGCGCCCGATGCCCGACTGGTTGGTGGCGACCACCACGTGCCAGCCCGCGTGGTTGAGCCGCGCGACGGCCTCCAGCGCGCCCGGGATCGGCTGCCATTCCTCCGGCGCCTTCACGTGGTCGGAACGGAAGATGTTGAGGATGCCGTCGCGGCCGGTGATCACGAGCTTGGGCGTTTGCATGGGCATCCTCTTGGGTCAGGCGGAAAGGCGGCTGAGATCGGCCACGCGGTTCATCACGCCGTGCAGCGTGGCGAGCAGGCCCAGGCGGTTGGCCCGCACCTTCGGGTCTTCCGCGTTGACCATCACGTCGTCGAAGAACTTGTCCACCGGCACGCGCAACGCGGCCAGCGCCTTCAGGCTGCTGGCGTAGTCGCCCGCCTTGAACAACACGTCGGCCGAACGGCTCACCGTCGAGACGTCCGCCCACAGCGCGCGCTCGGCAGCCTCGGTGAACAGCGCCGGGTCGGCCTTGGCCTCCACCGGCTCGACGCTCTTCTTCAGGATGTTGCCGATGCGCTTGTTGGCGGCCGCCAGCGCGGCGGCCTCGGGCAGCGCGGCGAACGCGCGCACGGCCTCGAGGCGGCGCGGGATGTCGGCCAGGCGCTGCACGCCGAGTGCCAGCACCGCATCCACCTCGTGCGCCGAGTAGCCCTGCTCGCGCAGGCTGCCGGCCAGGCGGTCGACGACGAAGGCGGAGACCGCCGCGCGCGGGTCGGTGATCGCCGCGCCGAACGCCGGCACGGCCAGCGCCAGCAGCGTGTCGAGGTCGAGCGGCAGCGCGGCCTCGACCAGCATGCGGATCACGCCCAGCGCGTGGCGGCGCAGCGCGAACGGATCCTTGTCGCCGGTGGGCACCTGGCCGATGCCGAACAGGCCCACCAGGGTCTCGAGCTTGTCGGCCAGCGCCACCACCAGGCCGGCGCGATTGCGCGGCAGCGCGTCGCCGGCGAAGCGCGGCTTGTAGTGATCCTCGATGGCGTCGGCGATGGTGTCGCCCAGGCCGTCGTGGCGCGCGTAGTAGCCGCCCATGATGCCTTGCAGCTCGGGGAACTCGCCCACCATGTCGGTGACGAGGTCGGCCTTGGCCAGGTGCGCGGCGGCGTCGGCCTGGTCGACCAGCCCGTGGTCGCCCAGCTCCGCAGCGATCGCGCGGGCGATCTCGCGCACGCGGGTCACGCGCGCGCCCTGGCTGCCCAGCTTGCCGTGGTAGACCACCTTGTCCAGGCCCGGCACGCGGTCGGCGAGCGACTTCTTGCGATCCTGGTCGAAGAAGAACTTGGCGTCGGCCAGGCGCGGGCGCACCACGCGCTCGTTGCCCTGGATCACCGCGCTCGGGTCCGACGGGCTGATGTTGCAGACCACGAGGAACTTGTGCGTCAGCTTGCCCGCGGCGTCGAGCAGCGGGAAGTACTTCTGGTTGGCCTTCATCGTCAGGATGAGGACCTCCTGAGGCACGGCCAGGAACTCCTGTTCGAACTGGCAGGTGAGCACGTTGGGGCGCTCCACCAGCGCGGTGACCTCGTCGAGCAGCGCCTCGTCCTCGATCGGCTTCAGGCCCTCCCGGGCGGCCGCGGCGCCCAGCTGGCGCACGATCTCGGCGCGGCGCTCGGCGAACGACGCGATGACCGCGCCTTCGTCGGCGAGCTGCGCGGCGTGGCTGTCGGCGTCGCGGACGGTGATCGTGGGGGTCTTCGCCTCGAAGCGATGGCCTTGCGTGATGCGACCGGCGGTCAGACCCAGCACGCCGATGGGCACGACATCAGCGCCGTGCAGGGCGACGAGTCGATGCGCCGGACGCACGAACCTGACGTCGGTCCAACCGTCGGCGAGCTGGTAGGTCATGACCTTGGGAATGGGCAGCTTGGCCAGCGTTTCGTCGACGGCCTTCTGCAGTCCCTCGGCCAGCGTGGCGCCGGCGAGGTTGGTGTCGACGAACAGGCTCTCGGCCTTGCCGTCGGGCAGGCGCTTGAGCGACGGCACGACCTCGGGGCCGAAGCCCAGCGAAGCGAGCTTCTTCAGCAGCGCGGGGGACGCATTGCCGTCCTTGTCGAAGGCCACGGCCGCGGGCATCAGCTTCTGCTGCAGCGCGCGGTCGGCGGCCTTGGCGGCGACGCCTGCCACGTGCACGCCGAGCCGGCGCGGCGAGGCGAACGACTTCGCGAGCGCGTTCGCGCCCACGAGGCCTTGCGCGTGCAGGCTCGCCACCAGCGTGGCGGCGAACGACTCGCCCAGCTTCTTCAACGCCTTGGGCGGCAGTTCCTCGCAGACGAGCTCGACGAGGAGGTTGCGGGTGTCTTGCGTGCTCATGCGGTGGCCGCTTTCTTCTTCTCGATCTGTGCGACCACTTCATCGGCCCAGGCCTTCGGCGCCATCGGGAAGCCGAGGCGCGCGCGGCTCTCCAGGTAGCTCTGCGCGACGGCGCGCGCCAGGTTGCGGATGCGGCCGATGTAGGCGGCGCGTTCGGTGACGCTGATCGCGCCGCGCGCGTCCAGCAGGTTGAAGCTGTGGCCGCACTTGAGCAGCTGCTCGTAGGCCGGCAGCGCGAGCTGGTGGTCCATCAGGTGCTTGGACATCTTCTCGTGCGAGTTGAACGCGTGCAGCAGGAACTCGACGTCGGAGTGCTCGAAGTTGTACGTGCTCTGCTCCACCTCGTTCTGGTGGAACACGTCGCGGTAGCTCACGCCCGGCGTCCATTCGAGGTCGAACAGGCTCTCCTTGCCCTGGATGTACATCGCCAGGCGCTCGAGGCCGTAGGTGATCTCGCCCGTGATGGGCTTGCAGTCGATGCCGCCCACCTGCTGGAAGTAGGTGAACTGCGTCACCTCCATGCCGTTGAGCCACACCTCCCAGCCGAGACCCCAGCAGCCGAGCGTCGGGTTCTCCCAGTCGTCCTCCACGAAGCGGACGTCGTTCTTCTTCAGGTCGAAGCCCAGCGCCTCCAGCGAGCCCAGGTACAGCTCGAGGATGTCGGCCGGCGCGGGTTTCAGGACGACCTGGTACTGGTAGTAGTGCTGCAGGCGGTTCGGGTTCTCGCCGTAGCGGCCGTCCTTGGGGCGGCGGCTGGGCTGGACGTAGGCGGCCTTCCAGGGCTCGGGGCCGAGCGCGCGCAGGAACGTGGCGGTGTGGCTGGTACCGGCCCCCACCTCCATGTCGTAGGGCTGCAGCAGCGCGCAGCCCCGCTTGTCCCAGTAGTCCTGCAGGCGAAGAATGATTTGCTGGAAGGTCAGCATGGCTCGATGGATGGGGCCGGGGTGGCCGGAGACTGGGCCGTGCGCGAGTGGCTCGCGTACGGTCGGACTGGCGATTTTACGTGCGGCGGCTCAGCGCCGCTTCGGCATCGCCAGGGCGAACAGGATCTGCGCCAGCGCCAGCAGCCACAGCGGCCAGAGCTTCCACTGCGCCACCCACAGCGCGTACGGCGTGGTGCCGATGCGCCCCTCGACGCTGGCGTCGAGCTCGCCCTCCACCTCGGGCGCGAGGCGGGCGGTGACGTGGCCCTGCCAGTCGATCACCGCCGTGGCGCCGGTGTTGGTGGCACGCACCTGGCCGCGCTGGAACTCGAGGGAGCGCATGCGCGAGAACTGCAGGTGCTGGTCCTGGATCATGCGCTTGCCGAACCAGGCCAGGTTGGTCGCGTTGGCCAGCAGCGTCGCCGAGTTGGCGCCCACCATCGAGGGCGCGAATTCCTCGCCGAACAGATCCTCGTAGCAGATCAGCGGCCGCACGCGCTGCGCGCCGACCGTGAACGACGCGGTGTCGACGCCGCGGGCCTGGTCGCCGATGGGAATCTTCATCATGTCGACGAACCAGCGGAAGCCGGGCGGCACGTATTCGCCGAACGGCAGCAGGTGGCGCTTGCCGTAGCGGTAGAACGTGCCGTTGGTCATGTGGTGGGTCGGATCCAGCCCCACCAGCGAGTTGGTGTAGCCGTGCTCGTCGTCGCCGGTGAACACGCCCACCAGCGCCGCGTGGCCCGGCTTGTCGAACGGCTTCTCGTAGGCGAGCCAGTCCGCGAGCGGGATCTGCACCGGAAGCACGGGCAACGACGACTCCGGCGTCACCACCAGCTGCCCCGGTGCCTGCGCCAGCTTGATCACGTGCCAGGCCAGCGCCTGGTCGATATGCGCCGGCTCGAACTTGTCGTCCTGCGCCACGTTCGGCTGGAACAGCGAGACGGTGAGCGTGCCGGTGGAGCGTGTGAACACCTGCGGCAGCGCGGCGCCCACGCACAGCAGCGCCAGCGGCAGCGCCAGCGGGCCGAGCACCACCAGCGGCGGCCGCACCTGGGGGCCGCGCAGCTTCAGCAGCACCAGCGCCGTCGCCGCCGAGATGCCCGCCGCGAGCCCGCCGATGCCGTAGACGCCGATGAACGGTGCCCATGCGCTCAGCGGCCCCGACGTGTGGGCGTAGCCGCCGGCGATCCAGGGGAAGCCGGTGAGAAAGGTCCCGCGCGCCAGCTCGGCCAGCATCCAGACCGCCGAGAACACCAGGGCGTCGACCAGCGGCCGGTTGCGCCGCAGCCGCGCCCAGGCCCAGCCCGCGATCGCGTAGTACAGCGCCAGCAACCCGGCCAGCACGGCCACGGCCAGCACGGAGAGCCAGGCCGGCAGGTAGCCGTAGAAGTGCAGGCTGATGTAGAGCCACCAGAAGCCGGCCGCCAGCCAACCGAAGCCGAAGGCCCAGGCGCGGGCGGCGGCGGCGCCGGGCGGCGCGTCGGCCAGCAAGGCCACCAGCGCGCCGGTGGCCAGCAGTTGCAGCCACCAGAATTCGGTGGGCGAGAACGATCCGGCATGGGCGACGCCCGCCAGGGCGGCCAGCGCGACGGCCTTCCAGCCGCTCACCCAGGTGTCGGCCGGGCCACGGCGGTGGCGCGGAAAGCGGCTCACCCGCCGAGCTCGTCGGAAGCGGGCGCGGCGCTGTCGGAGGCCGGACGCGTCACCTTGAACCAGCGCACGGCGCCGCCCCGGGCGAGCATCACGGAGAACTGCAGGCCGCCCAGCTGCGTCGTCTCGCCACGTCGCGGCACGTGGCCCAGCTCGTGCGAGACGATGCCGCCGATGGTGTCGAACGCATCCTCGGGCAGCGTCACGTCGAAGGCGTGGTTGACCTCGGCGATGGTGGCGTTGCCGGCCACGCGCATGCTGCCGTCGGCCAGTGAGTAGACGCCGCTCTCCGCGTCGGCGTCGTCGAACTCGTCCTCGATCTCGCCGACGATCTCCTCGAGCACGTCCTCGATGGTGAGCAGCCCGGCCGTGTTGCCGAACTCGTCGATCACGATGGCCAGGTGGTTGCGGTTGCTGCGGAATTCGCGCAGCAGCTCGTTCAGGTTCTTGGACTCGGGCACGAAGACGGCCGGCCGCAGCAGCGTGCGCAGGTTCAGCTCGGGGGCGCGCTGCAGCTTGAGCAGGTCCTTGGCCATGAGCGTGCCGATCATGTTCTCGCGCTGGCCCTCGAAGACCGGGAAGCGCGAGTGGCCGGTGCCGATGACGGCGGCGAGCAGCTCCTCGTACGGCGCGTCGATGTCGAGCAGGTCCATGCGCGGCGCCGCCACCATCACGTCGCCGGCGGTCATGTCGGCCATGCGCAGCACGCCCTCGAGCATCGCGCGCGATTCGGGTTCGATCAGCGACCGCTGCTCGGCATCGGCCAGGGTTTCGATGAGTTCCGCACGAGAATCGGGCCCGGGAGACAGGAACTCGACCAGGCGCTCGAACAGGGTACGCTTGTCGATCTCGGGGCGCGCCCGTTGGGAGCGCCCGGATCGACCAGACTGGGGATCAGACACTGCGGCTGTGTCGGGAGTGGAAGAACCGCGAGAATAACCGATAGTCGCCGGCCCGGCGCTGACAAATCCGGCGCTTGAAACCGGCGTCTCCGCCCCCATTTGCCCCATCCGGCACGCCGCCTCGCAACGATTTCTCCTGAACACCATGGCCGACAAGCTCATTCCCGCCACCATCCTGACCGGCTTTCTCGGCTCGGGCAAGACCACGCTCCTGAAGCGCGTCCTCACCGAGATGCACGGCCACAAGATCGCCGTCATCGAGAACGAGTTCGGCGAGGAGAACATCGACAACGAGATCCTGGTGTCGGACACCACCGAGCAGATCATGCAGCTGTCCAACGGCTGCGTCTGCTGCACGATCCGCGAAGACCTGCGCGCCACCCTGGCGCTGCTGGCCGAGCGCCGGCGCAAGGGCGAGCTGCAGTTCGAACGCGTGGTCATCGAGACGACCGGCCTGGCCGATCCGGGCCCGGTGGCGCAGACCTTCTTCATGGACGACGAGATCGCCGAGAGCTACCTGCTCGACTCCGTGCTGACGCTGGTGGACGCCAAGCACGCCAACGAGCAGCTGGACACCCGGCAGGAAGCCCGCCTGCAGATCGGCTTCGCCGACCAGATCTTCATCAGCAAGACCGACCTGGTCGACGAGGCCTCGGTGGAGGCCCTGCAGCACCGCATCCGCCACATGAACCCGCGCGCCCAGCAGCACAAGGTGCATTTCGGCGACGTGCCGCTGTCCAAGGTGTTCGACCTGAAGGGCTTCAACCTGAACACCACGCTGGAGATCGACCCCGATTTCCTGACGGTGCAGGGCCACGACCACGCGCACGACAAACATGCGCATGGCCACGAAGGCCACGACCATGGCCCGGGCGAGGCCTGCGACCACCCGCACCACCACGCCCACGACGACGACGTGAAGTCGTTCGCCTTCAAGTCCGACCGGGCGTTCAACCCGGCCAAGCTGGAAGACTTCCTCGGCGCCATCGTCCAGGTCTACGGCCCCAAGATGCTGCGCTACAAGGGCGTGCTGTTCATGAAGGGCAGCGAAAAGAAGGTGATCTTCCAGGGCGTGCACCAGATGATGGGCTCGGACCTGGGCCCGAAGTGGGCGCCGGGCGAGAAGAAGAGCAGCAAGATGGTGTTCATCGGCATCGATCTGCCCAAGGAAATCCTGCTCCAGGGCCTGGAGGGCTGCCTCGTTTAGGCATCTTTCTTGCCATGGGCGTGCCATCCAGGCGAAATCCTTTCCTGGATCGCGGCACATCCTGGCTACAATCGGCCCGCCTTTTTGAGGTCTGGACCTGTGCCGACAGGTTCTCAGTCCCGCGTTGCAACTACCCACTGTTGCTCGCTGCGGGTATAACAGCCTTCCGAGCGCCCCCGCGAGGAGACCGACGTGACCAAGACTCCGGCCAAGACAACGGCCCCAAGCACCGCCACGACAGACGGCACGGACGACGCCGCGCCCAAGGCGCGTGCCAAGACCGCCACCAAGGTTTCCTCTCCCGCGGACGGCAGCATCGCCGCGAACACCCCCCTCAAGAAGCCTTCAGCAAAGGCCGACCAAGAACCGATGAACGCCGCAAAATCCTCTCCTGACACGAAGCTGGCCTCTGCCTGGAAGACCAAGGCGGGCAAGGACCTGACCGACCCCGAGCTGCTGGCGATGCCGGAGGACGAGTACATGGGCGAGAAGCAGCTCGAATTCTTCCGGGCCAAGCTCCAGGCCCTCAAGGACGACCTGCTGTCCAACGCCGGCGAGACCACCGAGCACCTGCGCGAGGACACGTCCATCGTCCCCGATCCGGCCGACCGCGCCACCATCGAGGAAGAGCACGCGCTCGAGCTGCGCACGCGCGACCGCGAGCGCAAGCTGCTCAAGAAGATCTCGCAGTCGATCGGCCGCATCGACGCCGGCGACTACGGCTACTGCGACGAGACGGGCGAGCCCATCGGCCTGGGCCGCCTGCTGGCGCGTCCCACAGCCACCTTGTCGCTCGAGGCGCAGCAGCGCCGCGAGATGAAGCAGAAGATGTTCGGGGACTGAGAACCCTTGGCCGCTGATTCCGTCTCCCTCCCCGGCATGAGCCCGCCGCCCGATGTCAGATAAGGACGAAGGCGGGGGCCTGTTCCGGCGCATGGCGCGCAAGGTCGCCGCGCCAGCGAGGGAACTCGTCGGCATGACGCCGCGCGAGACCGACATCCGGGCCACCGAGTTCGACAAGGCCGAGATGAAGGCCATGATCGAACGCAAGCGCCGCAACGACTACGTGCGCAAGCGCGAGCTCGACACCCTGCGCCGCATCCGGCGCGAAGGCCTGTCGGGCGACCAGGCACAGGCGCTCACCATGCAGTCGTCGCGCATGGACGAGACCGTCGAACCCCGTTCCACCCAGTCGTCGGTGCAGAGCGTCGGCATCAAGGCCAAGATCGACGCGATCGAACGCCAGATGGTGGGCGCGAGTTCCGGCGTCTCCGCCGGGGGCCCGCCGCCCAAGGCGGCGACGCGCACGGCGCCGACGCTGCCGCCCGGCCCGCCCCCGCCCATCCTCACCACCACCCTCTTCGACAGCGAAGAGGCCGGCCCCACGCTGCCGGTCACGCTCGCCACGCCGGACGACGAGCACGAGACCGTGGCCCGCCTGGACGGCGGTCCGCTGTCGTTCGATGCGCCCACCGAGCCGATGGGCCTGGACAGCGCGCCAGCCACGCGCAACTTCGCCAACACGATGCCCTACGACGGCGGCGAAGACCCGTTCGCGCCCCCGCGCGCGTTGGCGGCGCCCGATCACACGCCGCTGGAATTCACGCACACGCCGATCTCGGCCCCGACCTACGCCCCCGCGCCGTCCTGGGAGCCCGCACCGGCGCGGCAGGCGACCAACCCCTACGCGGCCGGCGCCCCGGCGCCGCGTGCCGCGCCCACGGCCCAGAGCACGGTGGATCTGGGCGGCGGCGAGCGCGTCGAGGTGAGCGAGGTCGTGCACGACGAAGTGCTCGACGAGGCCGTGATCGCGTTCGCCGGTGGCGACTTCGCCGGTTGCGAGAAGGCCCTGCAGGCCCTTATCGGCCCGCGCGGCGAGCGCCGCGACCACGACGAAACCTGGCTGGTGCTGTTCGACCTGTACCGCGCCATCGGCCAGCAGGCCAAGTTCGAGACGGTGACCATGGAGTACGTCGAGCGCTTCCATCGCTCGGCGCCGCAATGGTTCTCGCTGCCCAGGCAACTGGCCGAGGCCACCAAGAAGCCGGATTCCGGCAAGAGCATCGCCGGCGGCATCGGCTGGGTCTGCCCGCCCAACCTCGACGCCGACGCGGTGTCGCGCCTCGACGCGCTGTCGATGCAGCTGCCTTCGCCCTGGGTGATGGACTGGACCGCGCTGGCCACCCTCGACGTCGAAGGCGCCAGCAAGCTGCAGAAGCTGTTCCTGAGCTGGGCCAACCAGCCGTTGACCCTGAGCTGGATCGCCGGCGAGAAGCTGTTCGCGGTGCTGCAGGACCTGGCGCCCACGGGCGTGCGCGACGCCGATCCGGTCTACTGGATGCTGCGCCTGGAGGCCTTGCGCCTGGCGCATCGCCCCGACCAGTTCGACGAGGTGGCCATCGACTACTGCGTCACCTTCGAGGTCTCCCCGCCCAGCTGGGAGAACGCGCGCTGCAAGGCGCAGCTCAGCGGCGAGACGCACAACACCCGCACGCTGTCGCTGTCGGTGGTGGGCGAGGCCACGACCAGCTTCATGGACACATCGATGCTGGCCGAGGACGTGGCGATGCCGGCGCAGGTGCAGGTGCAGATCACCTCGGTGGAGCTGGCCGGTCAGCTCTCGGGAGACCTGGCCGACCTGCTGGGACGCCTCACCAAGCAGGTGGGCGACTCCCGGGTGATCCGCATTTCATGCGCTCTGCTCATGAGGGTGGATTTCGTGGCGGCCGGCGACCTGCTCAACTGGGTGGCCCAGCGCCACGCAGAAGGTCGTGAAATCGTGTTCCACGAGACCCATCGCCTGGTGGCGCTGATGTTCGGTGCCATGGGCATCAGCGAGACCGCGCGGGTGCAATTACGCCACGTCTGACATCGTTGTCAGTGCTCACTGTCACGCAAGAGGCGCCATAACGCAAGTTGGCGCCTTTTTCTTTTCCCGTCACCAAGACCCCACGCGCGGAAAGTTCCTGGAAATCGAGGTAAAGGCGGCTTTACCACAGATTCACCCTGGCGTGTTGCTCCTGACCGACTTTTTCAGCTTCAAGGGAAAACCCGCGGGTAGGATTTCCTCATCGCTCTTCGGAGTATTTTGATGAGGAATTGGAAAGTGAAAAATACCCTGATCACCGGCGCCATCGCGCTGATCTCGCTGGCCAGCGGCTCGGCCTTCGCCCAGACCTACGTGGGCGTCAACGTGGGTGCGAGCCACGCCGACCACGGCTGCGGTGCCTCCGAGGCCACCGGCACCATCACCAGCTGCGACAAGAACGACTTCGCCTGGAAGCTCACCGGCGGCTACCAACTGCCGGGCACCCCGTTCGCAGGCGAGCTGACCTACTTCGACCTCGGCAAGTTCAAGGGCTCGGGCACCGGCACGAGCGCCGACGCCAAGGACTCCTACTGGGGCCTGGGCGGCGCCTACCGTCCGGTGTTCGGTGGCGGCTGGGGCGGCGTCGCCCGCGTCGGCGCGGCCTACGGCACCAGCAAGGTGGACTACAGCCTGGCCGAATTGGCCGGCGACCAGTCGAAGAACGGCTGGCACCCGTACTACGGCGTGGGCGTGAACTACGAGATCGCCAAGAACGTGAAGATCGAAGCCGACTGGGACAACACCCGCATCACCTCGCAGGTGCCGTCCTTCGCGTCGTCGACGAACGTCATCAACACGTATTCGATCGGCGCCACTCTCGGGTTCTGACCCTCTCGCGCCCCGGATCCGGCCCGCCGGACCCCGACGGCCCGCCTCGCTCAACGAGCCAGGCGGGCCGCTTCCATTCCGACGAGGCCTTCGAAGAGCAGGGTGTCGACGATCTCGAATTCGACGTCGAGGGCTGGCGCCAGCTTCACCGCCGCCCCGCCGGCGATCAGCACCCGCGGCGTCGCGCCGCTGCGCACCGCCAGACGCTTGTACTGGCGCTCCACCGCGCCGGCGATCGCGAACACGCCGCCCGACATCAGCGCATCGCTGGTGTTGGTAGGGAACTCCACCGTCTCGCCGGTGGGCACCTTCAGCCCGGCCGTGCCCATCTCCAGCGCTCGCAACATCAGGCCGAAGCCCGGCAGGATGAGCCCGCCGAGGAAATTGCCGGCGCCGTCGAGGGCGTCCACCGTCACCGCCGTGCCCACCATCACCACCAGCGCCGGCCGCGAAGGCCGCCCGGTGGCGGCGGCTTCGGCCAGCAGGCGCGCGCGCGCGCCCACCAGCGCCACCCAGCGGTCGGCACCCAGGCGCGAGGGATGGTCATAGCCGTTGACGACGCCCGCCTCGGCGGGGCGGGACACGACCCAGCGCGGCGCGACGTCCCACAACTCCATCTGCTCCTCGACGCGGCGGCGCACGGCCTCGCCGGCCACCACGCAGCCGAGCATCTGGTCGGGTGCCGGCAGCGTGGCCCAGTCGGTCTCGGCCAGCTCGTCGATGGTCTCCAGGAACACGGCACCGTGGCGTACCGGCAGCTGGCCGGAAACGGTGTTTGCGAACAGGGCCCATTTCAGGCGCGTGTTTCCGATGTCGATGGCGAGGAAGCTCACGGGGCGAGCGTATCAGCCCGACTCCTCCAGACGCCCCGGAACCGGGTGGTGGAAACCCAGAGGTGTGTCGGGAAGGTCACACTTGGCGCCGCGGATGCCCATCCGGGCCGCTTGGCTTGACGTTTACGTAAACGTCAATTGAACCGATACTGCATCCCTTGCCGTGAAACCCGATCCGGACGACCCCATGACCGACCTCTCCGCAGAATTCAAGGCCCTGGCGAACTACCGGCCCACCCACAAGGTGCGCTTCGTGACCGCCGCCAGCCTGTTCGACGGCCACGACGCCGCCATCAACATCATGCGACGCATCCTGCAGGGCATGGGCGCCGAGGTGGTGCACCTGGGGCACAACCGCTCGGTCGACGAGGTCGTCACGGCCGCGCTGCAGGAGGACGCGCAGGGCATCGCGGTGAGCAGCTACCAGGGCGGCCACAACGAATACTTCAGCTACATGGTCGACCTGCTGAAGGCGCGCGGCGGCGAGCACATCCAGGTGTTCGGCGGCGGCGGCGGCGTCATCGTGCCGGCCGAGATCCGCGCGCTGGCCGACAAGGGCGTGCGCATCTTCAGCCCCGAGGACGGCCAGCGCATGGGCCTGGCGGGCATGATCGGCGAGATGGTGATGCACTGCGACAAGGACCTGTCGTCGTTCGCGCCGGCCGATCTCGGCGAAGTCCGCGGCCACACCGAGAGCGCCTGGCGCAAGCTGGCGCAGCTGATCACCGCGCTGGAAAACCACGGCCTGCCGCCCGAGCGCGTGGCCGCCATCCACGAGGCCGCCAAGGCGATCAAGACGCCGGTCGTCGGCATCACCGGCACCGGCGGCGCGGGCAAGTCGTCGTTGACGGACGAGCTGATCCGCCGCTTCCGCCTCGACCAGCGCGACAAGTTGCGCATCGCCGTCATCTCCATCGACCCGTCGCGCCGCAAGAGCGGCGGCGCGTTGCTGGGCGACCGCATCCGCATGAACGCGATCAATCCGTGGGCCGAGTCGGGTGCGCGCGTGTACATGCGCTCGCTCGCCACGCGTGACGCGGGCAGCGAGGTCAGCCAGGCGCTGCCCGACGTGCTGGCCGCCACCAAGCTGGCCGGCTTCGACCTGATCATCGTCGAGACTTCCGGCATCGGACAGGGCGACGCGGCCATCGTGCCGCTGGTGGACGTGCCGATGTACGTGATGACGCCCGAGTTCGGCGCCGCCAGCCAGCTCGAGAAGATCGACATGCTCGACTTCGCCGAGTTCGTGGCCATCAACAAGTTCGACCGCAAGGGCGCCGCCGACGCGCTGCGCGACGTGGCCAAGCAGGTGCAGCGCAATCGCGAGGCGTTCACCGTGATGCCCGACAAGATGCCGGTCTTCGGCACGATGGCCAGCCGCTTCAACGACGACGGCGTGACCGCGCTGTACCAGGCGATCAAGCCGCGCCTCGCGGAACTGGGCCTGCCGCTGGACGAGGGCACGCTGCCCGCCGTCCACACGCGCTTTTCCACGCACCAGGTGCCCATCGTGCCGGCGGCGCGCACGCGCTACCTGGCCGAGATCGCCGACACCGTGCGCGGCTACAAGAAGCTCGCGCGCGCGCAGGCGACTCTCGCGCGCGAGGTGCAGCAACTGCGCGGCACGGCGCGCATGCTGAAGGAGGCCAACGCCGACAAGGTCAACGCGGTGTCCGCCGTCACCGACCTGGCCGAGCAGCGCGAACACCGCCTGAACCCCGACGCGAAGAAGCTGCTGGCGATGTGGCCGGACATGCAGAAGGCCTACGCGGGCGACGAGTACGTGGTCAAGATCCGCGACAAGGAGATCCGCACCAACCTCGTCCACACGACGCTGTCGGGGACGAAGATCCGCAAGGTCGTGCTGCCCCACTACGAAGACCACGGCGAGCTGCTGAAGTGGCTGATGCTGGACAACGTTCCGGGCAGCTACCCGTACACCGCCGGCGTGTTCGCGTTCAAGCGCGAGGGCGAGGATCCGACGCGGATGTTCGCCGGCGAAGGCGACGCGTTCCGCACGAATCGCCGCTTCAAGCTCGTGAGCGAAGGGCTGCCGGCCAAGCGCCTGTCCACCGCGTTCGACTCGGTCACGCTGTACGGCGCCGACCCGGCGCCGCGGCCCGACATCTACGGCAAGGTCGGCAACTCCGGCGTGAGCATCGCCACGCTGGAGGACATGAAGGTGCTGTACTCGGGCTTCGACCTGTGCAGCCCGACGACGTCGGTGTCGATGACCATCAACGGCCCGGCGCCGACGATCCTGGCGATGTTCATGAACACGGCCGTCGACCAGAACCTGGACAAGTTCAGGGCCGACAACGGCCGCGAGCCCACTGCCGACGAGTCCGCCAAGATCAAGGACTGGGTGCTCGCCAACGTGCGCGGCACCGTGCAGGCCGACATCCTCAAGGAAGACCAGGGCCAGAACACCTGCATCTTCTCCACCGAGTTCAGCCTGAAGGTGATGGGCGACGTCGCCGAGTACTTCGTGCACCACAACGTGCGCAACTTCTACTCGGTGTCGATCAGCGGATATCACATCGCCGAGGCCGGCGCGAACCCGATCAGCCAGCTCGCGTTCACGTTGTCGAATGGCTTCACGTTCGTCGAGGCGTACCTCGCGCGCGGCATGCACATCGACGACTTCGCGCCGAACCTGTCGTTCTTCTTCTCCAACGGCATGGATCCCGAGTACACGGTCCTGGGCCGCGTGGCGCGACGCATCTGGGCGGTGGCGATGCGCGACAAGTACGGCGCCAACGAGCGCAGCCAGAAGCTCAAGTACCACGTGCAGACGAGTGGTCGAAGCCTGCACGCGCAGGAGATCCAGTTCAACGACATCCGCACCACGCTGCAGGCGCTGATCGCGATCTACGACAACTGCAACTCGCTGCACACCAACGCGTTCGACGAGGCCATCACCACGCCGACCGAAGAAAGCGTGCGCCGCGCGATGGCGATCCAGCTGATCATCAACCGCGAGTGGGGCCTGGCCAAGAACGAGAACCCGAACCAGGGCGCGTTCGTCATCGAGGAGCTCACCGAGCTGGTCGAGGAACTGGTGCTGGTCGAATTCGAGAAGATCGCCGAGCGCGGCGGCGTGCTCGGCGCGATGGAGACCGGCTACCAGCGCGGCAAGATCCAGGAAGAGTCCATGCACTACGAGATGCTCAAGCACACGGGCGAGTACCCGATCGTGGGCGTCAACACCTTCCGCAATCCCAACGAGGCGCCGATGGAGTCGATCGAACTGGCACGCTCGACCGACGACGAGAAGCAGAGCCAGCTCAGGCGCCTGGCCGACTTCCACGCGGAACACGCGGCCGAATCGCCGGCGATGCTCGCAAAGCTGCAGGCCGCGGTCATCGCCAACACCAACGTGTTCGACGTGTTGATGGAGGCCGTGCGGGTGTGCTCGCTGGGGCAGATCACCGGGGCGCTGTTCGAGGTCGGTGGGCAGTACCGACGCAGCATGTGAGCGTTGCGCGCGCAGCAAACCCGCGCGTATTCATGAATCGTTCGGGGCCGATGGCCGGGTTAAGCTGCCGTCCATGAACCTCCTGCTGGCAGAAGACGACGCGATCCTGGCCGATGCGCTCACGGAGCAGCTGCGCCACGCGGGCTTCGAGATCGAGCATGCGCCCAACGGCGCCGTCGCCGAATTCCTCCTGCTCAAGCAGTCGTGGGACCTGTGCATCCTCGATCTCGGCCTGCCCATGGTCGACGGCCTCACCGTGCTGCAGCGCGTGCGCCAGAAGAAGCCCGAGCTGCCGGTGCTGGTGCTGACGGCGCTGGACGACCTGCAGAGCCGCGTCGCGGGCCTGAACGCGGGCGCCGACGACTACCTCACCAAGCCGTTCGACTTCCCCGAACTCGAGGCACGGCTGCGCGCGCTGCTGCGTCGCAGCCAGTCGTCGCCGGCGGCCAACGCGCCGATGGCCATGGGCGCGCTCGTCTTCGAACGCGACTCGCGCCGCGCCAGCATCGACGGCGCGCCGCTGGAGCTGAGCCCGCGCGAATGGACGCTGCTGGACCTGCTGCTCACGCGCCGCGACCGCGTCGTGACCAAGGAGGAGGTGGCGCAGGCCTGGGACAGCGAACGCGCGGAGCCGGGCGGCAACAACTCCATCGAGGTCTACATCCACCGCGTGCGCCGCAAGCTCGAGGGCTCGGGCCTGAGCATCCGCACGGTGCGCGGATTGGGCTACCTCCTCGAAGCCTTGCGTCCAGCCTGAGTTCCACGATCGCATGAAGACCCCGCCCAGCCCGCTGATGCTGCGGCTGACGCGCTTCGTCGTCGGCGACCAGTCGCTGCACAAGCAGCTGCTGCTGTGGCTGCTGCTGCCCCAGCTGGTGCTGTGGCTGGCCGCGGCGTTCGTCACCTACAACGTGGCGGCACGCTACGCGAACCGGGCCATCGACGCGAGCCTGTCGCAGTCCACGCGCTCGCTGGCACGCCAGATCAAGCCGGTGGGCAGCGGCCTGTTGATCGACTTCCCGAAGGCGGCCATCGACATCATGGACGCCGATCCGGACGACCGCGTGTACTACATGGCCAGCACGCCGCCCGGGCAGTACATCCTGGGCAGCAGCAGCAACCTGCCGCCGCCGCAGCTCAACGGGCCGCCGAAGCTGGGCGAACCCTATTTCTACGACGCGGTCGTCGACAGGGTGCCGATCCGCGTGGCGGCGCTGTACGTGGCCTACGGCGACGCGAAGTCGCGCCAGCTGATCCTGGTCCAGAGCGCCCGCGGCCGGGCGCGGCGCGACGAGCTGGCGCGCAGCATCCTGGGCGATACCGTGCTGCCGCTGTCGGGCCTGATCCTGCTGATGACGATGATCGTGTGGGCCGGCATCCGAGCGGGCCTCGCGCCGCTGGCCCGCATGCGCGCACTGGTGGAAGATCGCGCGCCGAACGATCTAGCGCCCTTGCGCATCGAGGCCGCGCCGCAGGAGCTGCGCTCGCTGGCCCGCGCGCTCAACGACCTGCTGGCCGCCGTGCACGAGAGCGTGGCCGCACAGCGGCGCTTCGTCAACGACGCCGCGCACCAGCTGCGCACGCCGCTGGCCGGCCTCAAGAGCCAGACCGAGCTCGCGCTGGAAGAGACCACCGACCCCGCACAGCAGCAGCGCCTGGAGCGGGTGCACGAGAGCGCGGTGCGCAGCGCCCACCTGGTCAACCAGCTGCTGAGCCTGGCGCGCGCCGAGCCGGAGTCGGCGCTGGCGCAGCACTCGTCGCGCGTGGACCTGCGCGAGCTGGCGCGCGAGGTCACGGCCGAGTGGGTGCCCAAGGCGCTCCAGGCCGCCATCGACCTGGGCCTGGACGAGGCCGGCGACGAGGCCCCGCCGCTGGTCGTTCAAGGCCATCCCCTGCTCATCCGCGAGGCCCTGCAGAACCTGATCGACAACGCGATCCGCTATGCCGGGCCGTCCGCCGAGGTGACGGTGGGGGTGTGGCGCGACGGAGCCTTCGGCGTCGTCCAGGTGGCCGATACGGGGCCGGGCATTCCGCCCGACCTGCATCGCGCGGTGTTCGAGCGTTTCGTGCGCGCGACGCACGAGGGTTCGGGCTGCGGACTGGGCCTGGCCATCGTCAAGAGCATCGCAGAGCGCCACGCAGGCCAGGTCTCGCTGTCGAGCCTGGCACCGCACGGCCTGCAGGTGCGCATCGCGCTGCCCCTGGTGCGCTGAGCAGCTGAATCGGGCGGCTGCGACGGCGGCCATTCTTGTACGCCTGTTGCGCAGCCGCGTCCCGTCTCGTTGCGTCCCTTTACAGCCCGCTGCGACCTTTGGGCAACGCCACGGCCATTCAGCTGACGTCAATCTAGGGGGGAGACGTTCACGGATCGCCAGGGCCCAGTACGGTCGCGTTGAAGCCTTGCTCGCCCATCCATGGTGCTTTTTGTGCACTGCAGTGGAGTTTCAGCCCAACCGTTGCACCAAACTGACACTTCGACGTGCTCTACGCGAAAACCCTCATTAATTTAATATTAATGGCTGATTAAGCTTCTTAACGTTGGCCGGCATCCAGGTCGCGGCTAGCGAAACTACAACGCGCTCGCGTGAGCGCAAAAGCAGGAGACACACATGCAAAACACCCGAGCCTCGCGCCCGGCACCCCGGCTCGTCGCCGCTGCCGCATTCGCCCTTTTCGCAGCCAACGCCGCGCACGCCGTGGACTGGACCGGCTACATGCGCGGCGGCCCCGCGGCCACCGACGTTTCTGGCAAGTCGCGCCAGTGCTTCGGCATCGGCGAGCTGAAGTACCGCCTCGGCAACGAGTGCGAC